>Ga0247825_10000248_pt1 | contig 32875 bp, 32 predicted proteins | sample 13C_Vanillin_Day_FD_194413 | JGI IMG/M metagenome (GOLD analysis project Ga0247825, IMG submission 194413) | Soil microbial communities from agricultural site in Penn Yan, New York, United States - 13C_Vanillin_Day48 | ecosystem: Environmental > Terrestrial > Soil > Agricultural land | place... | reverse complement strand
CCTGGAAGGACGCCTCGGTCCAGGGCAGGCCGTCGGCATCGCGGCTGCCTTCGGCATTCAGCATCTCGACGACTTCGTGAAGCGCTTCGATGCCGCGGCCGAAAACCCGCTCCAGCGCGTCTCCCAGACGGTTTTCGAGCTCGGTCGGCGGCGCGGCGCGCGTCTGCCACTGGATGTTTTCCGGGATTTCGACCGAGCCGCGTTCGTCGCGGGCCCGTTCCTTCAGGAATCGGTTGTAGTCCATCACGGCACCGCCATCCCTTCAATCCATATCTCACCACTAATACCAAAAAATTAGGGGCGGACCCAGTAGCGTCCGGAGATTGTGATGCCTCGGGGTCATAACCTCTTGATCGTTTGACAGAATCGGCATCGAAAGGCGCTACCCGCGCATGCGACCGCCAGCTTAAACTGCACGCTTTCCGCCTCTATGGCACGGATGACATCGCGCGCGATCGTCGTCGGCGGCTCGCTCGGCGGGCTCCTTGCGGCCAACCTGCTCTCGGAGCTTGGCTGGGACGTCGAAGTCTACGAGCGCGTGCCCGACGACCTCGCCGCGCGCGGCGCCGGCATCGGCACCCACGAAGAGCTCCTCGCGACGCTCGGCAGGCTCGGCATCGCGATGGAGGAGCGGCTTGGCGCCCAGGTCGGCGACCGCGTGTGCCTGGATCGCGCGGGCAAGGTGGTCCATCGCACGCCGTGGGGCCACATCATGAGCGGCTGGGCCAATGTTTACCGGCCGCTCAAGGATCGATTTCCGGCCGAGCGGTATCACTTCGGAAAGGCTTTCGAGCGCTTCGAGCAGGACGAAAACCAGGTCGTGGCGCGCTTCGCCGACGGTTCCCGTGCGCGGGCCGATCTCCTCGTCGGCGCCGACGGCCTGCGCTCGGCGGTGCGCGCGCAGCTCTTCCCGGGACTTGAGCCGGCGTATGCCGGCTACGTAGCCTGGCGCGCGCTCGTCGACGAACGTACCCTTACCGCCGGGCTGCGGCGCCGGCTCGGCAACCTCTACTGGTTCGGCCTGCCCCCGGGCGAGATGTTCGTCGCCTACCCGGTGCCGTCGCGCGACGGCGTGCCGGGCCACCGTGACTGGAACATCGTCTGGTACCGCCCGATCGTCGGCGACGAGGCACTGCGCGACCTGTGCACCGACGCGGCCGGGCGCCACCACGGCCCGGCGATCCCGCCGCCGCTGGTGCGGCCCGAGGTCACCGCGACGCTGAAGCGCGATGCGCGCGCGCTGCTCGCGCCGCTCCTCGCCGAGCTCGTCGAGTGCTCACAGCCCTTCTTCCAGGCGATCTTCGACGTCGAATCGCCGCGCATCGCGGTGGGCCACGTGCTGCTGCTGGGCGACGCCGCCTTCGTCGCGCGCCCGCACGTCGGCATGGGCGTCACCAAGGCTGCGCTCGACGCGCTTTGCCTTTATCGTTCAATCGAAATGCACCCCGAAAGCGTGGCGGTGGCCTTGGCGCGCTACGACCGGCTGCGCGGTGAGTTCGGCCGGCGCTGCATCGCCCGCGCGCGGCGCCTGGGCGCCTACATCGAGGCGCGCGCGCGGCCGGGACGCGGCTGGAGCGCGCAGCAGCTCGACCAGGATCCCGAGCGGCTGCTGCGCGAGGTGGCCGCCTCACTCAAGGACATCCCTGAACTCGCGAGTGAGATCTGAATAACGGTTTATGGTTTACGCATCCGCGCCCGCACCAGGTCGATGTGCTGGCGCAGCGCGTAAAGCTCGTCGGTGTAGGAAAGCGGCACGGTGACGGCGAAGGCGCGCTGCTCCAGGCGGTCGAGCGCGGCGAGGAGGTCCTCGCGGCTTGCCTCCTTGTCCTCGAGCTGGTTCTCGATCTGCCGCAGGTGGCGGTACCAGCGGAAGATCTTCGAGCGCACGCGAAACTCGTACAGCGGGGGCAGCAGGCGCGAGAGGGGGATCAGCACGGCGATGATCGAGAAGAGCGCCACCCACATGCGGTCGATGAGGTTGGCGAGCCAGAAGGGCAGATAGCGCTGCAGGAAAGGCGGGCCGCCCTGGTAGAAGCGCTGCGCTTCCTTGGCGAGCGGATACTCGCCGGGACGATCGTTGGGGAATTCGCCGGCGCGCGCGATCCAGCCGGGCCCGCCGTGGATGCGCGAGGCGGCTTGCACGAAGAGCTGCATCAGCGCCGGATGGGTGTCCTCGCGCGATACCAGCGCCGTCGTGGTGGCGATGAGAGTGATGTCCTCGCGCGGCACGTCGCGCGACAGGTCCACCACCCCGCGCGGCAGCACCACCGGCACGAGGTAGGGAAAGCGGCGTGAGTACGCCTCGGCGTGCGCGTATTCGTAAAGGTGGATGTCGGGGGTCTGCAGCAGCATCTGCACCATCGGCGATTCCGGCGGCGACACGAACACCGCCGCGTCCAGCCGGCCCTCGAGCAGCGCAACCACTGCGGGCGTCTCGGCGAGCGCCTCGCGCGTGAGCTCGTCGCGGTCCACCAGGTTCGCTTCGAGCAGGCGCCGCGTGATCCCCGGGGTGCCGCTGCCCCGCACGCCGGTGTTGATGCGCAGCCCGCGCAGGTCGGCGAGGCGCTGCAGCGGCTTGCCGCGGCGGAAAATCCAGACCGGCTCGTAGTTCACGTTGCCGAGGGAGACGATGCCGCCGGCTTCGGCTCTTTCATCTTCATTCGAACCGCCCTGCACGAAGCCGATATCCACTGGCTCCTTCAAGTCTCGCAGCAGGCGCAGGTTTTCTCTCGCCCCCATGCTCGGCCTGAGCGCCACCTCGATGCCATAGCGCGAAAGCTCGGCGGCATAGCGCTTGCCGAGCTCAGCATACGCCGTGCCCTCGGGGCCGGTGGCGAGCACCACGCGCCGCGGCGGCGCGGGATCCAGCACGAAGTACGCTGCGACCAGCAGCGCGAGCGCGATGAGGACGAACGGGCCGGCGGTCAGGGCGAGGTCCCGGATCGAGACCAGCGCTACGCGGACCAGGCGCGGCACCTAGGCCAGGGCTTTGGTTTTTTCGGTGATGGGCGCCCTGGGGCGGGTGCTGTCGCCGGGCTCGATCTCGAACGTGAACTCGAGCCGGTAGGCATCTTCGCCGGTCTTCACGTAATCGCCGATCAGCGCGCGCGTGACGCCGAACTGGCTGTCGGTCTCCAGGTGCGGGTCGGTCGGGTCGTAGACCTGCGAGGCAATCGTCTTGTAGCCGGGCTTGTAGACCAGGAAATGCACGTGCGCCGGCCGCATGTTGTGGCGCTTCTGCGCAGCGAGCAGTGCGCCGTTGGGGCCGTCGGTGGGGACGGGATAGCCGGCCGGCTTGACGCTCACGAAGCTGAAGGAGCCGTCCGCCTCGGTGGTGAACTTGCCACGCAGGTTGAGCTCCGCCTGGGTGGGATCCTGGTTCTCGTACAGCCCCACGGGCGATGAGTGCCATACGTCGACTACGGCGCCTGCCACGGGGTTTCCCTCCAGATCCTGCACGAAGCCCGTGAAGTCCAGCCTCGGCCCGGGGGTGGGCGAGCGCAGCAGCGAAGCGCCGTTCTCCAGGTGCGGCGCGCCTTCGCGGAAGAACGGTCCGAGGTTGTTGGCCTGCGTCGGCCGCGCGCCCTTCAGCCCATTGTTGATCAGGCAGATGAGGTTCGACACGCCGAGCGCCCCGGCGATCAGCATGGCTTCGTTGTGGCTGGGGCTGGTCTTCTGGCCGATGGCGTTGATGTAGCCGATCGCCGCCTGGAACTCCTTCTCGGTCATGCGCGTTTCGCGCACGAAGGCGTGCAGGTGGCTGACCAGCGCGCTCAGCAGCTCCTTGGTCCTGGCGTCGGGCGTGCGGTGCATCTCCGCCAGCACCGCCCGGGTGACGTCGTCCTGTGTCTCGATGATCATGGACTTTCCTCGGTGTGAGGAAAGTCTAGCAAATCGCGGCAGGCGCCCTTGGGACACTCTTAAAAGCGCGGGACAGTCGTTCCCGCGAATGCGGGACCCATGTTATGCAGGAAGAAAACTGGACCCCCGCCTTCGCGGGGGCGACTTCGTCAGACGTTCCTTTCCTTAGTTGCGCCCGCGTCCGCCGCCGTGGCCGCCGCCACGCCCATGCCCGCCGTCCCGGCTGCCTTGTCGAAACCCGCCGTCTCGGCCGCCTTGCCGGAACCCGCCGTCGTGGCTGCCTTGCCGGGACTCACCCCGGCTCATCGAGCGCTGCTGGTTCACGATGTCGCCGCGGCTCTGGATGCGCGCTCCCTGGATGATCGGCTGGGCCGTCTGCGCCTGGTGCACGTGGTTGTGGATCGTCGCCCGGCTTTGAATGGGTGCCGGCCGATGGACCGGCACCGGTCGTTTCACCTGCACCGGTCGGTGGATGGGCACCGGCCGATGCGCGTGCACGCGCTGGATGTGCCGGTGGCGCCAATCGATGACCGGCCGGTGGACGTGCCGGGTGATCACCAGCGCTTGCGGGTGCCAGGGACGCCACGCGATCGGCCAGTGCGAATGCCACCACCACGGGCCATAAACGACCAGCGGGTTGTACCAGGGCACGTAGACGGCACCCGCATAGACCGGCTGCACCGTCACGTAGCTGTCGTGCTCTTGCACCGACTGGTAGCCGTCGGATTGCAGGTAGCCGGAAGCCTGCGCGCGCCTGCGGAGCACCTGCACCGTTTCCATGACTTGCGGCTCCTGCGCGATGAACGCGTAGCCGAGGTCAGTCGTCCACTGCGGGCTTTCGTCCATGCGGGCGAGGAGATCGGGGTAGGCAAGCAGCGCCTTCAGGCTGGGGTCCCAGGGCATCGGCTCCGCGGCGCGTACGGCCTCGTCGCCCCTCAGGTTCGGGTTGGCGCGTAGCCACGCGGCCGCTTCGCGCACGTCGTCCGGATAAGTAGCGGCGATCAGCACCTGCGAGAGCAGCGGGTCCGGGTAAAGCGCGATCGGCGCAAGCAGCGCGTCGAGCTCGGCCTGCTGGTAGACGCGCGGCTGCGCGTTGGCCGCGGCGGCCACTGCCAGGAGAAGGGCGGCGATGAGCGCTTTCATGGCGCCATTTAACGCCCGGCCGAAGCGCCCCGGCTGTACGAATGTGTAACCGAATGTACAGGCACGCATCCTGCAGCGAGGTACGCATGCGTGTCGCCGGCATGGCGTTCCTCCTGCTATTGATGCCATCGGCGCTCGCCGATACGGCAAATGTGGCAAAGGCGTCGGAGCTACTGGACTTCGATATCGCCAAGCCGCCGGCGGTAAAGGAAGCCGGCCTTGCCGCGCTCGACATCGACGGAGACGGCCAGATCTCCAAGGCCGAAGCCGCGGGAAATGCGGAAGTCACCGGCGGGTTCGACCGGGCGGACCGCAACCGCAACGGCAAGGTCAGCGTCGCCGAGTGGGAACGCTATGAAAAATGGCAGGAGCGCCGTGCGAAGGAGCGCGAGGCACGCCTCGCCCGTTCGAAGGCGAAGGGGTCGGCGAGCGCCGGCGGCACCGCGGCTAAGAAGCCGCGTGGTAGTGCTCCCTGACATCCCGCGCCGCGGCGGCGCGCCGCGGCAGCTCGTGGGTGGCGATGATGGCCTTGACCGGAAGGTGGTCGGACGCGAGCACGGCAAGCGGAGTACGGTGCGCCCCGAAGGCGAGTAGCGCGTGGCGTGGCCGCACCCACACCCGGTCGAGCGCGAACAGCGGCCAGCGCGAGGGAAACGTGCGCTCGGCGGGCGAGCGCCCGAACAGCGCGTTCAGCCAGCGCAGCGGCCGCCCGAGCGGCAACCATTCGTTGATGTCGCCGAGCACCACGGCGCGCTCGTAGGGCGGCGTGTCCTTCAGCAGCGACAGAAGCTTGCGCACCTGGTAGCGGCGTTCCGCCGGCTTGAGGCCGAGGTGCGTGACGATGACGCGCACCGTCTCGCCGTCGACCGCGAGGTCGACGTCCAGCGCGGTGCGCGGCTCGTGGCGCGGCCAGGTGTAGTCGTGATTTCGCACGGCGAGCACCCGTCGCCGCGTGAGCAGCGCGTTGCCCACGTGCCGGTCGTGCCACATGTGGTGCGGCCCGGCCACCGCGGTCATGTTGAGCTTGCGCTCCAGCACTTCCAGGCCGAACACCTCCTGCAAGCCGACGGTATCGCAACCGAGCTCGGTAATGACCTCGGCGATGCGCTCGGCGTCGCGTGCGCCGTCGCGGCCCACGCAGCCGTGCAGGTTGTAGGTGGCGACCCGGAGGCAGTCGGGCCCGAGTTGCTCGTCGAGGGCCCGCCAGTTAGCGAGACTGCCGGGTTGGCTCATCCATGCGTCCCGCCATCGCCGTGAACCAGCGCTTTACGGCCCAGCTGCCCGCGCCGAGCAGCGCGATGACGCCGGCGACGATCCACCAGTTGAAGCGCCCGCCCGACAGCGCGCTCTCCAGCTGGCCGCCGAAGACGGTGGTAGCCAGCGTGCCGGGCAGCATGCCGATCGCCGTGCCGACGGCAAGGTGCCACAGCTTCAGGCGCACCGCGCCCGCGACGATGCCTTCGACCGCGAACGGTGCGAGCGGCACGAGGCGCAGCAACGTCATGGCGAGAAGCCCGTACTTGCGGAGCACTTCGACCATGCGGTCGAGCCCGGCGCCGGCCAGCCGGCGCACGCTGTCGCGCCGCATGCGGCGGCCGACGTAGTAGGTAACCACGGCGGACGCGACGATGCCGGTGAGCGCGTAAACGAACCCCAGCCAGGGGCCGAAGGCGACGACCGCGGCGAGCGTGACGAGCGGCCGCGGGAACATGACGAAGCAGGCCGGCGTGTAGGCGAGCATCACCAGGAGAGGGGCCCACCACTGGCTGCCGAACTCCTTCGCCCAGGCAATCGTATTCTCGGGCGTCACGATGGCCGCAAGCGGGGTGAAGCGCCAGGTCGCGGCGAGCAGCGCGATGACGAGGACCACGGCGGCGAGCTTGCCCCACGCGGGGCGCTCGGCGAGGCGCGCTTCGGTGAAAAGCCGCTCGGTCTTCAGGATGTCGAGCGCGATGGGCTCGTCGGGATCGGCCACCGAGGCGATGCTGATGATCGCTTCGGGCCATTCCTTGATGTCTTCCAGCCGGCGCAGCGAGCGCCCCTCGTTGTGCAGCGTCGCGATGGCCGCGTGCAGCCCTTTTTCCTTCTGCAGCTCGGCTGAAAGCCGCTCGTGCGACACGCCCAGGTGCTCGGCGAGCAGCCGGTCGCGGAAGTCGCGGATGGTGCGCGCCACCTGCGCATCGCCGCGCGACTCGATGAGCACGTCGCATTCGGTGTCCATGCCCATCGAGCGGTTGCACAGGTTGGCCGAGCCGACGCGCAGCGCGCTGTCGTCGATCACCATCGCCTTGGAGTGCACGTCGAGGCAGCACGAATCCGGCAGCCCCGGGATGTTCGGGTAGTACACGTGGAAGCGGCCGTAGCGATCGACCTGCCGCAGCCGCTGGATCAGCCTGGTGCGCAGCACGTGCATGGTGTGCTCCTCCAGCCAGCCGTGGCTCAGCAGGCGCAGCACCAGCACGATCTCGGGGCCGTCGGGTTCGGCGAGGCGGCTCTCCAGCGCCGCGGCGATGCGTGGCGCGGTGAAGTACTGGTTCTCGATATAGATCTCGCGGCGCGCGGCGGCGATCATGTCGAGGTAGAGCCGCTCGATCTCCCGCACCGCGGGTGTCTCGCCCCGGGGCGGCATGGTGCGCGCCACGCCGACCTCCACGTCCGCGAAGTGCGGCTGCAGCCCCGGCGGCCAGGGATCGTGGTCCGCGTGCACCTCGTGCAGACTGTCGCCGGTCGCAAGCAGCCAGCGCGCCCGCGCGATCTGCGCAAGCGCGCGCGCCGCGTCGCCGTCGACGGCCACCATGAGATCGTGGAACGGCGGATAGGGCTTGCCCGCGGCCACGCGGCGCGGATCGTCCGGCGCGTGCGCCGAGCTGTCCCAGCGCTTCACGGTGAGGTCGATGCCGCCGACGAACGCGAGCGCGTCGTCGATCAGGACGATCTTCTGGTGCTGCGAGCCGGCGACCGGATGCGTGTCGTCGTAGCGCAGGTGCACGCGTCGCGCGGGCTGCCAGCCGAAGCCGTACAGTGGCGGAAACTCGCGGTCCGCGCCGAACACCATCGGGTAATCCCAGTTGAGCACGTTGACGTGCAGGCCGTGGCGCTGCCGCACGAGGTAGTTCAGGAAATCCCCGAGCAGCGCGGGCGGCCCGCCTTCCGCGACCGGGTCGAAATGCAGCTGCGTCTGGCTGTTGAAGTCCCAGCCGAGGATGGTGATGGAGCGGCGCGCGCGCAGCGCGGCCTGGTAGAACGCCTTGAAGTAATCCTCGGCATCGACCAGCAGCGCCACGCGCTCCGCGCGCGCCACGGCGCAGCAGTTGTAGCCGGGCCGCAACAGGCCATCCGGCCTGTCGGCCGAGGCCGACGACGCCTTGCGCTGGGCGGTATTCAGGTACAGGACGCTGCCCATCTCCTAACGTCTGAGGCGCGGCGCCGTGAGGGCCGGCGATACGCTGCCGGCGGCAGGCGCGCTGGCTGCCGGCGGCGTCGTGGGCGCTGCGGTGGCGCCGGGCGCGATGGTGAGCGCGCGCGGCGATGCAGCGACGGTGGGCGGCGTGTTGCTGGTGCCGGCGACGCGCGAATCGCTGGTGCCGAAGGACGGGCTGTCGCTCGTGTTGCGCACCTGGCCCTGGAGGATGCCCTGCAGCTGCACGCTGCCGGCCGCGGTGCCCAGCGTTCCACCGAGCAGCGCGCTGCGCAGCTGCTCGGAGGTCGGATTGACGATCCCCTGCTGTGCGAGCAGAACGTTGGCGAGCTGCAGCGCCTGGTTGATCTCGAATGTGCTCATCGGGCGGCCGGGCGCAGCGAACGTCACGTTTCCGTTGGCGCCGGGCACCGTGACGGCGGTGTTTCGCGCAAGGCCCGCGGCAATCGCTTGCAGGTTCGCGGCAGTAAGCCCGGTGGTGCCGCCGGGGACCGGCTGGCCGATCCGCTCGCTGCGCACCTGTATGGCCGTCGCGCCCGCGTTGCCGCTCAGCAGGCCGGTGAGCGGCGTAGTGCCCAGCGCAGTCGTCAAGCTTCCGCCCAGGAGGGAGGTCGCGAGCTGCTGCCCGGTGGGCGCAGCGATACCGCGCGAGATGAGGCTTTGGCGCGCCGCTTCGAGAATGCGCGCCGTGTCCGTTGCCGACAGGAGCGTGCCCGGGGCAAAGGTCACGATCTGCAGCGTGCCGTCGGTTGCGAGCGTGGTCAGCGTGACCGGCGTGCCCTGCGTGAGGCCGTTCACCAGGCTCTGGAAGTTGGCATCGGAGCCGGCGAATGCGAGCAGCTGGGGCGCAAGCAGCTGCACCTGCTGCACGTTCGGATTGACCAGCGTCTGGGCGAAAGCGGCGCCGCTTAGCGACAGCGCCGCGAGCAGCGAGAGCAGTTTGCGCATGGGTGGCTCCTTTTAGAGCCCGTCATGCAAAATCCGTTCCCTCGAAGCTACATTTTCAACAGGCGCCGCGCGTTGCCGCCGAGGATCTTCGCCCGGTCCTCTGCGCCGAGCGGCACATCCTGCATCCACTTCATCCCGGGCGGATTGAGGACGAATGGGTAGTCGATCGAAAAGAGGATCCGGTCGACGCCCATCTCCAGCACGCAGCACAGCAGCGCCGGCGTGGAGAAATTTCCGCTCGTCGTGATCCAGAAATGCTCGCGGAAGCAGTCGCGGAACGGCGTTGCCCGATTGCCCTGGCGCGCGAGCGCCATGTCGATGCGCCACAGCGAAAACGGCAAGCCTTCGCCGAGGTGGCCGAGGATGATCTTGAGCCGCGGATAGGCATCGAACAGTCCGCTCAGCACGAGGCGAATGGCCTGCGTCGCCGTCTCCACGGTGAAGCCCCAGCCGGCGGTGAGCAGCCCCGGAAAGTCCTTGAGGTAATCGCGGTAGTAGGCTTCGACCACCGCCGGATGCGGGATGGCGGGGTGCATGTACAGCGGCACGTCGAGCGCCTGCGCGCGCTCGAAGATCGGCCAGAAGCGGCGCTCGTCGAGGAACGCGCCGTTCGCCAGCCCGTGGATCATCGCGCCCTTGAAGCCGAGCCTGGTCACCGCGCGCTCCAGCTCGTCGGCGGCGGCTTTCGCATCCGCGGTCGGCAGCGCGGCGAAGCCCTCGAACCTCTTGCCCGAGCCGTTGATGAGCGCGTGGAGCTTGTCGTTGGCGCGCCGGGCGACCGGGATGGCGGTCTGCGCGTCCATGCGCTGCGTGGCCGGCGCCCCGTGCGAGAGCACCTGCACGTCGATGCCGGCCTGGTCCATCTCCGTCAGGCGCAGCTCGCCGACATCGAAAAGTCTGTCCCTGAGCGCCGGCAAGCGCGCCTCGGGACCGCCTTCCTTGAAGTGCTGGGTGACTTCCGGATCGAAGTAATGCTCTTCCAGCGCGATGACGGTTGCCTGGCTCATGTTCAGGGTCGGACGTTGCGGCGGTACTGGATCATCAGCCAGCCGCCCAGCATGCCGCCCAGGTGGGCGAAGTGCGCGATGCCGTCGGCGGTGCCGGTCACGCCCATGACGAGCGCGATCGCGGCGAACACGATCACGAAGGTGCGTGCGCGCATCGGGATCGGCGGGATGAGCAGCATGAGCTGCCGGTTCGGAAAATACATGCCGTAGGCGAGCAGCAGTCCGTAGAGCCCGCCGGAGGCGCCGACCGTGGGGTAGGGGGTGGCGCCCATCCACGCCGACACCACCAGGTGCACGACCGCGGCGGCCAGCACGCTCGCGAAGTAGAACGCGGCGTAGAAGCGCGCGCCGAACAGGCGCTCTATGTCCGAGCCGAACATGTACAGCCCGAACATGTTGAAGAAGATGTGCGCGAAGCTGCCGTGCAGGAAGCTGTAGGTGACGAGCTGCCAGAGCTGGAAGCCGGGCGCGTTGGAAATTCCGGAGGCCGGCGGCCACAGCGCGAAGGCGCTGAACAGCCATTGGCCGCCGGCCATGTTGGCGAGGAAGAACACCGCCACGTTCGCGATGATCAGGGCCTGGGTGACCGGCGGCATGCGGTCAGGATAATGCCTGCGGCACGATGGCGGCGGGCTGGTTCACTTTACAAACCGGCGGCGTCGAGCCTCGAGGAGCACCCGGTCGGGGTAATCGCTGATGATGCCGCCGACTTTCATGTCGAGCACCCGGGCGATGTCGGCCGGCTCGTTGACCGTCCACGGCACGACCTTGAGGCCCAACGTGCGCGCCGCGGCGAGCTTCTGCGGCGTGAGGGTGGTGAAATCCGGCGACCAGATGCGTCCGCCCGCGGCGTGCACCGCTTGCGGCTCGGCGTTGCGCCGCCCGGTGAGGTAGACCGTTGCGATCTCGGGTGCCTCGCGCTCGACCACCTCGAGCGTGCGCCAGTCGAACGACTGGATGGTGGTGCGCTCGGCCGCACCGGCCTTGCGCACTTCGGCGATCAGGCTGCGCGCGAACGGCTCGGGCGGCATCGTTTCGTGCGGCGCATCGGGCGACACCTTGGTCTCGATATTGAAGCGCGCCGGCAAGGCGAGCACCTGGGAGAGGCGCGGTACGCGGGCGCCGTCCACGGGCTGCTGCAGGGGAAAGCGCCGCTCGTATTCCGAGCCCGGACGCAGCCGTCCGACGTCGTAGCGCTGCAGCTCCTCGAAAGCGAGGTCCTTGATGAGCGGGCCGGGGGCGGCGATCCATGCACCGTCGGCGCCGCGCGCGACGTCGGGGTTCAGCGAGCGATCGTGATGCACCACCACCACGCCGTCGCGGGTGACCCCGACGTCGAGCTCCAGCGTCGTGGCGCCGAGCTGCAGTGCCCGCTCGAAGCCGGGCAGCGTGTTCTCGGGCAGGTGGCCGCGCGCGCCGCGGTGGCCCTGAATGTCCAGTGAATAGGCCGGGGACGCCATCATCATCGCCACCACTACAGCGAGCCTCACTTGTCCAGGATCATCTGCGTCTGGATGGTCAGCGACAGGAGCCGCCCGCCCGCGTCCGTGACCCGCGTCTGCCATACGTGCGTGCGCCGGCCCTTGTGCAGCGCGCTCGATTCCGCGCGCAGCGTCCCGGCGTTGGCGGCGGCGAAAAAATTGGTCTTCGACTCGAGCGTGGCGGTGCGCAATCCCGCGGCCGCGGTGCCGGCTGCGCCCACCGTGTCGGCCAGCGCCATCAGCGTGCCGCCATGCACCGCGCCGCCCGCCGTGGTGAGGGCTTCGGTGATGTCGAGCTCCGCCACCACGCGGTCCGGCGCCACGTGCACGAAGCGCATCCCGAGGTGTTTCATCAGTCCGGCGTTCCAGTCGTCCATAATGCGCTGTGGCTACCTTCGTCCTGATTCACGGCGCCTGGCACGGCGGGTGGTGCTGGCGGCTCGTGGCGCGCGCGCTGCGGCGCGCCGGGCACGAAGTTTACGCGCCTTCGCTGACCGGGCTGGGTGAGCGCAGGCACCTCGCGAGCCCCGCCATCGACCTCGACACGCACATCCAGGACGTGGTCGGGCTGCTGGAGATGGAGGATCTCGCCGGCGTGGTGCTGCTCGGCCACAGCTACGGCGGCATGGTGGTGACCGGCGCCGCGGACCGCGCTCCCCAACGAATCCGGGAACTGATCTATCTCGACGCCTTCGTCCCCGAGCACGGCAAGTGCCTGCTCGACTACGCGGTGCCCGAGCGCGCGGCGCGCATGCGCGAGGAAGGCGAGGCAACCGGCTTCGTCACGCCCCCGCCCATGTCGCTGTGGGGCCTGACGCGCAAGGAGCACCTCGACTTCGTCGGCCCGCGCGAAGTGAAGCATCCGTTCGCCACCATGTCGCAGAAGATCGTCCTGAAGAACGCGGGCGCGCTATCCGCCCTTCCCAGGACTTTCATCTATTGCTCCTCTCCGGCCACCGGCTCCTTCGACCAGTTCGCGGCGAAATACCGCAACGACCCGGCATGGCGCTTCCACCAGCTGCCGACGGGCCACGACGCGATGATCCTCATGCCCGAGGCGGTGACGCGAATCCTGCTCGAAAGAACAGCACGAGCGTAAGCACCAGCAGCACGCCCGCGCTGAGGGCGAGCGACCAGTGGATGCCGAGCACGGCGCCGCCCAGCCCGACCGTGACACCGCTGAATGTGCGCATGCCGAGCGCGGACATGGCGTAGAGGCCGATCACGCGGCCGCGGATCGAAGCCGGTGCGCGCACTTGCACGAGCGTCTGCGCCATGGCGTTGAACGAAAGCTCGAGGAAGCCGGCGACGAAAAGCAGCCCCAGCGCGATCGGGTACGACGTGACCGCGGCGAAAGCGGCGATTGCCACGCACCACAGCATCGCAAGCACGAAGGCGGTGGAGGCGCGCGCCTGCAGCAGGCCGCGGCTCTCGAGCAGCAGGCCCGCGGCGAGCGCTCCGGCCGCGTCCGCGCCGAGCAGCATGCTGTAGCCGAGATCGGCGTGCGCATGGCCGAGGTCGCGCGCGAACTCGGGCATCTGCGCCTGGTACGCGTTGCCGACGAGCAGCGAGGTGCCGCCGGCGAGCAGCACCATCGAGACGAGCACGCGGTCGGGCGCGATGGCGCGCAACGTCGCGATGACCTCCGATAGGGCCTGCAGGCGCGGCGCCGCCTGCTGCTTCCTGCGGTAAGGCAGGCGCCACAGCCAGAGCACCATCGGCAGGTAGATGAGCGCGTTGAGGAGGATGCCGTACGTCGGCCCGACGGCGAGCAGGATCAGCCCGCCCAGCGCAGGCCCGGCCAGCAGGCCGAGCCAGCGCGCCGTGGCGGTGAGCCGGATGGCGCTGTGCAGCCGCTCGTGGTCGACGATGTCGTGGATCAGCACCTGGGCGGCCGGCGACCACAGCACGCCGGCGAGCCCGTGCAGCACCAGCAGCAGCACCGCGTGCCACATCTCGAGCGCGCCGGCGAGGAACAGCAGCCCCCAGCCGAGCGACACCGCCATGAACAGCGCCATGCCGAGCTGGATGATGCGCCGCGGGTCGAAACGGTCGGCGAGCGCGCCGCTGTACACCGAGAACAGCAGGAACGGCAACCAGTGCGATACCACCGCGAAGCCGGCGAGCGCCGGCGACTCGAACTTCTGGAAGATGATCCAGTAGCTGATCACGTGCTCGATGCTGTCGGCCATCATGGCGAGCGCCGAGACCAGGAAGTAGGCGCGAAAGCGCGGATGGCGCAGGGCGGCGAACGAGCGCGTGTCGCTCATGGCCCGGGTTTTGCTGGGAAAGGGGCGTGGCTCATCCGGATCTCATTTCCTGCACCGCCTGCGGCCTCCTGCAGCGGCTCGACCCCGTGCCGAAAGGCAGGGTGGCCGAGTGCGTGCGCTGCGGCAGCCGGCTTGCCGAAGGCGCCCGCGGCAGCCTGCAGCGCACCGCCGCGCTCGCGGTCGCGGCGCTGATTCTCTACGTGCCCGCGAACATCTACCCCATCATGCGCATGCATTTTCACGGCGCTTACAGCGAGAGCACAGTGTGGGACGGCGTGGTGAAGCTCGCCGACATGGGACAGTGGCCCGTTGCCCTGGTCGTTTTCGTCGCAAGCATCGTGGTGCCGGTCGTGAAGCTCGCCGGGCTGCTGTACCTGGTGATCACCGTGCGCTTCGGGCTCGGAAACCGCCTGCGCGAACGCGCGCGCATCTATCGCTTCATCGATGTCATCGGGCCGTGGGCCATGCTCGACGTATTCCTGCTCGCTGCGCTCGTCGGGCTGGTGCAGCTCGGGCAGCTCGCCACCGTGCTGCCGGGACCGGGGTTGATCGCCTTTGCCGCGGTCGTGGTGCTCACGATGCTGGCGAGCGCGAGCTTCGATCCCCGGGCCCTCTGGCAGGGGCGCGCTTGACGGGCGAGCCGCTGCCCAGGGCGCGCGTACGGCGCCGGCGCCTGCCAAGCATCGCGTGGCTCGTGCCGGTGGTTGCGCTGCTTATCGCGGGCTACCTGGTGTGGGATCGCCTGCGCGAGCGCGGCCCGGAAATCGTCATCAGCTTCGCCGACGGCGCCGGCGTGCGCGTCGGCGTGACGCCGGTGATGTACCGCGGCGTGCAGATCGGCGAAGTCACCGGCGTGGGCCTGAGCGAGGCGCACGACAAGGCGCGCGTGCGGGTGCGGCTGAAGCGCTCGGCGGCCGCGGTCGCGCGCGAGGGCGCGCGCTTCTGGATCGTGCGGCCGCAGGTCGGCTTCGGCAACATCACCGGGCTCAACACGGTGCTGACCGGCCCGGAGATCCAGGCGATGCCGGGGGAGGGCGGGGCCGCGCGCCGAGAGTTCGCGGGTCTCGACAGCGCGCCGGTGGGCCTGGAAGCCGAGGGCCTCCAGCTCGTGCTGCGCGCCGAGCGCCCGCGCTCCATCCGCCCGAACACCCCGGTGCACTACCGCGGCGTGGAAGTCGGGCTGGTGCAGAAGGTCGAGCTCGGGCCGAACGCCACCTCGGCCGACGTGCACGTGCTGATTTTCGAGCGTTATGCGCGCCTGGTGCGCGAAGGCTCGGCGTTCTGGGACACGAGCGGCGTCAATGTCAAGGCAGGCATCCTGAAGGGCATCGAGGTGGACGTGGAGTCGCTGCGCGCGATCGCCACGGGCGGCATCGAATTCGCCACGCCGAGCGCCAAGGCGCCACGCGTCAGGCCCGGCACGGTGTTCTTCCTTCACGACGAGCCCAAGGACGAATGGCTCGCATGGCTGCCGCGCATTCAGCTCTCGGAGCCGAAGTAGCCTGTCCACCTAGAACACCAGGCGGCGGATGCGCTCCGCCACTGCGGGGGAAGGCAGCTGCGCCCGCCGGCCGGTGAGCGACTCGAGCGCGAGCAGCGCGAAGTTGTCGGCCACGATCTCCTCGGGGTGCGCCAGGTAGTCGGTATTGCGGCCGATCTGCTCGTACAGGCCCTCCAGCTCCTGCAGCTCGGCGCGCTGTCCCGTGGCGCGGCAGATGCCGTCGCGGCGCTCGACCAGCAGCCAGGGCGCGTGCCAGTGGGCGAGGAAACCCTGCCCCGGCTCGAGAGTGGCCGAGCGCAGCATCGAGACCGGCATCGCCTCGATCTTCCGGCCGCGATAGCGCACGCGGATGGCATGCCGGTCCACGGGTGCGTCCGGGTTGGTGACGCGAAGGCGCTCGAGCTCCGCCGGCAGCTCGACCCGCTCGCAAGGCCGAAAGCCGATCGCCGCGTACAGCTTGTCGCGCGCCTGCTCGTCGTAGCGGCTCAGCAGGTGCGACAGCTCGTGCGCCACCGCGTAGAGCAGCTGCTCGCGGCTCGCCGAGGCGAGGAACGCCTCCGGCAGCACGATGGCATTGGTGCGCGTGTGCGGCATGCCGTCCATGACGTCGCGTGCCTTGAGGAGCAGGATGCGCGCCGGCATGCGCCGCCGGACCGTCTCGAGGAAGCTCTCGAGCTGCGCGACGAGCGGCGCATAGCGCTCGCGCTCGGCGTCGCTCCACTCGAGGGCCTGCTTCGACAGGTAATCGCGGTACTCGGCGGCGCCGACCGGCTGGGCGCGCCGCAGCTTGGCCCTGCGCTCGAGCGGCCGCGTCGCGCGCAGGTAGTCGTCCTCGAAGCCGAGGATGGCGCTCGCCTCTGACACGCCGGCGAAGAGCACCGTCGGGCCGGCCCAGGCCCGCGTGGCGAGGGCGAGCAGCAGGATGGCGAGAAGCTTCAGGCTAGAACTTGAGTGCGCGCTGCACTGCCGGGCGCAATGCCATCCCGGCGCTCCAGCGCTCGAGCGCCGGCATGCCCTGCAGCACCTCGGGCCGCGCGCCCTGGGTGCGCCAGTAGCCGGCGTAAAGTGAAAAATCGGCGATGGTGACCTCGGCGCCGGCGGCGTAGCTCTGCCGGTCGAGGCGCTCGTCCCACACGCGAAAGTAATCCGCCAGGCGCACCTTGAAGACCTCGGCGGCGCCGGGATGCGCTTTCGCCACGGCGTTCACGGCGCCGAAGGTCGGCGTGATGTCGGTCGAGGCGCTCATCAGGGCCTCCCACATCGCGGCGCGCGCCACACCGCCCGCCGGCAGGTACTTGCCCGACTTCTCCGCGCAGTAGATGAGGATCGCGGTCGATTGCGTCAGGGTGAGCGGCTGGCCGCCGGGCCCGTCGCGATCCACGATCACCGGGATGGCGGCGTTCGGGTTGAGCGCCAGGAATTGCGGTGTCCTGTGCTCGCCCTTGTCCAAAGCGATGCGGTGCAGCGTGAAGGCGAGGCCGCATTCCTCCAGCGCGATGCGCGCGCGCATGCCGTTGGAGGTGGGGGCTGCGTACAGGTCGATCATGTTGGCGCTCTCCTCGAGAGCGGCGATACTACCCATCTCGTCAGGGACGGACCACGCCTATTTCGCCGCGGCCTTTCCAGCTGAAGATCCCGGACAGCGCGCTCGATGAGCTGCGCGAGCGCCTGGCGCGCACGCGCTTCCCCGACGAGCCGCCGCTCGCGCCGTGGTCGACCGGCACGAGCCTCTCGTGCCTCAAGGAGCTCGTGGCGTACTGGAAGGAAGGCTTCGACTGGCGCCGCTCCGAGGCGGCGTTGAACGCCTTTCGCCAGTACACCGTGTCGATTGGCGGCATGGAGCTGCACTTCATCCACGAGCCGGGCAAGCGGCCCGATGCGGTGCCGCTGCTGCTTTCGCACGGCTGGCCGGGCTCGGTGCTCGAGTTCGTCCGGCTGATCCCCCTGCTCACCGAGCGTTTCACCGTGGTCGCGCCTTCGCTTCCGGGCTACACGCTGTCTTTCAGGCCCGGGCAAAAGCGCTTCGCCGTAGAGGAGATGGCCGATCTTTTCGCCGAGCTGATGAGCCTGCTCGGCTACCCGCGCTTCGCCGCGCAAGGCGGCGACTGGGGCGCCTTCGTCAGCTCGGTGCTCGGCATGAACCATCCCGAGCGGCTGATCGGCATCCACCTCAACCTGCTCGCCGTGCGGCGCGATCCGAAGATTCCGGCCTCCAACCCGGAGGAGGCCGCGTACCTCGCGCAGCTCAAGCACTTCCTCAGGGAAGAGACCGGCTACCAGTGGATCCAGGGCACCAGGCCGCAGACGCTCGCCTACGCGCTCACCGATTCGCCGGCCGGCCTCGCGGCGTGGATCGCCGAGAAATTCCGCTCCTGGAGCGACCACGAGCCGAGCCGCGAGGACCTGCTCGCCAACGTTTCGCTCTACTGGTTCACCGGCGCCATCGGCTCGTCGTTCTGGCCCTATTACGCCCGCATGCACTCGCCCTGGCCGATCCCGGAAGGCAGGACTGTGGACGTACCGACCGGCTATGCCGAGTTTCCGAAGGAGATCTTGCGGCCGCCGCGCTCGCTCGCTGCTCGCACCTACACCGACATCCGCCGCTGGACGCGTATGCCGCAGGGCGGGCACTTCGCCGCACTGGAGCAGCCGGAAGCGTTGGCCGGCGAGATCCTTAGCTTCTTCTCCGGCCTGACATAATCGCGGGCCATGGCGACCAAGGGAAGCCGCAAGGGCATCAAGCGCGCGCCGGCCAGGCGCCGGCCGCGCAAGGCAAAGGCGGGAACGCGCGGCTTGAGCGCGTTGGAATCGCGGCTGGATTCCGTTCCGGAGGCGGCGCGGGAAGCGAGGAGCCGCATCGAGGAGTCGGGCGGCCACCTGCTCGGCGCCTACAGCGATCCGCTGGGCCGGCAGCCGGTGCTCGTGGCGATCTTGCCGATCGACAGCATCGAACCGACGCCTTTCCAGCGCGACCTGTCGCAGGCGCATCACCGCAAGCTCGCCGACGTGCTCGACCGCACCGGCATGTTCCTCGACCCGGTGATCGCGGTCACCGCGCCGGAGAAAGGCTTCTGGACGCCGAACGGCATGCACCGCCTGGAGGCGATGCGCCGCTTGGGGGCGAAGGCGATCACCGCGCTGGTCGTGCCCAAGCGCGAGATCGCCTGGCAGATCCTTGCCCTCAACACGGAGAAGGCGCACAACCTGCGCGAGAAGTCGCTCGAAGTGATCCGCATCTACCGCGGGCTGATCGACGAGGACGCGAAGCGCCCCGAGTCGCAGTTCGCTTACTACCTCGAGGAAGCGTCGCTCGTGACCCTGGGCATGTGCTACGAGCGCAACGGCAAGTTCGCCGGCGGCGCCTACAACCCGATCGTTCGCCGGCTTGAGCGATTTTCGGATGAATCGTTGTCTTCTTCCTTGAAGCGGCATGAGAGGCATGCCGACATGCTCATGGACCTCGACGAGCGCGTGGCGGCGGTGGTGGCGAAGCTCAAGGCCCGCGGGTTCGCGAGCCCCTACCTGCGGGCGTTCGTGGTGGCGCGCATCAATCCGTTGCGCTGGATGCAGGGCGAGCCTCCGGCGCTGGAGGAGGTGCTAAAGACCATGCGCGAGCGCGCCGGGAAGTTCAACACCGAGAAGGTGAAGCAGGAAGACCTGGCTACGGCCGGGGGCGCGCCGGACGAGGCCGACTGATCAGTCGAGCAGCCGGGTGACCGGAAGGATGCCGGGCTCGCTTGGCGCGGCGCCGGTGCGCACTACGGCGTTCTTCGCGCTGCACTCCGGACAACGGCAGAAATAAAGGCCGTCCTTCGTCTGCTCGAACGTCCGCACGTTGACGAGCAGCCGGCATCTCTTGCAGTAGAACTGCTGGGCGCTGTGCGCCACGGCCTGTGGTGATCCCCCCCCGTTGGGTGTCCGATGGTAAGCAGCCGAGTCGCTACGGGCAGCGGAACTATTGCGCACCCGTGTGGAAGATCGGCGTTCAGGTTTCATCCGGCCTTGGTGCGCTTTTTCGAGGCAATTCCCGGCTCGTCAAGCTGTTACGGGGCAAAGCTCAACCAACGCATTGCAATCGGCTAATTCTTCGGCGCGGGATGGATGTTGTCCACCCAGTGCACTTCCTCGGGCTTCTCCACCACCGGGATGTCGAGGTTCACCACCACCGGCTCCTGGCCGCTGCGGCAGAGCACGCAGGAAAGCGGCTCCGAATTGCTGGCGTTGATTTCCTGGTGCGGCACGTATGGCGGCACGTAGATGAAATCTCCCGGGCCCGCCTCGGCGACGAACTCGAGCTTCTCGCCCCAGCGCATGCGCGCCCTGCCGCTTACCACGTAAATCACGCTTTCGACCGGCCCATGGTGATGGGCCCCGGTCTTGGCCCTGGGATGAATTACCACGGTGCCGGCCCACAGCTTTTCGGCGCCGGTGCGCGCATGGGTGATGGCCGCGGCACGATTCATTCCCGGCGTCTGGGGGGTATTGATGTCGAGCTCGTTGGAGTGCACGACCCGCACACCGTCGAGCTTCCACTTCGGATCGGACGGGCTTTGCATGGGCAGGATTATTGCTACCCCGGGTGAGGAGCGCAACCTGCGCTTCCGATCGATTTCCCATAGGAGATACCATGAAACTCGTAGCACCTTTAATCGTTGCTTCCGCGGTGGCGCTCGCCTTTGGCGGCGCCTATGCCGCGGACAAGGACAAGCAGGCGAAGGCCGATGCCGAGCCCGGCTTCAACAAGCTGGACGTCAACGACGACGGCAAGCTGACCAAGGCCGAGGCGGCCAAGGATAAAGGCCTCATGACGAAGTGGAACGAGGCCGACCGCGACAAGAACGGTACCTTGAGCCGCACCGAGTACCTGATGGTGAAGGGCAAGCAGGACATGGACAAGGTCGGCAACTTCTTCAGCAAGGACGACAAGGCGAGCGCCGGAGCGACCTCGGGCAGCGCAAGCAGCGGCACCAGCGCGAGCAGCGGCTCGGGCCGCCCGGCCAAGTAGGCTACTTCGCCCAGGAATCGCGCAGGGTGACGGTGCGGTTGAAGCCGTCGCGGTCGCGCACGAAATAGCCGTGCCGCTCGAACTGGAAGCGCTCACCGGCCTTGGCGGCGGCGAGCCCCGGCTCGAGCTGCGCGGTGATGGTCCTTTTCGACTCCGGGTTGAGGTCGGCCAGGAAATCGTCCCCCGGCTGCGGCGCCTTGAACAGGCGATCGTAGAGATGCACCGGCTTCGCGTGGGCATGCCGCACGCTTACCCAGTGGATGTTGCCCTTTACCTTGTACTTGTCGGCGCCGGCCGTGCCTGACTTCGAGTCGGGGTAGTAGGTGCAGCGCACGACCCCGTTCTCCATGCCGAGGCACTTGACGACGTAGCCGTAGCGCAAGCGTACCTCGTTGCCGGGGTAGAGGCGGAAATAGCCCTTCTGCGGCCTCTCCTGGTAGTCGTCGCGCTCGATCCACAGCTCGCGCGTGAACGGCACTTCCCGCTTGCCCCAGTCCGGCTTCTGCGGATGGTTGGGCACCTGCGCCAGATCCTGCTGCGATTCGGGGTAGTTCTCGATCACCAGCCTGAGCGGGTCGAGCACGGCCATGCGGCGCGGCGCAGTTTCGTTCAGGTGCTCGCGCATCGAGCTTTCCAGCTCGCCGAAGTCGATGAGCTGGTTCGCCTTGGACACGCCGATCTTCTCGGCGAAGTGGCGGAACCCTTCCGGCGTGTAGCCGCGCCGGCGCGCCCCGGCGAGCGTCGGCATGCGCGGATCGTCCCAGCCCTCGACGTGCTTCTCTTCGACGAGCTGTACCAGCCTTCTCTTGCTCAGGACCGTGTAGGTTAGGTTCAGCCGCGCGAACTCGATCTGCTGGGGGAGCGGGCGCTCCAGCAGGCCGCCTTCGGCGATACGCTCAAGCAGCCAGTCGTAGAAAGGCCGCTGGTCCTCGAACTCCAGCGTGCACAGCGAGTGGGTGACGCGCTCCACGGCATCCTCGATCGGGTGCGCGTAGGTGTACATGGGATAGATGCACCATTTGTCGCCGGTGCGGTGGTGCTCGGCGTGCCGGATGCGGTAGAGCACCGGGTCACGCAGATTGAGGTTCGGGGACGCCATGTCGACCTTCGCGCGCAGCACGTGCGCGCCGTCGGCGAACTCGCCGTTTTTCATTCTTTTCAGGAGATCTAAGTTCTCCGCCACGCTGCGACCCCGGTAAGGCGAGTTCCTGCCGGGCTCGGTGAAGGTGCCGCGGTTCGCGCGCATCTCCTCGGCGCTCTGGCTGTCGACGTAAGCAAGGCTGCGCCCGATGAGGTATTCCGCGGCCTGGTACATGAAGTCGAAATAGTCGCTGGCGAAAAGCGGCCGCTCGAAATCGAACCCCAGCCACTTCACCGCCTCGATGATGGCGTCGACGTATTCCTGCTCCTCCTTTTCCGGATTGGTGTCGTCGAAGCGCAGGTTGCAGCGGCCGCCGTACTCCAGCGGCAATCCGAAGTTGAGGCAGATCGACTTGGCATGGCCGAAATGCAGATAGCCGTTCGGCTCGGGCGGGAAACGGGTGACAATGGCCTTGTGCTTCCCCGAGGCGAGGTCGGCCTCGATCGCCTGGCGAATGAAATTGGACGCGGAAGGAGGGCGCTGCATCATGAAAAAGCTAGGGATATTCATAATTTTACAGTGCGCGCTGCTGGGCCTGGCGCAGGCGCAGAGCTTTCCCTCGAAAGCCATGCGCATCGTCGTGCCCAGCCCCGCCGGCAGCTCGCCCGACATCCGCGCGCGGCAGATCGGCAGCAAGCTTTCGCAGGCGCTGGGCCAGCCGGTGCTGGTGGAGAACCGCCCGGGGGGCGCCGGGCTGATAGCGGCGCGTGAGGCGGCCGGCGCGGCGCCCGACGGCCACACGATGCTGCTCGCGCTCATCAACAACGCCATCGCCGATGTCCTGAAGCCCGATCCCTGCTGCCGGCTGAACCAGGAGCTGCTGCCGGTTTCGCGCTTCACCATGACGCCGCTGGTGATGGTGGTCCATCCGTCGCTGAAGACGAACACCGTGATCGACTACGTGCAACTCGCCAAGCAGAAGCCTGGCGGCCTGACGTACGCTTCCGCCGGTCCGGGCAGCATCAGCCAGCTGGTCGGCGAATGGCTCAAGTCCGAATCCGGCACCGACATCCTCGAGGTGCCCTACAAGGGGGTGAACGCCGAGCTGCCCGACCTGATGGGCGGCCAGGTCCACACCGCGTTCGTCGTGCCGCAGGTCATCCTCACGCCGGTGCAGTCGCAGAAGCTGCGGGCGCTGGCCGTCATGGGCCCGTCGCGCCTCAACGTGCTGCCTGACGTGCCGACCACCCGGGAAGCCGGGCTGCCCGGCCTGGAGGCCATCGTGTGGAACGGCATCTTCGTGCCCGCCGGCACGCCGCGGCCGGTGATCGAGGTGCTGCACCGCGAGCTGGTGCGCGCCTACAACGCGCCGGACATCAAGGACCAGGTCACCAAGACCGGCTCCTACGTCGCCGCGGACACGCCCGAGGAGTTCGCCGCTTTCATCAAGAGCGAGAACGCGAAGTGGGGCAAGGTGATCAAGGAAGCGAAGATCAAGGCCAACTGAGGAAGCTCTGAAGAAGTCGCCCCCGCGAAGGCGGGGGCCCAGTTTTCTTTTTGGAAAACATGGGTTCCCGCCGGCGCGGGAACGACCATTCCCCGCTTCTTCAGAGTTTGCCTTTAATAGACGACCACGCTGCGGATCGACTCGCCGGCGCGCATGAGGTCGAAGCCCTTGTTGATGTCGGCGAGCGGCAGCTTATGCGTGATGAGGTCGTCGATGTTGATCTTGCCCTGCATGTACCAGTCGACGATCCTGGGCACGTCGGTGCGGCCCCTCGCGCCGCCGAAGGCGGTGCCTTTCCAGACGCGGCCGGTCACCAGTTGGAAAGGCCGGGTGCGGATTTCCTGGCCGGCGCCTGCCACGCCGATGATCACCGAGGTGCCCCACCCGCGATGGCAGCACTCCAGCGCCTGGCGCATGAGCTCGACGTTGCCCACGCATTCGAAGCTGTAGTCCGCCCCGCCTTTCGTGATTTCCGTGACTTCCTGTACGACATCCTTGCCCTTCGGGTTCACGAAATGCGTGAGGCCGAACTTGCGCGCCAACGCTTCGCGCTTCGGATTGCGGTCCACGCCGACGATCATGTCGGCGCCGGCGAGCCGCGCTCCCTGCACCACGTTGAGCCCGATGCCGCCGAGGCCGAATACCACCACGTTTGCGCCCGGCTCGACTTTCGCCGTGTTGATCACCGCGCCGATGCCGGTGGTAACGCCGCAGCCGATGTAGCACACCTTGTCGAAGGGCGCGTCCTCGCGGATCTTCGCCAGTGCGATCTCCGGCAGCACTGTGAAATTCGCGAACGTCGAGCATCCCATGTAATGGTGTATCGAGCTCTTGCCCATCGAGAACCGGCTGGTGCCGTCGGGCATGACGCCTTTGCCCTGGGTGGCGCGGATGGCGGTGCACAGGTTGGTCTTGCGCGATAGGCACGCCTTGCATTGCCGGCATTCGGGCGTGTAGAGCGGAATGACGTGGTCGCCCTTCTTCAGGGCGGTGACGCCGGGACCCGTTTCCACCACCACGCCGGCGCCCTCGTGCCCCAGGATGGCGGGAAAGAGACCTTCCGGATCTGCGCCCGACAAGGTGAACTCGTCGGTGTGGCAGATGCCGGTTGCCTTGATCTCGACCAGCACCTCGCCCGCCTTCGGGCCCTCGAGGTCGACGGTTTCCACGACGAGCGGCTTTCCCGACTGGTAGGCGACTGCGGCTTTGACTTTCATGCAGCAATTCTAGCGGCGAACGGTATGATCGCCGCGGGCGACGTGCAAGGGAGGGCTTAAGGGTGTCGATCCAGTCTCGCGCAGACGCGCAAAGGCGCGCGGACGAGATCCGCGCATTCCAGCGCGAGCTCGAGCTGCTCGAAGGCGACGGCGTGCTGGCGCTTTCGCAGGCGCAGCGAAGCGCCCTCGACCGGCACCACGCCGGGCTCCTCGGCGCCCTCGCGCGCGAGTTCGACGTCGACCGCGACGTCCAGTCCAAGCAGATGTCGCTCGGGATGCGGATCGCGTCGCTGATCGGCGCGCTGGCCCTGGCTGCCAGCGCGTTCTTCCTCTTCTACCAGTTCTGGGGCCGCTTCACGACCGCGGCCCAGGTCGCCATCCTCGTGGGCGCCGCAGCCGCTTCCTTTCTGGCCGCCTGGTGGATCCAGCGCCGCGACGCCTCCGGCTATTTCGCCAAGCTGGCGGCGATGGTGGCGTTTGCCTGCTTCGTCCTGAACGTCAGCATGCTGGGGACCATCTTCAACATCATCCCGTCCGACAAGGCGTTCGCGGTATGGGCCGCGTTCGCGTTTCTCCTTGCCTATGCATGCGACCTGCGGCTGCTGCTGGGCGCCGGAATCGTCTGCCTGGTGGCGTTCATCGCCGCGCGCACCGGAACCATCAGCGGCATGTACTGGCTGTACTTCGGCCAGCGCCCGGAAAACTTCTTCCCGGCGGCGGTGCTGATGTTCGCGTTCCCCTCGTTCGCGCACCATGCGCGCTATCCCGATTTCCCACCTGTGTACCGCATCTTCGGGCTGCTTACGCTTTTCCTGCCGATGATCGTGCTGGCGAACTGGGGGCGGCTGAGCTACCTGCCCATTGACCCCGACGCGGCCGAAGCGGTCTACCAGGTCCTCGGCTTCGCCGGATCGGCGGCCGCGATATGGCTCGGCGTGCGAAAGCAGTGGCGGCACGTGGTGAATACCGCCGTCACGCTGCTCATCGTGCTGCTCTATACGAAGTTCTTCGACTGGTGGTGGGAGGCGATGCCCAAGTACCTGTTCTTCCTGGTGCTCGCTCTGAGCGCGGTGCTCTTTCTGCTGGTGCTGCGCAGGCTGCGCACCGCCCTCCAATCCGGGCGGCCGGCGTGAAGGCAACCTGGAGCCGTGGCCGTACGCTGGTGGCCGGGCTGCTGCTGATCGCCGGCACGAATGCCGTGGTCCTCGGCGGGGTGGGCTACAACCGGGGCGGCGAGCCGGAAGCTGCGCTGCCGCTCACCGAACGCGAGCTCCAGATTTCCGATCCCTGGGGATGGCGCAGCGAGAACAGCGGGCTCGACCTGCGCCTCCAGTGGCGGCTGCCACCGACGCGCGCGGACGTGAGCGACTATGGCCAGGGCGGCTATGGAGGTGGCGCTTCCTGGCTGGATGGCGCCAAGCTCGCCAAGCTCGGGTTCGACATGTCGGTGCCGCTCGACGAGCGCGGCGCTGAGCGCCACTACGCGAAACAGCTCGCGCGCGAAGTGTTGATCGTACTCGAGCTCGACGGACCGGCGCACCAGGCGGCGATCGAGCGCGCTCGCGAGCGCGCGTCGCGCGAAAAGGCGACCAAGGCCGATGCCGAGCTGCTTGCCGCCGAGATCGAGCGCCACAGCCGGCTGTTCGCGGTGGACGCCGGCATCGACCGCGATGCCTTGCGGGCAAAATATCCCGACCGCGCGCGTTACGCCATTGCGCCGGGCAAGGTGCGCCTGGGCTATTGGGGCCCCAGAGGGGAGCGCACGCCCCGCGGCTACGTCAGCGAGCTCAGCGTTCCTGCGATCAATGTCCCGCTGGAAATGCGCGGCGTCGTCACGCGCGGCGGCCCCTACACCGCCACCGTCGCGTTCGGGCGCAGGCTCGAGCCGTGGCTGGCGGCGGCCGGCACACGCTAGGTCATCGCCGCGCCCGGCGCTCTAAGTCGTCGTCCACCCCAAGCATGTAGCGCGCGACGTCGTCCATCACGCCGCTGAAGGCCGCGGAGGCGAGGCGGTAATGCACGCGCCCCAGGCGGCGCACGTTGGTGAGCTCGATGCTCATGGCGTGCGCATCGTAATCCGCGCGCACCATCACTTCGCAGGGCAGCGAGGCGGTGACCGTGAGCTCGGCGCGCGGCGGCTTGCGGAAGCCCCGCTTCGGCTCGTCGCGCTGCGCGAACGGGATCTTCATGGCGGCAAGGTACTGCGCGCAGCGCATGATGTCCTCGCCTTCCAGGACGACGTGCGCGGGTGCCGAGGGCGTGATGCGAAAGCGCATGGCGATCTGGTCCGGCACGTCCCGGCCGTGCGCGTAGCCCTTGCGGCTTTCGACTGAAGCGTCCGACAGCCGCACGGACGGCAGCTTGCCCAGGTAGATGAACTCGTACGGCTGGCCGGAGCTCGGGCGCACGGCGTTCAGCTCGCGCACCAGCTCGGCGAGGTACTGGAAAGCGCCGGACATGGCCTTGCTCAGCTCGTCGATGCGCTTGTCGCGCTCGGTGTTCGGGTTGGGCGCAGCCGGCAGGACCGCGGCCTGCCGGCGCAGCATGTCGAGCGCGGCCCGGCGCATCGTGCCGGTATTGGTGAGCTCGGCCATCGGGGTGGCACCGAGCGAGCGCTCGAAAGCGTCGCGCTTGCGCGCCTGCTCGTCCGCCCAGCGGCGCGTCTCCTCTTCCTTGCGCAGCTGGGCCTGCTCCTCGGCCCTGATGCGCTCCTGCTCCTCGCGATCGAAGCGCTCGACGAACCGGTCGAGGTCCTGCAGGAGCTGGGTGCGCGCCCGGTCTTCCTGCCCTGGCCGCGGCGCAGCCACACTGGTCGGAGGTGCGCCGCGGGTGATGCGGCGCAGGTCCGCGGCCATCTCGGCGGCGCGCGGGTAGCGATCCTCGGGGTTCTTCGCCAGCGCGCGGTCGACGACGCGCTCGAATGCCGCGGGAATCTCGCGGTCCAGGCTGCGCAGCGGCGGATGCGGCGCGGCGGCGATGCGGTTCAGGAGCGCGAACACCGTGGTGTCTTCCGGACTTTCGAACGGCGTGCGCCGCGCCAGCATCTCGTAGAGCACCACGCCGAGCGAAAAGATGTCGGAGCGCGGATCCACCGGCGCGCCTACGACCTGCTCGGGCGACATGTAGCGCGGCGAGCCCAGCGAAGTGCCGGTCTGGGTCATGGTGGAGGAGGGCACGTAGGCGACGCCGAAGTCCATCAGCTTGGCGCGCTCCATGCGATCGATCATGACGTTCGCCGGCTTCAGGTCCCGGTGCACGATGGCGTAGCGGTGCGCCAGGTCGAGCGCGTCGGCCAGCTGCGCCGTAATGTCGGCGACCAGGTCGTAGGCGAGGCGCACGCCATCGCGCAGGATGCGCTGCAGCGAGCGGCCCTCGAGCAGCTCCATGGCGATGTATGCGATGCCTTCCTGCTCGCCGACATCGAAGATGGTGACGATGTTAGGGTGGTTGAGTTGGCCGGCGGAGCGCGCCTCGCGGATGAACCGCTCGCGCACCTCGGCCATTTCGTCGCCCGGGAGCGGCGGCAGCAGGGTCTTGAGGGCCACCTGCCGCTCGATCAGCGGATCGAACGCCCGGTAGACGGCGCCCATCGCCCCGCGACCCAGTTCTTCTATGATCCGGTAACGGCCCAGCGTGCTTTTCACTGCGCCAGCCTCGTTATGTATCACATCCATTTTACCGGCCAACTACAGGAAAATGCTTGAACTTTTGATACGCGGGGCGGGCGTTCTGGACGGCAGCGGAACGCCGGCGCGGCAGGCCGACGTAGGGGTCCGCGAAGGCAGGATCGTGACGGTTGGCACGGTCCGTGAGGCGGCAGTGCGTACCGTGGACGCCGGCGGGCTGTACCTGATGCCGGGCATCGTCGATCTACACACCCATTACGACGCCCAGGCCACCTGGGATCCGACGCTGTCGCCTTCGGTGTCCCTCGGCGTGACTACCGCCATCCTCGGCAATTGCGGCTTCGGCATCGCGCCCTGCCCCGCGCCGCTGCGCGAAACGGTGGTGAAGAACCTCTCGGTGGTGGAGGGCATGGACCTTGCAGCGCTGCTCGAAGGCACGCGCTGGGAGTTCGAGACCTTCGCCGAATATCTTGAGGCGCTGGACCGGGCGCGGCCTTACGCCAACGTCGGCGTGCTGGCCGGCCATTCGACCATCCGTACCGCGGTGATGGGGGAGGAGGCTTCCACGCGCGCCGAGCCGACGCGCCAGGAGTTGTCCGAGATGCAGCGCATGGTGCGCGAAGCGCTGCGGGCGGGCGCCGCCGGGTTCGCGTCCTCGTTCTCGCCGAACCACAGCGGCTGGGGCGGCAAGCCCATGCCTTCGACCATTGCGTCGGACGAGGAGCTGCTCGCCCTCGCGAGCGAATTGAAAAGCGCCGGCCGCGGCGTGTTCGTCATGGCGACCGGCTCGCGCGCCACGCCCGAGTACCTGGAGGCGATCGCCGCGGATACCGGCCGGCCCGCGTTCATGGTGACGGTGCTCACCATGTACAACCGCGCGCAGCCGGAGCGCGCCCTGCAGTATTACGAGCGCTGCGCGGCCGCACAGCAGCGCGGACGCGAAGTCTGCATCCACACGAGCTGCCAGCCGCTGTCGTTCGACTTCACGCTGCGCGAGCCCTACATCCTCTATTCGCACGGCGCGTTCGACCGCGTAAAGGCCGCGCCGCCGGAGGACCGCGCCTGCATCTACAGGGACCCGGCTTTCCGCAAGCAATTGAGGCAGGACCTTCGAACGCCGCGGAGCGGCATCCTGTTCCACGGAGACTGGTCGCAGGTGGAGCTCGACGGCGTGCCCGTGACCCGCCTTTCGGACGATCCCCTGGAGCTCGTCTTCGACCTGCCGCTCGATACGCAGCTCGTGGCGAAGCTCTTCCAGAACGACGATGCCGGCGTGGCGCCGCTGCTCAAGCACCCGTCGGGCGTAGTGGCGCTGTCCGACGCCGGAGCGCACCTCATCTATTTCTGCGACGCCGGGTTCGGCCTGCACTTCCTTCAGCATTGGGTGCGCGAAACGGGCACCTTCACGCTGGAGGAGGGGGTGCGCCGGTTGACCAGCGATCCGGCGCGGCGCTACCGCATCCCGCAGCGCGGGCGCATAGCGCCCGGGTACTGGGCGGACCTGCTGCTATTCGACCCGGCGAAGCTCGGGGTTTCGCCCCTTTCGCAGGTGCGTGACCTTCCCGGCGGAGGCTCCCGCATGATCCGTACGCCCCTCGGCGTGCACGGCGTTTGGGTAAACGGACTACAGGTCTTCGACGGGGTGAAATATTCGGCCGGCCCCGACGGCCCGGGCCATGTTCTTAGAGCATTCGAATCATGACGTTGGCAAGCCAACCGCGGATTGCGCGTAATCTGGGCCCCCTAGATTCGTGGCGCAAAGGAGCCAATATGGGCGCACGCCTGCTGCCACGCACGTTACCCGAGCTGTTTTCCTATGCCCTAGCCATCGAAGGCGAGGCGGCCAAGCGCTACCGCGACCTCGGAGGGTTCATGCGCGCCATCGGCGTCGAAGACCTTGCCGACGAGCTGGAGCGCCTGGGCCGCGAGGAGGAGGAGCAGCATGAGCTCATCAGGCTCGGGACCTCCGGCCGCAAGCTGCCCGATTTCGCCGGCTGGGAGCTGAGCTGGCATTTCCTGGGTGCCGAGCCGCCCAGGCATGCGCCGCGCAGCGCGCGGGAAGCGCTCGCCAGCGCGCTCGCTTTCGAGCGCCATACGCATGCCTTCTACCTCGACGTGGCCGAGCGCGCGCGCGACGAAGCGTTGCGCGCCTTCTCCGCAGAGATGGCGAACGACGAGCAGCGGCATATTGCGCGGCTTGAAGTGCTGCTCGAGCAGGAGCCCGACCCCGCGGCCGGCCCCGAGTCGGCAAACCTTCAGTTCAGGCTGATCTGAAGACCCATTCGCCGGTGCCCTGGCGGCAGGCGGCGCCCTTCACGCTTTCCTTCCTCTTGCCGGAGGCCAGCACCGTGGTGAAGCGGCGACACGTCAGGGCGCCATCCTTGAATACCCCGGTCGGCGTAAGCCGGTAGCTCACCCCGGTCGACGGGTTGGTCCACTGGACGGTCTGGCGCACGCTCGCCAGCTCGAGCGCATGGCCCATGCAGCCGCGGTCGGCTGCGTCCATTTCCTTGCCGATGGTATGCCCGACCACCGCGCCGATGACCGTGCCGAGAATGATGGCGACCGAACGGTCCTCGGGGCCGGAGACGCCGGCGCCCACCGCGCCCCCCAGCGCGCCGCCGACCACGGCGCCCACTGCCGCCGTGTTGCAGTGGCCCTCGGCAACGCCGTAGTCCCTGGGCCATTTCTTGCCCGTGAACCCAACGTACGTCTGATCGTTTTTCTTGCGCCAGCCATGCGCCTTGGCATGCGGCGGGGGCTCGGCCGGCGAGGGCAACGGCAGCAGGCTGAGGGATACGAAGGCAGCAACCAGGGCGACAGTCGTTTTTTTCATGCGCGGGATTCTACGGCGGGGGGAAGGGGAAGTCGCCCCCGCGAAAGCGGGGTCCATTCTTCTTAGTTCCAGAGGTCCACGGCCTCGCCGCGGGCGCGCATGCGCTCGGCGCGCGCGTGAACGAAGCGCTGGAACGACGGCTCGCTCGCATACGCGCCGCTCGCCACGTACTCGAGCGAGGCGGCGAGGTGGAAGGGCCGCAGGTACGCCTCGGTGCGGAATACTTCGCGGCCGCCCGGCTCGAGGAAAACGAGCGTGGGCACGTACTCGGCGCGCAGCGTGGCGCGCCCCGCCGCAGTGACGACGCTCGCCGGGTTGGAAAGCCGCACCAGCTCGAGCTTGTCGAGCTGGCGCCGGACCTCCGGCCGCTCAAAATTGCGCTGCATCTCGTCGCAGCCGTCGCACTGCGGCGTCACCAGCATGACGGCGAGCGGCTTGGCGCCGGGATTCCTGCGCAGGTCGGCGGTGCCGGGGGACGTCTTCTCGCTGGAAGCAGCTTTGCCCACGGCAGCATCCAGCGCGCCAAGGAAGCGCTCGGGCGGAAGGTAGCCGTTGATCCGGTGGACCACCTCGGCCTTCTCGTCGAAGAAGACGAGCGTCGGGGTGAACTGGATTTTCATCAGCGCGGCGAACCGCTTCTCCGGCATGCGGGCGCCATCGGTCCACGTCACCTCGCGGTCGCCGAAGATGTTGATGTCGATCGCCACGAAATGGCGGCGCAGCTTCTCGACGATCGCCGGGTCGCGGAAATTGACCTCGACGAGGCGCTTGCAATAGGGGCAGCCGTCCTGGTGGAAGTACACCATGAGTCGCTTGCCTTCCTTGGCGGCTTCCGCCACGTCCTCGCGAATGTCGAGAAACGAGGGTGCGAACCATGCCGGCGCCTCCTGGGAATGCGCAGCGAACGATGCAAGCAGCGCTGCGAAGGCGAGCCATCTCATCACCGGTATATTACTCTCCGTGCTGCAGCTCCTCGCGATGCTCGGCCGGCGCCGGCCGCGCGGCCGGGCGGTTCTCTCGATGCTCGGCATCGCGCTCGGTGTGGCGCTCGGCTACGGCGTATATCTCGTCAATCGCGCAGCGGTGGAGGACCTCGCCGCTTCGGTGCGTTCGCTGGCAGGCGAGGCAGACCTGCAGGTGCGCGGCGGACGCGCCGGCTTCCCGGAATCGCTCTACCCGAGCATTGCGCGCCTCCCCGGTGTCGCGTGGGTGAATCCCGTGCTCGAGCTCGACGCGGGCCTCGCCGGCACCGAGCGCACCGTGCGCATCGTCGGCGTGGATGCGCTGCGCGTGGGAAAGCCGGAGCTGCTCGCCCCGGACACCGTGCTGCTCTCGCCGCTCGCGCACGAAGCGGCGCAGGAGACGCTGCGCGTGGTGGTCGGCCAGCGCGTGGTGGAGCTGCGCGTCGAAGGCATTGCCGATCTGAAAGGCTTCGCCGCGCTTGCCGACATCTCCACCGCGCAGTGGCGGCTCGGGCGCCTGGGCGAGCTGAACCGGCTCGACATCCACCTGGCGCAGGGCGCAAATCGCGCCGCGGTGCAAGAGGTCATCGAGCCGATGCTGCCCGCGGGGGTGCACGTTGCCGCGGTGGAAACTCTGGAGCAGGCGAGCGGCTATCCGTCGCGCGCGTACCGGGTGAACCTGAACGTGCTCGCACTGGTGGCGCTATTCACCGGCGGCTTCCTGGTGTTCTCGGCGCAGGCGCTCGAGGGCGCGCGCCGCCGCGGCGAGCATGCGCTGCTGCGCGTGCTCGGCCTCACCGCGCCGCGGTTGTCGCGCCTCATCCTGCTGGAGGCGGGCGCGCTGGGGGCGGTGGGGGGCGTTCTCGGCGTGGGGCTCGGATACTTCCTCGCTCTCGCGGCGCTGCGCTACGCCGGCGCTGACCTGGGGTCAGGACAGTTCCGCACCGCCTCTCCGGAACTGAGGTTCTTGGCCATTCCCGCCTTCCTTTATATGGTCGCGGGCGTCGAGCGC
>Ga0247825_10000247_pt1 | contig 32880 bp, 46 predicted proteins | sample 13C_Vanillin_Day_FD_194413 | JGI IMG/M metagenome (GOLD analysis project Ga0247825, IMG submission 194413) | Soil microbial communities from agricultural site in Penn Yan, New York, United States - 13C_Vanillin_Day48 | ecosystem: Environmental > Terrestrial > Soil > Agricultural land | place... | reverse complement strand
AGTTGAAAGATCATTTCATTCACAAGTCGAAGGAATAGCGATCACGCGCTACGGGCACGGGCTGCCGACGAAGCACATCCGCGTGGTCGAAGCCGGGCATCCGGTGCCGGACGAGGCCGGCGAGAACGCCGCCCGCGAGATCCTGCGGACAGCCGGCAGCCTCGGGGCCGACGATCTCCTGCTCGTCCTGATCTCCGGTGGCGCCTCGAGCCTGCTCTCGCTTCCCGCCCCGGGACTCTCGATGGCACAGCTGAGGGGCCTGACCGGCCGGCTCCTGAAGAGCGGCGCCGACATTCGCGAGATGAACACCGTGCGCAAGCACGTCTCGGCGATCGCCGGCGGCCGCCTCGCTGCCGCGTCGCGGGCCCGCGTGCACGCGCTCATCATCTCGGACGTCGTCGGCGACGATCCGACGCACATCGGCTCCGGTCCGTGCGCGGCGGATCCGACGACCATCGAGGACGCGAAAGCCGTTCTTGCCAAGTATCGCATCGACTTCGCCGGCCCTTTCTCCGAGAGCCCGAAGAAGGTCAACGCGGACAACAAGGTGATCGCTACCGCGCAACGGTCGCTGGAGGCGGCCGCCGCGATCTTCGAGAAGAATCATTTCAGGCCCGTCATCCTGGGCGATCGCATCACGGGGGAAGCACGCGAGGTCGGCCGGGAGCAGGCGCGCCGCGCGCGCCAGACGAAGGGGGCAGCGGCGATCATCTCCGGAGGCGAGTGCACCGTCACGATCGAAGGCGAAAGCGGGCGCGGCGGACGCTGCACGGAATTTCTGCTGTCTCTCGGCATCGAGGCGCCGGGCGTCTGGGCGATCGCCGCGGACACCGACGGCATCGACGGCTCCGAGGACAACGCCGGCGCCTTGTGGACCCCGGACTCGCTGGAACGGGCCGTCCGGGAGAACATCTCCCCGCAGGCGCAGCTCGCGCGCCACGACAGCTACGGGTTCTTCAGCGCGCTCGGCGACCTGGTGACGACGGGGCCGACGCGGACGAACGTCAACGACTACCGCGCGATCCTGGTCCTGTAACGGCTCAACGCCCGCCCTCCACGTCGTCCACGTCGACTTGACCGGTCATCCTGCGTCGCACGTGCGACCAGGACATGCCGACGGCGAGCAGCAGCGCGAGGCACACGATGGTGACCCATGCCATCGTCGACACGGAGTCGGCAGCGAGCAAGCCGAAGTCGACCAGCAGCCAGACGAGCGCGGCAAAGAATGCCGCGCCGAGCAGCAGCCCGAGGACGCCCAGCGACTGGAAGGTGGCGCGAAGGAAGACGACCCAGCCCGCGAGCAGCACGATGCCGAGCACGGCGTGCAAGGCACCGAAGTTTCCGGCGCCGATGGCGCCCCTGACCCAGTGGTAGTAGGAGATTTGCGCCGGGTTGTAGGTCGCCAGCACGAGCACCAGCGCAAACAGCGCGCGCCACACGAAGCCCAGGAAGCCGATGCCGGCGGCGCGGGAGCTCACCGCAAGCCTATCCGGCCTTGCTCGCCTCTTTCTTCTCGGCTTTCTTCTTCGGCTCGGGCGCCGGGGCCTCGGCCACGGTCTCGGGCTGGTCGAGCAGCGTGACGAGCGCGAGCGGGGCGTTGTCGCCCTTGCGGAAGCCGGTCTTCAGGATGCGCAGGTAGCCGCCGTTCCTCTTGGCATAGCGCGGCCCGAGCTGTTCGAAGAGCTTCTCGACCATGCCGCGGTCGCGCAGCCGGTTGAAGGCGAGGCGCCGGTTGGCGAGCGAGGGCTTCTTGCCGAGGGTGAGGATCGGCTCGACCACGCGCCGCAGCTCCTTCGCCTTGGGCAGCGTGGTGGTGATCTCCTCGTGCCGCAGCAGCGAGACGGTCATGTTGCGCAGCATCGCCAGGCGGTGGCTGGAGGTGCGGTTGAGCTTGCGAAGTCCGCTGCCGTGACGCATTCGAGTCTCCCCGTTGTTGTCTGCTAGGCCCGGTGCTCGAGCCCGGCAGGCGGCCAGTTCTCGAGCTTCATGCCGAGCGTCAGGCCGCGCGAGGCGAGCACTTCCTTGATCTCGTTGAGCGACTTGCGTCCGAGGTTCGGCGTCTTGAGGAGCTCCGTCTCGGTGCGCTGGATGAGATCGCCGATGTAGTAGATGTTCTCGGCCTTGAGGCAGTTCGCCGAGCGCACCGTGAGCTCCAGGTCGTCGACCGGGCGCAGCAGGATCGGATCGACCGCCGGCGACTTGGGCTGCTCGGCCGGCAGCGCCGTGCCCTCGAGCTGCGCGAACACGGAAAGCTGGTCGACCAGCACGCGCGCGGCGTAGCGGATCGCCTCTTCCGGCTCGATGGCGCCATTGGTCTCGATGTCCATGATCAGCTTGTCGAGGTCGGTGCGCTGCTCGACGCGGGCCGACTCGACCGCGTAGGAGACGCGGCGCACCGGACTGAACGAGGCGTCGAGGATGATGCGGCCGATGCCCTTGGTCTCCTCGAGCAGGTAGCGCATGTTCCCCGGCACGTAGCCGCGGCCCGACTCCACCTTGATCTGCATCTCCAGCTTGCCGCCGGAGGCGAGGTGCGCAACGACGTGATCCGGATTGACGATCTCGACGTCGTGCGCCGGCTCGATGTCGGCCGCGGTGACCGGGCCATCGCCCTTCTTCTTCAGCGACAGGATCGCCTCGGCGCGGTTGTGCAGGCGGAACACCACGCCCTTGAGGTTGAGCAGGATGTCGACCACGTCCTCGCGCACGCCGTCGAGCGTGGAGTACTCGTGCACCACGCCGGCGATCTGCACCTCGGTGGGCGCATAACCGGGCATGGAGGAGAGCAGCACCCTGCGAAGGGCGTTGCCGAGCGTGTGGCCGTAGCCCCGCTCGAACGGCTCCATCGTCACGCGAGCGTGGTTCGGCGAGAGGTTTTGAACGTCAACAATACGCGGCTTCAGAAATCCCGATTGCGGCATGTAAGGGTCCTATTACTTCGCAAAAACGCTGCGCGTTTTACTTCGAATACAACTCGATGACGAGGCTTTCGTTGATCGTCGAGGGCAGGTCGACGCGTGCAGGGATGGTCTTGAGGGTGCCTTTGAGTCCCTTGCTATCGACTTCCAGCCACTCCGGCACACCGCGGCCGCTGGCGGCCTCGGCGGCCGCCTTGATGCGCAGCTGCTCCTTGGCCTTGGACACCACCTCGACGGTGTCGCCGGGGCGAACGTGGTACGACGGGATGTTGACGCGCCTGCCGTTCACCAGGACGCCGTTGTGGCGCACCACCTGCCGCGCCTCGGCGCGCGAGGCGCCGAAGCCCATGCGGTACGCGATGTTGTCCAGCCGGCACTCGAGGAGCTGCAGCAGCCGCTCGCCGGTGACGCCCTTGGAGCGCGACGCCTCGGCGTAGATGTTGCGGAACTGGCGCTCGAGCACGCCGTAAGTGCGGCGCAGCTTCTGCTTCTCGCGCAGCTGCTTGCCGTAGTCGGACATGCGCGCGCCGCTTTTCTGGCCGTGCTGGCCAGGCGCATACGCGCGCCGCTCGACCGGGCACTTGTCGGTGAAGCACTTCTCGCCCTTCAGGTAGAGCTTCTCGCCCTCCCTGCGGCAATTACGGCACTTGTCGGTGTTCCTGGCCATGCAGTCTCCTGATTAGACGCGCCGGCGCTTGGGCGGGCGACAGCCGTTGTGCGGGATCGGCGTGACGTCTGCAATGCTGGAAATCTTCAGGCCGATGGCGTTGAGCGCGCGCACTGCCGATTCGCGCCCGGGGCCGGGCCCCTTGATGCGCACCTCGATGTTCTTCACCCCGCATTCCTGCGCGCCGCGGCCGGCGCGCTCGGCGGCGACCTGCGCCGCGAACGGCGTCGACTTGCGCGAGCCCTTGAATCCGGCATGCCCGGAGGTGGCCCACGAGAGCGCGTTGCCCTGGCGGTCGGTGATGGTGACGATGGTGTTGTTGAAGGAGGCGTGGATGTGGGCAATGCCCTCGGACACGTTCTTCTTCACCTTCTTCCGCGCGCGCGCGGAAGCCGTCTGCTGCAACTCCTGCCGGGATGGGGTATTTCTGCTCGCCATGGGTTACGCCGCCTTGCCGGCTGGCACGTTGAGTTTGATCGCCGCCTTGCGCGGGCCCTTGCGCGTCCTCGCGTTGGTGCGGGTGCGCTGTCCGCGCACCGGCAGGCCCTTGCGGTGGCGGTGGCCGCGGTAGCAACCGAGATCCATCAGCCGCTTCACCGACATCGACACCTCGCGGCGCAGGTCGCCCTCGACCGTGAAGCGCGTGACGTTCTCGCGGATGCGATCGAGCTCGGCGTCGGTGAGGTCCTTGATCTTGCGCGTGCCCTGCACCCCCGCGGCGGCGCAGATCGCCTGCGCGCGCGAGCGCCCGATGCCGAAGATCGCGGTCAGCGCGATGTCCGCATGCTGGTGGTTGGGTATGTTGATCCCTGCAATACGTGCCATAGCTTTGTATTCCCGAGACGTGCCCTAGGCGGAACCCGCAATTATATCTGTCGCGTCAAGGTCTTATCAACCCTGACGTTGCTTGTGGCGGGGGTCGGAGCAAATCACCCGCACCACGCCCTTGCGCCGCACGATCTTGCACTTGCGGCAAATCTTTTTCACCGAAGCCATCACCTTCATATCTGCCTCACTTCGCTCTAAACGTAATACGACCCTTGGTAAGGTCGTACGGGGTCATCTGCACCGTCACCTTGTCCCCGGGCAGGATGCGGATGTAGTTCATGCGCATCTTTCCCGAGATGAAGGCGTGAATCGTATGTCCATTCTCCAGCTTCACGCGGAACGTCGCGTTGGGAAGGTTCTCCACCACCTCCCCCTGCAGCTCGATGACGTCTTCCTTCGCCATCAGCGAACCGGCAGGCCTCCCTTGAAATTCGCCTTGCGCAGCAGGCTCTCGTACTGGTGCGTCATCACGTAGGCCTGCACCTGCGACATGAAGTCCATGGTCACCACGACGATGATCAGGAGCGAGGTGCCGCCGAAATAGAACGGCACGTTCCAGCGCAGGATCAGGAACTCGGGCAGGAGGCAGACCAGCGTCACGTAGGCCGCCCCGGCGAGGGTGAGGCGGGTGAGGATCTTTTCCAGGTAGCGCGCCGTCTGGTCGCCGGGCCGGATGCCGGGCACGAAGGCGCCGGACTTCTTCAGGTTGTCGGCGGTTTCCTTCGGGTTGTACTGCAGCGCGGTGTAGAAGAAGCAGAAGAAGATGATGAGCGCCGCGTAGAGCAGGACGTAGATCGGCTGCCCCGGCGTCAGCGTGCCGGCGATGTCGCGCAGCCAGATGAACCCCTCCGCGGAGCCGAACCAGCCGAGCAGCGTCGCCGGGAACAGGATCAGCGAGCTGGCGAAGATCGGCGGGATGACCCCCGACATGTTGAGCTTGAAGGGCAGGTGCGAGCTCTGGCCGCCGTAGACCCGGTTGCCGACCTGCCGCTTCGCGTAGTTCACCAGGATCTTGCGCTGGCCGCGCTCGACGAAGCAGACGAAGCCGGTCACGACCAGCACCGCCACCGCGATCAGCAGGGCCGTCAGCGGGTGCATGGCGCCGGTGCGCACCAGCTCGAGCGTCCCGGCGATCGCGCTCGGCAGCCCGGCGGCGATGCCCGCGAAGATGATGATCGAGATGCCGTTGCCCAAGCCGCGCTCGGTGATCTGCTCGCCGAGCCACATGATGAACATGGTCCCGGTGACGAGCGTGGTTACGGTGGTGATGCGGAACATGAGGCCGGGCTCGAGCACCAGCCCGGGCTGGGACTCGAGCGCGATGGAGATGCCGGTCGCCTGGAAGAGCGCGAGGAACACCGTGCCATAGCGCGTGTACTGGGTGATCTTGCGCCGCCCCGACTCGCCCTCCTTGCGCAGCGCGTCGAGCTGCGGGCTCACCGCGCTCATGAGCTGCATGATGATCGATGCGGAGATGTAGGGCATGATGCCCAGGGCGAAGATGGTGAAGCGCGACAGCGCGCCGCCCGAGAACATGTTGAACATGCCCAGGATCCCGCCCTGCTGCCCCTGGAAGAGGTCGGCGAGCACGTTGGGGTCGATTCCCGGCACCGGGATGTGCGCGCCGATGCGGAACACCACCAGCGCGCCGAGCATGAACAGCAGCCTGCGCTTCAGGTCGCCGTACTTGCCCGCCTTGCCGACGTTGGGAAGCGTCGCCATTTAGGCCTTGGCCGCCGCTTCCGGCTTCGCTTGCGGCTTCTTCGGCAGTTTCTTCACCACCGGCTTCTCTTCGGCCACCTCGACCCTGCCGCCCGCGCCTTCGATGGCCGAGCGCGCGCCCTTGGATGCCTTCACGTCGCCCTTCACGGTCAGCTTCTTGGACAGCTTGCCCGAGAGGATGATCTTGGCGCCGAGCGCCTTCTTCGACACGATGCCGGCCGCCTGCAGGGCGGCGAGATCGACGTCGGGAGCCTCCAGCCGCTCCAGCTCGGAGAGCCGCACCTCCGCGATGTCGTCGCGCGTCGGCGAGTTGAAGCCGCGCTTGGGCAGGCGCCGGTGCAGCGGCATCTGCCCGCCCTCGAAGCCGATCTTGTGGAAGCCGCCGGAGCGCGCCTTCTGCCCCTTGTGGCCGCGGCCGGCGGTCTTGCCCCAGCCCGAGCCGACGCCGCGGCCGACGCGGTGGCGGTCCTTCTTCGCGCCCGGAGCGGGCTTGAGCGTATTCAGTCGCATGTCCTGCCTTTTATCCTTCCTGCCGTTTATCCTTCTACTCCTCGATGCGCACCAGGTAGTTGACGCGGTTGATCATGCCGCGCACCGCGGGGGAGTCGGCGAGCTCGACCACCTGGTTGATGCGGCGCAGGCCCAGCCCGCGCACGGTGTCGCGATGGCCCTGCTTGCAGCCGGCGAGGCCCTTCAGCAGCCGAACCTTGACCTTCTTCATCCGGTGATTTCCTCGACCGTCTTGCCGCGCCGCGCGGCGATCTCCGCGGGCGTGCTCATCGCGCGCAGGCCGTTCAGCGTCGCGCGCACCACGTTGTAGGGGTTGGTCGAGCCGAAGCACTTGGCGAGCACGTTGGTGACGCCCATCACCTCGAACACCGCGCGCATCGGCCCGCCGGCGATGATGCCGGTGCCTTCGTGCGCGGGCTGCATCAGCACCTTCGCCGCGCCATGGCGGCCGGTGACGACGTGATGCAGGGTGCCGTTCTTCAGCTTCACCTTGAACAGCTTGCGGCGCGCCTCCTCCATCGCCTTCTGCACCGCGACCGGCACTTCGCGCGCCTTGCCCTTGCCCATGCCGATGCCGCCGTCGCCGTCGCCGACCACGGTGAGCGCCGCGAAGCCGAGCACGCGCCCGCCCTTCACCACCTTGGTGACGCGGTTCACCGCGATCATCTTCTCGCGCAGCCCGTCGCCGCGCTCCTCGTGCTGCATCCTCGGTTGGATCTTCGCCATATATCCTCTTTAGAACTTCAGGCCGCCGGCGCGGGCCGCGTCCGCGAGCGCCTTGACGCGCCCGTGGTAGCGGTAGCCCGCGCGGTCGAAAGCCACGCTTTCGATGCCCTTTTCCTTCGCCTTGGCGGCAATGCGCTGGCCGACGACCTCGGCCGCCTTGCGGTTGCCGCCGGACTTGAGCTGGCCGCGCACTTCCTTCTCGAGCGTCGAGGCGCTCGCCAGCACGCGGTCGCCCGAGGCCGAGGTGATCTGGGCGTAGATGTGGCCGTTGGTGCGGTGCACGGTGAGGCGCACGGCGCCGACCTGGCGGATCCTGTGCCGGGTCTGGCGGGCGCGGCGCTGCCGGGCGATGGTCTTGTCTTTCATGGCGGCTATTTCTTCTTCGTTTCCTTCAACACGATGACCTCGTCGACGTAGCGCACGCCCTTGCCCTTGTACGGTTCGGGCGAGCGGTGCGCGCGCACTTCCGCGGCGACCTGGCCGACCAGCTGCTTGTCGATGCCGGTGAGCACGATCTCGGTCTGGGTGGGGGTCGCCACCTTGACGCCCTTGGGCATCTGGTGGACCACGGGATGCGAGAAGCCGAGCGAGAGGTTGAGCTTGTCGCCCTGCGCCTGGGCGCGAAAGCCGACGCCGACCAGCGCCAGGCGCTTCTCGAAGCCCTTGGTCACGCCGGTGACCATGTTGGCGACCAGCGCGCGCATGGTGCCCGACATGGCGTTGGCATGGCGCGAGTTGCCGAGCGCCTTGCACAGCAGCACCTCGCCGCTCTTCTCGACCGCGACGTTGGGATCGGCCGCGCGGGCGATGGTGCCAAGCGGGCCCTTGACCGAGATCTGCCCGGAGGCGACGTTGACCTCGACGCCTTTGGGCACCGGGATGGGGAATTTTGCGATGCGCGACATGGCGGTCCTAGGCGACGATGCAGAGGACTTCGCCGCCGACGCCGTCGGCGCGGGCCTTGCGGTCGGTCATGACGCCGCGCGAGGTCGACAGGATGGCGACGCCCAAGCCGTTGAGGACGCGCGGAATGTCGTCGCGGCCGCGGTAGACGCGCAGGCCGGGCTTGGAGACGCGCTCCAGGCGCTCGATCACCGGGCGGCCGGCGTAGTACTTGAGGGCGATGCGCAGCTCCTTCATCACCCCGTTCTCGCGCAGCGCGAAGTCCTCGATGTAGCCCTCGTCCTTCAGGACCTTGGCGATCGACGTCTTCAGGCGCGAGGCCGGCATCGCCACCTCGGTGTGGCCGACCATCTGCGCGTTGCGAATGCGGGTCAGCATATCCGCGATGGGGTCGCTCATGCTCATCGTTGGCTCCTCACCCTCATTTCTACCAACTCGCTTTGATCACGCCGGGCACCTCGCCCTTGAGCGCGAGGTCGCGCAGCTTGTTGCGGCCCAGGCCGAACTTGCGGTAGACGCCGCGCGGCCGGCCGGTCAGCGCGCAGCGGTTGCGCAGGCGCACCGGCGAAGCGTCGCGCGGCAGCTTCTGCAGCTTGGCGCGCGCTTCCTCGCGCGCCTCGTCGGAGGCGCGCTGGTCGTGGATGATCTCGAGCAGGGTGGCGCGCCTGGCCTTGAACTTCTCGACCGTCCTGCGGCGCTTCTGATCGCGTAGCTTGAGTGCGAGCTTTGCCATGGGGTCTCTCAGTGCTTGAACGGGAAGCGGAACGCGGCGAGCAGGGCGCGCGCCTCGTCGTCCGTCTTCGCGCTCGTGGTAATCGCGATGTTCATGCCCCGCAGCGTGTCGATCTTGTCGTAGTCGATCTCGGGGAAGATGATCTGCTCCTTGAAGCCGAGGCTGTAGTTGCCGCGCCCGTCGAAGTCGCGGTTGGACACGCCGCGGAAGTCGCGGATGCGCGGCATGGCGATGTTGACCAGGCGGTCGAGGAACTCGTACATGCGCGCGCCGCGCAGGGTCACCATGCAGCCCACCGGAAAGCCGGCGCGCACCTTGAAGTTGGCGATCGAGCGGCGCGCCTTCGTCACCACCGGCTTCTGGCCGGCGATCTTGGCCATGTCGGCGACGGCGTTGTCGAGGACCTTCTTGTCGGTGGTGGTCTCGCCGACGCCCATGTTGATGGTGATCTTGCGCAGCCGCGGCACCTGCATCACGGTCTTGTAGCCGAACTTCTGTATCAGCTCGGGCACCACTTTCTCGCGGTAGTAGATGCCGAGCCGCGCCGGCGGCGCGGGCACCTCGGGCGCGGCCGGCTTGGCTGCGGCGGCATCCTTCCTGGGCGCCTGCGCCTCCTTCTTCGGCTTCTGCGCCTGCTGCTGAGCGGCCGGTGCCTGCTTCTTCTCCGGGCGGTCCGGCTTGTCCTGCTTCGACTTGTCTTCCTTGGCCATGTCTTAAGCGTCCACCTGCTCGCCGTTCGCCTTGAATACCCGCACCTTGCGGCCGTCCTCGAGCCGCTTGGTGCCGGCGCGGTCGGCCTTCTTCGTCGCCGGATTGAACAGGGCGACGTTGGAAACGTGGATCGGCATGTCCTTGTCGACGATGCCGCCGGTCACGCCCTTCATCGGGTTGGGGCGCTGGTGCTTCTTCACCCGGTTCACGCCCTCGACGACGACGAACTGGGCGTCCACGCGGCGCAGCACCGTGCCGCGCTTGCCCTTGTCGCGTCCCGCGAGCACCACCACTTCGTCGCCTTTCTTGATTCTTTGCATCACAGCACCTCCGGGGCGAGCGACACGATCTTCATGAAGCGCTCCGTGCGCAGCTCGCGCGTCACCGGGCCGAAAATGCGCGTGCCGATCGGCTCCATCTTGGGTGTCAGCAGCACCGCGGCGTTGCGGTCGAAGCGAATGAGCGAGCCGTCGGAGCGACGCACGCCCTTGGCGGTGCGCACCACGACGGCGTCGTAGATCTCGCCCTTCTTCACCCGGCCGCGCGGCGCGGCGTCCTTGACGCTGACTTTGATCAGGTCGCCGATCGAGGCGTAGCGGCGCTTCGAGCCGCCCATCACCTTGATGCACATGACGGCGCGCGCGCCGGTGTTGTCGGCGACGTCGAGCACGGTTTGCATCTGAATCATTGCGTTTTCTCCACTCCAACTTGCATCGCCAGGCGATGCAGTCTTGGACCCCGTAGTAATGGGGGACCGCGATTCTAGACTGCCTTTGACTTCTCCACAAGGCGCGTGACGCGCCAGGACTTCGTGCGCGACATCGGCCTGCACTCGGCGATCTCGACCAGGTCGCCCTCGCCAAACTGGCCTTGCTCCACGTGCGCGTGGTACTTCCGCGAGCGCGTAATGGTCTTGCCCATCATCGGGTCGCGCACGCGCCGCTCGACGCGCACCACGACCGTCTTCTGCATCTTGTTGCTGGTGACCCGGCCCATCAACGTCCGCTGGTTGCTCATTTCGCCTTCTCTCTCATGATGGTGCGCACGCGCGCGATGTCGCGCTTCACCTTCTTCAGCTGGCTGGTGTTGCCCAGCTGCTGGGTCGCAAGCTGCATGCGCAGGCCGAACTGGGCGCGCAGCAGCGCCTCCAGCTCCTTCTGCAGCTCGGCGCCGTCCTTGGCTCGAAGCTCGCTCGGTTTCATGGCTTAGGCCCCCAGCAGGCGCTGCACGACGATGGTGCGGAACGGCAGCTTCGCCGCGGCGAGCGCGAACGCTTCCTTGGCCAGCGTCTCGACGACGCCGTCCATCTCGAACAGCACCTTGCCGGGCTGGATCTCGGCGACGAAGTACTCCGGGTTGCCCTTGCCGTTGCCCATGCGTACCTCGGCGGGCTTCTGCGACACCGGCTTGTCCGGGAAGACGCGGATCCAGATGCGGCCGCCGCGCTTGATGTGGCGCGACATGGCGCGCCGGGCGGCCTCGAGCTGGCGCGCGGTGAGGCGGCCGCGCGTGGTCGCCTTCAGGCCGTACTCGCCGAAGGACACCTTGGCGCCGCGCGTCGCGACGCCGGTGTTGCGGCCCTTCTGCTGTTTGCGGTACTTGGTTCGTGCGGGTTGCAGCATGGACTATTCCTCTGTCTCTATTCTTTCTTCTCGCCGCCCTGGTCCTTGACGACCTTCCTCGGCTTCTTCACGGTGGTCTTGGGCGCGGCAGCGACAGCCTTCTTGTCACCCTCCGGCCGCGGCCGCGCGGGCGCGCGCTTGGCGCCGGCGCGCGGCGCGGGCTTCTTGGCGCGCTTTGGCTCGGCCGGCACCTCGGGCTGCGGCGCGGGCACCGCCGCGCCGGCGGCCGCGGCCGCCGCTGCCTCGCCCTTGGGCATCACTTCGCCCTTGTAGACCCAGACCTTGATGCCGATCACCCCGTAATTGGTCTTCGCTTCGCCGGTCCCGTAGTCGATGTCGGCGCGCAGCGTGTGCAGCGGCACGCGTCCCTCGCGGTACCACTCGGTGCGCGCGATCTCGATGCCATTCAGCCGCCCGGCGCTCATGATCTTGATGCCCTGCGCGCCCAGGCGCATGGCGTTCTGCATCGCGCGCTTCATGGCGCGCCGGAACATGATCCGCTTCTCGAGCTGCTGCGCGATCGAGTCGGCGATCAGCTGCGCGTCGATCTCGGGCTTGCGGATCTCCTCGATGTTCACGTGCACCTGCTGCACGCCCATGATGCGGCGCAGCTCGGTCTTCAGCGACTCGATCTCCTCGCCCTTCTTGCCGATCACCACGCCCGGGCGCGCCGAGTAGATAGTGATGCGCGCGTCCTTCGCCGGGCGCTCGATCAGCACGCGGCCGACCGAGGCGTGGGCGAGCTTGCGCTTGAGGAAGTCGCGCACCTTGATGTCCTCTGCGAGCATCGGCGCGAAATTGCGGCTGTTCGCGTACCAGCGCGAGCTCCAGTTGCGGTTGACGGCGAGCCGGAACCCGACCGGATTGATCTTCTGACCCATTAGTCACCCACCGTGATGTAGATGTGGCACGAGTGCTTCAGGACGCGGTTGCCGCGGCCCTTGGCGCGGGCCTGAAAGCGCTTCAGGAACATGCCGCGCTCGACGTGGATGGTCTTCACCTTGAGCGCGTCGATGTCGGCGCCGTCGTTGTGCTCGGCATTGGCGATCGCCGACTCGAGCACCTTGCGGATGATCTTCGCGCCCTTCTTCGGCGTGAAGGCGAGGATGTTCATCGCCTGGTCGACCGGCTTGCCGCGGATGAGATCCGCCACCAGCCGGCCCTTCTGCGCCGACATGCGCGCGCCGCGCAGGATCGCTTTGGTTTCCATGGCCATCCCTACTTCTTCGCCGGAGCGGCCGCGGGCGCCGCTGCAGGGGCCGCCGCCGGCGCGGCCGCGCCGGGCGCGCCCGGGCCCGGCCGGCGGTCGCCGCCGACCGCGTCCTCGGTGCGCTTGCCGACCGCCGAGTGGCTCTTGAAGATGCGCGTCATCGCGAACTCGCCGAGCTTGTGGCCGACCATGTTCTCGGTGATGTACACCGGCACATGCTGCTTGCCGTTGTGCACGGCGAGGGTGAGGCCGATGAAGTCGGGCACGATGGTCGAGCGCCGCGACCAGGTCTTGATCGGGCGCTTGTCGCTGGTGCCGCGCGCCGCCTCGACCTTCTTCATCAGGTGGTGGTCCACGAAGGGACCTTTCTTGACTGAGCGTGCCATGGGCTGTCCTTATTTCACTCGCCGGTCGCGGACGATCATGACCTGCGTTCGCTTGTTCTTGCGCGTCTTGTAACCCTTGGTCTGCACGCCCCAGGGCGACACCGGCGGCTGCGCGGCGGCCGTGCGGCCTTCGCCGCCGCCGTGCGGGTGGTCGATGGGGTTCATGGCGACGCCGCGAACCGTCGGGCGGATGCCGCGCCAGCGCTTGCGGCCCGCCTTGCCGATCGATTCCAGGTTGTGCTCGGCGTTACCCGCCTCGCCGATCGTGGCGCGGCAGTCGATGTGCACCTTGCGGATCTCGCCCGAGCGCAGCCGCAGCTGTGCGTAGGAGCCCTCGCGCGCGAGCACCTGCACGCCGGAGCCGGCGGAGCGCGCGATTTGCGCGCCCTTGCCCGGCATCATCTCCACGCAGTGCACGATGGTGCCCACCGGGATATTGCGCAGCGGCAGGGCGTTGCCGGGCTTGATCGGCGCCTCGGCGCCCGAAAGGATCTGCGTGCCGACCGAGACGCCTTTGGGCGCGATCACGTAGCGGCGCTCGCCGTCGGCGTAGAGAAGCAGCGCGAGATGCGCGCTGCGGTTGGGGTCGTATTCCAGGCGCTCGACCTGCGCCGCGATGCCGTCCTTGTTGCGGCGGAAATCGACGAGCCGATAGTGCTGCTTGTGCCCGCCGCCCTTGTGGCGCATGGTGATGCGGCCGTGCGCGTTGCGCCCGTCGGTCTTCGACTGCTTCACCATCAGCGGCCAGTGCGGCTCGCCCTTGTGCAGCTCGGGGGTGACGACCTTCACCAGCGCGCGACGGCCCGGAGAGGTCGGTTTGACTTTGATGAGTGGCATCGCGCTATTCCGTGGCTGCGAAGTTGATTTCCTGCCCCGCGGCAAGGCGCACGTAGGCTTTCTTCCAGTTGCGGCGCCGGCCGAGCGTGCGGCCGAAGCGCCGCTCCTTGCCGCCGACATTGAGCACGGTCACCGAATCGACCTTGGTCTTGAACATCAGCTCCACCGCCGCCTTGATCTCGGGCTTGGTGGCATGGTCGGCGACGCGGAACACGTACTGGCGGTTCTTGTCGGCGACGAAGGTGCTCTTTTCCGACACCACCGGGGCGAGCACGACGTTCATGAGGCGGTCGGCTGCGTACTTTTTCATTTGAGCAGCTCCTCGAGCTTCGCCAGCGCCGCCTTCGTGAGCAGCACATTGGGGTAGCGCACCAGCGACACCGGATTCGCCTGCCGCGCCGACATCACCTCCACATCGGCGAGGTTGCGCGAGGACAGCGCCAGGTTGCGGTCGATCTCGTCGGTGATGACCAGGACCTGCTCGAGGCCCATGGACTTGAGCTTCTGGGCGAGCAGCTTGGTCTTGGGCTCGGCGATGCGCAGCTCGTCCACCACGCGGATGCGGTCCTCGCGCGCGAGCTGCGAAAGGATCGAGCAGATCCCCGCGCGGTACATCTTGCGGTTGATCTTCTGGCTGAAGTTCTCGTCGGGGGAGTTGGGGAAGATCTTGCCGCCGCCGCGCCACAGCGGGCTCGAGGTCATGCCCGCACGCGCGCGGCCGGTGCCTTTCTGGCGCCAGGGCTTGCGCGTGGAGTGCCTGACCGCGCCCCGGTCTTTCTGCGCGCGGGTGCCGAGCCGCGAGTTCGCCTGGTAGGCAATCACCAGCTGGTGCACCAGCGACTCGTTGAAGTCGCGGGCGAAAATTGCGTCTTCCGCCTTTTGCGTCCCGCCGGTACCAACCATTTTCAGTTCCATGATCAGGCCTTCACCGCGGGTTTGATCACCACATCACGGCCGCTCGAGCCGGGGACAGAGCCCTTGACGAGCAGCAGCTGGCGCTCCGCGTCGATGCGCACGATCTGCAGGTTCGCGATGGTGCGGCGCTTGTCGCCGAGGTGCCCCGGCATGCGCTTGCCGGGGAAGACGTGCGCCGGGCTCTGGTTCTGTCCCGTGGAGCCGGGCACGCGGTGCGAGATGGAATTGCCGTGGGAGGCGTTCTGGCCGCCGAAGTGGTGGCGCTTGATGACGCCGGCGAAGCCCTTGCCGATGGTCACGCCCTGCACGTCGACCTTCTGGCCGACCTTGAAGATCTCGACGCCGATCTTGCCGCCCACCTTGAGGCTGGCGAGCTCCTCCGCGCGGGCGCGGAACTCGCGCAGCAGGCGCCCGGCCTCGACCGCCGCCTTCGACAGATGGCCGGCGAGCGGCTTGGAGACGCGGTTCGCCCGGCGCTTGCCGAAGGCGACCTGGACCGCCGCATAGCCGTCCTTCTCCGCGGTCTTGATCTGGGTGATGCGATTGTCGGACACGTCGAGCACCGTGACCGGCAGCGTGGCGCCGTCGTCGGTGAAGATGCGCGTCATGCCGACCTTGCGGCCGACCAGTCCTATAGTCATTGTTAACCTCTGTTGAGGCGCGGGCTGCAATTGGCCCGCACTGCCTAGTTTGTTACTGAACCTTGATCTCTACGTCCACTCCGGCCGGCAAGTCCAGCTTCATCAGCGCATCGACTGTCTTGTCGGTCGGGTCAATGATGTCCATCAGCCGCAAGTGCGTGCGGATCTCGAGCTGGTCGCGCGAGGCCTTGTCGATGTGCGGCGAGCGCAGCAGGTCGAAGCGCTGGCGCCGCGTGGGCAGCGGCACCGGGCCCCGCACCACCGCGCCGGTACGCTTCGCCGTATCCACGATCTCGAGCGCCGACTGGTCGATCAGCCGGTAGTCGTACGCCTTGAGGCGGATGCGAATTCTCTGGCTTTGCATGTCTTCTTCTATTCAGACTACTCGATGATTTTCGCGACGACGCCCGCGCCCACGGTCTTGCCGCCCTCGCGGATGGCAAAGCGCAGGCCCTGCTCCATGGCGATGGGCGTGATGAGCGTCACCACCATCTTCACGTTGTCCCCGGGCATCACCATCTCGGTGCCCTTCGGGAGCTCCACCGACCCCGTCACGTCGGTCGTGCGGAAGTAAAACTGCGGCCGGTAGTTGTTGAAGAACGGGGTGTGACGCCCGCCCTCTTCCTTGGAGAGCACGTACACCTCGCACTCGAACTTGGCATGCGGGGTGATCGAGCCGGGCTTCGCCAGCACCTGGCCGCGCTCCACTTCTTCGCGCTTGGTGCCGCGCAGCAGAATGCCGACGTTGTCCCCGGCCTGCCCCTCGTCCAGGAGCTTCCTGAACATCTCCACGCCCGTGCACACCGTCTTCACCGTGGGCCTGAGGCCCACGATCTCGATCTCGTCGCCCACCTTGACGATGCCCCGCTCCACGCGCCCGGTGACCACCGTGCCGCGCCCCGAGATGGAGAACACGTCCTCCACCGGCATCAGGAAGGGCTTGTCGATCTCGCGCTTGGGCGTCGGGATGTAGGAGTCCAGCGCCTCGGCGAGCTTCAGGATCGACTTCATCCCCATGTCGGTATCCTCGCCCTCGAGCGCCTTCAGCGCCGAGCCGATCACGATCGGGGTCTTGTCCCCCGGGAACTCGTACTTCGAGAGCAACTCCCGCACCTCGACTTCAACGAGCTCCAGGAGCTCCTTGTCGTCGACCATGTCGGCCTTGTTCAGGTACACCACGATGTAGGGCACCCCCACCTGGCGCGCCAGCAGAATGTGCTCGCGCGTCTGCGGCATCGGCCCATCGGCCGCCGACACCACCAGGATCGCCCCGTCCATCTGCGCCGCCCCGGTGATCATGTTCTTGATGTAGTCGGCATGCCCCGGGCAGTCCACGTGCGCGTAGTGGCGCTTCTCCGTCTGGTACTCCACGTGCGCCGTGTTGATCGTGATGCCGCGCGCCTTCTCCTCCGGCGCCGCGTCGATCTGGTCGTAGTTCTTCGCCTCACCCCCGTACTTCTTCGCCAGGATGTGCGTCATCGCCGCCGTCAGCGTCGTCTTGCCGTGGTCCACGTGTCCGATCGTGCCCACGTTCACGTGCGGCTTGGTTCTCTCGAATTTGCCTTTGGCCATCTCAGATCTTCCCGATTCACCTGGTTGCGTCGCCTGGTGCCCATGACGCGGATTGAACGCGTGACCTCTCCCTTACCAAGGGAGTGCTCTACCACTGAGCTACATGGGCGATGTTCGTTTTGCTGGAGCGGGTGAAGGGAATCGAACCCTCGTCATAAGCTTGGAAGGCTTCTGCTCTACCATTGAGCTACACCCGCCCGAGTTTTCCTTCACCCGAAAAATCCCGCTCGCCCGCCGGCCCTGCATTGCGTCCGCGCCTTTCATTCCAGGTGCCCGATGAATCTGGTGGAGGGGGTTGGATTCGAACCAACGTAGGCGCAAGGCCAACAGATTTACAGTCTGCCCCCTTTAGCCGCTCGGGCACCCCTCCGGCGGAACCAGAAATTATGTGAGTAATCCGCTGCTTGGTCAAGAAAACTTAGCTTCCGTAGCGGACACGCGAGCCCAGGGTGCGCAGCGCCGAAAGCGCGCTGTAGCAGGCGAGCCAGGAGGTCTTCGGATTGTCGGGCGAAGGCACGTTCTCGAGCACTACGGTGAAGCGCCCGGACTTGCCGCTCACCCGGATGGTGTGCGTGTTGAGGCTAAGTGCAGGGTCCGCCACCACTTTCAGGCGCGTGCGGTCCATGCCGACGCCGGCGAGGGCGAGCACCGCCGCGATGTTCACGTTCTGCGGGAAATGCGGCACCCCCTCCCGCGCCGGGCCCTCGAACAAGATTGTTGATTCTTTTAGCTTCTGAAGATCAATTCCGAGGCGCTCCACGAACGCGATCCCCCGCCATGCGGCCGGGGGCTTGGCCACCTGGATCGACACCTCGTCGACCCCGGCGAGGCAGGCGGTCCGCAGCGCATCCAGCCCGCCGATGCCGCCCGAGGGGACGTAGAAAAGCGCCCCCGAGCGCTCCGCGGCGCGCTCCGCCGCCTGCCGGAGCGCGTCGTCGGCGAGGGCGCCGGCGGAGAGCACGATGACCCCGACCCCGGCGTCGAGGAGCGGCACGAGGTGCTCGCGCACGGCCTCGTGCGAGGCGGCCTCGACCACGGCGTCGGGACGCTGCGCGAGCAGCGCCTCGCGCCCCACCACGTAGGCGACGCCGAACTGCGCCGCCAGCGCCTTGCCGCGCGAGGCGGCGCTTCGCCCGGCGAGCGCGACGAACTCGATCCCCGGAAGCTCGGCGCGATGCTCGAGCATCAGCCGTGCAATAGTTCCGCCGCCGAGCACGGCCACGCGCATCTTCAGCCCTCTCCAGTATCATTGCCTCCGAAGGGAGGCGGGTTTTGCGTATCGCGATTCTAGAAGACGATCCCGACCAGCTGGCGTTGCTGCGGCGCTGGATCGGCGAGGACGGCCACGACGTGCACGCCTACCAGAGCGGGCGCGAGGCGATGAAGCACGCCGGCCGCGAGAGCTTCGATCTGTTCATGCTCGACTGGCAGGTGCCCGACGTCTCGGGCGCCGAGGTGCTGACCTGGCTGCGCGCCAACGTCTCCAAGACCGTGCCGGTGCTCTTCGTCACGGTGCGCGATTCCGAGCAGGACATCGTGTACGCGCTGGAGCACGGCGCCGACGACTACATGGTGAAGCCGGTGCGCCGCCAGGAGCTCATCGCGCGCGTGCACGCGCTCCTGCGCCGCGCGTATCCGAGCGAAGAGAAGAAGCAGCTTTCCTTCCCGCCGTTCGAGATCGACATCCAGCGCGGCGAGGTGCGCCGCGACGGCAGCAAGGTGGATCTGACGCCGAAGGAATTCGAGCTGACCGTGACGCTGTTCCGCAACATCGGCCGGCTGCTCTCGCGCGGGCACCTGCAGGAAAGCGTGTGGGGCCGCACCGGCGACCTCGCCACGCGCACCGTCGACACGCACGTCAGCCAGGTGCGCAAGAAGCTCGACCTGCGCCCGGACTCCGGGTACCGGGTGGTGCCGATCTACAACTACGGGTACCGCCTGGAGAAGATCTCTCCGGGACCCTGATTTACTCGAGCGCGCGGGCCCGCGCCTGCGCGTATTCGCGCGCTTCGGCGGCGAGCGGGCCGGCCGTCAGCGCCTTGCGGTAGGCAGCGACGGCCTCGGCCTTGCGGCCCACCGTTTCCAGGGAGATCGCGAGGTTGACCCATGTGGCGGCGGGCTGCGCCCCGCCACGGATCGCCGCCTGGAAGGCCTCGATCGCCTCGGGGTCGCGCGCCAGGCGCTGCAGCACTGCGCCGCGCATCGCCTGGAACTCGGGGTTCTGCTCGTGCGTCCCGGCGCGATCGAGCGCCTCGATTGCGGCACGGTAGTCGCGCTGGGCCGTGTGGATCCTGGCAAGCGTGAGGGCAAAGGCAGGCTGGCCCGGATCGATGGCGAGCCCATCCTGCAGCACGCGCCGCGCGGCGTCGACGCGCTGGCGCTCGAGGAGGAGCGCGACGTAGGCCTGGCGGGCCGCGGCGTGCGAGGGGTCGGCCTTCAGCGCGGCCGTGAGCTGGTTCTCCGCCTCGGCGACGCGGCCGTGGTTGAGGAACAGCGCCGCGCGCCGGAAATGCGTCTCGGCGGTGTCGTTGGGCGTGCGCGCGTGATCGCGCTTGTCCACGCTCGGCTTCGTGGCCGGGGCGGCGGCGACCGGCTTCGCGCGCGGTTCCCGCGGCGCCTTGGCCGCAGGCGCCGGCGCCGCTTCGCGGACCGGCGTTTCAATTTCCTGGGCGAGCTTCAAGGCTTCCGCGGCAGGCGGGGTAGCGGCTCGCGGGGTTTCTGCCGTGACCGGCGCGGCGACTACGACTGGGGGGGCGGGCGGCTTCGCCGGGATCTCGATCTTGATGGCCGGCGGCTTGGGACGCGCACGCGCTTCCTCCGCGGCAAGGAACGCAAGCGGGGTCACGAGCGGGCGCGGCAGGAGCTGGTAGGCAGTCCACAGCACCCAGCCCACCCCGACCATAAGGAGTACCGTCACGGTCCGCCAGAACCACTCGCGGTGCTGCGGATTGGCGGCCGCGGGCCGCGCCACGCCCGCGTCGGCGCCGGCGCCAAGCGCCTGGCGGCGGTCGAGGTCCTGCAGCATCTTGTTGATGAGGCTCACGCCGCGCGCCACCACCAGCGCCACGAAGCCGTGGGCGTGTCCTCCACCGCGGCGCGGACGTGTCCGCGCTCCACCCTGCGGCCGCCTTCGCCGTAGACCACCAGCAAGGCCTTGTGCGCGAGGATGTTGACCAGGCGCGGGATGCCGCGGCTCGCGAGGTGCATGGCGCGCAGGGCGCCGGTCGCGAAGACCGCCGGGCCGGAGTAGCCGGCGATCGTCAGCCGGTGCGCGACATAGTCGGCGACCTCGTTGCGGGTGAGGGCCTTGAGCGTGTACTGGAAGGTGATGCGCTGGCGCAGCTGCCGCACCGAGTCCGAGGCGAGCTTGCGGTCGAGCTCGGGCTGGCCGAAGAGGATCACCTGCATCAGCTTGCGCTTCTCGGTCTCGAGGTTGGTGAGCAGGCGCACCGTCTCGAGCGTCGCGAGCGGCATCGCCTGCGTCTCGTCCATGCACAGCACCACGCGCTTCCCCTGGCGCGCGATGTCGAGCAGGCGCTGCATCAGGTCCTTCTCCAGGCGGTGCGACTCGGCGCGCTCGCCGCCCGCGCCGAGCTCGTCGGCGAGGGCGAAGAGCAGGCTGCGCGGCTCGAGGTTGGGATTGGGGATGTAGGCGCTGACCCAGTTCGGCCCCAGGGTCGAGAGGAACTTGCGGCACAGCAGGGTCTTGCCGGTGCCGACCTCGCCGGTGATCTTGATGAAGCCCTCGCCGTTGGCCGCGGCGATGAGCAGCGTGTTGAGCGCCTCGCGCACGCTGCGGCAGGCGAAGAAGTAGCTCGTGTCCGGGGTGATGCCGAAGGGCAGCTCGCGCAGGCCGAAGTGCTTCAGGTAGTTCATGCGCTCACTTCTTGAGGCGCTCGATGCGCCCGCGCGTGTCGCGCAGGTCCTGCTCCCATTCCCGGTCGGACTGGATCAGCGTCGGCTTGAGCAGGATCACGAGCTCGCGCTTGCGCGAGCTGGTGGCGGTGTTGCGCAGCAGCCGGCCCGGGCCCTCGTCGGACACGCCGGGGATGCCGCTGCGGTTGTCGCGCACGTCGACGCTCATCAGCCCGCCGATGGCGACGATGTTGCCGTCGGTGACGCGCACGATGGTGTCGGTCTCGTTCACCGTGCTCTTGGCGAGGGGCAGCGTGATCGAGGGCGTGCCGCCGCCGAGGTTCACCACGCGCGTGCTCTCGGTCACCTCGCTCACCGCGGGGTGGATGTGCAGGATGATGTTGCTGCCCTCGTCGATCTGCGGCGTCACGTCGAGCACGATGCCGGAGAAGAACGGCTGCACCGTCACCGAGGGCGAAGTCTGCGAGCCCGAGGTGGTGCTGGTGGTCGTGGTGGTAACGTTGGTGACGAAGAACTCGTCGGTGCCGACCTTCAGCACCGCCTTCTGGTTGTTGAGGGTCGCGATGCGCGGGCTGGAGAGCACCTGGACGTTGCCCTGGGACTCGAGGAAGGTGAGGAGCGAGGCGAAGTTCGAGGTCTGCAGCGCCAGCCCGAACACCGCGCCGGCCGGGCTCGCGGTGGCGAAGGAGCCCGAGGTAGCGCTGATCGACCGCCCGGTCGGATCGGCGATCACGCCGCCGGGTGCGACGCCCGTGGCAAGCGACTGCCCGCGCGCGCCGAGCTGCGTCGAGACGTTGGAGTTGGTCGAGAGCTGGCCGATCGCGAGGTGGCGATTGAAGATGGCCCAGTTGATGCCCGCCTGGTAGTCGTCCGAGAGCGCCACCTCGATGATCTTCGCCTCGAGCATGACCTGGCGCTCGATCGACAGGCGCGTGGCGCGCAGGTACTGCTCGACCGCGCGCAGCTGCTGCGGCAGGGCGCGCACCACGACGACGCCGGACTGGGGCGTGACGATCACGGAAGTGCCGGGGCCGGTGCCGACCATGGCGAGGAGCGCGGTGCGCAGGTCGGCCCAGAAATCGCTGTTCTGCTGCGTCGTGACGCGGCTCGACTCCAGGCCGCGGTTCGAGCTGGTCGAGGTGGGCGCCGGGCCGGCGAGCGTCGGCGTCGTGGTCTGGGCGGTGTCGGTGACCGCGCCCGAGCTGACGCGGATGTCGGAGATGCCGCGGCGCTGGCCGGGCAGGTAGTTGACCTGGAAGACGCGCGTCTGCAGCCCCGCGGGCTGCACGAAGATGCGCCTGCCGTCCATGCGGTAGTCGTAGCCGTAGAGCTCGCGGATCGCCGAGAGCGCTTCCTCGACCGAGACGTCCTTGAGGTTGACGGAGATCGTGCCGCCCACCTCCGGGTGCAGGAGCATGCTGTAGCGCGTGCCGGAGACGATCGACATGAACACCTGCGCCGCCGGCGCGTTGTTCACCGACAGGTCGAAGCGCTGCTCGAGCTCCAGCCCCGACACATCGGGCATGCCCATCTGCATCGGCGGCAGCAGCGCGCGGTCGAGGGTCTCGGGGCGCGCGGGCGGCTTGCGCTCGCCGGCGCGGGCGAGCTCATCGGCAATCGCCGGGTTGATCCCGGTCTGCGGCGGCGGCGCCGCGCAGCCCGCCAGGACCGCCGCGACCACGACGAGCGCGGCGCGCCACACGGCTATTTCCTCGCGGCGGTCGACGGCGGCTTCTTGTCGATCGCCGGATGCATGAGGATCACGTCGCGACTTCCGTCCTTGTGCAGCACTGCGCCGGAGTCGCTCAGGCCGACCAGCGTGCCGCCGCGCGCGTCGCCGCCGAGGGGCACCACTTTGCCGTCGATGAGGGCGAGCTTTCGCTCGGGCGACGTGAGGATGACCTGGACGCCGGCACCGCTCGCGCCGGCGCCGCTCTGGCCCGAAGGCGCGGCTTCCGCCATGTTCGCCGGGCGCATCGGGTCGATGAGAATGCGTCCCGGCGCCTGCGCATGCGCGGCGCCGAAGGCGGCGATGCAGCCGGTCAGCAAGCACTTACGGAGAAGATCGGTTCTGGTTCTCACGACATCTACAAGTCCGCCCTTGCCCCCGAAAGCAATCACTTCAAGTTATAGCAATAACCACTTGTCGTCAAATGGGTTTTAAATCGCAAGCAGTGACGCATTTCGGCTCAGGCTGTGGATGACCACCCGCAGCCTGACGTCCGGATACTGGTCGACCTGCAGCTCCACCGAACCCCAAAGCAGCACCGAGCTGCGCTTCTCCAGTTCCTCGAGGTACTGGAGGAGCTCGAAATAGGAGCCCTTCACGGCGAGCTCGACGCCGTGGCGATAGAGGCTCGTCTCCCCCGTGCCCGCCTTGACCGGGACCCCGGGAAGAAGCCGCAGGGACTCCAGCTCCACCCCCTTGCTGCGCCCCAGGATGTCCCTCAGGAGCGCCGGCAGGCGCTCGGGCGCGATCAGGCCGCTCTGCTTGGCGGCAAGCGAGCGGTCGAGCTCGGCGATCTGGCCCTCCAGCGCATCGACCGCCACCTGTTCCGGGTGGCGCCCTTTCGCGTCCCCCGCCCTGACGATCTGCTCGATCTGCGTGCGGATCTCGTTGATCTGGTTCTGGTCGCGGGCAACGCGGTCGATGAGCGACTTCTGCTTGCGCAGCACCGGGTCGAGCAGCGCCGCGTAGGCGACGAGCAGGATCACCAGGCTGATCGAGGCGAAGAGCATGGCGCGCTCGCGCAGGCTCATGTCGTCGATGCGCGCGAGCAGCGCTTTCCAGTCGAAGCTCATTTCCTCCCCTGCGGCGCCGGGGCGGCCGAGGACAGCGTGAACTCCACCACGCCCGGGCGCTCCGGCGTCGCCGGGCGGCGGATGTCCAGGCGCGAGAAGGCCTGCCCGCGCAGCGCCTCCTCCTTGCGCAGCCGCTCGAGGTACGCAGCGACCAGCTCCGGGTGCGTCGCCAGGCCGACGAGGGCCACCTCGCCCTCCTTCTCGGCGAACTGCACGCGCGTGAGCCACACGCCCTGCATCGAAAGGCGTGCCAGCGCGCGCAACGAGGCCGAGTAGCCGTCGCTGCGCCCCAGCCCGCTTTCGGCGAGCGCCTGCACGGTGCGGGTGCGCTCGGCGAGCGCCGCCTCGAGCTTCTTCTTCTGCTCGGCGAGCGCCTTCGCGCGCACCTCCGGGCTTTCGGTGGTGCTGTAGACCTTGAGCCGCTCGATCTCGGCGCGCACGCGCTGGCCGGAGTCCACGACGCGGATCTCGAGCAGCGAGGTCTGCAGGGAGACGTAGGCGTAGAACGCCAGCACGCCGATCACGACAAGGGCCGTCGCCTGCGCCATCGCCACCCCGGAGAACACCTTCTTCTGCTTGCGGAAGAGCGGGCTGTAAAGGTTGATCTGTTGGCTCATAGCGCTCGCTTCTCCACGCGCAGCCCGGCGCCAAGAAGCTTCACCCAGCGCGCGCTCTCGGCTGAGCCCCAGGAGCCGCTCGATGCGGGCAGCCGCATCACCTGCGCGAGGTCGAGCGCCTCCACCGGCAGGTACAGGTTGGCCGCGAGGTGCGCGCGCAAGCCGATCTCTTCCGGAACCGGCCCGAGCAGCACGCGAGCGAGCGAGAAGAACGGGAAGCTGCGCTCGCAGTGATCGAGCGAGCGCTGCGTCTCGACCAGGACGCGGTCGAGCAGGCGCGCGCGCTCCTCCGGCGCGGCCTCGGCGAGCTGCCCGGCGTGGATGTCGAGGCGGCGCGAGAGGTAGAGCTCGCCGTCGTACACCGCGGTGATCAGCCCGCCGTAGGGGTCGAAGGTGAGCGCCACCGCGCCGCGCTTCTCCGGCTCGAAGAGCATGGCGGCATTGCGCTGCGCGGTATCGGGAATGTCGATCACGGACAGCCGGATGCCGGCCTTCTCGAAGCGCTCGACGGTGCTGCGGATGGTGTCGTTGCGCGCCGCGACCGCGTACATCTGGTGCGGCCGCGCCTCGCTGCCCGCGGGCAGGGGGAGGTCGAGGACGTCGATCGTCGCGTCATCGACGTGGTAGTCGAGCATGTCCTTGATGCGCCAGCGGATCGCGGGCTTCAGCTCGTCGCGCTTCACCGCCGGGGCATCGACCAGCAGGATCTGGTATTCGGAAGGCTTGAGCAGCGTCGTGCACGCGAAGCGCCGCGCGCCGAACTCCTTGGCAATGCGCTCGAGCGAGCGCGGCTCCTTGGGGTCCCAGTCGCGCTCCTCCGCGAACTCGGCCACCGCGCGCGCACCCTCGTGGCGCACGTGCGCCAGGCTCACTGTCGCCTCGCCGAGCTCGACCACCAGCCAGCCGGGGGCGGCGCCGCGGCCGAGCATCTTGCCGAAGAGGGATGCGCTCATGCAGAAATGAAACGGGGCACCGCGTGGGGTGCCCCGCTCGTCACGCCCGGCGTCGCCTCAGGACGAGTAAACGCCCGTGCCGACACTCGCGACGATCGTGCTGGCGCTGTTGGCGGCGCAGCTCGCGACCGCGGCGCCGGTGTCCATGATGAGCGTCACGTTGACCTTGCCGCCGTGCACCACGTAGGCGCCCGAGCAGACGGCGCCCGGGATTTCCGCCAGCACGTGCGCCGGCGTCGGCGCGACGGAGACGTTGCGGTTTCTCGCCGCCGCGATGGCGACGGCGCTCGCAGTCGAGGCCACGGCCGCGTTTTTCGTCGCGTCCTGGGATTCCTGCGTCAGGTTGAGATACCTCGGCACCGCGACCGCGGCCAGGATGCCAAGAATCACGATCACCATGACGAGCTCGATCAGCGTGAAGCCTTCCTCCTGCCTTCTCATTGCTTTCCCCCTTATGCCCTTATGGATGGGCCGCAGCCCGCGGGCAGTCTGAGGTCGTACCTATGTCTTGTCAAGCACTTAGATGCGCAACTGCCAGTTGTTTACAAGCTCTTGCGAGCTAAAGGAACGGCCGCAGCCCCAAGCTGAACAGAATGAACGCGCTGCCGGCGAACACCAGGAATCCGGCCAGCCGGGGATTCTGGCTGACCCACATGTCGGGCTGGAAGCGCATCTGGTCGAGCGCCGCGCTGTGCTCCCGGGCGGCATAGGTGCGGTCCGCCCAGAGCTCGAGGCCCTTGAGCAGGCTCGGCCGCAGGCACAGCACCACGCCCGCGGCGAGGGCGGCCAGGTTGCCGACGATGAGGAACACGCGCCCCGTGTCCACCACCATGCCGAGCACGCCCTGGTTGCCGAGGTCGCGGAAGGCGCGCACCAGCGCGCCGCTCTGGAAGCCGAAGGTGAGGATGTCGAGCGTATAGAGCGCGCCGGCGACCACGAGCACCCCGATGACGCGATGCGCGCGGTAGACGAAGCGCTTGATGTCGCGCGGCCGGTCGAAGCGCTGCGCCGCCTCGCGCGTCGAGATCCAGCGGCTCATCCGCTCGTTCCAGCGCAGCACGCGCGCCGTGTCGATCAGGAGCAGGACCCCGACGGCCAGCCCGACGATCGCGCCAAGCACGATCGCGATGAGCAGCGTCTGGCCGACGATGCCGGCCAGGAAGTCGATGGCTCCCCTCATCTTTCCCTCCAGCTGTAGGGCTCCACGGGCACCAGCCGCAGCCCGCGCGCCGAGTCGCGCCCCAGGTCGAAGCGCCCGTTGCGGTCGAGGTCGTCGTAGTCCGCCTCGACGCGAAAGCGCGCCCGGGCGGGGCCCGTCAGCGCGGTCACGAACTGCTCGGGGAAGCGCGGCACATAGACGAGGTGGCGCTCGCGCGTGTCGAAGTACCAGCTTCCCGGGGCGACCGAGCCCGGGTCGGCCGCGGCGTACTCGCCGGCATAGGTGTCCGGGCGCTCGGCGAGGAGCCGCATCGGGTTGATGTCGCCCGCCTTGGCCGCCAGCGCGTCCGGCTTGCCGCGCGCGGCGGCGCCGGCGAACTCGATGTAGAGCGCGCTGCGCAGCCCCGAGAGCATGCTCTCCACCATCACCCGCTCGGCCTCGAAGCGCAGCCGCAGCAGCCGGTCGATGGCTACCACGGTGAGCACGCTGATGACGACGATGACGATGAGCAGCTCGAGCAGCGAGAAGCCGCGCGCGCCGCGCTCATCGCGCACCTCCGCCTCCTCTGGCCGCCGAGGCCATGTCCCACATCGGCAGGAAAACGCCCAGGGCGAGCACCAGCACCAGCACGCCCATGAAGACGAGCAGGATCGGCTCGATCTTCGCGGTCAGGCCCTCGACCTCGATCGTCACCTCGCGCTCGTACATGTCGGCGATCTCGCCCATCAGGTCGTCGATCTCGCCGGTCTCCTCGCCCACCGCCACCATCTGCAGCACCACCGGGTCGAAGACCCCGGTCGCGACCGCCGTGCGCAGGATGCTCTCGCCGCGCTCGATGCCGTCGCGCATCTGCAGGATGCGCGATTCGAGGAAGGCGTTGTCCACCACCTCGGCCACCATCGCCAGGCCCTGCACGATCGGCACGCCGCTCTTGCCGGAGATGGCGAAGCTGCGCGAGAAGCGCGCCAGCGTCGCCTTGTGGATCAGGCCGCCGACCACCGGCAGCTTCAGCTTGAGCCAGTCCCAGGCGTAGCGCCCCTTCGGCGCCGCGGTGTAGAGGCGAAAGCCGACGACGGCGGCGACGAGGCCGATCAGCATCAGCCACCAGTAGGCGACGAAGGCGTCCGAGGTGGCGATCAGCACGCGCGTCATGAGCGGCAGCTCGGTCTTGAAGCTCGCGAACATCTTCGCGAACGCCGGGATGACGAAGATGTTGACGATGAACATCGCCGCGGCGAGGGCGATCATGACGAACATCGGGTAGCGCAGCGCCGCGCGGATGTCGTCGCTCATCTTCTTCTCGAAGGCGAAGAAGTCGTACAGGCGCAGGAACACCTCGTCCAGGCGCCCCGTCATCTCGCCCACGCGCACCATGTTGACCATGAAGCTGGAGAACACCTTCGGGTGCGCGCGCATGCTGAACGAGAGCTCGCGCCCCGACTCCAGGCCGTCGCGCACCTCGCCCACCACCTTGGCGAGCGTCGGGTTCTGCGAGGACTCCTGCAGCCCGGCGAGCGCGCGGATGATCGGCACGCCGGATTTCAGCAGCGTGTGCATCTGCCGCGAGAAGAGCATCAGGTCGGCGAGCTCGACCTTGGGCTCGCCGAAGCGGATCTCGCGGCGCTTCGCCGCGCCGCCGGCGGCGGCGGGGGCCGCGGCGCCCGCGGCCTCGTTGATGTGCACCGGGGTGATGCCGGTGCTGAACAGCTGGTCGGCGACGGCGCCGCTGCTCGCGCCCTCCAGCACGCCTTTGACGAGCTCGCCGCGGGCGTTGCGCCCCTGGTAGGCGAACTGCGGCACCTAATCCTCGGACTGGCTGATGCGCATCACCTCGTTCAGCGTGGTGCGCCCGGCGGCGGCCAGCGTCGCCGCGTGCTGCACGAACGTGTGGCCCGCCATCTCCTCCTTCGCCGCCGCGACGAAGGCGTTGACGTCCTGCCGCGCCACCGCCTGCGTGAGCCGGGGCGTCATCTCGAGCATCTCGTAGACGCCGCCGCGCCCGCGGTAGCCGGTGCTGTTGCAGTGGCCGCAGCCGCGGCCGTGCTTGAACGCGCTCACGGTGAGGCCCATGGCCTCGACGAAGCGCGCCTCCTGCGCGCTCGGCGTGTACTTCTCGGCGCAGCCTTCGCAGACCAGGCGCACCAGGCGCTGCGCGATCACCGCCTGCAGCGCGCTCGCCACCATGAAGGGCGGCACGCCCATGTCGAGCATGCGCGTCGGGGCGTTCGCCGCGTCGCGCGTGTGCAGCGTGGAGAGCACCATGTGGCCGGTGATGGCGGCGCGCAGGCCGATCTGCGCCGTCTCGGTGTCGCGCATCTCGCCGACCAGGATCACGTCGGGATCCTGGCGCAGCACCGAGCGCAGCACCGAGGCGAAGGTGAGCTCGATCTTCTCGTTCACCTGGATCTGGTTCAGGCCCGCCACCTGGTACTCGACCGGGTCCTCGACGGTGATGATCTTGCGCGCCGGGGTGTTGAGCTCGTTCAGCGCCGCGTAGAGGGTGGTGGTCTTGCCGCTGCCGGTCGGGCCGGTGACCAGCACCGTGCCGCTCACCCGGCCGAGGATGTCGCGGAAGCGCGCGAGCATCGGCGCCGGCATGCCCAGGTGCTCGAGCGTGAGCAGGCCGCTCGAGCGGTTGAGCAGCCGCATCACCACCGACTCGCCGTGCTGCGTCGGCATGGTCGAGATGCGCACGTCGACCGCGTTCTGCCGCACCACCACGTTGAAGCGCCCGTCCTGCGGCAGGCGCTTCTCGGAGATGTCGAGGCCGGACATCAGCTTCAGGCGCAGCGCGAGCGCCGCGGCGACGCGCGAGTCGGCCTCGGTCTGCACGTGCAGGTCGCCGTCGATGCGGAAGCGGATGCGCAGGCGGTCCTCCTGCGGCTCGACGTGGATGTCGGAGGCGCCGACCTGCGTCGCGTCCTCGAAGAGCGACTGCAGCAGCTTCACCACCGGCGCGTCCTCGGCGCCGAGGGTCGCGCCCAGCGCGCCGAAGTCGACCGCCTTGTCGCCGCCCAGGTCCTGCTCGAGCTCCTTGGCGAGCCCGGAGATCTCCTCGGTGCGGCGATAGACCTGGTCGAGCGACAGCAGCAGCTGCGCCTCGGCGACCACCGCGGGCTCGATGTCGCGCTTGAGGATGCGCGTCAGCTCGTCGAAGGCGAAGAGGTCGGTCGGGTCGGCCATGCCGATCACCAGGGTCGCGCCGCGCTCTTCCAGCGCCACGGCGCGGAAGCGGCGCGCCGCCGTCTCCGGCAGCTTCGCCACCACCGCGCGGCTGAAGCTGTGCTGCTTGAGATCGACGTAGCGCAGGCTGAGCTGGCGCGCGAGCGCCTGCGCGATCTTGTCTTCGGTGGCGAGCCCGAGGTCGACCAGCACGCGCCCGAGGCGCCGTCCCGAGCGCTTCTGCTCTTCCAGCGCCAGCCTGAGCTGCTCCTGCGAGACGAGCTTCTGCACCACCAGGATCTCGCCGAGGCGCATGCGCTGCGGGCGCGCGCTGGGAGAAGGGCTGGTGCCAGGAGTCGCCATGTGGCTGGGCAGTTTACGTGAATTGACTAGAATTCGCGCGATGCCGGGGCGCGCCGCTGATCCGATCCTCGAGGCGCGCGAGCAGCTCGCCGCGGGCCGGCCGCGCGAGGCGCTCGCCGCCGCCGGGAAAGCGCTGCAGTCGGCACCGCGCGACCCCGATGCGCTCTACCTGCTCGGCGCCGCGCATTTCCGCTGCGGCGAGCTCGGCCCCGCCGAGGCGCGCCTCAAGCAGGCGATCGCCGCCGACGGCGCCACCGCGAGCTTCCATGCCGCGCTCGGCAACGTGCTGCAGGATCGCGGCGCGCTCGAGGAGGCGATCAAGGCCTACCGGCGCGCGCTGCGGCTGCATCCGGCCCTCGCCGAGGCGCACAACGACCTCGGCACCGCGTACTTCGCGCGCGGCGAGAGCGAGCGCGCCGTCGAGAGCTACCGGCGCGCCGCCGCGCTGCGCCCCGGCAACGCCGTCGCCTGGGCCAACCTCGGCGCCGTCTACCGCAAGCTCGGCCTCGCGGGTGAAGCGAGGAAGGCGATGCAGCAGGAACTGCTCCAGAGAGTTCGGGGAGTTTTCAAAAAGCGCCTTTCCCCCGCTGAAGAAGAACTGCAGAACGGCAACCCGAGGCTGGCGGCGCGGCTCATCGGCGAGCCTGCCGGCGCGCGCGAGCGGGCGCTTCTCGAGCGCGCGCAAGGCGCGCTCGGCCAGTCCGCGGCCGAGCGCAGCCTGGCGTCGAGCCCGCCGCAATACCGCCAGGGCGAGGCGCTGCTGCGCGAGGGACGCCACGCCGAGGCCGAAGCGGCCTACCGCGAGGCGCTCGGCGCCGACCCCGGCCATGTGCCGGCGTCGATCCGCCTCGCCGATCTCCTGCGCTCGTCGGGCCGGGTCGACGAGGCCGAAGCCTGCGCCGCCGCGGCGCTCGAGCGCGACGAGGAATCGGCCGCGGCCTGGCACGCCGCGGGCATGGTGCTGAAGGAGAAGGGCCGCACCGACCTCGCCATCGAGCGCTTCGAGCAGGCGCTGCGCCTCGAGCCGCAGCGCGTGCAGGCGATGCGCGAGATCGGCGAGATCCGGCGCTACGAGAACAGGATCGCGGAGGCCGAGAAGCGCTTCCGCGACGGGCTGCGCCTGCGCCCGGACGACGAGGCCCTCACCATTGACCTCGCGCAGGTGCTCGCCGACCAGATGCGCTACGACGAAGCCTTCGCGCTGCTCGAGAAGGTGCTCGCGCGCGACCCGGGCTCGCCGCTCGCGCTCGCCACCAAGGGCGTGCTTCTCGACCTCACCGGGCGGCCGGGCGAGGCGCGCGAGGTGCTCGGCGCCGCCCTGGCGCGCGACCCGGCCAGCGTCGACATCGGCTACAACCTCGCCATCTGCAAGCTGCGCCACCACGAGTTCGCCGAAGGCTGGCAGGGCTTCGAGCTGCGCCGGCGCAAGCAGAACTTCATCGGCCGCTACCGCAAGTTCCCCTTCGCCGAATGGGCGGGGGAGTCCCTCGCCGGCAAGGGCATCCTCGTCTACCCGGAGCAGGGACTGGGCGACGAGCTCATGTACGCCTCGTGCATCCCGCAGCTCGCCGCGCAGGCGGGCCATGTCGCGCTCGAATGCGACCCGAAGCTCGGCGAGCTCTTCACGCGCTCCTTCCCGCAGTGCACGGTGATCGCGCGGCGGCGCACCTTCGTCAACGACTGGGTGAACCACATCGAGCCGCGGCCGCAATATCAGATGCCCATCGGTTCTTTACCGGGGCACTTCCGCAAAAGCATGGACGACTTCCACGTGCAGGAAGGATTCTTGAAACCCGACCCGGCAAAGGTCGCCAAGTGGAAAGCGCGGCTGGAAGCGCTCGGCTCCGGCGCGAAGATCGGCCTTTCCTGGCAGGGCGGCGTCGGCCACACCGGGCGGGCGCGCCGCTCGCTCAGCCTCGAGCAGCTCCTGCCGGTGCTGCGCCGTCCGGGCACGCACTTCGTCAGCTTGCAGTACACCGATGTGAAGGAAGAGGTGAAGAACCTCGGCGAAAAGGAAAACATCACCGTCCACCACTGGCAGGAAGCGATCGACGACTACGACGAGACCGCGGCGCTGGTGTGCGCGCTCGATCGCGTGCTCACCGTGTGCACGGCGATCGTGCACCTCACCGGCTCGCTCGGCCGGCCGGCGATCGTGATGGTGCCGTTCGGCTCCGACTGGCGCTACGGCGCGAGCGGCGAGCGCATGGCGTGGTATCCCCCGGCGCGCCTCGTCCGGCAGCAGCGGATCGGCGACTGGTCGAGCGTCCTCGACGAAGTGCGCAGGCTGCTTCCATGACTGCGCCCGCCGTGTCTCCCCCCGAATACGCCTTCATCGCTTCGGACGCCGCGCGCACCCGGGCGCGCGGCGCGGTGGCGGCGCTGAACGCACTTGGCTACGACGCGCGCCACTACGCCGCCGACGCCGCCGAGGCGCAGCACGCCAAGGCCGTGGTGTTCTGCGACGTCCGGCCGTATACCGCGCGCTTCGTCTACGACCTGGTCGATGACAGGAACCTGCAATTTGCAGAAGGCGCATACGCGATCACCTGCCCCACCTTGGCGCTCGCGCAGGTCGTCGCGCCGCGGCTCGGCCGCGCGGTGGAAGTGGTCCCCGAGCCGCTCGAAGGCGCCCGGCGGGAGCCGCGCGCGGCGCGGGCAAAGCCGCGCTCTCGGCCGCTCGAATGGCTGGCGCGCCGCGCCGGCCTGGCCACGGACAGCTGGCGGACTCGCCTGCTGTGGACGGGCGATAAATCGGACGTTGAAACGATAGTGGGCACATACCCGGGGTTGAGACGATTAGGCACCGAGCTGCCTTTGACGCTGCAATGCGTGGCCACCCCGGAGGTCCTCGAGGCCCTGCGCGAGCAGGTCCGGGAAGACGCCGCCGACGCGGTGCGGCTGTCGTTCGACGTCGCTTCGACCCAGGTGCTCTCCCAGGCCCTGGAGGCCTGCGATTTCCTGCTCCTGCCGCGCGAGGCGCGCCTGCAGCGCGCCGCGGTGCAGGCCGGCCGCCACGCGATCGTCGGCGACAACCCGTGCGAAGC
>Ga0247825_10000246_pt1 | contig 32993 bp, 21 predicted proteins | sample 13C_Vanillin_Day_FD_194413 | JGI IMG/M metagenome (GOLD analysis project Ga0247825, IMG submission 194413) | Soil microbial communities from agricultural site in Penn Yan, New York, United States - 13C_Vanillin_Day48 | ecosystem: Environmental > Terrestrial > Soil > Agricultural land | place... | reverse complement strand
TCCTAGTTCCTCGGTGACGGGCCACCGGGGTGCTGTACATGGAGGGGGAGACCTCGCGGATCTGCTCTTATGTACCTCAGCCGGAAAATCCGGTTTCATTGTGACGTGACAGCCCACCGAGGAGCCCCTTCATGACCGTGCAGCAGCTCGTGCTGAGCCTGGTGCTCGCGATGATGGTGTTTTCAGTGGCGCTGGAACTTCGTGCCGAGGACTTCCACCGGGTCCTCCAGATGCCGCGCAGCGTGCTCTGTGGCCTCATCCCCCAGTTCGTCCTGCTGCCGGTGGGCACCTGGCTCGCCACGCTCTTGCTGGAGCTGCCGCCCAACGTCGAAGCAGCGATGATCCTCGTGGCGGCTTGCCCGGGTGGCAGCCTCAGCAACGTCATCACCCACCATGGCGGTGGCAACGCCGCGCTGTCGGTGAGCATCTCGGCCGTGGCTGGCCTGCTTGCGCTGGCGCTCACCCCCTTCAACTTCAGCTGGATGATCGCCGCCAACCCGGCCACCTCGTCATGGCTGCGCGCGCTGGAGATCGATCCGGCCGGCATCTGGATCAGCCTGGTTCTCATTCTGGCGCTCCCCATGTCGCTGGGGTTGCTGCTCAACCACCGGCTGCCGCTCATCACCGCCAGGATCCAGAAGCCGCTGGCGCGCCTCAGCATGCTCGCGCTGCTGGCCTTCATCGCCTTGGGGCTGATCCGCGACCGGCACCTGCTGACCGCGGGGATCCTGCCGCAGCTCGGGCTCGTCGTGCTCCACAACGCCAGCGGCCTCGCGTTCGGCTGGGTCGCGGCGTTGGCGCTGCGCGTGCCCGAGCGCGACGGCCGAGCCGTCATGCTCGAAGGAGGCATGCAGAACGTGGGGTTGGCGCTCGGCATCATCGCCGTGCAGTTCAACGCGGACCCCGACATGGTGCTGATTGTCAGCCTCTGGGGCATCTGGCACATCGTGTCGGGAATGACGCTCGCTGTCCTGTGGAGGTGGAAGGATGCTCGATCTGTTGCTTGAGGGAGGTACTGTCATCGATGGCACGGGCGCGGCGCCGCGCACGGCCGATGTCGGCATTCGTGACGGCCGCATCGTCGAGGTGGGCCGCATCTCCGAGCCTGCGCGTGAGCGCATCGGCGCCTCTGGGGCCTGGGTGACCCCTGGCTTCATCGACATCCACACCCACTACGATGGCCAGGCCTCGTGGGATGAGACCTTCTCACCCAGCATCCACCATGGAGTGACGACGCTGGTGATGGGCAACTGCGGTGTCGGCTTTGCACCGGTGCGTCCTGGCGGTCAGGAGCGCTTGATCCGCCTGACGGAAGGAGTCGAGGACATTCCGGGGGCGGTGTTGTCCGAGGGCATCCGCTGGGGCTGGGAGAGCTTCCCGCAGTACATGGACGTGCTCGGGGCGCTGCCCCACAGCCTGGACTTCCTGGTGCAGGTGCCCCACGACCCGCTGCGCATCTACGTCATGGGGGAGCGTGCCGTGGCCAGCGAGGCCGCGCGGCCCGAGGACATCGCCATGATGAGAGCGCTGCTGCGCGAAGCGCTCGAGGCCGGCGCCGTGGGCTTCAGCACGGGCCGCACCGACAATCACCGCACCGCCGAGGGCCGGGAGACTCCTGCCTCGGAGGCCAGCGCTGCCGAGCTGCAGGGGATCGCGCAGGCCTTCCAAGGGCTCACCCACGGCGTGGTGCAGGTGGTGAGTGACTTCGACCTGCTGCGCGATCCGGGCAGGTTCCACGCGGAGTTCGAGCTCGTCGAGCAGCTCGCTCGCGCCGCGGGCAGGCCGCTGTCGATGACCTGGCTCCAGCGGGATCCCGGTGGCCAGCAGTACGAGGCCATTCAGGAGCGCGTCGAGGCCGCCGCCGCACAAGGGCTGCCGCTGTACTTGCAGGCCGCTGCACGTGGTATCGGCGTTCTGCTCGGGCTGGACGCGAGCTTCCATCCGTTCATTGGCTTCCCGGGCTACAAGGAGATCTCCAGGCTGCCGGCCGCCGAGCGCGCCGCGGCCCTGCGTGAGCCCGCCCGGCGCATGCGCATCCTCGCGGAGAAGCCCGAGCGGCTGGCGGGTGACGGCACGCCCATTCCTCCGCTGGTGGACATCCTGCTGCAGCGTATCGAGCTGATCAGCGCGCGCATGTTCCCTCTGGGCGAGCGGCTCAACTACGAGCCGGCGCTCGCAGACTCATTCCTGGTGCGTGCCAGGCGCAGTGGGCAGCCGGTGCTCGCCGCGCTGTACGACTACCTCTGTGAAGGTGACGGCTCGAACCTGATCTACTTCCCGATCTTCAACTACAACGAGGGCTCGCTCGAGGTGGTGCGGCGCATGCTCGAGCACCCGCGTGTGCTCGCCGGGCTCTCGGACGCTGGCGCGCACGTCGGCACCGTCTGCGACGCGAGCTTCCCTACCTTCATGCTGACGTACTGGTCACGAGACCGTGCGGAGGGGCGCCTCGCGCCAGAGCGCCTGATCGAGATGATGACCTCTCGCAACGCACGCTACCTGGGGCTGTCGGACCGCGGCCTCATCGCGCCCGGGATGCGCGCGGACCTCAACATCGTGGACCCGCGGCGCTTGGCGCTCCATCGGCCGGAGCTGCGCGGCGATCTGCCGGCTGGCGGTAAGCGCTTCGTCCAGACCGCGACGGGCTACGTGGCCACCCTGGTGGCTGGCCGCGCGGTGCAGCGTGATGGCGCCGTGACGGCAGAGCGGCCGGGCCGGCTGGTGCGGCTCGGGGCCAGCGCCAGGTAACACCTCGGGCGGGAGAGGAGGAGGCGAAGTTCTTCCAAGAGGATGAGGGCTCTCAGTTACAGCCGCCCAGCCCGAGGAAGCAGGGCCTGCGCAGCTCGTACCACGTCGTGAAGGGGCGGACGGGGCCGCCGTTCGTATCATCGTAGATGGGACCATCCACCACGGCGGTACCCGTCGTGTTGAAGTGGCAGCCGCGGCAGGAGCCGCCGTGCAAGACGCCCGTGGAGCGATACCCTTCGTCGAGGGTCTCCACCCCGGCAAACGTCATGTAGAAGGTCCGCGCATCATGGGGCCTCTCTCCGGCCACGGCTCCCGCGAAACGAGAGGAGTGGTCCGGCTCGCGCTGCCCCCCCGCTCCGTAGGGTTGGCCGCTCCTCATGAAGAGCTGCCGCACCATGGCCTCGTAGGAGCGGTTGTAACCCGCGGGGCGCTCACGCGGCACGTCACGGTTGAGGTCGCTGCCCCGCGGCCCATCGAGCGACCAGTCCCCCAGCAGCACGGCAAGGCTGCCACGGCACCTGTTGCCCACCGAAGGGCCCACGCCACAGATGCGCAGGGTGCGGCCATCATGCAGCGGCTCCTTGAAGAAGCCCCCGTCCTCCCGATTCATGAACGTCTCGGGCATCTCGAAGGGGCTGATCCGCGCGGACGCATTGCAGCGCACCCCACCACGGTCTTGGTACCACGTGCGTAGCTGCGAGATGACTCGGTTTGGCACCCGGCGCGGGCCAGAGGTGTACGGAATCGTCTGCGGGATCTCGAAGGACAGGGGGTCCTGGCCGGGGCCAGCGCGAGTCTCGTCGCAAGTCACCACCATGGGGCTGGCCTGGGTGAACAGCCGCCTCGGCGGGCCGTGGTCCTGCAGCCCGTCAAAATCCGCGTAGCGTGACTGGGTGTTGGGTCCAGCCCCGAGAGGACCGTTCCGGGTGTCCTCCAGAGGATCGTAGAGCGCGTTGGGCGAGTTGAGCTGGGAGACGTTGAACTGGTGCACCCGGCGTCCCGTCGCATTCCACAACGCCGAGGCGGACGCCTCCTGCACCTTCATCGACAGGAAGGAGGCCTCGGTGAGGTAGAGCCCTCCAATGAGGAGCGAGACGAAGACGAGCCCGCCCAGGACCAGCTCCACGGTGGCCTGGCCACGCTGGGTGTTCGCGCGCCTTCGCATCACTGGATCCCCTTGAAGCCGCGGTCCTTGAGCAGCCGGTAGGCCTCCGCCTTCTCGCCCGCGCCCGAGGACTGCAGCATCCGCCGCGCCTCGTTGGGCGCCCGCCCACCCGGCGTGCGGTCCGTGGCATTGCCATGCTCGTCGATGTCGATGGGGACTAGGGTGGCGTGCCAGAACGGGTTGAGCAGGTTCGGTGATTCCCGCCAGCTCTCCGCGGCGATGTATCGGTCGCGCCGCCGGTGGTAGTAGACGATGCCGGTGGACAACGCCATCATCTCCGACTCCACCGGGCTCTTGCGCATGTCGAGCTCCGTTCCGGCACTGGCGGCGTTGAAGCGGAAGCGGAAGGTGAAGTCCCAGGGCGCCGGCGTGATGCCAGGCCCGGAGGTGCGCCGCGTGAGCAGGGTCGGCACCTTGGGCTGACCGAAGGCTCCCTCTGCTCCGTCCTCGCCCCCTTGGGGGAAGACGAAGCCGAAGCCACCAGGGTAGATGCCTTGCCGCTCTCCCTCGTTGATCACCTCTGGCCCAAGGTCGTGCTCGGCATTGTTGATCTCGCCCCAGTGCCTGTGGCCGAGGTGACAGCCCGGAAACTCCGCCTCGCCGTGGGCGCGTATCTCCGTGCCGTGCGAATACCAGAGGTGCTGGTCCAGGTTGGGGGCACCCGCGTGCAGGTAGGACTGGGCGTTGAGGGTCTTGGTGACAGTCCGCGGCCCCGAGCAGGGATCATCGTACGTGACACGGATCTTCCCCCAGTTATTGGCAGCCGCCGTCTTCCAGCCCAGGGGGTGGCTCGAGCTCAGACGTCCCGCGTGCAGCTCTGGATTTGCCTCGCTGCGGTGGTAGTAGGTCACCAGCGAGTTACGCACCAGCTCGAAGCGGAAGCGGCCCGCGCCGAACTGTGTGTTGAGGATGTTCTCGATCTGCCGCACCTTGCCCTGCATCCGCGGCTGCCAGCGATCGGGATCGTCGAAGGTGCGGGCGCCTCCCAGCGTGAAGATGTCCCCGTGGGAGCCCGCCGTCGCGTGTGCGGCGGACTCGAGTGCGCGCTCATTCGTCCCCATGGTCCGGCTGACCTCGCGCCAGCCAGGGGGGGGAGCGCCGGAAGCGCTGCCCCGCTCGATCTGAAAGGGACCGAGGGTGCCTGTCATCGGGTTCTTGCCCTGAGCCATGCGCACGAGACGCCGGGTGAAGACCTGGTCCTCCAGCGTGTCCTTCAGCTCGCGGTGCAGGCGCCGGCCCACCTCGGAGATGTCCGCGACGGCGGTGCGCACATCGCGCGCCTGCTGCGCCACGGCCCGATCCAGCTCGCCGAAGCCCTCCCTGAGGCGCGGGTTGGAGATGGTACAGGTGGCACCTGTCGGATCACTGATGCCGTCGCAGCCAAGGCGGATGTTGTCGGCGTTGGCGCCGGGGGCATTGTTGAGAGCCATCGACGCGTGCCAGAAGTTGTAGGAGGCGGCGCGGATCTGCCGCGTGCGCTCGGAGCAGGCCCCGGTGGGCTCATAGAGCTCGGGGCACTCGTACCAACTGGTGCTCTCCCCTGGAGGGATGCCCTCGTCCGGGCGGATGTAGGGCGTGTTGTTGCAGCGGGACGGGTCCGCGGCCCGGGCGGCGTTGGCGGCGGCAATGTTCAGCCCCTCCATCTCGCGGACGGTGGCTGCGAACTGGTTGTAGTAGGACTTCACCGCGGTGGCCCAGCTGTGGTTGGCCTGGATGCCCATCAGCGCCACCCAATGGCTGATGGCGGTGCGGTTGATGAGGCTGATCGTGTTGAAGGTGCGCGCGGTGGCCACCGCGTTCGAGTAGGCCGCCGCGTCCGCCACGCTCTGCAGTTCCAGCCGCTGACGGGCCCGGGCGCTGATGGATAGCGTCATGAAGACCATCAAGCTGAGCAACAAGAAGCTCAGGACCCAGAGCACCATGGCCTGGCCGCGAGGGGAGGAGGGCTTCATGGGAAAGGCTCGCAAGAGGGTTGGGCGAAGAGGTCCGCACGCGCGGGGGTCATCATCCTCATCGTGTAGGACACATCGATGGGCATGACGTAGTGACTCCTTCGGGTGCGCTGGAGGAGCTCGTTGGCGATCATCGGCGCATAGGAGCCGCTCCCCCACCAGTTGGTGCGCTCCTGCGCGAGCATCAGCGGGTTGGTGCTCGTGAAGTTCAGCACCTGCATGTGCGCCAGGGTGATGCGCGCGATGACCCAGTTGGCGAAGGGGATGCGCAGCGGGTACCAGAACACCATCCGCACCTCGAGCATGCGCGGCTGCCGGCCCGGAAGATCAAACGTCTCCTCCTCCAAGTCGGACAGCTCCGCCGCGAGGGGCCGCACGCGGGTCATCCAGAAGATGGATTCGGAGTAGTTGTTGTCCAGCCCCGGCGCGTAACGGCCATCCCGGCGGGCGTCGAAGGCATTGGCCAGACGCACCGCGTTATCCGTGCGGGCGAAGGTGGGCAGCAGGGCCGCCACGGCCGTGTGCCGCATCCGCTCGCAGTCGCCGTGTGCCACGCTCCCCATGCGGGTGGCCCGAGCCACCGCGTACTGGGCCATGGCCCGGCCCTGAAACATCATGAAGAGCTGCAGCATGCCGAGCACGAGAAACACGCCCAGCGGGAGCACCAGAGCGCTCTCGACGGCCGCCTGTCCTCGTTGCCCATGGTGGGGCATTGGCCTCACTTTCTTGGAAATCCAGTGTCGCCTTGGGGCCCACCCAGGCCTATCGGTCAGCTGGCCGCTCTGGAGGGCTTGAGCTGGGGGGCTTCACTCTCCGGTGGCGGGGGGCGCGCTCGTGTTCGGGTAGATCAGGAGGAGGACGGACGCCTGCCCACCGGGCTTGGGCCGGACCCACACGCGCACGGTGCGCGCCGGGCCGGAGAAGACACCCGGCTCCACCTCCCGCAGGCCTTCGGCGGCAAGGGCCTTCTGGTAGAAGGCGCTCACCTCGGCCGGGGGAGCCTGGACGGTATAGGTGATGGTGCGCGCGGACTCCTGGCTTGCGTGGAGCACGCCCTTGGCTCCGGGATGGATGGGCGCCAGATCCGATGCTGGCTCCTCACGGCGCGCGTGCAGGTAGGCCTCCCCGAGGATCACGGTGGTGGTGCCATCAAGGTTGGACTGGAGGAGGACGCTGTAGGAGACGCCGTTGTCCACATCCAGGCCTGTGAGGTGCGGCATCCGGCCCGGCAGCTCCATGGAGCTCGGGGCGATGAAGAGGCCGGCCTTGTCCATGGCCTGGACGAAGTGCCGCATCAGCACCTCGGGCTTGTCGCTCGAGCGCACCGCGCGCAGCCGCACCGGAACCCCGAGCGCCCGCATCATCTCGGGCACCTCTGCTTCAGCGATGGCGTGAGGAACGTCGAAGCGCAGCGGCCGCGCCAACTGCGGCGAGCCTCCATCCGGAGCGGATGCCAGCACCACGCAGAGCAGGAGAGGGAGGGAGCTCATGGGGCAAGGCGCAAGGGGGGGCCGGCATTCTGGACAGCCCTCTCCTGATGGGGCAAGCACCTCCCGTGAGAGGAGGGCACGCATGCTGCCGGACACGCTGCGCAGGCGGCGAAGCGCACTCTCGTCCTCAACTCGTCCTCAAGAAGAGGAGGTGTTCGTCCGTTCTGGCGAGCGCCTTGAACTTCTTGTCCAGCTGGATGGCCGTCTCCAGGTGCTTCAGTGCGTTCGCCTTGTCTCCGCTCTGGGTGTACACGCACGCGAGCCCGTAGTTCGCGGCGGCCTCCCGCTCCGGGTGCTTCAGCAGCCCCTGGTACCAGGCCTTCGCCCGGTTCAGCCTGCCTTGCTTCGCCCAGACGATGCCCCGGCTGTAGCAGGCACCCGCGTGGGCCGGATTCCTCTGGAGGGCCCGCTCGTAGTCCGCCAGCGCCAGGGCCCACTCACCCAGCGCGGCGTGGGAGTTCCCTCGCTCCACATAGGCGTCCGCGTCCGGCGCCTGCTGAAGGCGCTCCCCGTAGAGGCGGATGGCGTGACGAAGCTCCTGCTCGCCTCGCTTGAGCTGGCGGGATCTCAGGAGCACCCGGCCCAGCACCTGATGCGCATCCGGGCTGGCGGGGAACAGCTCGACCAGGGCATGGCCATGGTCCACCGCTGCCTTTCCAGTCATCTCCTCCGTCTTGGCCTTCAGGGAGTGAAACACCCGCTCAGCCGCCATGCGGAGGTTGTGCTGGAGCGCCGGGTGCTCCTGGCAGATCTCCGTGACCGTCTTGTAGATGGTGGTCACGCGCTCGAGCGCACCTTCCTCCAGCCACTTGTCCACCCACCCCAGGAGCGCCAATGCGTAGCTCACGGTGAGCCCGCTGGCTTCGTGCTTCAACGCGGCTCGCTCGCGCTTCTTGCGCAGTTGTTCCGAGCGCTTGACCAGCTTCAAGAACCCGCGGAGGTCGAGCCCAGGCCAGATCGTCTGCAGGTTCCGGATGAGCTCCTTCTTCCCGGTGGTCTCGAAGTACTCATGCATCGAGGGCCGCAGATCCTGGCAGAAGAAGAAGGGCCAGTTCGCATGGCCCATCGTCATGGGCAGGCACTGGAGATACTCCTCGAAGGAGAGGTCGAGCTTGTGGAGCTTCCACTCGCTCAGGACGAAGAGCTCGATGTCGGTGAGCGTCTCGTTCAACGCGATCAGCGTCAGGTTGCCGTCGCCGAAGCACGGGTGGTCATCGAAGATCCGGTACCTGTCCAGGAACTCCAGGTCCGGGCTCTCGACGTAGTTCAACGGGAGCTCATTCTCCAGGAGCGAGACCGCGAGGTTGTGGAGGCAGATCTCGCCGCTGAAGACATGGGACTCGTCGGGGCTCTCATATTGCCAGTGGACCCTCAGCTTCTGAGGGTACTGGAGGCGTTGCAGGAGTGATTGACTGATCGGCACGCCGAGGTAGCGCCTGAGCCTCTGTGCCAGCCACTCCTGCTGGCGCTTGGGCGTGGGGGCGAAGCCTTCGCGGACCTCCACCCGGATCTTCTGTCCTGCTGCCTTCAGGCGCTGGTCAATCGTGGCGATGAGCTGATCTGCTTTCATGGTGGCTGCTCCCAGCCACAGAGTAGCCTGGGGCTGGGTTGGCGGTCTCCTGCCACGATGTCGAGGCCGCTCTGCTGGCACGTTGCCGGAAGAGGAGAGGGATGGAGCGCAAGGGACGTACGCCGTGGCCGCCGGAGCTGTCCGGCCAGCTTCGCGAGGTGGATCGCCTGAGGCGCACTGGTCGCCACGAGCGAGCGCTCGCCCTTGTCCGGCAGCTCGCCGAGGCCCACCCCACGCAGGTGCGTGTGCTGCTGGAGATGGGGTTGACGCTCGGCATCTGGGGCCGTGCTCCAGCCGAGGCGCTCCCCTGGTTCGATCGCATCCTGGAGCTGGCGCCGGGTCACCTCACCACGAGACTTCACCGGGCCCTCACGCTCGCCCGGTTGGGCCGGCACACGGAGGCGGTGGCCGAGTTCGACGTGGTGGAGTCCATGGGCCACCGCAGGCAGCCCATTCTCTACGTGAAGCGCGCGGAGTCTCTGCGAGCGCTCGATCGTCACGCCGAAGCCGAGCGTGACTGGACAAAGGCCCTGGCCGAGGATCCTGGCAACCCCTGGCTGCTTCACCAGCGCGCCCAGGCACGGGCTCTGCTGGGCCGGCTGACGGAGGCCGTCCAGGATCTCAGCGACGCGCTCGCCGCGGAGCAACAGGAGTCCGTGGACCCGGAGTTGCTGCGCGATCGGGGTGTGTTGCGCGCCCGGCTGGGGGACCTGGCTGGAGCGCGCGCGGACTTCGAGGCGGGGCTCTCCTGCTTTCGCGAAGGGGATCCGCCCGAGCTCCTGGACTCTCTGCGCCACTTGCGCCAGACACTGTAGCGTGGCGTGTCACTCCCGCGCGGAGCTTGTGACACGGCACGCTACTCCGCCTGCGTCCCAGGTGAGCTCCTCTCTCTCAGGTTCGAAGCGGGCATGCGGCATGCATCAGGGCCGCTCGCCGCTCGCTTCAACCACTCACGAGGAGACACCGAATGCGCATGCGAACGTCAGACAACCCTCTCTTCACCCGGTACGCCGTGGGGCTCGCCGCCGGCTTTTTGCTTGCAGCCACGCCCAGCTCGGCGGGCGAGTGCGTGAAGTTCTCCGGTATGGATCACTGCCCGCTCGGAGCCTCTGAGCTGAGGCTCTCGGAGGAGGGATTGGCCGTCACGAGTGGGGATGCTCAGGGAGCCGCGGTGAGCATTGATACGGCGGGGGCCTCCTCGTGGGATGCGTGGCTGACGCCCATGGAGCCGCGGCCGGACCAGCGGATGGTGCTGACCTTCCAGGGCGCGCGGCCGGACGGCTCCAAGGAGCTACGGGAGCAGGTAGCGGTGACGCGCGCTCCTGCCTCGCGCGAGGGCCTGGGAGGCATCTACGTGAAGCCCTCCATTCACGGCGCGGCCACCTACACCGTCAGGGGCTACCGCGAAGGCGTCAAGGTCTTCGAAGTCACCCATGTGGCTCCGGTGCGCGAGGAGATCGGTGGCCCGCGGACCCCGGGAGATGAGCAGTGGCAGCGGCTCCTCTACTTCCCGGGCCCATGGCGCAGCGGCCACGGCATCTGGGGAGATGATGGGTGCACCCCGGGCATTGACTTCCCCTGGCCCACTCCCGTCCGCTTCCCCAAGGGCGAGCTGAGCGCGCCGGTGGATGTCGTCACCTTCACGCCGGAGAGGGTTCGCTACGAGTCGAAGGCGCTCGGTGAGATCTCCTTCGAGGGGTTGGGCATGCCGTCCTTCGTCATCGAGCAGGAGGCCCGCTCGCCCTGAGCCCAGGGCCAGGCCCCTCGGGCCGTTTACCGGGGGGCCACCAGCGAGGCGCGGAACATGCGGTAGGCCTCGAGCACGCGCTCCGGTGCCTCGACCTGTGGATAGTGGCCCACGTCGTCGAGCCGTGTGATCGGGATCAACGGGTTGAGCGTTGCGACCGCGTCGGCCAGGTGCACACCCGAGACCGGATCGACACTGCCATTGATGAGCGCGATGGGAACAAGCGGGTGCTCCAGCACCCCCACCCATCGCGCGCGATGCTTGCGCCGGTCCTCCATGTAGCGGATCTGCTTGTGGCCAAGCCGGTGGCCGTTCTGGTGTGTCATCGCCGCCCAATATCCATCGAGCTCGGCCTGGCTTGGCCGCGTCGCAGGCGCGAACACAGCGCTGAAGCTCTCCGCGAAGCGCTTCTGGCTGATGAGCATGGCCACCAGCACGCCGAGGGGACTGGCGAGCAGCCTCTGGATGAAGCGCGCTCGATGGCTCTCGGGGATGAGCCCACCATTCAAGAAGCAGCAGGAGCGCACGGCGAGCGGCCCACCCTCGCGTGCGCGCGCGAGCAGCTCCTGAGCGACGCTGACGCCGTAGTCATGCGCGAGCAGGTGTGGCGCGGGTGCGCCGTGCGCGGCCGCCACGGCTTCGGCGATGCTCGCCTGCTCCATCAGATCGTAGACATGGTGTCTCGGCTTGTCGGAGAAGCCAAAGCCCAGGAAGTCGAAAGCAATGAGCCGGTGCTCGCGAGCCAGCTCATTCCAGACAGGCGCCCAGTCGAGGCTCGAGGTCGGAAAGCCATGCAACAGCAGGAGCGGCGGAGCGCTCTCGGAGCCTCCGGTGCGCACGAAGATGCGATGGCCCCGCACGTCCATATGGCGGCCAGCTGCTGCCCAGGCCCTCGCGCCCTCCACCGAGATGGTTGAGAGAGTCATCGCTCCTCCTTCTGGCTGCGCTGCTTGGTTTCCTGGGTGTTGAGGCTTTGCTGGGATGTGACGCTGCCTAAACTGCGTCAACGCAGTGAGACATCTTGTGCACGATTTGGAACGGTGTGTCTCATCGTGGTCTCCTTGCGCGCATGTCGGGACAAGAGAACATGACACAAACAGGAAGCCAGTGGCCCATAGCAGGGCTGTGGGCCAGGGGTACGCGAGTGCTCGGACTGGCCGGGATGCTGTTGATGCTGGCCTGCGAGAGCGCGGGGGATGCTACCGCACACCAGGAGCAGCCCGAGCGGGCTCGTCCGGGGCTCACGTCGCACAAGGTGCAGCTCAGCGCGGAGCAGACACGCCAGCTCGAGCAGCGAGGCGCCAACGTCCAGGTCATCGGGGACTATGGCTCCTTCAAGCTCGTGCAGGTGGATGACGAGGCGCTGGCCGCGCTGCCCGAGGGCGCGGAGAAGCGCGACGAGTACAACGACATCCTGCTCAACGCAGGGGCGATCGACACCTTGTCCGAGCATGGGCGGTCCCTGCGTGGCCTGAGGCTGCAGGCCACCGGCAAGCGCTTCCACCTGGTGCAGTTCGTCGGCCCCATCAAGCCCGAGTGGCACAAGGGGCTGGAGGCCACCGGTGTCCAGATCGTCTCGTACATCCCCCACAACGCCTATCTCGTGTATGGCGACACGGCCGCGCTCACCCGCATGCAACGCTACAGCGACTTCACCGCGGCCGTGCAGTGGAACGGCGAATACCTGGATGACTACAAGCTCAACCCCGCCATCCACACGGCTCACTCAGAGACGTACGAGGTCCAGCTCATCAAGGATGAGGAGGCCAATGGCCCGACGCTGGAGCTCATCCGCCAGCTGCAGTCGCGCAGCGGGACGATCCAGGAGGCCCTGGGCTATGTGAACGTGAACGCGTACCTGACGGTGCAGGCCCTCTACCAGATCGCCACCCGGCCGGATGTGCTCTCCATCCAGCCGCGCCCCATGGCGCGCAAGTTCGACGAGCGGCAGAACATGATCGTCTCCGGCAACCTCACCGGCAACCTGCCCAGCGGTCCGGGTTGGATGGAGTGGCTGACCTCGAAGGGCTTCACCCAGGCGCAGTTCAGCGCGTCCGGCTTCGGCGTGGACGTGTCTGACAGCGGCGTGGACAACGGCACCCAGCTGCCCAACCACTTCGGTCTGTATGTCAGCGGTGACGTCACGGGAACAGGCCGCGTCGTCTACAACCGCCTGGAGGGCACCGCCAACTTGGGGAGCACCCTCCAGGGCTGTGACGGCCACGGCACCCTGAACGCGCATATCATCGGTGGGTACTCCACGCAGACGGGTGCGCCGTACGAGGATGCCCAGGGCTTCAACTACGGTATCGGCGTGGCGCCCTTCGTGAAGGTGGGCTCGTCCGTGATCTTCGATCCGGACACCTTCACCAGCCCCAGCTACGAGAACCTCCAGTCGCGCGCCTACCGCGACAGCATGCGCATCAGCTCCAACAGCTGGGGGTTCACCACCAACACCTATAACTCGGATGCGCAGCGCTACGACGCGCTGGTTCGCGACGCGCAGCCGGCGGGCTCGGCCGTGCCCAGCTCGGGCAACCAGGAGATGGTCATCGTCTTCTCGGCGGGTAACAGCGGCCCCAGCGTGAACTCCGTGACCAGCCCCGGTACCGCGAAGAACATCGTCACCGTGGGCGCCTCCGAGGGCGTGCAGGCCTTCGGAGCCCCGGATCAGTGCAACGTGTCGGACGCGAGCGCTGATAACGCGATGGACATCATGAACTTCTCCAGCCGTGGCCCTGCGTCGGACGGCCGCAAGAAGCCAGACCTGGTGGCCCCGGGCTCGCATGTGTCCGGTGGCGTGGCGCAGGCTCCTGGCCAGCGCGCCAATCCGCCGGCCAACCCCAGCGGGCAGGCGCTCTCGTGCTTCGACGGCTTGGGCGTGTGTGCGGGTCCTGGCACCAGCAACTTCTGGCCGCTGAGCCAGCAGTGGTTCACGGCTTCCTCCGGCACCAGTCACGCCGCCCCGGCCGTCGCCGGCGGCGCGGCGCTGGTGCGCCAGTACTTCATCAACCAGGGCATGGCCCCGCCCAGCGCGGCCATGACCAAGGCCTATTTGATGAACTCGACCCGTTACGTGACGGGCGTGGGTGCCAACGACAACCTCTGGTCCCACAGCCAGGGCATGGGCCTGCTGGATCTGGGCAGGGCGTTCGATGGTGCGGGGCGCACGCTGGATGACCAGAACCCGGCCAACCTCTTCACCGCCACGGGCCAGACGCGCACCTTCGAGGGCGTCGTGGGCGACCCGACCCAACCCTTCCGCGTCACCCTGGCGTGGACGGATGCGCCGGGCTCCACCACCGGCAACGCCTGGAAGAACAACCTGGACCTGACCGTCACGGTGGGTGGTAACACCTACAAGGGCAATGTCTTCACCGGCGCAAACTCGGTGACGGGTGGCAGCGCGGACTTCGCCAACAACGTGGAGAGTGTGTTCCTGCCCGCGGGCGCCACGGGGAACTTCACCCTCACGGTGACGGCGGCCAACATCAACTCGGACGGCGTGCCGGGCAATGCCTCTGCGCTGGACCAGGACTTCGCCCTCATTGCCTACAACACCTGCACCACCGCTCCGCCGGCGCTCACCGGCGTGACGGCCACCACCAGCGGAGACAACCGCATCACCGTGGCATGGACGGACAATGGCGCCGACCGCTACCACGTGTACCGCGCGACCACCGCGGGCGGGCCCTACACTCGCGTCAGCACCGTGACGGCCTCGCCGTTCGTGGACAACGGCGTGTCCGGCGGCATCACCTACTTCTACGTGGTGCGCGGCGCGTTCTGCATCGAGTCCCCGCCGTCCAACGAGGCCAGCGCCACCGCCGCCGGCTCGTGCACGCTGCAGCCCACCTTCGCGGGTGTGGCCAGCGTGACCAACAATGCCACAGCCACCTGCGGCACCTCGGTCACCTGGGCCGCGGGTACCCCGTCCTGCGGCGGCACGCTGAGCTACTCGGTCTACCGCAGCACCACCGCGGGCTTCGCCCCGTCGGCGGCCAGCCGGATCGCCACGGGCCTGACGGGCACCAGCTTCGCGGATGATCTGAACCTGGCCAGCGGTACACGCTACTACTACGTGGTCCGTGCCACCGAGACGGCGAGCTCCGCCATCGAGGACACGAACACCGTCGAGAAGCCGGTCACACCCACGGGCGTGGCGATACCGGGCCTGAGCTACTTCGATGACCTGGACGGCAACCGGCCGCCCAACGCGTCCTCGTACTGGATCCCGCAGACCTTGTCCGGCATCTCGGGCACGATGAACATCGTGAGCAACTGCCGCTACCAGTCGGCCACGAGGGCCTACCGCTACGGCGCTGCCAACACCAACTGCGGCGGTATCTACCCCGCCAACACGCAGTCCATCCTGTCGCTGGGTGGCAATGGAACGACGGCGGGAATCAACGGCTTCGCCATCCCCGCCAGTGCCGCCACCGCCGAGCTGACGTTCAACATCTGGTACGCGATGGAGAACCGGTTCGACGGCGCTTGGCTGCTGTACAGCACGGACTCGGCAGACGGGCCGTGGACCCCGGTGACCGACTCGGCGTCCGCGGCGCTGCCGTACATCTCGGTCGGCGGCTACGACAACAACCTCAGCACCAATCCCTCCACCCGGATCTGGACGGGGGCGAGCGGTGGCGCCAACGGCGCGCTGAAGCCGGTGACCGTCAACCTGAATGCGCTGGCGGGCCGGAGAGTGTGGTTCGGGTTCCGCTTCAGCAATGACAACTTCGGGCACCAGGAGGGCTTCTACGTGGACGATGTCCGCATCTCCACGGACGCGTACGAGGCGTGCACCACCCACACGCCTCCGCCCGGGCCGGCCGTGGCCTACCGGGTGACCGGCCTGCCCGTGACGTCGCCTGCGGGGAGCGTGTCAACGTTCACCGTCACCGCGGTGGACGCCGTGGGCCAGACGGCGACCAGCTACACCGGTACCGCCTCCTTCACCAGCACGGATCCGCAAGCGGTGCTGCCGCCCGACACGGCGTTCACAGCGGGCGTAGCCAGCAACGTGCCTGTCGAGCTCCGCACCTTGGGTGCCCAGTCCATCACCGCGACGGACACGGCCACTTCCTCCATCACCGGCAGCGGGAGCTCCACCGTCACTCCAGGTCCCGCGGCCGCGCTGGCCTTCACCGTGCAGCCCTCCGCCACCGTGGCTGGAGTCCCCATCACCCCGGCCGTGAGGGTGGGCCTGGTGGACCGGTTCGGAAATCCCGTCCCCGTAGGCAACCAGAGCGTCACGATCGCGATGGGCAATAACCCCGGCGGCAGCACGCTGTCAGGTACCACCACGGTGACGATGGTCGCGGGCGTGGCCACGTTCAGCAACCTGTCCCTCAACAAGACGGGTACGGGCTACACGCTGACCGCGGACTCTCCGGGACTCACACGTGCGACGAGCGCGGGCTTCCAGATCAACCCCGCGGCGGCGGCGAAGCTGGCCTTCCGGACCCAGCCCTCGAACAGCACGGCCGGCACACCCATCACCCCGGCGGTGCAGGTGGCGCTGCTGGATGTGTTCGACAACGACTCGGTCTCCACGGCCAATGTCACCGTCGCGCTGGAGAGCAACCCGGCGGGCGGCACACTGGCTGGCACCACCACCGTGGCGGCCGTCAGCGGCGTGGCCACCTTCAGCAGCCTGTCCATCGCCAGGGTCGGCACGGGCTATACGCTGGCCGCCAGTAGCACGGCGCTCACCGGCGCGACCAGCGGCGCGTTCGACATCACCCCGAACGTGCCGTACCGGGTGATCATCACCCAGCAGCCGACGGACGCCGCGGCCGGCGAGACCCTCACTCCGCCCATCCAGGCCACCCTCTATGACCGGCACGGGAATGCCGTGACGGAGGCCACCAACGCGGTGTCGGCGTCGCTGGGCAACAACCCCTCGGGCGGCACGCTGCGGGGCACCGCCACCGTCAACGCGGTGGGGGGTGTGGCCACCTTCGACAGCCTGTCGGTGGATCGCGTGGGCCTCAACTACACCCTGACCGTGGGCGCGAGCGGCCTCCACACGGACACCAGCGTGGGCTTCGACGTCCTCGTGGGCGCTCCGGCACAGCTGGCCTTCACGGCCTCGCCTGCGGGCAATGTCACCTCGGGCGAGGCCTTCACGGCCCGGGTGGCGGTGCGCGATGCGGGCGGTAACGTCGTCACGGGCGCCCCGGCGCAGGTGACGCTGTCGCTCGCCAATGCTCAGGGCGCCACCCTGAGCGGCGCCACGACGGCCACCACCGTCAACGGCGTGGCCACCTTCACCGGCCTCTCCGTGGACAAGGCGGGCTCGGGCTACACGCTCCAGGCGAACTCCACGGGCATCGCTCCCGCGGAGTCGCAAGCCTTTGGCATCGATCCGGGAACGGCCTCGGCGCTGCTCTTCCTCGAGCAGCCGGCGAACGGCACGGCGGGGGAGGCCATCGCTCCGGCGGTCCGCGTGGCGGTGCAGGATGCCCAGGGCAACCAGGTGATGGCGTTCAACTCGCCCATTACCTTGGCGCTCGCTCCTCACCCGGCGGGCGGCATGCTGAGCGGCACGAGGACGGCCCCGGCCATTGGCGGCGTGGCGGTGTTCAGCGATCTGTCCATCCACCGCGCGGCGGCGGGCCACAAGCTGGTGGCCCAGGCCAATGGGCTGCCGGCAGTCAGCAGCACGCTGTTCGACATCTCGCATGGCCCGAAGGCGGCGCTCGTCTTCTCGGTGCAGCCGGGTACCACCCAGGTGGGCACGGCGATCAGCCCCGCGGTCCGCGTGGCCATCCAGGACGCCTACGGCAACGTGGACACCAGCGCCACGGATGCCGTCACGGTGTCGCTGGGGAACAACCCGCGCAACGGCACGCTCTCGGGCTCTCGGACGGTGAATGCCATCAACGGCGTGGCCACCTTCTCGGAGCTGTTGATCAACCGCAATGGCAGCGGCTACTCGCTCCAGGCGAGCGCGAGCGCGCTTCCCACGGCGGTCAGCACCGCGTTCGACGTCACTCCGGGCCGCGCACCGAGGCTGGTCTTCCGGGCCACCCCAAGGCAGGTGATCGCGGGTGAGGCGATGCCTGCGATCGAGATCGAGCTGCGGGACGAGCTGGACAACCTGTTCACCGGCGGCACCGCCGACGTGACGGTGAGCCTCGGCGAGAACACGGCCGCGGCCCAGCTGCTGGGCTCCCTGACGGCGCGTGCGGTGGACGGAGTGGCGAAGTTCGAGGGCTTGTCCCTGCGCAAGGCAGGCACGGGCTACACGCTGGTAGCCACGGCCCAGGACTTCGCGGGCGCCACGAGCACCGCGTTCACGGTCAGGCCGGGCGCAGCGGCCAGCTATGCGCTGTCCCTTGTCTCGAGTGTGACGGCGGGCCAGGAGGCCACGCTGGCGGCCACGGCCTTCGACGCCTACGGCAACCTCGCCTCCACGTATGGAGGCTCGGCGAGGGTGAGCAGCTCTGACACCACGGCCACCTTCTCCGCTAACTCGGCGTTTGCTGGGGGCATGCTCGAGGGCTTCAAGGTGACCTTCAAGTCCCCGGGCCTGCGCACGCTCACCCTCACGGACGTGGAGGACCCCAGCCTGACCGGCACGGTGCAGCTCAACGTCACGCCCTTCCCGCAGCCGACGGTGGTGGTGACGGATCCCGCGGGCGGCACGACCGTCTCTGGCCAGGTCAGCATCACCGCCACGGGCGCAGTAGCTCCGGGGACCACGTTGGCCCAGCTCTCCATCCTCGTGGATGGGGTGGTGATCGCCAGCGGCACGGAGGCGTCGCTGACCGGCACCTGGGACAGCTCTCAGGTGGAAGGCCAGACGTCACACACCATCACCGCCATGATCATCGACGGTGCCGGCAACGTGGCCACCTCGGCACCGGTGACCCTCACCACCGCGAGCAGTGGCTGCGGCTGCGGTGCCACCTCCGGTACTGACGCTGGCATCTATCTGGGCCTGCTCATCCTGGCGCGGTACCTGCTCAGGCGGCGCCTGCCCCGGGCGGCCTGAGGACTGACCCAAGGTCCCGGACGCCTGAAGCGTGCGTCCGGGGGCGGGGAAGGTGGAGAACAGGTTGATAGTCACTTACACTGGAAAAGAGGTGTCAGAGTAGAATCCACCTTGCTGAAACCAGGCGTACTATGATTAGCCTGTAAATCATGCGATCTCCTGTTACTCAGCTTCTGGGTGCTGTCTTCCTGCTGCTTGCGGCCTGCAATCCCGTGGACTCCGACGAGAGTGATTCCACGGAAGGAAGCGGGGCTCGCAACCTCAACCAGAACGTGGTGCGCAGGCTCATCGGAGACATCGACGGGTTCGGCATTGCTCCCGACGGTCTCGTGCGCGCCACCCCGTACCCGCACAACCAGCCGGCGGATGTGGATGGCGACGGCCTCCTCGAGCCTGGCGAGTATCTGCCGGACTGGAACCTGAATGGCAGCACTGCGGTCGGCAGCCACGATGACTTCGACTTCCGCTCCACTGCCGAGCGGAACGCGACCGACGGGGCGCAGTACACCGATAGCTCCCGCACGCCGGAGGGGGCATCGGATGGAATCACCTTCACCTTCACCTTCCCGGTTCCGGTCCCGGGTGACACCAACTACGGCGTCGACCACTTCATCAATCTGGTCTTTGGCGACTACGACGTCGTCCCCGCGAGCATCCGGGTGGACGGCGTGGTGGTGCCGCTGACCACGCAGGGCGGCGGCCATGATGGCCTTGTGCAGCGGGCCTACGCCACCGTGCCGTGGGAGTCCCTGACGGACGGCCGGGTGGTCATCACCATCATCGCCCCCAACGAGCCCTACCTCGCCTTCGACTACGCGCTGCTCGACACCGACCGGATCGCCGACTGCGACAACGACGGCATCCCCGACACGCTCGACAACTGCCGCTGCGTCCCCAACGCGGACCAGGCGGACCAGGATGAGGACGGCGTTGGCGACGCGTGCGATTCCGGTTGCTACACCGACGAGGACTGCGATGACGGCAACACCTGCACGACGGACACCTGCGATGGCGAGACGGGCACCTGCTCGCACGACACCACGGGCGGCCTGCAGATCGATCTGAATGACTACAACCTGTTCCTGCTCGGGGACTACAACGGTGGCCACGACGTGCAGGGCAAGGTGGCGGCCGGGGGCAACGTCAGCATGACGGACTTCGCGGTGGGCATGGGCCTGCCGGAGAGCGACACCTCCCAGGTGCTGGTGGTGGGAGGCAACCTGTCGCTGTCGCGAGGCGGAATCTGGGGCGACGCCTATCATGGCGGCAGCTACAGCGCCGACCTCACCGTGACGTCCTACCGGGGCCAGGTGTCGCAGGGCACGCCCATCAACTTCACCGCCCGGGGCGCGGAGCTGAGCGACCTGTCTTCCGCGCTGGCCAACCTGCCCGTCAACGGCACGACGACGCGCGAGTCCTGGGGCGGAATCTTCCTGCGCGGCACGGATCCGGGCGTGAACGCCTTCGAGGTGAACGCCAGCGACTTCACGGGTGCCACGCTGCTGTCCATCGAGGCGCCGGCGGACTCCCTGGTGGTGGTCAACATCCGCGGCAGCTCGGCCACGTTCACTGGCTTCGGCCACTCCTTCAGCGGAGGCATCGACCAGACTGGCATCCTCTACAACTTCGTGGATGCCACGAGCATCACTGCCCATGGCTACGGCTTCTGGGGCACGGTGTTGGCGCCGAACGCTCACGTCAACTTCAACGACGGAAGCTTCGACGGCGGCATCTACGCCCGCTCCTTCACGGGCAACGCCGAGGGCCACATCAACCCGCTGGATGAGTACAACCTCTGCGAGCAGCGGTAGCGCTCGGGCTGGCTGCCGCAGCAGGGATTGGCTGAACCGCTTCAGGGTGCCCCTCATGGGGCATCCTGGGCGGGCCGGTAGGGTGGTGTTGTAGGACAGGCTGGAGCGAGGCGCCGCCCGTTGGCGCATTGACCGCACCGGTCTGGCTGTCAGACAGGTTGGAGCGAGGCGCTCGTCGGCGTCCTCCGACCGCACGGGTCTGGTTGTCTGACAGGTTGGGCCGGACCGCGAGCCGCCGGGCGGACTGCCTGAACGGCTGGCGTCGCCGATGGCGAATCCAGGTATGGCCCACGTAGACTCCGCACGGCCATGCCGGAGAACGCCCAGCGGGACGTGGGGCTCGTGCCCGAGTTGTTCCTGAGCTACAGCAGCGCGGACCACGAGGCGGTGATCCGCCTCCAGCGGATATTGGAGAAGAAGCAGATCTCCACGTTCATGGATCGCAAGGACCTGGAGGCAGGAATGCCCTGGGTCCAGGCCTTGGAGGAGGCGCTCCGCCGGGTGCGTGGGGTGGCCATCCTCCTGGGGCCCGGGGGACTGGGACCGTGGCAGCGGCGTGAGCTGTGGTGGGCCCTGGACCGGCAGGCACGGGCAGAAGCGGCGGGACAGCGGTTCCCTGTCATCCCCGTCTTGCTGCCCGAGACGAAGCTCGACTCCGTCCCGAGCTTCCTCATGCTCAACATGTGGGTCGATCTTCGCCGTGGCCTCCAGGATGAGGGCGCGCTCGAAGTGTTGGCCCGAGCCTTGGATGGAGGCGCTTCCACCTCGCCAGCGCCACCGGCTGTCCCCGCGGGCCTGTGTCCCTACCGTGGCCTGCATGCCTTCCGTGAGGAGGACAGCCCGCTGTTCTTCGGGCGGGAGGACTTCGCCAGCACGCTGTTCCAGAAGGTGGAGGTGGACAGGCTCAAGCTCGTAGCGCTCGTGGGGCCGTCCGGGAGCGGGAAGTCCTCGGTCGTCCAGGCGGGGCTGGTGCCCATGCTCCGCCGGACGCGTCCGCCCCAGTCCTCCTGGGATGCGGTGACGTTCAAGCCCGGCAGACACCCCTTCCGGAACCTGGCGGCGGCCCTCGTGCCCTTACTGGAGCCGCAAGCCACTCCTATCGAGCAGCTCAAGAAGGTGGGGGAGACCGCAAGCGAGCTGGGAGCGGGGCTGGAGGCCCAGGGGGAGCGGAGGATCCTCCTGAGTGAGGTCATCGCTCGGGCCCTGAAGGAGAATCCCGGCACGGATCGGCTCCTGCTCGTGGTGGACCAGTTCGAGGAGCTCTTCACCCTGACGCCCGAGCCGGTGCGTCAGCCCTTCCTGGAGGCATTGCTCGAAGCCGCGACTGCCTCGGATGCCACCGTGCTGCTGACGCTTCGGGCCGACTACTACGGGCAGGTGATCGAGTCACACCGGGGCCTGAGCGATCTGCTCCTGAACGGCCACGTTCCTCTGGGGCGCATGAGCGCCGAGGAGCTCCAGCACGTCATCACGAAGCCCGCCGAGCGGTTCGGAGTCCGCTTCGAGGTTGGCTTGGTGGAGCGCATCCTGAAGGACGTCGAGCGGGAGCCCGGCAACCTACCGCTGCTCGAGTTTGCCCTGACTCAGCTCTGGCATGAGCGGAAGGATGGGGTGATCAGCCATGAGCAGTACAAGGATGACACCCTGAAGAAGTCCCTCAACAACCGCGCGACGGAGCGGCTGGAGTTGCTGCCGCCCGCCCAGCGCGAGCTCGCGATGCGAGGGATGACGCGGCTGGTCCGAGTGGTGGCTGCGAGCGAGGAGGGAGCAGACACCCGCCAGCGGGTGAGGTTGCGCGAGTTCGATGAGGCCACCCGCAAGGCGCTCGTGCCCTTCATCGAGGCGCGCCTGCTCGTCGTGGATCGCCACTCGGCCACGGGAGAGGAGACCATCGAGGTCGCGCATGAGGCGCTGCTCCGGACCTGGACGCAGCTGCGCAAAGTCCTGGAGGAGGATCGGGACTTTCTGCTGTGGCGGCAGCGGTTGGCGCCCCTTCTGGACACCTGGCAGCGGGCTCCCCAGAAGGACGATGCGCTTCTGCCTCGGTTCCTCCTGGAGGAGGCCAGTGGCTGGCTCAAGGCTCGCGAGCAGGACCTCAATGAAGCGGAGCGCAGCTTCATCCGGGAGAGCCTGCGCCGGAAAAAGGCGGCCCGGCGGGCCCGTGCGTGGGCTCTGCGCATGGGGGCAGGACTCGCTGGCATCACCCTCACAGCGGCGGCTTCATACGGGGCCTGGACGTATACCGAGCACTACCAGCTCCGAGAACTTGCCCGCTTCTCAGTTGATGCCCTGGCTGCAGAGGCCGGTAACAGCGGTTCGGTCATGCGCTGGGCAAGAGCATTGAGCAGAGCGGGAAAGATCGCCGAGGCCATTGAAGCCGTGCGCAAGCTCGAGAACTCCACAGGTCGAGGAGACGTCCTCTTCGCGGTGGCCGAACAGATCGCTCTGGCAGGAGACACGGAGAGGGCCCAGGAACTCATGTCGGCGGCATTGGTGAAAGAGGGCGAATGGCTGCAAGCCGCTTTTTTTCTGGCCAAGGCCCAGGGCTTGAGGAAGGCGGGAGCCAAACTCCAGGCGCAGGAGGCCTTCGGCAAGGCACTCGTGAGCATTCAGGAGGGAACAGATAAAGCCCGCTGGGGCTTCAATCCTCACAGCGAGTTACTCCAGGGCCTAGCGAACGAAGCTCAATACCTGGATCAGCAGCGCGAGTTCAAGAAGACGCTCCAGCAGGTCGCTGCCAGGAACCTGACGGACACGTCGGCCGGCATCCATCCGCAGATACCACTCACCCTGGCTTATAGGCTCTCCTTGCTCGGTGCCCCTGCTTCCGCCGCGCTCGTTCTGGAGAAAGGCTTGCCAAACGTCATCATATGGCAGTCTGAGCACTCGGCGGCACTCCAGGAACTGGCCGCAAGCCTAGCGCGCGCTGGCGAGTCCGACACGATGCTGTCACTGGCGAGGGAACTCAAGTCGTCTGACTGCGGCCTCGATATTGCCATAGGCCTGCTCGAGGCAGGTCAAAAGGAAGGGATTCCGGCGCTGTTGGATGAACTCAGGGGACTGCACGGCAACTCTCCTGGAACTCTGACTGATCTCTCCAGCCTGGCGAAGGTCAATCAGATGGTCCAGGTGTTCATCAAGGCCGGAGAACCGGAGGAGGCACGACGGCTTGTTCGACAGCTCGGCTCGGCAATAGCCATCGCTGGGCGGGAAAGGGTGCTGGAGAGACTCCCAGGCCTTGCCAGGTCGATGTTCGAGTTGGGCGAGATTGAGTCGGCATTATCTCTTGCTAACGAGCAGAGTGATCAGGAAGAGGCAAATCCCTTCAACCACTTCAATCCCAGCTTTGCGTCTGCTCTCAATCTAATGGACAATGCACAACTCCTCGGAGACATCCTTGCTCAGGTTGCCGAAAGAGACGGTCCAGGGAGAGCCCTCTTCCTTGTTGATCGCATTCACAGCAAAGTGACCCAGGTTGCGATTCGCGCCCAGTTCGTGAAGACTCTGGCGCTACGAGGGAGGAAGCCAGAGGCGGCTGACCTCTTGAAGCAGGTGATGAGTGAGTCTAGCAGGCGCGAGTACTCAGCCGAGATCAGAGCGTACATTCTTGCAGCGCTGACATTTGATCTTGCAAAGGCAGGGGAGGCCGACCTGGCGCTTGAGATCACACGCGCGCCGGGCTTCCATGCGAAGGGAGCCTACGCGAGCATCGCTACTGCCCTTGCGCAGGAGGGCCGTGCGGAACAGGCCTTCCGGGTTTTGGCCGAAGAGAAGTTCGAGAGTGAAGCTGCCTCCTCAGAGGTTCGTGCCAGCGTCATCGTTGCACTTGCCAAGGCAGGCCAGACCGAAGCGGCTTTGAAACTGTTCCCCCTGGACAAATGGAGGGAGATGCATGGCAATGACCAGTGCCGCGCGGCCACGGCCATTGCCACTGGGCATGCGCAGGCGGGCAGACTTCGGCTCGCGCGCCTTGCGGTGAACAGATTTTGTCCCGGCGATGAGCAGAAACTCCAGGCTTACACCTCTCTCCTTGTCAAGTACCTGGACTGGCAGAAGGCGGGCGGAGGAGAGACAAAAGCCTCCTCCGCCAATCAATAGCTGCGCTTCAACTGCTCAGGGCTTCAGGATGCGCCCGAGGAAGAGCACGGTCTTCGTCTCCACGTCCTCGATGAGGAAGAGGAAGGGACGGTCCACCGTGAGGCTCGGGGGGATGGAGACCGGTCCAGCGACCGCCCCCGTGGCCGCCGCCGCCTCGGTGCCCTTCTCGTCCACCGCCACGAAGGCCTTGTGCCAGGCGCTCGTGAGCATCAGGCGCTCCTGCTGAGTGATGCCCGAGAAGTCCGCCGAGGTGGAGAAGGCATCCACCATCCCCAGCGTCTGCAGCGGGTCAGCCAGCGAGAAATCCGTCTCCGTCTGGAACTTCGGCATCCCCAGGTCGATGTGCTGGTTCACCAGCGCCGGCCGGATGCCATCCAGGAACTCCGCCGAGAGCCGGGCCTCCACCTCCTTGAACCGGCCACTGTCGGGGACGATGACCAGCATTCGGAAGGCCTTCCCCACATAGTTGAGGGCGACCGCGTCGAAGCCATCCCCCCGCATGTGCGGCACGCTGCCTGAGCGGTGCATCATCTGGACCTGCTGCGTGCCTCCCTCGAGCAGAGAGAAAGGCTCGGTCCGGGTGAGGCCAGGCTCGAACGACTCGGTCCACGCCCCCTTGAAGTAGAGCGCGTTGGTGAGCACCAGGCGCGAGTCGCCCTTCACCGATCCCTCGGGGAGCAGATCCTGGATGCGATCATTCGTCTGGCCCGCGACCCAGGCGTTGATCTGCTCCCGGACGCCGTTGGGGTCGCTCGCGAAGTCCACCGCGTGCATGCCCGCGCCGTACTGCAGACCGAGCACATCCAGGAAGGCCGACTCGAACGTGTAGCCCTTCTGCCCCCAGGTCGCATTCACGATGCGCAGCTCCGGTGGATCCCCCTGGCCCTCCGGCGCGCTCTCGGCGTGGCCGTGGAGCGCCAGATCCAGCGCGTTCATCGCGGGGTGGAGCCGCTCCTGAGGCAGGCTGAAGCGCAGCGCCTGCTGCATCTGCGCCTCGGTGTTGCCACGGGCCCCCACGTACACCATGGAGAAGCCCTGAGTGATGCTCAACGGCGAGAAGAACAGGTTCTCTTCCGTGCGGATGAGCTCCCGGTACATGGCCGCGCCAAAGTCCGTGTTCCCCGCGGCGACGGACCGCAGCTCCTCGTCCGTAGCACCAGGGTTCGCTGTCCGCTGAAGATCCGAGGCGATCAGCTCGCCCGGAGCCTCTGGGGTGCTCGGGTCCTTGATGACCGAGTCCTGAGAGCAGCCTGTCGTCGCCAGCAGGACGACGAGCACAGAAGAAAGCCAGTGGCGCACGTGCATTCATACTCCTCGCAGTGAAGGTTACGCATCACCCCAGCAAGGCGCATGCGCACGGCTGCAATAAGTAAATCCAAGCGCTTGGAATGTTCCGCACCTCATGGGCCTCTCAGATTTCCGATGCCCTTGGCCACTTCTGCCAGACGGCCATGCGGTTGGCGGGCCCTTGCTACCGCTCACCCGGTACTCCACCTCATGGATACGGCGGAGTGTCGGGAACAGACGGAGGGCCCGCGCATGAACGAGAGCCGAATTTCAGAGCATGAGGTGCAGGTGGCGGCGGACCCGGGTGTGCTGCTGGAAGGCACCTTGAGCATGCCGGAGCGGGCCTCAGGCGTGGTGCTGTTCGCCCACGGCAGCGGGAGCAGCCGCTTCAGCCCTCGCAACCGGTACGTCGCCAGCGTCCTCCAGAGAGCGGGGCTGGCGACGCTCCTCATCGATCTGCTCACAGAGGAAGAGGAGCAGCACGACCAATGGACGGCGCACCTGCGCTTCGACATCGAGCTGCTGGCGCGGCGGCTCGTTGGGGCCAGACAGTGGATGATGGAGGAGGCGTGGCTGCGAGGGCTGCCTATCGGGCTGTTCGGGTCGAGCACGGGGGCGGGAGCAGCGCTCGTGGCGGCGGCCCGTGAACCCGAGGGCATTGCCGCCGTGGTGTCCCGGGGAGGCCGGCCCGATCTGGCGGGGGCGGCCCTGCCGCATGTGCGTGCCGCCACGCTGCTCATCGTCGGAGGGGATGACGAGCCCGTGATCATGCTCAACCGCGAGGCGCTGGATGCGCTGCGCACGGTCAAGCGGCTGGAGATCGTTCCCGGCGCCACCCACCTCTTCGAGGAGCCCGGGACGCTCGAGCAGGTCGCCAGGCTGGCCCGGGACTGGTTCCTCGAGCACTTTGCCGCGGCATCGCGTGAGAGCTGGGCCGGCGAGACACCTTGAGATTGCCTTGGCCTTGCACTGGCGGGGAAGATGCTCTAGTCGGCTGCCTTGATGGCTTCTGATACGCATGGCGCGATTCAGGCGGTGTGGCGAATCGAGTCGGCCAGGCTCATCGCCGGGCTGGCTCGGGTCGTGCGTGACGTCGGTCTCGCCGAGGAGCTCGCGCAGGACGCGCTCGTCGCCGCGCTCGAGCAGTGGCCCAAGACGGGCGTCCCCAACAACCCGGGGGCCTGGCTCATGGCCGCCGCGAAGCATCGGGCGATCGACCAGCTGCGCCGGGGCAAGCGGGTCGAGCGCAAGCACGAGGAGGTCAGCCACGAGCTCGAGGCCCAGCAGCAGCTGACCGTGCCGGATCTCGAAGCCGCGATCGATGATGATGTCGGCGACGATCTCCTGCGCCTCATGCTCACGGCCTGCCATCCGGTGCTCTCGACCGAGGCACGCGTCGCGCTCACGCTCCGGCTGCTCGGAGGTCTGACGACAGAGGAGATCGCTCGCGCGTACCTGGTCCCGGAGCCGACCGTCGCCCAGCGGATCGTCCGAGCCAAGCGGACCCTCGCCGAGGCACGCGTCCCCTTCGAGGTGCCTCGCGGGGACGAGCTCACCGCCCGGCTGTCCTCGGTGCTCCAGGTCATCTACCTCATCTTCAACGAGGGCTACTCCGCGACGGCGGGGGACGACTGGATGCGGCCAGCGCTCTGCGAGGACGCGCTCCGTCTGGGACGCATCCTGGCCGAGCTCGTTCCGAAGGAGCCCGAGGTCCATGGGCTCGTCGCCCTCATGGAGCTCCAGGCCTCACGCTCGCGGGCCAGGAGCGGTCCGTCGGGAGAGCCGATCCTCTTGCTCCATCAGAACCGCGCGCTCTGGGATCACCTGCTCATCCGCCGTGGCCTCGCGGCGCTCAAGCGTGCCGAGGATCTGGGGGGCTCGCAGGGCCCCTATGCATTGCAGGCCGCCATCGCCGCGTGCCACGCGCGAGCGCGCACCCCAGAGGCGACCGAGTGGGGGAGCATCGCGGCGCTCTACACGGTGCTGGCCCAGGTCTCGCCATCACCTGTCGTCGAGCTCAATCGCGCCGTCGCGCTCTCGATGGCGTTCGGCCCAGCGGCAGGACTCGAGCTCGTCGATGCGCTGGTCTCGGAGGGCACGCTCGAGAACTACCACCTCCTGCCGAGCGTGCGCGGCGACCTCCTGGTCAAGCTCGGCCGCTTCGAAGAGGCCCGGCGGGAGTTCGAGCGCGCGGCCTCGCTCACCCGCAACGTACGCGAGCGGGATCTGCTGCTCGGACGCGCCGCGGCATGTGCCCGGGACTCTGCTGAGCCATCGGCATCAGAGTCCGACCCTCCCCGTCGGTGAGGGTGCTTCACGAGTGTTTCGCGGCCCGGGCGAGGCGCTCGGCCAGCTGGCGAAGGCGTTCGATGAGCTCCTTCGGCTCATGCACCTCGAAGTCGAACCCCATAAACCCGAGGTGGAATGCAAGCGCATCGAGGCTCTCACCACCGGTGTAGAGCACGCACCGGTTCGCATCCAGCTCCTCGATACGCCCAGCTACTGCTGAGAGCCGCGCGGAGACCTCGCTCGCGGGGGCCTGCACCGTCACGCGCGCACGGAATCGGTAGGTGTCCGTCGAGATCGACTGGGTCACGTACGCAGCCACGTCCTCGGAGGGCAGCGGACGCGGCTTGAAGCGGCGTCCGGTCCTTGGCTTCGCGCCGATCCGGTCGACTCGGAATGTCCGCCAGGCTTCCCGCTTGAGATCGTAGGCAAGGAGGTACCAGCGGTAGCGGGTGTGAACGAGCCGGTAGGGCTCGACCGTGCGCTCGCTCGCCGTGCCCTGGTGACTGCTGTAGTCGAAGTGCAGGAGCTCGGAGTCGCGGCACGCATTCGCTATCACCGCCAGCGCTTCCGCGTCGAGCGTGGGGCCCGTGTCGCCAAGCCGCACGCTCACGGCGTGCAGCGCGCTCACCCTGCGCCGCAGCCGCTTGGGGAGCACCTGCTCCAGCTTTCCGAGCGCACGGACCGAAGCCTCCTCCAGCCCCTTCACGGGTCCAGCCGCCGCGACGCGCAGCCCCACCGCGACGGCCACTGCCTCATCGTCTTCGAGAGGGAGGGGTGGCAGCTCCTTCCCAGCGCCCAGTTGGTATCCGCCGCCAACGCCCGCGGCCGCATGGACGGGGTACCCGAGGCTGCGAAGCCGATCCACGTCACGGCGGACGCTGCGCTCGGTCACCCCCAGCTCGCTGGATAGGTCCCCGCCCGCCCAGAAGCGCCGGGACTGCAGCAGCGACAGCAGCCTCAGCAGACGAGCGGAGGTCTGGACCATGCACGGCTCCTCTCATTGCGGACCGAATCTGTCCGCAACCCTTCCTACCTTGTCCTTATCACCCGGGCGAGAGCTTCTCGCCCCATCCCAGGAGCTTCCGACCATGATTCGGACCTACAAAGGCAGCTGCCAGTGCGGTGCCGTGAAATTCGAAGCCGACTTCGACCCCAGCACCGGGACGAGCCGGTGCAATTGCACCATCTGCACGAAGACCGCGTGGTGGGGAATCATCGTCAAACCGGACGCTTTCCGTCTGCTCTCCGGGCACGAGGTCCTCGGCGATTACTCGCGCTCCGAGGCTGGTCATGCCCGCTTCTGCAAGGTCTGCGGAATCCGCGCCTTCGGGCACGGGCACCTCTCGTTCCTGGGCGGCGATTACTACTCCGTGAACCTGAACTGTCTGGATGACGCGGACCTCGCTGGTGTGCCGGTGAGCTATCTCGATGGGCGCCATGACACCTGGGCGCAGCTTGCTGTCGCTCCGTATGTGAGCCCGTTCGTGGCCGCAGCGCGCTCCTGACCGCGAAGCCGGGCGCTCCTCGCCATGGCTGTTGGGGATGGTGCGGCTTTGGCATACTTCCCCTCGACGGCATTGTGAGAGACGCGCCCTTGGAAGATGTTGTGACGTACTTCGATCCGCAGCCGGCCCCCACCGAGGTGCCGGTGCGGCTCGCAAGCCCGTTTGCTCACGGCCCACCGCATTCCCTGGCACGCAGGGCCGCCGAGGAGCTGAAACGGCTCCTGAGCCAAGGGAGCCTCCCGGGTGGGGTTGGCCTCGGAGGCATGGACAGGCCTGGCCGCGGCAAGATGTTCGGTGTGCTGGCCGTCGAGGCGCCGGATGGCCGCATCGGCTACCTCCGAGGGTTCTCGGGCATGCTCGACGAGCGCTGGTGGATCAATGGGTTCGCCCCTCCGCTGTTCAATCCAGCCGCTCGCGACGCGTTCTGGCCCGCTGGCGAGGCGGAGCTGCGTGCGCTCGATGACCGCCTTGCCGGACTGATCCATGGTGCCGAGCCTGCCGCGTTGCGCGCACGCCTCGCCGAGCTCATCGCGAGCCAAGAGACTGCTGCTGCTGGGATGCGTGCTCGCCACGCCGCGAACCGCCGCCGCCGGCATGACGCGCGCCGGCAGCTGGCTGACCGGAGGGCTGAAGGCGAAGAGCAGCGTGCGGCGCTTCATGCGCTCGCCCAGGAGAGCCGAGGCGACCACATGGAGCGCCAACGCCTGGCGCGGGCATTCCACCGGGAGCGTGAAGCCCTGGAGCCGGCGCTGCGTGCGCTCGATGTGCGCCGCGCAGAGCTCGAGCACCTGCGCGCCGAGCGCTCGAGGCAGCTCTGGCAGCAGATGGCCTACGCCTATGTGATCCCGAATGCGCGAGGCGAAGAGAGGCCCCTGGGAGAGCTGTGCGCACCCGAGCCTCCGCCGGGTGGGGCAGGGGATTGCGCCGCGCCAAAGCTCCTCGCTCACGCCTACCGTCACCAGCTAAGGCCGCTGGCGCTCGCCGAGTTCTGGTGGGGCGCACCGGCCCTGACCGGAGAGCGGCAGGCGGGCGAATACTACCCCGCGTGCCAGAGCAAGTGCGGCGTGGTCCTGCCATACATGCTAGAGGGGCTATCTGTCGAAGCGGCTCCGCATGTGCCGTTCTAGGCACTTCCCCAATCTGGCAAGCGGGCGTCTGGCGTCCCGTTCTGTCATGATACCCGATGCCGCCCCATCTTTGAGCGAACAGGGGCGGTCAACCCTTCTCGAAGGAGAGGCACGTCATTCGCGAACAGAGAAGCAGCCGCGGCGGAAGCCGCGATCAGAGAACCAACCGCCGTATCCGCGCTCGCGAGGTCCGAGTCGTGGGCTCCGATGGCGGGCAGCTCGGCATCATGCCCCTCGAGGCAGCCCTGACGCGCGCCCGGGAGGAGGGGCTCGATCTGGTCGAGATCAGCCCCATGGCCAGTCCACCGGTCTGCAAGATCATGGACTACGGCAAGTTCAAGTACGAGGAGAAGAAGAAGGCCGCGGAGTCGCGGCGCGCGCAGGTCACGGTCCAGCTCAAGGAAGTGAAGCTCCGTCCGAAGACGGAGGAGCACGACTACGAGTTCAAGGTCCGCAACATGCGCCGGTTCCTGGAGGAGGGGAACAAGGCGAAGGTCGTCATCCAGTTCCGAGGCCGGGAGATCGTGTACCGGGCCCAGGGCACCGCCATCCTGGAGGACGTGCAGAAGGATCTGCAGGATGTGGCGGTGGTGGAGCAGCCGCCGCGCATGGAAGGGCGCCTGATGATCATGATCCTCGCGCCCACTCCGAAGGTCGCCCAGCGAGCTCGTGAGCTGGCGCGCCAGGCCGCGGGAGCCGCCAAGCGTTCCCAGGAGGCCGAGAAGCCGGCGTCCTCCAGCGCCCCTCAGGCGGGCGCACAAGATGCGCAGGGCCTCGTCCACTGAGTGGTAGCATCGAATCCATTGCCCACCGTGCGTTGCTCGCGCGGTGGGCCCCTCGCCTCGCTCACCGCCTGAGCGCCAACGCCGGGTCTCCTCTGGATTAATGTGGCTGCATGAGCCACGAGGCCTTCTTCCGACTCTTCAGTGGACTCCCTCGCTACGGGCCTGGGAGCGATGACTCGACGCGGGAGGCGCTCCGGCGTCTCTCGGGGCTCCCGTCCGCTCCGCGAGTGCTGGACCTGGGCAGCGGATCCGGCAGGCAGACGCTGGTGCTCGCCCGCGAGCTGGGCGTCCCCATCACCGCGATGGACAGTCACGCCCCCTTCCTCGCGGAGCTGGAGGCGGAGGCGGAGCGCCAGGGCCTGCGCCACCTTGTGAAGACCCGGTGCGCGGACTTCCGCCACCTCGAGGACGCTCCCGGGAGCTACGATCTGCTCTGGTCGGAGGGGGCCATCTATATCCTTGGATGGGCCGAGGGCCTCAAGCAATGGAGCCCACTGCTCGCCTCGGGAGGGTGGATGGCCGTGACCGAGGCCACGTGGCTGACGGACACGCCTCCACCCGAGGCCGTGGAGTTCTGGAGGGAGGCCTACCCCACCATGGGGACCGTCGCCTCCAACACGGCGCTCGCACGAGAGGCCGGGTACGAAGTGCTGGGAACCTTCGAGCAGCCCGCGTCCGCCTGGTGGGACGACTTCTACAGCCCACTGCGAGGGCGCATCGCCGCGCTGCGCGCCGAGGCCGAGGCCGACCCAGCGCTCTCCGAGGCCATCGCGTCCACGGTGAAGGAGATCGAGTTCTACGAGCGCTATGGGGACCACTACGGCTACGTCTTCTATCTGCTCCGCAAGCGCTGAGCCGCACAACCAGCCGTAGCCGGCTGTGCCACACCGGGCAGGGAGAAGGAGAGAGAGGAACTCCACCGGCCGATGCTGCTCTCAAGGTAGGGCCGTGCCTGCCCTGCGCTCACTGTTCTCCGGTACGAGCCGGCCGCCTGGACGGAATGTTGGCTGAAGAACGCGTGTCCTGGGCCTCGGGACGATAGAGGAAGCGCCTGAGCTCATGGCACCTTGCGCCTGCACCGACAAGCTGGGGACCCCTCCCCATCGCTCTTCCAGCTTCGCCTGTGCAGCTGGCCCTCCCCTCGGCGGGCTGGGATGGGTCCTTGCCGCCCATCCCGGCCTGCCATCTTTTTGGGGGCCTGGCGTGCCAGGGAGGCCCGGCGGGCCCGTCATGGCAGGGGACTGCCGTGCGAGCGTGAGGCTGAAGGACCATGTTGCGTCCTTGTCCCGTGTCCCAGCTTTGGAGTGTCCACTCACACAGGAGCAAGGAACATGATGAAGAGCTTCAGGAACGTATTTCTGGTGACGGCCGTCGCGGCCACCTCGTTGCTGGGGTTGGGGTGCAGAGAAGGTGGGAG
>Ga0247825_10000245_pt1 | contig 33020 bp, 37 predicted proteins | sample 13C_Vanillin_Day_FD_194413 | JGI IMG/M metagenome (GOLD analysis project Ga0247825, IMG submission 194413) | Soil microbial communities from agricultural site in Penn Yan, New York, United States - 13C_Vanillin_Day48 | ecosystem: Environmental > Terrestrial > Soil > Agricultural land | place... | reverse complement strand
GCGCCAAGGCCGGCGATGGCCACCTGCGTAGCTGAGAAGCGCGGTTCGGGCTTTTCGGTCATGGTTCCTCCGCAACGCTTTCGAGGAGTGCGAGCAATCCCTTGAGCAGCACGATGGGCGAGGGCGGGCAGCCGCGGATATGCAGGTCGACGGGCAGCACCGCGGAAACGCCGCCCGCGACCGCCGGGCTGCCGGCGAACACGCCGCCGTCGAAGCCGCAGTCGCCCACGGCCACGACCCACTTCGGAGCAGGCGTGGCGAGGTAGGTGCGCTCGAGCGCCTCGCGCATGTTCGCGGTGACCGGCCCGGTCACCAGCAGCACGTCGGCGTGGCGCGGCGAGGCGACAAAGCGCAGCCCGAAGCGCTCGAGGTCGTAGACCACGTTGTTGAGCGCATGGATCTCGAGCTCGCAGCCGTTGCACGAGCCGGCGTCCACTTCCCGGATCGCCAGCGTGCGCCCGAGGCGCCGCCGCGCCGCCTGCTCGACGCGCCCCGCCAGCTCGGCGAGCGCCGCCTCGTCCGGCGCCGGGGCGGGCTCGGTGAGCGGTCCCTGCACGAAGCTCTTGAAAAGCAGCTTCCTCATGTCAGAGGTCGTGCCCGGCGTACGAGCAGTTGAACGACTTGTTGCACAGGGGGAAGTCGGCGACGATGTTGCCCTCGATCGCGGCCTCGAGCAGCGGCCACTGGAACCACGACGGGTCGCGCAGGTGGCAGCGCTCGACCCTGCCCGCCTCGTCGAGCCGCAGCCAGGCGAGGATGTCGCCGCGAAAGCCCTCGACCAGCACGGCAGCTTCGCCCGCGCGCGGCGCGGGCGGCGCCTGCACCGGCCCCGCCGGGAGCCTGCGTCCGATTTCGCCGATCAGCGCGAGGCTCTGCTCGACCTCGCGGATGCGGATCCACACGCGCGCGTTGACGTCGCCGGCGTGCACCACCGGCACTTCGAACGCGAGCTCGTCGTACGGCGGGTACCCGGGCACGCGGCGCGCGTCGAAATCCCGCCCGGAGGCGCGGCCCACGTAGCCGCCGGCCGCGTATTGCTGCGCCAGCGCCTGGGACAGGATGCCGGTGCCGACAGTGCGGTCCTTGAGCGAGGCGGTGTTCTCGTACAGCTCGACGAGCTCGGGGAAGGTGCGGCGCACCGTGTCCACGAGCGCGCGCAGTCGGCCATGACCATCGGCGCTCAGGTCGCGCGCCACGCCGCCGGGCACCACGCAGTCCATCATCAGGCGGTGGCCGAAGCAGGCGTGCGCGGCGCGCAGCACGTGCTCGCGAAGCAGGCCGCACTGCGCATGCATGATCGAGAAGGCGGCGTCATTGCAGATCGCTCCGATGTCGCCGAGGTGGTTGGCCAGCCGCTCGAGCTCCGCCATCAGGGCGCGCAGCCACACCGCGCGCGGCGGAATCTCCAGGCCGAGCGCCTCTTCGGCGGCGCGGGCGAAGGCGAGCGCACAGGCCACCGTGCTGTCCCCGGACGCTCGCCCGGCGAGGCGCGCCGCGCGCTCGAGGCTCGCCCCGGCCATGAGGCCCTCGATGCCCTTGTGCACGTAACCGAGACGCTCCTCCAGGCGCACCACCGTCTCGCCGTTCGCAGTGAAGCGGAAGTGGCCCGGCTCGATGATACCGGCGTGCACCGGGCCGACCGGGATCTGATGGAGGCTTTCGCCCTCGGCCGGCAGGAACTCGTAGCGGCCGCCGTGGCGCAGCCACGGGCGCCGGTCCGCCAGCCCTTCGGGCTTCACGCCGTAAAGGTCGCGCGCGGCACGCTCCAGCCGGATCGCCGGCGGGTGCAGCCGCCCGACCGAGGGGAAGCCGCCGTCGTCGCAGTCGAAGCTCAGGATGCTGCAGCGCGAGCCCTCGAGCAGCGCCATGTGCACCCGCGCTGGCTCGGCCCACAGCCCGAGCAGGGCGAGCTCGCCGGCCTGCAGGCGCGCGGCGGCCGCCTGCCAGGCGTCGCGGGTCGCTGCGGTGCGCGCCCAGGTCATCAGTTGAGGAGCCGCGCCACGTGCTGGAACCATGCCACCAGCGCGGGCGGCAGCCAGATGCCGGCCGCGAGCACCAGCACGAGATGCGCGAAGAGCGGCGCGAAGGAGGCCTTCGAGGGCTCGGCGCTTCCCTGCGGATCGCCGAACGCGAGGGTGTTCAGGCGCAGGAACAGTGCGCCGAGCGCCACCAGGATGCTCAGGCCGAGCACCACCGCGAGCACCGGCTCGCGCGCGAAGCTCGAGGTGATGATCAGGAACTCGGTCATGAAGATGCCCATCGGCGGCAGGCCGGCGATCGCCACCACGCCGAGCACCAGGCCCCATCCGAGCAGCGGGTGCGTGACGGTGAGGCCGCGAATGCCCGACATCTGCTGCGTGCCCTTGACCTGCGCGATGTGGCCGACGCAGTAGAAAATGGCCGACTTCGTCAGGCTGTGCAGCGTCATGTGGAGCAGGCCGGCGAAGTTGGCGAGCGGTCCCCCCATGCCGAACGCGAAGGTGATGATGCCCATGTGCTCGATCGAGGAGTAGGCGAACAGGCGCTTGATGTCCTGCCGCCGGTAAAGCATGAAAGAGGCGAACACCACCGAGAGCAGCCCCAGCGACACCATCAGCGGCCCGGGCGCAAGCGCCCCGGGGTTCGCGGACATGATGGTCTTGAAGCGCAGCACGGCGAACAGCGCCACGTTGAGCAGCAGCCCCGACAGCACCGCCGAGATAGGCGTCGGGCCTTCGGCATGCGCGTCGGGCAGCCAGGCGTGCAGCGGCACGAGCCCCACCTTGGTGCCGTAGCCGAGCAGCAGGAACACGAAGGCGAGGTTGAGCAGCGCCGGGTCGAAGCCGTGCGCCCGCTCGACGAGCACGCTCCAGGCCATGGCGTCGAGCCCTTCGCCCACCGAGGCGCGCGCCGCGAGGTACACGAGGATGGTGCCGAACAGCGCGAGCGCGATGCCCACGCTGCCGAGGATGAAGTACTTCCATGCCGCCTCCAGCGCGGCGGGCGTGCGGTAGATGCCCACCATCAGCACGGTAGTGAGCGTGGCGAGCTCGACCGCCACCCACATCAGCCCGATGTTGTTGGAGAGCAGCGCCAGGTTCATCGCGAACATCAGCGTCTGGTACATCGCGTGGTAGAAGCGCAGGTACGCCGGGGTGAGGCGCCCGATCTCGAGCTCGTGCGCGATATAGCTCGCGCTGAATACGCTGGTGGTGAAGCCCACGAACGTGCCGAGCACGATGAACACCACGTTGAGATCGTCGACGATCAGAAATGGCCCCGGCGGCGGGCGGTGCGCGAGCAGCACCAGCGCGCAGGCGAGCGTCGCGAGGGCGGCGAGCGCGTTGAGGCGGGCGGCCGTGCGATCGTCGGGCAGCAGCGCGAGCAGCGCGGCGGCCAGCGCCGGCACGCCGAGGATGCCCGCGACGGCGAGCGCTGCTGCGTCGCTCATGGCTGCTCTCCGCGGTGCTCGTGCAGCAGGTGGATGTCCACGGTCTCGAAGCGCTCGCGGATGCGGAACAGGAAGATGCCAATCACGATCAGCGCCACCAGGATGGAGAAGGCGACGCTGATCTCCACCACCAGCGGCATGCCCTTCGCGCCGGTGGCGGCGAGGATCAGTCCGTTCTCGATCGACATGAAGCCGATCACCTGGCTCACCGCGTTGCGGCGCGTCACCATCATCAGCAGTCCGAGCAGGATCACCGAAAGCGCGAACGCCAGGTCCTCGCGCGCCAGCGTCCCGGCCTGCGCGGTGATCGGCAGCATCACCATGATCGAGAGCGCCACCAGGCCGATACCGGCCAGCATGGTGAGCCCGATGCCGACCACCGGCTCGATCGTCTTGTGGATGCCCAGCCGCACGATGATGCGATGCAGGGCAAGCGGGATCACGAACGCCTTGACCACCAGCGCGATGGCGGCCGTGATATAGAGGTGCGGCGCCTCCTGGATGTAGGCCTGCCAGGCGACCGAGAGCGACACCACGACGGCGTGCATCGCGAAGGTGTTGACCAGGCCGGTCATGCGGTCCTGGTAGAGCAGCAGGAAGCTTACCAGCACCAGCCCGCCGGCGAAGAGGTGCGCGACGTCGAGGGCGAGGCGGTCCATCAGCCCGCCTGCGTGACGAACAGCAGCAGCGCGGCGAGAAACCCGAGCATCAGCGACGCGCCGAGGAAGTCCGGCACGCGGAACACACGCATCTTGGCGATCGCGGTCTCGAACACCGCGAGGAGGAAGCCGCCGGCTGCGAGCTTCAGCACGTAGACGGCGAGGCCCGCCAGGTACGCGGCGAGCCCCTGGCCGGAGACCGCAATACCCCAGGGAAAGAACACGCACGCGATGACCGAGACGTACAGCAGCAGCTTGAGGTACGAGGCCGCCTCGATCATCGCGAGGTGCCGGCCGGAGTATTCCAGAATCATCGCCTCGTGCACCATGGTGAGCTCGAGGTGCGTGGCCGGGTTGTCGACCGGGATGCGCGCGTTTTCGGCGATCGCCACCATCACCAGGCCCACCAGCGCCAGCGCGAGCGACACGCGCAGGCCGATCTCCGGGCTCTGCATGGAGGTGGCGATGGAGGAGAGCTGCGTCGAGCCGGCGAGCAGCGACAGCGTGAACACCACCATCAGCATCGCCGGCTCGGCGAGCGAGGCGATCATCATCTCGCGGCTCGAGCCGATGCCGCCGAAGCTGGTGCCGACGTCCATGCCGGCGAGCGCCAGCATGAAGCGCGCGCTACCGAGCAGCGCCACGATGGCGATCATGTCGGCGGCGTGGCTGAACACCAGCCCCGCGGCGAAGGTCGGCACGAGCGCCGCTGCCACCCAGGTGGCGGCGAATATGAGGTACGGGGCGGCGCTGAACAGCCACGACGCCGAGTCGGCCAGCACCGCCTCCTTGCGCAGCAGGCGCAGCAGGTCGCGGTACGGCTGCACGAGCGGCGGTCCCTGCCGGCGCAGCAGGTGCGCCTTCGTCTTCCTGACGAAGCCGGTGAGCAGCGGCGCGAGCGCCAGCACGAGCGCGACCTGGACGAGCTGGACGCCGATGTCGAGCGCTATTGCCATGTCGCGAGCACCGCGAGCAGCACCACCAGCGCGCCGAACACCAGCGTCAGATAGGCGCGGATAGTCATGAACTGCACCTTGTTGAAGCGGTCGGCGACGAAGGCCACCGCACCCGCCACCGGCACGTAGAGCACGTCCCACGGCACGTCGTGTAGCCGTACCTGGAGACGCGCCGCTTCGGCTGCTCCGGGAGGCGGCATGTGAACCTCTTCGCGCGCGCGGAATACCACCGTACCGAACACGCGGCGGATCGGCTGGCTGAAGCTGCCGGCGGTGTACTGCGTGAGCGGGCTCGGGTCCGGGAAGCCGCAGTCCCAGGGCGCCGAGCGGCGCGTCGCGTTGGAGGCGAACCTGTGGATCGCCCAGGTGGTGGCGCCGGCGGCCAGCACGATGACCGTGAAAAGCACCATGCCGCTATAGGAGCTGCGGCTTTCGGCGACCGGCACGATGGTAAGCCAGGCGCGCTCTTCCTGCAGCGGCAGGTGCGCGCCCACCAGCGCCTGCGTTGCCGGCGCCAGCGCGTCGAGGAATTGCCCCGGCACGATTCCCGCGATCAGGCACAGCGCCGCGAAGGCGAGCATCGCGGCGAGCGACCAGCGGTCGGTCTCGGCCGCCTGCGCCGTCACCGCGCTGCGCGGCCGGCCCAGGAAGGTGACGCCGAAGGCTTTCACGAAGCAGGCCGCGGCGAGCGCGGCGGACAGCGCGAGCAGGGCGCCGATGGCCGGCACCAGGAACTTGAGCAGCCACTGGGGCAGCGCGGGGCTGAGCAGGATCGCCTGGAAGGTGAGCCATTCGGAGACGAAGCCGTTGAACGGCGGCAGCGCCGAGATCGCCGCGCAGCCGACGAGGAAGGCGAAGGCGGTGAGCGGCATGCGGTGGATCAGCCCGCCGAGGCGCTCCATGTCGCGCTCGCCGGTCGCGTTGAGCACCGCGCCCGAGCCGAAGAACAGCAGGCTCTTGAACACCGAATGGTTGAAGACGTGAAACAGCGCCGCGGTGAGCGCGAGCGCCGCGGAGGCCTGCAGCCCGTTCGCCTGGAATGCGAGCGCGAGGCCCAGGCCGATGAAGATGATGCCGATGTTCTCCACGGTATGGTAGGCGAGCAGGCGCTTGAGGTCGTGCTGCATGAGCGCATAAAGCACGCCCATCACCGCGGTCACGCCGCCGAGCAGCGGCACCAGCGCACCCCACCACCACTCGGGCGGGCCGAGCAGATCGAGCACGATGCGCACGAAGCCGTACACCGCGACCTTCGTCATGACGCCGCTCATCAGCGCCGAGACGTGGCTGGGCGCCGCCGGATGGGCGAGCGGCAGCCACACGTGCAGCGGCACGAGGCCCGCCTTGGACCCGGCGCCGATCAGCGCGAGCACCAGCACCACGCCGCCGACCGCAGCCGGGGGCTTCGCCTGGCGCATCTCCTCGAAGGCATAGCCGCCGCTCGCGCCGGCGAGCAGGCCGAAGGCGAAGAGCAGGGCGAGCGTTCCGAGGCTCGCCATCAGCAGGTAGATGTAGCCGGCCGCGGCATTGCCGCTGCGGCGGTGGTGCGCCATGACGAGCGCCCAGGACGAAAGCGACATGAACTCCCAGGCGAAGAGGAAAGTGAAGGCGTCGTCGGCGAGCACCACCAGGTTCATGCCGGCGAGGAACGCCGGATAGAAAGGCAGGACCCGCCCCGGGGAATCCTCGTGCCGGCCGTAGCCGATGGCGTACAGGCTCGCTGCGGCGGCGCCGAGGTTGACCACCGCCAGGAAGAACGCCGACAGCGCATCTACCCTGAAATGCGCGCCCAGCCAGGGCAGGCCGAGCGGCAAGCTCAGCCCGGCTGCGTATCGATCAGGCGCGAGAAGCGCCGACGCCGCAAAGGCGAGCGCAAGCAACGTGGTGCCGAGACAGACGCCATACACTGCCGCGGCTGCGGCACGATGGCGCGCGGCCGGAACGGCCGCGACGCCCGCACCGAGCAGCACCGCAATGCACCACAACGGCCCTTCCACAGCCATGGTGCGCTTCTTCTTTCCGCGATCCCCTGCGCGCCACGATAGTCCGTTGTCGCCGGACTGTAAACCTTCAGTGGACGCGCATGGCGATTAGGAACGCGTCATAGCGCGCAGGAACGCAAGACTGCGCTGGTTGGCGAGCGCCGCCGAGCTGGCGTCGTAGTTCGCCGGGCGCATCGGGTTGGCGAAGGCGTGCTTCGCGCCCGCATAGGTGTGAATCTGCACCTTCGGGTTGGTTTCTAGCGCGGCGCGGATCTTGGCGAGCGCCTCGGGCGGCACGGCGTGGTCCAGCTCGCCGAAGTGCAGCAGCAACGGGCAGCGCACCTTGCCAGCATCCTGCAGGTAGTTGTGGATGCGCGTGCCGTAGTAGGCGACCGCGCCGTCCACCGGCAGCCGCGCCGCCGCGAGATAGGCGAAGGTGCCGCCGAGGCAGTAGCCGGTGACCGCCACCGGGCCTTTGCACTGCGGCTGCTTCCTCAGCGCCTCCACCGCCGCGCCCAGGTCGTTGACGCCCTGCTCGTAGTCGAACGCCTTGTGCAGTTCCTGCGCGCGCTTCATCCCGCCCTCGTCGAAGGGGAGATCGACGCGCGGCTCGATGCGCCAGAAAAAGTCCGGCGCGAGCACGGTGAAGCCTTCGGCGGCGAACAGGTCGGCGAGGTGGCGGATGGAGGGATTCACGCCGAAGATCTCCTGCACCATCACGAGTCCCGGGCCGCTGCCCGCAGCCGGCACGGAAAGGTAGCCCTCGAAGCTGTCACCGCCCGGGGCGGCGATCTGGATCCAGCTGCCTGCCATTGGTTCGCTTCTCCTTCGTCAGTGGATTCGCATGGCGATGAGGAACCGCGACACCATGTTGTAGCCGGCGATGGTGGCGGTGAGCTCGACCAGCGTCTTGTCGTCGAAGTGCTTTCGCAGTTCGTCGAAGAGCTCGTCCGGCGCGTTGAGCTCGCGCGTCAGCGCATCCGTGTACCGGATCACCAGCTGGTCGACGCCTTCCAGGACCGCAGCGTTCTTTTTCAAAGCGTCAATCGCTTCCTGGGCCATGCCTGCCTGCAACGCGTGCGGTACGTGCGCCTGGAACTCGTAGTCGGCGCCGTTCAGCACCGCGATCCTGAGGATCACCAGCTCGCGCAGTCGCGCGGGCACCGAGGTCTGCTGCCGGATGACGGTGAAGAGGTGCTCCCAGCCGGCGGCGAGGCGCGGGCTGTTGAGCAGCACCTGGTAGAGCGGCGAGACGCGGCCGCGCGCGCCGCGGATGCGCGCTTCCAGCTCGGCGAGCTCGGGACGCGTGCCGGGCGCGACCGGCGCGATGCGCGGGCTAGTTTTTGAATCCGATGGCACTGACTACCTTGCTCCATTTCGCCTGCTCGGCGGCGAGGAAGCGCGCGTAGTCTTCCGGGGTGCCGGGCGAGGGCACGCCGCTCACCTTGCCGTATTGCTCCTGGATCGCCGGGCTCTTCAGCACGGCGACCGCGGCAGCGTGGATCCTTTTCAGCACGTCGGGCGGCGTGGCGGCGGGCGCCACCAGCCCGTACCAGTTGTCGGAGGTGACGTTGGGATATCCCGCTTCGGCGGTCGTCGGCACGTCGGGCAGCGTAGAGGCGCGCGAAGCGCTCGTCACCGCGAGCGCCTTGAGCCGGCCGGCGCGGATGTGGCCGAGCAGCACCGGCACGTCGAAGATGCCCATCTGCACCTGGCCGCCGACGAGGTCGGTGACCGCAGGCGCCGCGCCCTTGTAGGCCACGTGCACCATGTTCACCTTCGCCTCGGCCTTGAGCAGCTCGCCGGCGAGGTGCGTGATGCTGCCGCCGCCGGCGGAGCCGAAGTTGATCTTGCCGGGATTCGCCTTCGCGTACGCGATGAGCTCCGCGACGTTTTTCGCCGGCACCGAGGGATGCACTGCGAGCACCTCGGGCACGCGCACCACCACCGTGATGAGCGCGAGGTCCTTCTTCACGTCGTAAGGCATCTTCGCGAGCGAGTACGGCGCGATCGACACGGTCGAGGCGCTGTTGAGCGCGAGCATGTAGCCGTCGGGCGTCGCCTTCGCCACGCGGTCGACGCCCAGCACGCCGCCCACGCCGCCGATGTTTTCGACGAGCACGGGCTGGCCCAGCTCGGCCGACATGCCCTGCGCGAGGCCGCGGCCGAAGATGTCCGCCGGGCCGCCGGCCGGGAAGGGCACGACGATGCGCACCGGCTTCGAGGGATAGGTTTGCGCCTGCAGCGCGAACGGGATGAGTACGGCGACGAGCAAAGTCAAAAGCCTTTTCACTTCTCCTCCTCTTCAGTCACATCGAATGGTCATGCCGCCGTCGACGACGATCTCGGCGCCGGTGATGAAGCGCGCCTCGTCGGAGGCGAGGAACAGGGCGGCGCTGGCGGTGTCGCGCCCGTCGCCGGCGAAGCCCAGGGGAATACGGCGCTTTCTCGATGCCAGAAGGGCCTGGACGTCACCTCCTGCGCGCTGGTGCGCGAGCCGCGCTTCCACGAGCGGGGTATGGAGCTGGCCCGGCACTACGGTGTTCACGCGGATGCCCTTGGCGGCGTACTGCGCCGCCACGGCGCGCGAGAGCTGGAGGATGCCGGCCTTGGTCGCCGCGTAGGCGACGTGCGCCGAGCCGCTCCAGCGCAGCCCCGAAGTGGACGCGAGGTTGACGATGGCGCCGCCCTGCTGCCGTTCCATCACCGGCAGCACGTGCTTGCAGCCGAGAAACACGCTCTTCAAGTTCAGGTCGACCTGGGAGTCCCAGACCTCCTCGCTCATCTCCACCGGTCCGCCCGGCGCCGAGCCGCCCACGTTGTTGACCAGAATGTCGATGCGCCCGAAGCGCTCGAGGCAGGCGGCGACCATAGCGGCGACGGCCTTGCCGTCGGTGACGTCGCAAATTTGGGTCGTTATGTTGTTCGAGGCCCTGGCGAGCGTTTCGGCAAGACGTTCTTCCGAAACATCCACCCCGAATACCCGAGCGCCTTCCTCGGCGAAGCGCACGGCGATGGCGCGGCCGTTGCCCCAGCCGGGCCCGACCGAGCCCGCGCCCGTCACGATCGCCACGCGATCCTTCAGCCTCATGAAAAACGGTAGAGGCGCTGCGGATTGTCGACCAGCAGCGCCTGGCGCTCGGCTTCGCTCGGCGCCATCTCGGCGAGGATGTCGACCATCGCGCCGTCGTCGGGTACCTCGTCGAGATTGGGGTGTGGCCAGTCGGTGCCCCACAGCACGCGGTCGCCGAGCTCGGCCACCAGCTTGCGGGCGAACGGCCGGGCATCGTTCCACGGCGCCGGTTGCTTCGAGATCCGCTCCGAGCCGCTCACCTTCACCCAGAAGTTGGGGTTCTTCAAGAGATTCAACAAATCCGTGAAAGGCTGCTGCGCCACCCCCTTCGAGGCATCGATGCGCCCCATGTGGTCGATGACCATCGGGACCGGCGAGCGCAGCAAATGCGGCGCGAGCTCGCCGAGCAGGTCGCCCACATAATGGATCTGCAGGTGCCAGCCGAGCTCGGCCACCTTGGCGGCGAACTTGAGCACGTTTTCGATCGGCGCAGTGGTTCCCAGGTGCCGCGTGAAGTGGAAGCGCGCGCCGCGGAAGCCCTGCCTGTCGAGCGACTTGAGCTCGCCCAGGGGCAGGGTCGCAGGCACGAGCGCCACACCGAGATAATTTCCGTTCCCCGCGGAAATGAGATCCGAGGCGGCGGAGTTGTCGAAGCCGTGCGCTGCCGACTGCACCACCACCCCGCGCGATATGCCGAGGTGCGCGTGCAGCGCGAAGAGCGTTTCCTTCGGCGCGTCGCGCTCCGGGGTGTACGTCCGGTCAGGCGCGAACGGAAAGCGGCTCTGCGGCCCGAACACGTGGAAATGCGTATCGCAAGCGCCGGCGGGCAGCTTCAGCCGGGGCTTGCTCGGGCTGGAATGGAACGACATTATTCGAGGCATTGTATGGGCAAAAGCCTGCTCGGAAAGCTCGCTCCCGCAGCGGTCGGCATGATGGAACTGCCGCGCCTGGGCCTCGATGTGCTCGAAGGCTTCCGCGCGCTCGGCGATCTGACGTGCTTTGTGCCCTACGCGCGCGCAGCCGAAGTGCTCGCCGTCGCGCAACGGTTCGCCCTCCGGGAACGGGACAGGCTGGCAAGCCTGAAGGCCGGCATGGCCCTGGCGGATTGACTCAAGCAGTGAGGTAAGGTTCGAGCGGCGCCACGGCGGCGCCGCGCACCAGCGGCACGCAATCGGGCGGGAAGTCCTGGCGAAAGCGGCCGCCGGCTGCGAGCACACGCTGGATGAACTCCTCGAGCCGGTCCATCGCACCGGTCGGCAGGTCGTGCAGCACGAGTAATGTCCATGGCTGCGCGCGGCATTGCCCGAGCGCCGTCTCGACCCAGCCTTGGGGGTCTTCCCAATCGCGCGGCACGGCGTTCCAGAGGACGCAGGTCATCCTTTCGCGTTCCAGGATCCTCAAGGCTTTCTTGTTGAGCAGGTGCGGGCCCAATGCGCCACCCCCGCCGAAGGGACGGAAAAGCCGCTCGGGGTGGGCGAGCTCGCCGATGAGCGCCTGCGTGCCGCAGATCTCCTCGACGAGAGTTGCCTGGTCGGCGATGTTCCCGAGCGGCACGGCGTGGGTGCGCGTGTGATTGCCGATCCAGTGGCCGGCAGCATGCGCGCGGGCGGCGAGGGCGCGCCGCGCCGGGTCGGCGAGCTTCGCGCCGAGCACGAAGAACGTCGCCTGCACGTCGAAACGCTCCAGCACCTCCAGCACGCGCGGCGTCACGGCCGGCTCGGGGCCGTTGTCGAAGCTGAGCGTGACTTGCACCTAGCCCTTGTACGTGTCGAGCGCGATGCGCTCCCTGGCGAGCGCCGCCTTGAATGCGTCGCCCTGCATCGCCTTCTCGACGCAGGCCCGCAATTGCGGCAGCGAGCGCGGATCGACGCCGGCGAATCCTCCCCAGCGCAGGAGAGTGAAGGCATAGGCCTCGTGTAACGCGCCGCGCATCTGCGGCACCATGTCCTGCAGGCGCCCCAGGTGAGCGCGGAAATCCTGCGCCGCGCGCTGCTTGATTTCGCCGCGGGCGCCTTCGCTTTCGGCGTAGCGCTCGGGGAAGAACCAGCGAGTCATGGTGGTGTGCGGCGTGCTGTTCATCCAGGCAAGCTGCGACAGCGCCTGCGCGCGCTCCCATGCGCCTTTCGGCAGGAGAGCGGCCTCCGGAAAGGTGAGATCGAGGAACTCGCAGATCGCCAGGATCTGGGTAAGCGGCTTGCCGTCGGCGACCAGCACCGGCACCTGCGCGTTGGGGTTGAGCGCCAGGTACTCGGGCGTGCGCTGCTCGCCGCGGTGCAGCTTGACGAGCTTCGCCTCGAAGGCCGCTTTGGTGGACTCGAGGCCGACGTGGGGTACGAAGGAGCAGGCGCCGGGGGACCAGAACAGTGTCAACATTGGTGAGATTGTATCCGGCGGGCGCAGCGTTCCCTCGGATCGAGGGCGGCCCGGCGACTTAGAATCGGCGCGCATTCCAAGAAAAAGGGAGAGGCATTGCGGGCCTTGCTAGCACCGGGATTCGCCCTGACCGGACGCCTGAGCCTGGCCGGGAATCTCGCGCTCATCGTCTCGCTGTTCCTCGTTGCCCAGTTTCTTTCCTGGCGGCAAATGTGGCCCGCGGCCACGGTCTTCGCCTTCATCGCCGCGTCGTACTTCCTCGGCTCGTTCTTCCTCGCTACGCGCATCGGCCTCGGGCGCCTGAGCGCCGCCGCCGAGCGTATTGCGAGCGGCGACCTGACCATCCGCACGCAGGCGCGCCGCGGCGAATACGCCGAAGCCGGCACCATGTGGGGCTCGATCCGGCGCATGGCCGAGCGCCTCGCCGGCATCGTCGGCCAGGTGCGCGCGGGAGCCGATGCCATCCTCGCCGGCGCCCACGAGGTTGCAAGCGGCTGCGCGCACCTGTCGCAGCGCACCGAAGAGCAGGCCTCGGCGCTGCAGCAGACCGCAGGCGGCATGCAGCAGATCACCGGGACGGTGCGTGACAATGCCGAGAGCTGCCGGCGCGCGAGCCAGCTGGCGCGGGAAACGCGGGAGACGGCGGAGCGCGCTGCCTCGTCGATGCAGCGCCTTACCCAAACCATCGATCGCATAGACACGAGCGCCAAGAAGGTGGCCGAGATCATCGGCGTCATCGACGGCATCGCATTCCAGACCAATATTCTGGCGCTGAACGCAGCCGTCGAGGCAGCGCGCGCCGGCGAGCAGGGCAGGGGATTCTCGGTGGTCGCGAGCGAGGTGAGGAGCCTGGCGCAGCGCAGCGCCGAGGCGGCGAAGGAAATCAAGGCGCTGATCCAGGAATCGGTCTCCGGGGCGGGCGCCGGCGCGCGCGACGTGGGGGAAGCGGCCGACACCATCGACCAGGCGATGGCCGGCGTGGCAGCGGTGGCCAAGGTGATCGAAGGCATAGCCGGCGCCTCGGCCGAGCAGAGCGAGGGGCTGGAGGAGATCAAGAAGGCCATCGTGCAGCTGGAGAGCGTGACGCAGCAGAACGCGGCCCTCGTCGAGCAGACCGCCGCTGCCGCGCTGTCGTTCAAGGACTCGGCCGGCGCGCTGTCCCAGGCGGTCGCGGCGTTCAAGCTGGACCACGGCAGGCGGCGCGAGAAGGCCATGGCGCTCGTGCAGCGCGCCATCGCGCACCTGCGCCAGCACGGCCCGCGCAAGGCGTTCGCCGACTTCAACCGGCGCGAAGGCGGCTTCGTCGACGCTGACTACTACCTCATCGCGCACGATCTCAACTGCGTCATGCAGGCGAACGGCGCCAACCCGGCGCTGGTCGGCCAGGACCACTCTGACCTCAAGGACAGCGACGGCAAGCGCTTCAGCTGGGAGACCGTGCGCGTGGCGCGCGAGCGCGGCAGCGGCTGGGTGGATTACCGCTGGACCAATCCCAGGACCGGCCGCGTCCAGCCCAAGTCGACCTATGCGGAGCTCGCCGGCGAGTTCGTCATCGGCTGCGGCATCTACCTCGAGGACTAGGCGCTACCGCCTTTGGCTCGTGTCATGAACACGAGCCTTTCGAAGAGGTGCACGTCCTGCTCGTTTTTCAGGAGAGCGCCGTGCAGGGGCGGAATGATCGTCTTCCTGTCCTTGGAGCGCAGCGCCTCGGCCGGGATGTCCTCGGCGAGCAGCAGCTTCAGCCAGTCGAGCAGCTCCGAGGTGGAAGGCTTCTTCTTCAGGCCGGGCACCTCGCGCACCTCGAAGAACACCTCCATCGCCTCGCGCAGCAGCGACTTCTTCAGCGCCGGGAAGTGTACCTGCACGATCTTCTCCATCGTCTCCTTGTCCGGGAAGCGGATGTAGTGGAAGAAGCAGCGTCGCAGGAAGGCGTCGGGCAGCTCCTTCTCGTTGTTCGAGGTGATGAACACGATGGGCCGGTGTCGCGCCTTGACCAGCTCGCGCGTCTCGTAGACGTAGAACTCCATGCGGTCGAGCTCGCGCAGCAGGTCGTTCGGGAACTCGATGTCGGCCTTGTCGATCTCGTCGATGAGCAGCACCACCGGGCTGTCGGCGGTGAATGCCTGCCACAGCATGCCCTTGACGATGTAGTTGTGGATGTCGTGCACGCGCTCGTCGCCCAGCTGCGAGTCGCGCAGGCGGCTTACCGCGTCGTACTCGTACAGGCCCTGCTGCGCCTTGGTGGTGGACTTGATGTGCCACTCGAGCAGCGGCACGCCGAGCGCTTTCGCCACCTCCACCGCGAGCATGGTCTTGCCGGTGCCGGGCTCGCCCTTGACGAGCAGCGGGCGCTGCAAGGTGATGGCAGCGTTGACCGCGAGGGTCAGGTCATCGGTGGAGACGTAGCTGGGCGAGCCCTTGAAGCGCATGGCCGGCTTTCTGTGCGGGAAAGCCGGATTCTAGCAAGCCGGCGAAGCGTCAGAAGCTGAACACGGCGAGCACGTTCCACATGTGCATCTTGAAACGGCCCGTGTCGTCGTTGCCGGCCTCGCCCCAGTTCTCGTACTCGCCGCGCACGCCGATGCGCGGAGTGATGTTGTACTGCGCGCCGAAGCCCGCGAGCAGGCTGTTGCGCCGGTGGTCCGCGGTGAGCGGCAAGCCGTTGAGGTTGCCTTCCCAATCCACCTGGATGGAGGCGATGCCGAGCTTGCCGTAGATGGAGAAGCGCCCGGTGCCGGGATACATGCCGATGACCGCTGCTTTCACGCCGCGCACCTCGAGGCGCTCGGTGAGGTCGAACACCGGTGCGCCCTGGTGGTGAAAGCTGTAGTCGCCCAGGTCGGCAATGCCCACTTCCGCCGCCCAGTTGGGCGTGAAGCGATAGCCGAGGTTGACCTGGTAGCCGGTGTCCTTCGTATCGCTGGTGCGCGGCACGCCGAAATCGAAATCGCTGCCGAACTTGGGCTGTGCGCTGCCGAGCCCTGCGGTGACGTACAGCTGCGCGAATGCCGGAACGGAAAAGACGGCGAGCGCGACTGCGGCGATGATGCGATGGCACTTCATTGTTAACCTCCTGTTGTATGCTCTTGTTGGCCCGTTTGTATCATAAAAAGCGCGGGCTCGCAGGAGGCGCGCGCTGCCAATTGAGCGCATCGCCGCCTTTCGATAGAATCCGCTGCTCGTTCGCGCGTTTACCTCAGAAAAAAGACCGGATGCCCTATTTCCTCGCCCGCACCCTGCTCGTCGCCGCGCTGGCCCTCGGCTCGCATGCCGCGCTCGCGCAGCCCAAGCCGCCCGCCGACAAGGCGCCCGCAACAAGCGAAAGCAAGCCCGCCACGAGCGGAAAAGGGCAGGGCGTCGACAACGCGCTCGCCATGTGCATCGGCTGCCACGGGATACCGGGGTACAAGACCGCGTTCCCGAACGTCTACCACGTGCCCAAGATCGCCGGGCAGAGCCCGACGTACATCGTGAACGCGCTCAAGGCCTACCAGTCGGGCGAGCGCTCGCATCCTTCCATGCGCGGCATCGCCGCGAGCCTGAACGAGGAAACGATGAAGCAGCTGGCCGAGTACTACGGAGGTACGGGGAAATGAAGCGCGTCCTGACGATTGCAGCGCTGCTGTGCTTCAGCGCCTCGGCGCACGCGGCCGGAAATACGGAGCGAGGCAAAGAGAAGGCGGCGCAGGTCTGCGCGGCCTGCCATGGCGCCGAGGGCAACAAGCCGACCGATCCCAGCCAGCCGATCCTCGCCGGCCAGTATTACGACTACCTGGTGCGCGCGCTCACCGACTACAAGATCGGCCGCCGCAACAATCCCATCATGAAGGGCTTCGCCGGCCAGCTTTCCAAGCAGGACATCGAGGACCTGGCGGCCTGGTTCGCGAGCCGCAGCTCGCCGCTGCATAACCAGCGCTAAATGGGGACAGACCCCATTTCAGCTGAAATGGGGTCTGTCCCCTAAATGCTGTTGGCGCGCTGCTCGGCGCGCCGCACGAGCTCTTCCCACAGGCCGTCGGGCTTGCTCAGCACCAGCTCGGGATCCGCGTCCAGGACGAACCAGGCGCCGCGCTTCACTTCGTCGCGCAGCTCTCCGGCGCGCCAGCCGACCAGGCCGGCGAGGAAGCGGGCGCGCGTTGGCTCGTGCTCGATCACGTCGTCCACGATCTTGCCGTCGAACACCGCGAACACGCCCGGCATGATCGGCACCGAGCGCCCGCCGGGATGCTTGTCGGTCTGCACCAGCGCAAAGATCGACTCCGCGCTGATCGGCCCGCCCAGGTAGACCGGGTCGGGCACCTTCTGCGACGGACCGTGCCGCGGGAAGAGCTGGCCGAGGGTGACCTTGGTGGGGCGGTTGACGATGAACCCGATGTGCTGGTCGTTGCCGATCGGCTTCGCCACGAGGATGGTGGACCCGTACAGCTTGTCGCGCAGCTGGCGCTTGGCCACCAGGACCACGCTGTCCGACAGATCGGCCGCGGCAGCCGGAGCTGCCCAGGGAAGTACGGCGGCAAGGGCGAGCAGAAGGGCCTTCATTCGGTCTCCGGGGGCGGGTTTCGCCGCATCATGCGCCCCGGTCGTTGCCGGGCCCCTCGCCGCGCCTAGTCCGGCCGGCTTAGGCGCGCGCCCGTCGCTGCAGGCACGACAGGCAGGTTACGGCTGCGCCGTCTTCTGCGGGTATTCGCACAGGTCGCGGATCAGGCATTGCGGGCAACCCGGCTTGCGCGCGAGGCATACGTAGCGCCCATGCAGGATCAGCCAGTGATGCGCGTTCTTCAGGTATTCGGGCGGCGTCAATTTCGTGAGCTTGCGCTCGACTTCGAGAACGTCTTTCCCGGGCGCAAGGCCGGTGCGGTTCGCCACGCGGAAGATATGCGTGTCCACCGCCACGGTGGGCTTGCCGAAAGCGGTGTTCAGCACCACGTTGGCCGTTTTGCGGCCGACGCCGGGCAGGCGCTCCAGCGCTTCACGCTCGGCCGGTACCTCGCCGCCGTGCTCCTCGAGGAGCATCCCGGACAGCGCCACCACGTTCTTCGCTTTCGTGCGGAAAAGCCCGATGGTCTGGATGGCTTTCTCGAGCTTCTCCACGCCCATGCCCACGACCTTCTGCGGCGTGAGCGGAAAGAGCTTGCGCGTGGCCAGGTTGACCGACTTGTCGGTGGCTTGCGCCGATAGCACGACCGCGACGAGCAGCTCGAATGGCGTGCCGTGCTCCAGCTCGGTGGTCGGATGGGGGTTCGCCGCCTGCAGCCGGCGGAAGATCTCGCGGCGCTTCCCGGAGTTCATCGACGCCGGGACAGGATCTCGGCCAGCGCGCGCTTGCGCTTCTCAGGGCTCGAACGGAAATATTCCGATTTCGAAAGCCGTTGCCGGCGCCGCCGGCCGCGCTCGCCCGCCGCCTGCTTGAGGGCGGGCGTCCATTTGCCGCGCGGCGCGACCATGTCGATGCAGTCCACCGGGCACGCCGCCGGGCACAGGGCGCAGCCGATGCACCAGGATTCCACCACGGTATGCATGAGGCTTTGCGCGCCGACTATCGAATCTACCGGGCAGGCGTCGATGCACCGCGTGCAGCCGATGCAGCGGCCCTCGTCGATCAGGGCGACCGTCTCACGCTTCATGGACCCCAAGGTTACAATGTTTGCATCGCTTCCACGTATCCAGGCCTATTCAGCCCGCTGAAGGTGGGCGGTCGCACGCTGCGCAACCGCGTCGCGCTGCCGGCGACGCTCACCAACTATGGCGCCGGCCATCGCGTCACTGCGCGCTGGATCCATTTTCTCGGCGAGCGCGCCCGCGGCGGGGCGGGGATGATCATCACCGAGATCATCGCCGTCGATCCGGCGGCGCTGGCGCATGGCGCCATCGTCACCGGCTACGACCCCGCGAACGAGGACGGCTTCAAGCGCACGGCGGACTCGGTCGAGGGCGCCGGTGCCTGCCTGGTCGGCCAGCTCTGGCACCCTGGGCGCCAGCAGCTCTGGAGCCCGGTGCATTCGCCCAAGGGCATCTCCGACCAGCCCGACGCCTACAGCTGGACCGTGCCGCACGTGATGAGCACCGACGAGCTGCGGCGCGTCGCCGACGAGTACGTCGCCGTGGCCGAGCGGCTGCAGCGCTGCGGCTTCGGCGGCGTCGAGCTGCACGGTGCGCACGGCTACCTCATCACGCAGATCCTCTCGCCGTGGTCGAACCGCCGTACCGACGGCTACGGCGGCAGCCTCGGCAACCGCGTGCGCTTCGTGCGCGAAGTGACCGCCGCGATTCGCCAGCGCTGCGGCTCGAGCTTCGTCGTCGGGCTGAAGATGCCGGGCGACGAGGGCGTGGCCGGCGGCATCGACCCCGACGAGGCGGCGCGCATCACGGCGGCGCTCGTCGGCAACGTCGACTACTTCGCCTACAACCAGGGCAATTTCACGCTGAGCCTCGAGAACCATGTGCCCGACATGCATTTTCGCCGCGGCCACTTCCTCGGCATCCATCGCAAGCTGCGCCCGGCCGCAGCCGGCACCCCGGTGATGGCGATCGGCCGCATCGCCACGCCGCAAGAGGCGGAAGCGGCGATCGCCGAGGGAGCGGGCGACCTCGTCGGAGTGGCCCGGGCGCTGATCGCCGATGCCGATTGGCCCGTCAAGGCGCGCGCAGGCCGGGACGCGGACATCCGGCAGTCCACCTTCGACAACTTCGCCTGGGGCGAGATCCACGCCGGTAAGCCGCTCGCCGAAGTGCACAACCCGCAGCTCGGCCAGGCCGGCGAATCGGGATGGCGCACGCCGCGCGCTGCGCAGGTTCTCCGCGTGGTAGTCGTGGGCGGCGGGCCGGCCGGGCTGCAGGCGGCGCGGATTGCCGCCGAGTCGGGTCACGACGTAACGCTCTTCTCCGAAAGACTCGGCGGAAAGCTGCGCTGGGAGGCGAGCCTTCCCGGGCGCGAGGAATACGCCCGCCTGCTCGAGTGGATGGAGCGCAAGGCGCGCGAAGCCGGCGTGAAGCTCGAGCTGGGCCGGCGGGCGGGCGCGGCCGACGTGCTCGCGCTGCGTCCCGAGCGTGTGATCCTCGCCACCGGGTCGCACCCGCGCCGGCCGGAGGGTTTCGAAGGCGAGGGCATGAGCGTGCGCGACTGGAGCATGGAGGCACCGGCCAAAGGCACCGCCGTGCTTTTCGACATGGACCATGGCGCGGCGACTTACGCGGTCGCCGATGCGCTCGCCCGGCGCCACGCGCGCGTGGTCCTGCTCACGCCGCGCACGCAGCTCGCACGCAACGTCAACTACTGCAGCGCGCTCGGCATCTACCGGCGGCTCTACGAAGCGAATGTCGAAATCCTGCTTGCCGCGCAGCCGGTCCGCCTGCGTCAAGGGGTATTCACCTATCGGAATGTCTTCAACGACCGGCGCGCCGACGTTTCCCAGGTCGAGCTCTTTCTCTGGGCAACGCTGCGCATCGCGGACGACGCACTGGCGGCCGAGCTGCGCCAGGCGGGCCTAGACGTGCGCCTGGCGGGAGACTGCATGGCGCCGCGCAACCTGTTCTGCGCGATCCACGAGGGCGAGGCCCTCGCGCTGGCGTTGTAGGGCGTGCTGGAACGCGCGCTCAACGCGTTCTGGATCCTCCTCGGCGCCGGCGCCGCCTGGCATGCGTGGACGCTCGGCCTGACCGGTGCCTCCGGCCCGGAAAGCGGGCTGTTCCCGCTCCTGGCGGCGTTCATCGTCATGGGCGCGGGACTGGTCTTGCTCTCGAAGGCTCCGCTGAACCCCCGGCTGCCGCGCGGCGCCGCGCTGCGGCGCGTGGCCGGCGTGGTCATCGGTCTTGCGGTGATGGCGGCCGCGCTGCCGTACGCCGGCTTCGCGGTCAGCGGGGCGGTCACCATGCTGGTGCTGCTGCGCACCGCGGGCAGCAGCGGCTGGGTGGAGTCGGTGATGCTGTCGCTCGCCTCGGTCGCCACGGTTATCTGGATTTTCGGCCACCTGCTCGGCATGATCTTGCCGCGCGGCCCCTGGGGCTGGTAGGCGATGGACCCGATCGGCGGCCTGCTCGGCGGCTTCGCCGTCATCCTGACGGCGCAGAACCTCTACCTCTGCCTGATCGGCAGCGTGATCGGCACGCTCGTCGGCGTGCTGCCCGGGCTAGGGCCGCTCGCTGCGCTGGCGCTGCTGCTGCCGGTTACTTTCACGCTGCCGCCGGTGGGCGGCATGGTGATGCTGTGCTCGATTTTCTACGGCGCGATGTACGGCGGCTCGACCACCTCGGTGCTGCTCAACATCCCGGGCGAGGCCGCCTCGGTGGTCACCTGCCTCGACGGCCACCAGATGGCGCGTCAGGGTCGCGCCGGCGCGGCGCTCGGCATCGCCGCGATGGGCTCGTTCATCGCCGGCACCATCGGCGTGATCGTGATGACGTTTTTCGCGCCGCTGATCGCCGCCGTGGCGATCCGCTTCGGCCCGCCGGAGAATTTCGCGCTCATGGTGCTCGGCCTGGTGTGCACGCTGTTCATGATCACCGGCTCGACGCTTAAGGGCGTGCTGATGGTGGCGCTCGGCTTCCTGTTCGCCGCGGTGGGCCTCGACGTAGTCAACGGCAAGGAGCGCTTCACTTTCGGCTCGGTCAACCTCGGCGCCGGCATCGACCTGCTGTCGGTGGTGATCGGCCTGTTCGGGCTCTCCGAGGTGCTCGCCAACGTCGAGAGCCTGACGAAGAGCAGCGTGCTCGCCGAGCGCATCCGTGGGCTTTGGCCCACGCTGGCCGACTGGAAGGCGGCATGGCGTCCGATGCTCCGCGGCAGCGGCCTGGGCTTCCTGCTCGGCCTGGTGCCGGGCGGGGGCCCGGTCACCGCCTCCTTCATGTCCTACATGCTGGAAAAGCGCATCTCGTCCCACCCCGAGCGCTTCGGCAAGGGCGCGGTCGAGGGCGTGGCCGGGCCCGAATCGGCCAACAACGCCGCGGTCGCCGGCAGCATCATCCCGGTGCTGTCGCTCGGCATTCCGGGCAATCCGGTGACCGCGCTGCTGCTCGGCGCGCTCATCATCCAGGGCGTGCAGCCGGGCCCGCTGTTCATGACGCAGCGCCCGGAGCTCTTCTGGGGCATCGTCGCCAGCATGTACATCGGCAACGTGCTGCTGCTGGTGCTCAACTTGCCGCTGGTGGGCTTGTGGGCGCAGTTGCTGCGCGTGCCCTACCGCGTGCTCTTCCCGGTGGTGCTGCTCCTTTGCGTGGTGGGATCCTATTCGGCGAACAAGAACGTCTTCGACCTGTGGGTGATGCTGGCTTTCGGGGCCGGCGGCTACCTTTTGCGCAAGCTGGAATACGACCTGGCGCCGTTCGTCATCGCCTTCGTGCTCGCTCCGCTGCTCGAGCAGTCGCTGCGGCAGGCGCTCGTCATGTCGCCGGATGGGGCTATGATTCTGCTGCAGCGTCCGGTTACCGCGCTGCTGCTCGCTGCCAGCGCGGTGCTCGTCGCCTTGATGCTTCGCCGCAAAAACAGTCCACTCGGAGGAGGAAGCCCATGAAGCTCGTCGTTGCCGCACTCGTGTCTTTCATGATGTGGATGCCGGCCCTGGCCCAGGACAAGGCCGCAGTCGCCAGGCTCAAGCCGAAGGATTTCCCGACCCAGCCGATCGAGTTCACCGTGGTCTATCCCGCCGGCGGCGGCATGGACGTCACCGGCAGGCTGCTCGCCAAGTACGTCGAGAAGTGGAGCGGCGAGCGGATCATCGTCAACAACCGCACCGGCGGCGCCGGCATGGTGGGTCACACCTACCTCGCGACGCAGGCGAAGCCCGATGGCCACACCGTCGGCGTGCTCGCCAACCTCGTCTGGGGCGATGCCATGCTGCGCGCGCAGGGCCGCTGGACGCTCGCCGACCTCGAGCCTATCGGCTACCTGAACACCGACGCGCTGACCTGGGTCGGCCGTACCGATGGCCCGTACAAGGGCTTCACCCTCAAGCAAATCGTGCAGGCGGCGAAGGACAAGCCCGGCACAGTGCGCGTGGCCACGGTGCCCGGCAGCATGTGGGAGTACATCATCGAGCAGATCGAGGCGGCGAGCGGCGCGAAGTTCCTGCGCGTCCCGTTCCAGGGCGGCGGCGCCGGCATCAGCGCGCTGGTGGGCGGCAACGTCGACGTGGCGCAGGGCTTCTATTCCGAGTTCCGCGGCCACCTGGAGGGCGGCAAGGTGGCGCCGCTGGCGGTCGCTTCGGCGGTGCGCATGGATTTCCTCAAAAGCATGCCGACCTTCAACGAGGCGCTCGGCGGCAACGAGTACCTCTGGCAGGTGATCCGCTTCGCCGTGGTGCCCAAGGGCACGCCGGCGGACCGCAAGGCCTGGCTGGGCGCGGCGATCAAGGCCGCGATGAGCGATCCCGAGCTGATCGCCGAATACAAGAAGTTCGGCGTCTACTTCGATCCCAAGCTGGTGAACTCGAAGGACGTGGCGAAGGACCTGAACGAATATGCGGAGGCGGAGCGCCGCTTCTACCAGAAGACCGGTCGGCTGAAGTAGATGCGCCGAGGAAGGTAATGCGCAAGAGCGGCACGGACCGCATCCTCACGACGCACACCGGCAGCCTGCCGCGCCCGGAGGCGCTGAAGCGCCTGTACCTGGCGCGCGCCGGCGGCGAGGGCGTGGATCCGGCGGCGCTCGCCGCCGCCGGACGCGATGCTGTGCGCGCGGTAGTGCCGAAGCAGGTCGAGGCCGGCATCGACGTCGGCAACAACGGCGAGCAGCAGCGCGCATCGTTCTTCCTGTACCTGAAAGACCGCCTGAGCGGCCTGGGCGGCACCTGGCAGCGCCCCTCGCGCGCCGACGTCGACCGCTACCCGGAGTTCAAGCAGCGCTGGCTCGAGCAGACCTCGGCCAAGGGGCGCATCTCGCCCAACGAGGGCCTGCCCACGGCCCTCGGCGAGGTGCGCTACCTCGACCCGGCGGCGATCGAGGCCGAGTGCCGCGACTTCGCCCAGGTGCTTGCCGCGCACCCGCAGGCCTTCATCGAGCCGTTCATGAACGCGCCTTCGCCGGGTATCGTCGCCGCGGCGATCCAGAACCGCTACTACGACACCGAGGAGCGCTACCTCCAGGCGCTCGCCGACGCGCTGCGCGTCGAATACCAGGCCATCGTCAGGGCAGGGTTCGTGCTGCAGATCGACGCGCCCGACCTCGCGCTGGAGCGGCACATCTCCTACAAGGACCAGCCGGTGTCGAAGTTCGTCGGCTTCGTCGAGCGGGTGGTCGAGGCGATCAACCGCGCGGTGCGCGACCTGCCGCGCGAAAAGATCCGGCTGCACGTGTGCTGGGGCAACTCCGAGTCGCCGCACGATGCCGACGTGCCGCTGCAGGACATCCTGCCCGCGGTGCTGCGCGCGCACGTCGGCGGCTTCGTGCTGCCGTTCGCCAACCCGCGCCACGCGCACGAGTTCCGCTGCTTCGAGCGCCTGCCGCTCGCCGAGGACCAGGTGCTGGTGGCGGGCGTGATCGATCCGCTCACCAACGTCGTCGAGCACCCGGAGGTCGTCGCTGACCGCATCGAGCGCGTGGCGCGGGTGATCGGCGATCCGAAGCGCGTGCTGGCCGGCACCGACTGCGGCTTCGACACCTCCGCCGGCTGGGGGCGCGTGGCGGGCGACGTGGTGTGGGCGAAGCTGCGCAGTCTCAGCGAGGGCGCGAGGCTCGCGTCGCGCGAGCTGTTCAGCTGAACGCCGCGACGCACTCCGTGACCAGCCGCGGGCCGCGGTACACCAGGCCGGAATAGACCTGCACCAGCGCCGCACCGGCGCGGAAGCGCTCCCGCGCGTCCTCGCCGCTCATGATGCCGCCGCAGGCGATGAGCGGGATCTCGTTGCGCAGGCGGGCCGCGAATTTCGCCAGTCCTTCGAGCGCGAGCTGGCGCAGCGGCTCGCCGGAGAGCCCGCCTTCCTCGTCGCCGTGCGGCAGGCCGGCGACGCCCTCGCGCGAGACGGTCGTGTTGCCGACGATGAGCCCGTCGATGCGCTCGCGGCGCACCGTGGTGGCGACGTCGCGGATGGCCATGTCGTCGAGGTCGGGCGACACCTTGAGCACGAGCGCGACCTCGCGGCCGTGCTGCTCGCGCAACTGCTCGCGCTTCCTCACCAGCCGCCGCAGCAGCGCGCCGAGCAGCTGCGGCGACTGCAGCCCGCGCAGCCCCTGGGTGTTGGGCGACGAGATGTTGATCGAGAAATAGTGCGCCAGCGGGTAGAGGACTTCCATGCAGCGCTCGTAGTCCTCCGCGGCGTGCTCGTTGGGCGTGTCCTTGTTCTTGCCGATGTTGATGCCGATGACGGCATGGGCGCGCGCCCGGCGCAGGTTGGCCGCGAACGCGTCGACCCCGACGCTGTTCAGGCCGTACCGGTTGATGATGGCGCGCGCCGCGGGCAGGCGGAACAGGCGCGGGCGCGGATTGCCGGGCTGAGGGCGCGGCGTCACGCCGCCCAGCTCGAGGAAGCCGAAGCCTAGCCGGGCGAGCGCGTCGACATGCTGCGCCTGCTTGTCGAGCCCGGCGGCCAGGCCCACCGGGTTGGGAAAGTCGATGCCCATGGCGCGTACGGGCTTCGACGGGGCTTTCCGGGGGAAGGAAAACCGCGCAAGCCGCAGCGTTGCTTCGTGGGCGGTTTCCGGATCGAGCGAAAAGAGAAGCGGACGAAGCAGGGAGTAAGGCGACGGCAGGGAGTACGGCATCCCTAGGCCGCGTCTCGCCTCCCGAGGCGGCGCCACGAGCCCCCTATGAAGCCCTCGATCGGCTCGAACTTGGACTTGTAGGCCATCTTCGGGCTTTCGCGGATCCAGTAGCCGAGATACAGGTAGGGCAGGCCGAGCCGCCGGCAGGACTCGATCTGCCACAGCACGTTGTAGGTGCCGAAGCTCGCGCCGCGCCGCTCGGGCTCGTAGAAGGTGTAGACCGACGACAGGCCGTCGGGCAGGTAGTCGACGATCGACACCATGACGAGCTGCCCGTTGTCGCGGAACTCGACCAGCCGCGTGTCCACCCGGCTCTGCAGCAGGAAGTGGGAATACTGGTCGCGGCTGTCGTTGTCCATGCCGCCGCCCGAATGGCGCTTCGACTGGTAGCGCAGGTAGAGGGCATAGTGCTCGAGCCGGAACTTGAGCGGCTGGGCGTGCGCGGCGAGGCCGCCGTGCTGCTTCCATGCGCGGCGCTGCGAGCGGTTGGCCTCGAATTGCTCCACCGGGATGCGCACCGGCACGCAGGCGCGGCAGGCGTCGCAATGCGGCCGGTAGGTGAAGATGCCGCTGCGGCGGAACCCGGCCTTGACCAGGTCTCCGTACAGCTCCGTGTTGATGAGGTGGCTCGGCGTCGCGACCTGCGAGCGCGCCATGCGATCCGGCAGGTAACTGCAGGGATAGGGCGCCGTCACGTAGAACTGCAGGACGGCATGCGGCAGATCGTTAAGTCTGGACACTGCTTTTCACGCTGTCCCTTGCGTCGTCATGGTCCACTTCATAGGAGGCTGCGCGTAGTTTACCAAGCCCGCCAGCGCCCGCAAGAATTCGCTCCGCGGGATCTCCCGCGCGCCGAGCGACTCGAGCAGCGGCGTATGCACCTGGCAGTCGATCAGAGGGAAGTTTTTCTCCCGCAGGTGCTCCACCAACCGGACGAGTGCCACCTTGGACGCGTCGGTCGCCCGGGAGAACATCGACTCGCCGTAGAACATGCGCCCGAGCGCGACGCCGTACAGCCCGCCCGCCAGCTCGCCTTCGTGCCATGTCTCGAAGGAATGCGCGAAGCCCTCGCGATGCAGGCACAGGTACGCCTTCTTCATCTCCGGGCCAAGCCAGGTGCCCTCGGGACGCCACGCGCAACCCTCCAGCACTTCGGCGAAGGCGGTGTCGATGCGCAGCTCATAGCCCTTGTTGCGCAGGCTCTTGGCGAGCGAGCGCGAAACCTTGAGCTCCCCGCAGTAGAGCACCATGCGCGGATCCGGCGACCACCAGAGCGGCGGCTGGCCCGCCGAGTACCAGGGAAACACGCCGCGCCGGTAGGCCTCCAGCAGCCGCTCGACCGACAGATCCCCGCCGGCCGCCAGCAGGCCGTTCGGCTCCTTGAGCGCGCGCTGGACCGGGGGAAACGGGTCAGCCGGCTCAAGCCACTTCAACACTTCACTTGCTGTCGGCAGTAGTCGTCGAGTCGCTGCACCACGGCAGTGCCGGTGACCGCGGTCCGTGCCGCGCCGTTGTGCTCCATGGCCAGGCGGAACTCGAACTGGGAGAAGAAATCGTTGAACATTTCGCCGCCGAGCGTGCCCACCGCATGGATTTCATCGGTGGAAGAATTCCAGTCCAGAAGAATCGCCGCCAGCGGCTGCGGCGCCGGCCCGGCGAGCACCTTGGCGCCCTGCGCCGGGTCGTATTGGCTGTGCTCGGAGCAGCAGTGGATAACCGCCGCGTGCTTGTTGCGTGCGCTCTTCTCGGCGCGGAAGCTGATGAAGCTGATGTCCTTCGTCGGATAGCTCATCTTGTGGGCGCAGATCGCCGAGTAGGCGACGACGGAGCGCCCCGGCCCGACGCCGCCGCGCCACTCATAGCTTTCGCCGGCGGCGGTTTTCAGGTTCGCTCCGGCTTCGACCGGCTTGCCCAGGTTGAGCAGGAAGCAGGGCGTGGCGGCGAACGGGTAGTGAAAGATCAGGTTCTGGCTGGCCGGCACGGCCTTCGCGCGCAGCGGCGCGCCCTTCGGATCCACCAGCAGGGCTCGCGGGTAGAGCTTGGGCCGGGCGTCCGCCGCGAGGGCCGGCGAGGCGACGCTGGCGGCGGCGCAGAGCTTCAGGAAGTCGCGGCGCTCCATGCGCCGCATTCTAGCAATTAGAGGTTGTACCCCTTCTCGTTGTGCAGCACCGTGTCCAGGCCCTCGGTTTCCTCGTCGCCGGCGACGCGCAGGCCCGACACCGCGTCCACCAGCTTGAGCAGGACCCAGGTGAGGATCGCCGACCAGAAGCCGACGGCGACGATGCCGACGAGCTGCGTGGCGAGCTGTCCGCCCATGGTGACGTTGTCCGGGTAGCCGATGCCCCCGAGGGCCGACGCCACGAATATGCCGGGGAGGAACGTGCCGAGCATGCCGCCCACGCCGTGCACCGGGAACACGTCGAGCGAGTCGTCCACGTGCAGCGCGCGCTTCATCCAGCTGGTGGCGAAAAAGCACAGCACGCCGGCGGCGGCGCCGATCGCGAGCGCGCCCATCGGGCCGACGAAGCCGGAGGCGGGCGTGATGGTGCCCAGGCCCGCCACCATGCCGGTGACGATGCCCAGCACCGAGGGCTTGCCGTAGCGCAGCCACTCGCACACCACCCACGCGATGGCGCCGGCGGCGGCGCCGATGTGCGTCACGAGCATCGCCATGCCCGCCGCGCCGTCGGCGGCGAGCGCGCTGCCCGCGTTGAAGCCGAACCAGCCGACCCACAGGATGCAGGCGCCGGTGACGGCCATGGTCATGTTATGGGGCGGCATGGCGGTATCCGGGAAGCCGCGCCGCCGCCCGAGCACCAGCGCCGCGATGAGCGCCGCCATGCCTGCGTTGAGGTGCACCACCGTGCCGCCGGCGAAGTCCATCAGGCCCATCGACTGCAGCCAGCCGCCGCCCCAGGCCCAATGCGCCACCGGGCAGTAGACGACGAGCAGCCACAGCACGCTGAAGAGCAGCATGCCCCCGTAGCGCACCCGCTCGGCATACGCGCCGACCACCAGCGCCGGCGTGATGATGGCGAAGGTCATCTGGTACATCGCGAACACGGTTTCGGGAATGCTGCCCTTCACCGTCTTGATGTCGATGCCTGCGAGGAAAGCCTTGCCCAGGCCGCCCCAGAACGCGTTGGCCTCGCCGAAGGCGATGCTGTAGCCCACCGCCACCCAGGCAATCGAGGCCACGCAGGCGATCGAGAAGCACTGCATGAGCACGGAGAGCACGTTCTTGGTACGCACCAGCCCGGCGTAGAACAGTGCGAGGCCGGGCAGCGTCATGAACAGCACCAGCACCGCGGACGTGAGCATCCAGGCGGTATTGGCGGGATCGATTTTCATGGTTCTCCTCCCCTGGCGGGCGAATCTAAACCAAAAAACAGGGACGGACCACGTTTTTCTAGCGCTGGATGAAGTCCTCCGCGTGGAATCCGAACGAGCCGTGGCTGCAGTCGGCGAACCAGTGCCGCAAGGTCGCGCCGACCGTGCGGAAGGCGATCTCCTTCCAGGGGATGTCCGCCTCGGCGTAGAGCGCCACTTCCAGCGACTCCTCGCCCGGCTTGAAGTCGAGATCGAGGAGCCGCGCGCGGTAGAACAGGTGCACCTGGTTCACGTACGGCACCGAGATCAGGGAGAAGGGCTCGCCCAGCTCGATGCGCGCGCCCGCTTCCTCGAGTGTCTCGCGCAGCGCCGCCTGGCCGGCGGTCTCGTCGTTCTCCATGAACCCGGCCGGCAGCGTCCAGTAGCCGTAGCGCGGCTCGATGGCGCGGCGGCACAGCAGCACGCGGCCCTCGAACTCGGGCACGGTGCCTACCACCAGCAGCGGGTTCTGATAGTGGATCACGCCGCACTGGTCGCACACCCAGCGCGGCAGCGTGTCCCCCGGCGGCACGCGCCTCGCCACCGGCGCCGCGCAGTTAGAGCAGAATTTCATGCAAGGAGGCGACGACCTGGCGCGGCTGCACGCCCAGGCGATCCAGCGGCTGCCCCGCGCGGTTGACCCAGAAGCTCGCGAAGCCGTAGGCGCCCGCGCCGAGCGCGTCCCAGCAGTTGGAGGACACGAAGCCGATATTCTCTTTCTTCACCTGGAGCTTCCGTACGGCAATCTCGTAGACCTCGGGCGCAGGCTTGAAGACCTTGGCCTCGTCCACGCTCAGCACGGCGTCCAGCTCGAGCCCCGAGTGCGCCACCAGCGGCTCCAGCATGTCCGGGGAGCCGTTGGACAGGATGGCGAGCTTGCGGCCTTGCAGCCTTTTCATGGCTTGCGCCACGTCGGGATACGTCGAGAGCATCAGGTACTCGCCCATCAGCGCTTCCATGCGCTCGGGGGTGAGCTGCAGCGCGAGGGCTTCGCAGGCATAGGCGAGCGCTTCGCGGGTCACCGCCGAGAAAGGGAGGTAGCGGCGCATGAGGCTGCGCTGCCAGGTGTATTCGAGCTGCTTGGCGCGCCACAGCCTCGAGAGCTGCGCACCGTTACCGGGGAAGAAGGCGTCGCAGCGCTGCTGCACCGAATGCACGTCGTACAGCGTGCCGTACGCGTCGAATACTATGGCTTCAAGGCTCATGTAAACTGAATTAGAGCATGCAGGACCGCTACGAAGAGATCTACCGCGCCTTCCGCTGGGACGTCCCGGAGCGCTACAACATCGCGCGCGCCTGCTGCGCGCAGTGGGCCGAGGACCGGGCCCGCTTCGCGCTGTACTGGGAGGACGAGTCCGGTGCCACGTCGGCCTGGTCGTTCTGGGACATCCAGCAGGCGGCCAACCGCCTGTCGAACGCGCTCGCCGCGCTCGGCGTGCAGGGCGGCGAGCGGGTCGCGATCCTGCTGCCGCAGCGCCCCGAGACCGCCATCGCCTACATCGCGGTGTTCCAGATGGGCGCGATCGCGCTGCCGCTGTCGCACCTCTTCGGGCCTGATGCGCTCGAGTACCGCATGAACCACGCCGGGGCCTCGGTCGCGATCGTCGAGCCCACCACCCTCGCCAATCTCTGGGCGATCAAGGCGAAGCTCCCCGGGCTGCGCCACGTCATCGGCGTGGGGGGTGCTCGCGAATCCGGGGTTCACGCCTGGGAATCGCTTCTCGAGAAAGCGTCTTCACGGTTTTCGGTCCTTGAAACCCGAGCGGACGATCCCGCCCTCATCATCTATACCAGCGGCACCACGGGGCCGCCCAAGGGCGCGCTCAAGGCGCACCGGGTGATGATCGGCAACGTGCCCGGGTTCGTGCACTCGCACGACTTCTTTCCGCAGAAGGGCGACATGTTCTGGTCGCCGGCCGACTGGGCCTGGACCGGCGGGCTGATGGACGCGCTGCTGCCGGCGTGGCTGTTCGGCATCCCGATCCTCGGCTACCGCGGGCGCTTCGACGCGGAGAAGGCCTATTATCTGATCGAGAAGTACGGCGTGCGCAACTCGTTTCTTTTCCCCACCGCCTTGAAGTTGATGATGAAGGCCGTGCCCGAGCCGAGAAGCAAGTACGACCTCCAGCTACGTTCCATCATGAGCGCGGGCGAGTCGGTCGGCGTGACGGTGATCGAGTGGGCGCGCGAGCAGCTCGGCGTGACCATCAACGAGATGTTCGGCCAGACGGAGATCAACTACGTCGTGGGCAACTGCCAGGCCGCCTGGCCGGTGAAGCCCGGGTCGATCGGCCGGCCTTATCCCGGCCATCGGGTGGCCGTGATCGACGAGAAGGGCAGCGAGGTGCCGCGGGGTGAGCTGGGCGAGATCGCCGTCAAGCGCGGCAACGACCCGGTGTTCTTCCTCGAGTACTGGAAGAACCCGCAGGCCACGCGCGACAAGTTCATCGGCGACTGGGGCTGCACCGGCGACCAGGGGCGCATGGACGAGGATGGCTACCTCTGGTACCAGGGGCGCTCGGACGACGTCATCAAGAGCGCCGGCTACCGCATCGGACCCGCCGAGATCGAAAGCTGCCTCGTCAAGCATCCGGCGGTGGCGAACGCCGCGGTGATCGGCAAGCCCGACGAGGCGCGCGGCGCGATCGTCAAGGCCTACATTGTTCTTCAACAGGGATTTTCCGCTTCCAGCAGCCTGATCGAAGAAATCCAGGCGCATGTGCGCGGCCGCCTCGCGCCCTATGAGTACCCGCGCGAGATCGAGTTCATTGATGCGCTGCCCATGACAACCACCGGCAAGGTGCAGCGCAAGGAGCTGCGCAAACTAGAGGAATCCCGCAAGGGGTGAAGCGCATCCTGCTGGTCGGCGCCGGACACGCCCATCTCGCCGTGCTGCGCTCGCTGGCGAAGGAGCCGCTCGACGGCGCGCGCTTCGCGCTGGTCACGCCGCGCCCGCGCCAGGTTTACTCGGGCATGCTGCCCGGCGTCGTCGCGGGGCATTACCGCCGCGAAGACGCCGAGGTCGACGTGGCGCAGCTCGCGGAGCGCGCGCGCGCGGTATTCATCGACGGCGAAGTGGCGGCGTTCGATGCGCAGCAGCGCACCGCGACGCTCGCGGACGGCAATGAGCTCGAGTTCGACAGCGCCTCGCTAAACGCCGGATCGCTCGCCGATACCGCGATCCCGGGCAGCGCCGAGCACGCGCTGCCCGTCAAGCCATTCGACCGGCTGCTCGAGCGCGTGGAGCTTTCGCCGGGAAAGCACGTCGCCGTGATCGGCGGCGGCGCCGCGGGCGTCGAGCTGGCGATGGCCGTACGCCATCGCGGAGCACAGGCGTCGGTGTACTCGGAGCGCTCGCCCTTTCCGCCGCGCGTCGCCGCGCGCGTGGCTGCGGCGCTGCGCCAGCAGTCCGTGAGCTTTCTTGCCACGGCGGTAACGCGGCTGGAGGCAGGCGGCCGCGTCATCGCCGGCTCGACCGAGGCGCGCTACGACCAGCTCGTGCTCGCTTCCGGCGCCATGCCGCTGCCGTGGCTCGCCGCCTCGGGCCTGGCGACGGACGAGCGCGGCTTCGTGCGGATAGACGAGACGCTGCGCAGCGTCTCGCATCCCGAGGTGTTCGCCGTCGGCGATTGCGCTTCGTTCGGCGAGGGGCGCGTGCCAAAGTCCGGGGTATTCGCGCTGCGCCAGGGCGAGGCGCTCGCGCGCAGCCTGCGCGCCCTGGTGCGCGGGCAGGCGCCCGCGCCCTACCGGCCGCAGCAGCGCGCCCTGATGCTGCTCTCCTGCGGCCGGCGCTACGCTATCGCGCAGCGCGGCGCCTGGAGCGCCGAGGGCCGCTGGGTCTGGTGGTGGAAGGACCGCATCGATCGCACCTGGCTCAGGTCGCTGCAGGCTTAGGGAAGATCGAAATAGTCGCCCCCGCGAAAGCGGGGGCCCATTCTTCTCTTTGAAAAACATGGGTCCCCGCTTTCGCGAGGACGACGATACGCTGCTTTTTCAGACGTTCCCTAGCCGCTACGATGCAGGCCTAGCCGCGACCAGAATCTTGCCGTCGGCTTCGACCACCGTCTCGTCTTTCTGGTTTTTTGAAACTGCCTGCAACACCACGATGCCGCCCCGGTGCCTTGGCTTGTCGAGCTTCTCGACCACGGTCCACTCCGTGGCGAGCGTATCGCCGGGGCGCACCGGCGCCTTGAAGCGGCAGGTGTGCTCCAGGTAGGCGATCGCGGTGTGCGAGAAGAACATGCCGACCGGCGCGGACACCAGCGCGGAGGTGAACGGCCCGTGCAGGATGCGCGTGCCGAACGCCGAGCGCTTGGCGAATTCCTCGTCGACGTGCAGCGGGTTGAAGTCGCCGAACAGTCCCGAGCCGAGCACCAGGTGCGCCTCGGTGACCGTGACGCGGGTGCCGAAGCGCTCGCCCAGCGCCACCTCGTCGTACCACTTGCCCTGGAACATGACTTATTATGCGGTCTCCTTGGAGGAGGACA
>Ga0247825_10000244_pt1 | contig 33050 bp, 31 predicted proteins | sample 13C_Vanillin_Day_FD_194413 | JGI IMG/M metagenome (GOLD analysis project Ga0247825, IMG submission 194413) | Soil microbial communities from agricultural site in Penn Yan, New York, United States - 13C_Vanillin_Day48 | ecosystem: Environmental > Terrestrial > Soil > Agricultural land | place... | reverse complement strand
GAGTACGAGAGTGTGGCAAGGAATGCGGAGGCGAGGCCGACATGGCGACCGAGGCCCTCGGAGATGTAGGCGTAGAAGGCTCCGGGGCGGGGCATGTGCTTGGTCATCGCCATGTATCCCACCGAGAAGATCAGCAGGACCGCGGTCACGATGACGAACGCCACGGGGGCGGTGGCTCCGGACGACATGATCGTCAGGGAGAAGTAGCCGGCAAGGCACGTGAGCGGTGACGAGAACGCCAGGACGGAGAGGACCAACTGAGTTGTGCCCATCTGGCCGGAGAGGCGACCCGACGGGCCGTCCGGGGGTGCTGGTGTTCGAGTGTGGGTGGGAGAGGCTTCCATGGCGATCTTCAAATCCTTCGTGTGGGCCGATAGGACACGGTCAGGACAGGCGGGATGACACGGTCAGGACAGACGGACGGTGAGTCCTTCGCAGTTGCGGTGGCGGTCCGAGTTCGTCCACACGGGCTCGCCGACGATCTCGACCGTGCCGTACCGCTCGGCTATGACGTCGAGGACTGCGCGTAGTTCCGCGCGGGCCATTGCCTGGCCTGCGCAGTTGTGGGTGCCGACCCCGAAGGCAATGGCCATGCTGGCTTCCTTCGGCCGCTGGTAGTCGAACTCGTCCGGGTTCGGGAAGACGTCACGGTCGCGCAGAGCCGCACCGAGGATGAAGCGGATGCGGGTGCCGTCGCCGGGCACCGTGACTCCGCCGATCTCGAGGGGTTCGGTGGTGAACCGGTCGAGGGCGACCTCGGGCAGGGAACGCCGGAAGATCTCGTTGATGATCGCTTCTCGCGTGTCCGGGTCCTGCTTGTACACCGTGAACACGTGGGGATTGTCGGCGAGGTCGACCAGGGCGGAGGCCATCACGTGCCCAGGGTTGTGTGCTGCCGATCCCCACAGGATCTGGATCGATTCCTTGAGTTCGCGTTCGCTGAGCCGTCCTTCGTCGACGGCGGTGATCATCTCGTCGAGCAGCATCCCGTCGCCCCGGTTGCGGCGTTTGGCTTCGATGAGCCGCTCGGCCTGGAACATCATGTATCCGAAGCCTTCGTGGGCGCGGGTGACCTCGTCTGGTGTCGGGTTCCATCCCATGGACATCATGGTCAGGTTCGTGGCGTGGATGTAGGGGAAGCCGTCTTCGGTGGGGATGCCGAGTGCGTGGGCCATTGCGTCCTGGGCCGGTTGGACTCCGAGTGCGCTGTGCGCCTCGATGAGGCCGTCGACTCCGATCCGGTCGAGTGCGGCGCGGGCGCTGTCGGCGGCAGTTCGTCCCCATTTCCGGACTGCCTTGGGGGTCAGCCAACTGGCGAACGACCGACGGATGCGCCGATGAGTTTCCCCTTCGGAGAGCAGTACGGAATTGAGGTTTGCCGCCCACGGGCTGTCGCTGATGCCGTCCGGTGGCACCGAAAGCAGCGAAGGATGCTTGGCGAACTTGACCACGTCCGCGTATTTGCTGACCACGATGCTGCCGTCGTCGAGGACCAGGACCGGCTTCTCGGTGAGAAGGCGATCGAACCAGGGCCACGGGGCCCGGACGAACTCCGGATCCTCCCAGGGCAGGTAATCGGCTTCCGAGGGACGCTCGGTGAGAGTGACATTCTGGCTCATGGGCTGATCACTTCCGTCCGGTGAGGATGAGCATGGGGGTGGGGTGGACGCGCATCACAGGGCGTCGACGATCGACTTGGCCCAGGTCACCGCGCCGTCGGTGAAGGATTCGCCGCTGACCGCGTCGTGACGGCCGGTCTCACCGATCTGGCGTGCCCCGAGTCCGGCGAGGTCGGCGGTGAGGACGTCGATCGCGTTGTTGTAGGTCTCGTAGGTGCTGTCGCCGAGTCCGAAAGCTGCGAATCGTAGATCGGACAGATCGGGGCGGGTGTCGAGGATGGCCCGCTGGAACGGTTCGGTGGTGGCTGGCAGTTCACCCTCTCCGTACGTCGAGGTGATCACGACGATGGTTCCCGCGCCGGGGAGATCGGCGATGTCGAAGTCCTCCATGGCGATGGTTTCGGCCTTCACGCCTGCGTCGGTGAACGTGTCGGTGATGTCGTCGGCCACCAGTTCGGCGTTGCCCGATTCGGTACCGAACAGAATCTTGATTGCGGTCATGGGTAGCGGTCTTTCTTGTCGAGTGAATGCGGGGTGCGGACCTAGGAGCTCTGGCCCGCGGAATGCGCGATCGCGACCATCTCGTCGAGGTCGGTGATCTTGCGGCGGCAGCGGTGTGCGTCTGCTGCGCTGCGTTCGGCTTCGTCGATCGCTAGCCAGCCGTCGAAACCGACGGTGGAGGAATGTAGTTGCGGCAGAACGGTAGCCAAGCCGCTGGCGCCTTTTCGGGGGATTCGGCCGTCGGCCAGATCGGCGACGATCGACCGTGCCACCGTCTGCGCGTGTTTGCGGTTCTCGGCGATGTTGCCGCGGCCGTTCCGGTCGAGCCAACCGACACGATAGACATGGGCACCGGACCACGCCGCCACGGGGACATCGTCTCGGGTGTCGTCGGGTTGGCAGAAACCAATGGCGGTGATGACGGTGTCGGCTACGTAGGAGTCGGTATCCCCGGAGGGGCCTGTGACCTCGAGGACCGTGCGTGCGTCCTCCTGCCGGATCCGCGTGGGCACGGCCTCGAAGTGGAAGGTCAGCACGGTGCGGTCTTGCGTGTCCACGCTGGCCGCCTTCTGTACGGCCTCCCGCAGGAGGTCCACCGCCGGTCCCTGCTCAGATTCGTCCAAGCCCTCCACCTGCACAGCGAGTGTGTCGATTCCGCACAGTTCGCGCAGCATGGCGAGGTCGAATTTGGCGTTCGAGGCCGGTGATCGTCCGATCACACGCACGGTCTTCGGCGGGTTGGGTCTGAGTAGATCGAGGGCGCGATCGTCGATGTCCGAACCGGTGAGGTGGTGCGAACCCTTGGTCAGTAGACGCACGACGTCGACTGCGACGTTGCCCTGGCCGACCACGATGAGGTCCTCGCCGAGTTCGCCGTCGAGGGGTTCATTGGCCAGCGCGGCTTCCTCCGGGAACGAGTTGAGGGTCCGAAGCACCTGGCCGGCGCCCACCACGTGGGCACCCTCGTCGCGAGGAATCGTGAGTTGACGGTCGCTCGGTAGTCCGGTCGCGATGACAACGATGTCGAAGGCGCTGGTCAGTTCTTCGAAGCTGATGTCCACACCGATCCGTGTGTTCCCGACGAACGTGACAGCGCTACGCTCGAACATGCGATCGAATTGACGTGCGACCGCCTTCGTGCCCTGGTGGTCGGCGGCGACGCCGTAGCGAACCAGCCCGTACGGAACCGGGAGGGCTTCGAAGACGGTGATCTCTGCATCCGCGAGCTCCTTGCGCAGGAACTGTGCGGTGTAGCAGCCGGACGGGCCGCTGCCGATGACGGCAACGGTCGGGCCGAATTGCTCGACTGACGGGCTGGCGGGCACGGATTATCTCCTCGCGATCCTGGGGCGCATCGGCCTCGTGAAGCGGTGCTGCAAGCAATAGGCGCGTCACCTGAGGTGGAAGCCGGAAACCTTCCCGTAACAAAAAGTGACCCGCGCCATACTTGCGAATGAATGTTAGCTTGAGATCGCGAGATGCGCCACTGTCGGATCTATATTGCTCGACAACGAGCACTGGTAGGCGGGCACCCGCTGTGATTCATCGATCGAGCGGTCCGCGATCGTGGCCAAATCGGGAGCACGCAGTGCTATCAGCAGCGATGTAACCTCGTGGAACCCTCACGCTAGATGCAGGGGCGAGCATCGCCCGACGGTCCCGCGCGTCGGGTGTAGCCGAAGCGGTGATATCGAGGAGTCGCCGACCTTGACAATATGGATTAATGGTCATTAAATAGTCGCAGCGACACGGAGGTGATCCAGATCTCCTCCACCGCGCCTTCCAGGAAAGTCGGGCGCGACTCGTGGGGCCCGAGCGCCGGCCCCTCCCGTCACAGCCGGGGTTACGAACCAGACATGAATCTGCAGGGAGAGCTCGATGGGTTTCAAAGTCTCCGCCGACACTGGTGGAACGTTCATCGATGTCGTTGTTCAGGACGCCGCATCGGAACAGGTGATCGGCAAGTCCCTGACCACGCATGACAGGGTCTTCCGTGGGCTTTCGGCCGCGCTCGAGGCGGCGGCGCAGGAGATCGGGCTGACCGCGAAGGAGGTTCTCGCGGACACCGACCTGTTCATCTACGGCACCACACGCGCGACGAACGCCATCATCACGCGCAACATCGCCAAGACCGCTCTGCTCTCGACCGAGGGGTTTGAGGACGTCCTGCTGTTGAAGGAAGGTGGCAAGCAGGACGGGTACGACTTCACCAAGCAGTACCCCAAGCCGTACATTCCTCGCAGCCACACCTTCGGTGTGCGGGAGCGGATCAACTCCGAGGGCCAGGTCGTCGTCGATCTCGACGAGGATCACCTGACTGCGATCATCGAAGCGATCCGTGAGGGTGGTTTCGAGGCGGTTGCGGTGTCGCTGCTCTGGTCCGTCGTCAATCCCGATCACGAGTTGCGCGTCGAGAAGAAGATCGCCGAGCTGTGCCCGGACCTGCCGGTGACGCTGTCGCATCAAATTGCGCCCATTGTTCGCGAGTACCGCAGAACGTCGGCCGCCGCGATCGACGCGTCCCTGAAGCCGTTGATGCAGCACCACTTCCGGCAGCTCGAGCAGGATATTCGCGATTTCGGCTACCAGGGCACCATTCTTGTCTCGACGAGCATGGGCGGAGTGATGAACATCGACGAGGTGATCGAGTCGCCGATCCACACCGCGCGCAGTGGCCCGTCGATGGCCCCACTGGCTGGCCTGAACTACTCGATGCTCGAGGGCCTCGGCGGGGACATGATCGTCGCCGACACCGGCGGAACGACGTTCGACGTGGGCCTGTCCCGCGACGGCGCGGTCGTGCACTCACGCGACACCTGGCTCGGCCCGGAGTGGGAAGGCGATCTGCTGGGCATCTCCTCAGTCGACATTCGCTCGATCGGTGCCGGCGGTGGCTCCATCGCCTGGATCGACGAGGGTGGGCTGCTTCGTGTCGGACCGCAATCCGCAGGTTCCGAACCCGGGCCGGCGTGCTACGGCAACGGCGGAACCGAGCCCACCCTCTCCGATGCCGCCTGTGTGCTCGGCTACTTCGACCCCGACTACTTCCTCGGTGGCCGGATGAAGCTCGACGTCGCCGCCGCAACCAAGGCGATCAGCACGCTCGCCGACAAGTTCGGAATCAGCGTCCACGAAACCGCATGGGGCATCCTGTCTCTGGCGAGCGAGGCGATGGTCAAAGCCGTCCACGAAATCACCATCGCGCAGGGCCTGAACCCGCAGGACAGCACGCTCGTCGCCGGCGGCGGCGCCGCGGGAATCAACATCATGAAGATCGCGGCAGAACTCGGCACCCAGCGCATGGTCCTGCCGAAGGTGGCCTCAGCCCTCTCGGCTTCGGGCATGCACTTCGCCGACATCGTCAAGGAGGAGTCGACGGCCCTGATCACCTCCTCGGACGCGTTCGCCGCCGACGGGGTCGACCGTGTCCTCGACGCACTCGAACTCCGGCTCGACGACTTCGCCAAACGTTTCGGCGGCGAGAACCCGGACTACACCGTCGAATTCGGTGTCGAAGCCCGGTACAAGTCGCAGGTGTGGACGATCGATCTGCCACTTCCCTCACACCGCGTCTCCGGGGACGGCGATCAGGCCAAACTCTTCGAGATGTTCCACGACCTGCACGAGCGCATCTTCGCGGTGCGCGACCCAGGGTCGGCGATCGAGTTCCTCAACTGGCGGGCCCGGGTGACGATCAACCTTCCCCGCGTCGCGCACGACTATCCGGCCGCGCAGGTACACGTCGGACAGACGAGCAGCTCGCGCGACTGCTACTTCGGCGAGGTCGGCACGGTGGACACGCCGGTGTACAAACCGGCCGACCTGACTCCCGGAACCCGCGTGACAGGCCCGGCGATCATCGAAGAACCCACCACGACCCTGGTCGTCTTCCCCGGGATGTCGGCGACGGTTGCCGATTCCGGCAACTACCTGCTTTCGATCGGCAACGAGGAGTCGAAATGAGCGAGACACAGTTCGACGGTGTCCGCACCGCAATCATCGCGAACAAGGTCGACGGCATCGTCCGCGAAATGACGAACACCCTGCTGCGGACCGCGCGGTCAGCCGTCATCAACAGCGCCCGGGACTTCTCCTGCGCCATCCTCACCGCCGACGACGAACTGCTCGCCGCGGCCGAGGCGATCCCGGTGCACGTGTTCGGTGCCCAGCTCCAGGCACGGGAGCTGCGGATCGCCCATCCGAACATGCGTGAGGGCGACGCCTTCCTCGACAACAACCCCTATGTGGGCAACTCCCACGCAGCCGATCACACGATCCTCGTCCCCGTCTTCGTCGACGGCGTGCACATGTTCACCGCTGTCACGAAAGCGCACCAGGCCGACGTCGGGAACTCGATCCCGACGACCTACCACGCCGCCGCGAAGGATGTGTACGAAGAGGGCGCAGTGATCTTCCCGACGGTGAAGGTCCAGTCCGACTACGAGAACATCGACGACATCATTCGCATGTGCCGGAGTCGAATCCGGGTACCGTCCCAGTGGTACGGCGACTTCCTCGCCTCGATCGGCGCAGCCAGGGTTGCCGAGAGACGACTGAAGGAACTGGTCGCCAAGTACGGGAGCGAGACGATCCGCCAGTTCACCCGTGACTGGCTCGACTACAGCGAGAAGGTCATGGCCAAGGCCATCGAAGACCTCCCTGCCGCCACCCTGCACAACTCGGGCCGACACGACGCCTTCGACCCGTATCTGCCTGACGGACTGGACTTCCAGGTCAGCGTCGAGATCAAACCCCACGACGGCAAGATAAACGTCGACCTGACCGAGAACGGCCCCAACGTCGACTGTGGTCTCAACCTGACCGAGGCGACCACCCGGGCAGCGGTATTCGCTGGCATCTTCAATGCCATCCCGGCGTCGGTCCCGAAGAACAGCGGCGCGTTCCGGCGCGTCCAGATCGACATGAACGAGGGCTCCGCGGTCGGAAAGCCACAGTTCCCGCACAGCTGCTCGGTGGCGACGACGAATGTCACCGACCGGCTCATCAACTGTGTCGGATCCGCCTTCGCTCAGCTGGGCGAGCCTTACGGTGTGGCCGAGGGCGCCGTCGGTGTCGGCGCCGGCTATGCGGTGCTGTCCGGGCACGACGAGCGTTCGAACGACGAGTTCGTCAATCAGCTGTGCATCACCGCCAACGGCGGTCCCGGTAGTGCCCACGCGGACGGCTGGGTGACCTACGGTGTTCCCTGCACCAGCGGGCTGATGTACCGCGACTCAGTCGAGATCGACGAGATCAAGATGCCGATCATGTACAAGCACCTGCGGATGGTTCCAGACACCGGTGGAGCCGGAAAGTACCGGGGCGGGCCATCGTTCGAGTATGCCTACACGCCCAAGGATTCGCCGATCTCCCTCATCTATCCGTGTGACGGACAGATCACCCCCTCGAAGGGCGTCAGCGGCGGCGAGGACGGGAGAACCGCGTCGGCATGGCTCGAAGCAGCCGACGGTAGTCGTCGCACGTTGCCGAACGCTGTCGACATCGTGCTTCAACCAGGCGAGACGATCCACGGATTCGACGCCTCCGGTGGCGGGTACGGTGCACCATTCGAACGCGATCCTCGGCTCGTCCTCGAGGACGTCCTCGAAGGCTGGGAAACAGCCGAGCACGCCACCGCAACCTACGGTGTCGAATTCATCAAGACGACCGGCGGTCTGACCGTCGACGAACAGGGCACGGCGCGCCGCCGTGCATGAGTAAGAAGTGTCAACTTCCCGATAGCAGCCATGGTCGTGTCATTCTCACGGGCTCGGGCGGGTCAGCACCCCCGATTCGAACGGACTGTCGATAGGCAGCGAAGCCTCAACGAAAGAAGAACAAGTAGATGACTAAGCCGACAGTGGTCGTCCTCGGCGCCGCCGGTGCGCAGGCATCGGGCCTGCTCCGCGGATTCGGACGAACCGAGACAGACCTCAAACTGGTGTTGTGCGACCGTGCGTGGCGCGACGACGCCCCGCTCGAGGTGGGCAACCAGGAGGTGCACCGAGTAATGTTCGACCTCCTCTCCGAGCCGGACAAGCTGCGTGAAATCCTCACCGGCGCAGACTTGGTGGTCAACCTCACCGGTCCCTACTACACTCTCGGCCCGATCATCTTGGATGCGGCCATCGAGGCGGGAACCAACTACCTCGACATCTGCGACGACGCAGATGCCACCGAACTGCTGCTCCAGCGTGACGAGGCCGCCAAAGCAGCCGGTGTGACCGCACTCATCGGAATGGGCTCGGCGCCGGGCACCACGAATGTCCTCGTCCGGCTCGCGCTCGATGCGCTGCCTGCCGGCGACGCCAGCGCATCGATCACCTGGTGCGTCGATGCCAAGGACATGGTCGGGGCGGTCGTCCCGCACTTCGCGCACTCGTTCAGCACCGCCGTCCCCGAATTCGGAGGCACCCCCGGCTGGGAACTACTGGCTCCCGAGCGGGTGAGCTTCCCCGAGCCGGTCGGTGAACAGCTAGTCGTGACGCTGAGTCATCCCGAGGTCCTGACACTTCCGCGCTTCACCCGGGTGACCAAGGCCCACAACAAGGGCGGACTCATCCCGGAGGACTTCACCCACCTGGGCTGGTCGGTGTCCCGCCTTCCCGACGGCCCCAACCGAACTGCGTCCATGCACACCATCTTCGAGGCCGCACTCGCCGGGCACAGCGAACGGGAGCCCGTCGGATCGGGTCTGATCGTCGATGTCCGGGTTGGCAGCGACGGCATCTCCTTCCTGTCGGGCGGCCAGATGAGCCAGGACGACGCCACCGGCACTCCCGCCGCGGCCGGCTCACTCGTGGCACTGCAAGGAAAGGTCCCTGGCCCCGGCGTGGTCTCGCCGGAGGTGCTCGAACCGGCGGACTTCTTCACAGCCCTGCGTGATGTCTCCGCTGGCGGCGGCGGCATGACCGCCTACCGCACCCGCGACGGCGAGATCGTCGAACACGTACGAATCCGCGACCTGCTCACCCTCAGCGCAGTAGCAAGCTGACCTCACAACAATCTCAGGCGCTGACGCCGCCTTGGCGTACGCGTCGATCAGAAAGGAAAAACCATGGCGAAAGTCAACTGGGATCGAGTCTCTCGTGGTGTTGCCCGCGAGCAGGAGAAGATGATCTGGCGTCCCTACGGGATCCCTACCGTCCTCGATCTCGAGAACTCGGCCTTCCACGACGCCCCGATCTCCACACCGTGGGACGTCCCAGAGAAGCTCGTGGTGTCCGTTGCGATCACCGGAGCCTTCTTCAAGAAGGACCAGAACCCGAACCAGCCGATTACTCCTGGCGAGATCCATGAGTCGGCCCGTGAGGTCACCAAGGCCGGTGCGAGCACGGTGCACATCCACGTCCGCGACGACGCCGGCTACAACGTCCTCTCGCCGGATCGGTTCCGTCAGGTCATCAGCCCCCTGCGGGAAGAGTTCCCCTCACTTGTCGTTGACGGGTGCCTCGTGCCGGCACTCGACGGTGAGTGGGAACTGATGAAGCAGGTCCTCAACGAGGGCGTACTCGACGCAGCCCCCATCAACACCACCGCCACCTACATCGGTGACTCGCTGTTCGTCAAGCCCGCCCCGATCATGATCGAGAAGGTTCGCCTGATCAACGAGGCCGGTTCGAAGCCCGAGATCGCGGTCTACACCGACGCCGACGTCTCCAACGCCGACCGATTCCTCATCAAATCGGGTCTCATCGACACGCCTGCCGTCTGGCTGATCCTGCCCGCGCTGCCCGGCTGCAGCCCGATGGAAAATCCCCGTCAGATGATCGAAAGCCTCACCCGCACAGTGGCATCGATCAAGGACATCGACCCCGACGCCTTCATCATGGTCTGTGCCGCCGGCCGCGCCTCCTCCCATGTCGCCAACCTCGCAGCCCTGATGGGCCTGCACATCCGAGTCGGCATGGAGGACACCTACTGGCTCTGGCCGCACCGCCCGGACAAGGTCGAAAGCAACCTGCAGGCCCTGCAGATCGGCCAGACGATCTCGCATGCCGTCGGCCGCCCCGTGGCGACCCCGGAGGAATACCGGGCGATGCTCGGACTTCCCGCCCAGAACGCCCACGCCGGCAAGATCCCGGCCGGGCAGACCACCTAGGCATACACCGCCGTGTAGGTCATCCGCGGGTGGGGATCACGCCGACAACCAGCGTGATCCCCACCCGGCCCCTACGGACAAGATCGGAGAACCGAGTTGCGAGCAGTGTGTGTAGTGAAGTTAGAGGGCCCGTCTGCCCTAGAGGTCCTGGACTGGGACACTCCGATGCGCGCCGCCGACGAGATCCTTGTCGAGGTCAGGGCGGTCGCTCCCGCCTTCCCAGACCTCTTGATGTCCCAGGGGAAGTACCAAGTCAAGCCAAAGCTTCCGTTCAGCCCCGGCTCGGATTTCGCCGGAGTTGTCCTGGAAAGCCCGGCAGGTTCCGAGTTCGTCCCCGGGACCCGAGTGGCAGGTTGCCTCAGCTACGGCGCCGCCGCCGAACAGCTGTCGGTCACCGAGGATCGGCTATACCCGATCCCGGACGAGATGAGCTTCGTCGATGCCGCGGCGATTCCGATGAACTATCTGACCTCGCACTTCGCGCTGGTGACTCGCGGGAACATGGGCAAGGGGGACTGGGTGATGGTACTCGGCGCCTCCGGTGGCGTCGGGCTGGCCAGCATTCAGGTCGCCGCCGGATTCGGCGCACAGGTCATCGCCGTCGTTTCCAACGACGAACGTGCCAAGGCCGTACTGGAAGCAGGTGCACACCATGTAGTGCTGCGCGACGAAGTTCCCGACAAAGCCCGCGAGATCACCGGTGGACGCGGCGTCGACCTGGTGGTCGACGTTGTCGGCGGCGACATCCGCAACGCACTCAAGTCTCTCGCTCCCGGTGGCCGAGTCATGGCCGTGGGATTCGCCTCGGGCGAGATCCCGACGGTGAAGGTGAACAGGCTGCTGCTCACGAACACCGACGTGCGCGGAGTGGAGTCGGACTATCTGTGGAAGGCAGGGATCAGTCGCGCAGCCTGGGACGACCTGATGACCCTGAGCGGTGACGGCTACATCAAACCAGTGGTCAAGGTCGGCGGCGACCTCACCGACTACGGCAGCGCACTGGCAGACCTGGCCGCGCACAGTGTCGTCGGACGTGTGGTCCTGACGGTCTGAGTTTCGCGGACGTCAGGTTGGAGTCGATCGGGACCGGATGGCGGCCCGGTCTCGATCGACCCGACGAGAGCGCTCGTCCACGTCGAGGACATGTCGCATGACGGTGACGAAGAGTGTTGTGCGAGAGATGAATTTAGGAAGCAAGATCATAGCGGCAACCGTCTGTCAGGCCGCCCGACCACTCACCGACTGGCTACCACACCCGGAGGACAAAGCATGGCTGCCTCGAACGATGTGCGCATCGAGATCGACGGACCTGTCCTGATCGTCACCCTTGATCGCCCGAAGGCGAACGCCATCGACGCGCCGACCAGCAGGGCGCTCTACAACGCCTTTGCAGAGCTGCGTTCGGATGATTCACTGCGTGTGGCGGTGCTGACCGCTGCCGGTGACCGCTTCTTCAGCGCCGGCTGGGACCTGAAGGCCGCGCACGCAGGAGAGCCCCCCGACGCCGACCACGGCCCCGGCGGATTCGCCGGTATCACCGAGCTGTTCGGACTGACCAAACCGATCATCGCGGCTGTGAACGGATCGGCGTACGGCGGCGGCGTCGAAATGATGCTCGCAGCGGACCTCGTCGTGGCAGCGGAATCTGCGAAGTTCTCGTTCCCCGAAGCCCGCATCGGGGTCCTGCCGGATGCAGGTGGCGTGGTTCGGCTGTCGTCGCTGCTGCCGCGACCGCTGGCGACAGAGTTGCTCCTGACCGGCCGCCCCTTCACTGCCGCCGATGCGCACCAGTGGGGGCTGGTCAATCGGGTAGTCCCGGCGGCCCGGGTATTGGAGACCGCGAAGGAGCTCGCACGGCAGATCTGCGAGTCGGCACCGCTGTCGGTCACGGCAACCCTCGACATCATCGAGGCCACCCAGGGGCTGCGTGATCAGGACGCGTTCGAGGTGATGCGACACGGCCTTCCCACCGTTGCTCGAGTCCCCGCATCCAAGGACGCGGAGGAAGGCGCACGCGCCTTCATCGAGAAGCGTGCGCCCCAGTGGCAGGGACTCTGATAATGGCCCACGGACCACGTGGATGGACGTGACAGAAGCCGCCACGGACAGCCGCCCACATCAACCGGCGTCGGCACGATCCGGCACCCGCCCGCCACGCGCAGTGCGCGAAAAATTCGAGGAGTCCACGGTGACGAAGCACCCGTACTTTGACGATCGCCCGATCCCTTTCCCCACCCTGTCTTCTGCGCTTATCCACTGGGCCACAACCACCCCCGATGCACTCGCGTTGACGACGTCCACCACCGAATGGACCTACGCGGCGTTCGCCGAGCACGTGGCACGGTGTGGCCGCTGGCTCGCGGACCAGGGAATCAAGCCCGGCGACCGAGTGGTCATCGTCGGTCACAACACCGCGTCGTGGGTCGTGCACTACATGGCCGTTCTCTCCCTCGGTGCGGTGATCGCTCCGGCCAACAACCGACTGAACCCGAGCCAGTTCGCCGACCAGGTCGCCCTGCTCGATGCCGCCCTCGTCCTGGCCGATGACGCCCACACCGAGATCGCCGGCGGCGTTCCTGACGGCAAGGTCCGACACCTGGCAGACGACTACCTGACTGCGACTCCCGCGCCATTGCTGCCGGTGGATCCGAACGCACTCGCCCTGATCAGCTTCACCTCGGGGACGACTGGAAAGCCGAAGGGCGCGATGCTGGCCCAGCGGGCGCTCGCCGAGGCGTCCTGGGCGTTCGCCCGGGTGCTACGGACCGGACAGCACGATTCGACCCTCGTGGTCGTACCGATGTTCCACAACACCGGGTTCGTCGATCAGTTCGGGCACATGCTGCTGCTTGGTGGACGCACGGATCTGCTGTACAAGTTCCGCACCCAGGACGCCGTCGCCGCACTCACGGCCCGGCCGGTGACGTACCTGGCGGCGGTCCCGAGCCTCCATCGCCTCATCATGTTGGCCGACGGCGCCGATCAGGCGCTGGACTCGGTGCGAGTGCTGCTCTACGGCGGCTCGCCCATGCCGGTCGCCTGGATCGACGAGCTTCTGGCGAAATGGCCCCGGATGCAGTTGTTCCACGGCTACGGTATGACCGAGTACGGCTCTGCGGTGTCCTTTCTTCCTCCCGAGCACGCGGAGAGCCGCGGTGAATCCGTTGGTTTCGCGGTTCCGGAAACACGGATCCGGATCGTCGGAGAGAACGGCCAGGACGTCGAACCCGGCACGGTCGGCGAGATGTGGGTGCAGGGTCCCACCCTGATGCAGGGATACTGGCGCCAGCCCGAGCTCACCGCCGCCAAGATCAGCGACGGATGGCTGCGTACCGGCGACCTCGCGAGGCTCGATGACGAGTTCTACTACATCGAGGGTCGCGTGGACGACGTGATCAACCGTGGTGGCGAGAAAATTCTCCCAGCGCATGTGGAGGGACTGCTGTCGGAACTCGGTTCCGTCGGTGTGAGCTGTGTATTCGGAATGGCTGATGCGGTCCTGCAGAACCGGATCTGGGCTGCTGTCGAGGAACGGCCCGGCCATCTCCTCGACGAGGAGCATGCTCGGCGCGTGTTGCTGGAGAAGCTTCCCGATTATGCGGTCCCCGAGCGTATTACGGTTCTCAATCCGCTTCCGAGGACGGCGAGCGGCAAGGTGGACCGCCGCGCCGTCGCAGCACACTTCACCAAGCTGATCGACAACGGTGCGCTCACCGCTCGGCGCTGACACCGGCCGTCGTCACGAAGCCGGAGGTGCGTACGCCCCCCGGCTCGTGGCGACAACGGACTCAGTCGCCGGCCACCGGATCCGGTTGAGGCGTGCGGCGGGAGGCAACCCCGACCATGCGCCTGACCATTCCTTCGTACCGGTTGGCCACCGCCGGGACCGAAAGTTCACCCCCCGGCTTGTACCAGGTGGTGACGTACTCGCACAGGGTGATGATGCCGAAGGCGGTGGTCTTGATGTCGTCCACCACGAACGCCCCGTCGTCCACACCCTCACGAAGGATCGAACGCACCAGCGCCACGTAGTCCATCTGCATCTTGACTACCGGCGCCAGCTTCTCTTCCGGGATGTCGATCGACTGACCCTTCAACGTCATGGTCAGATCGAACGCCTGAGCAACGTTCGCCTGATTCAGCTGCCAGGTGACGTGCGCACGAACCAACTGGCTCAGCTTGAAGACGGGGTCGTCGTTGACGACGACGGAACCCCCCACATAAGTGGTGAAATCCTCCATCGACCGTTGAAGTACCGACAGATACAGATCTTCCTTCGACGGGAAATACCAGTACAGGGCCGGCGGCGAAATGCCGAGCTCGTCTGCGACAGCCTTCAGGCTGGTTCCCGCATATCCGTGGGTGAGGAACAGTTGCAGGGCAACATCCATGACCCGGTCCCGGCCGACGTCGGCACGGTGCCCGCGGGAACCTCGCCTGGCCCGCTTGGTGCCACGGTCATCCGTACTGTTCGTCGACGTCATACCGGTCCTCGCCTCAGTGGTTTCCCCGCCCAGGCATTCAATCACTCACAGCAGCGCCCGAAGGCCGTGAGATGAGCATCTGCACCAGAGCTTGTAATTAATGTTCGTAAGATTCATACCACACGCTGGCTACCAGCGGTTTTGATTCCGATCCCCGAAGGAGTGACAGTATGGACGGTGTCCGAATTTATCGATGGAAGGCCCAGGCTATCCCGGAGCTGGAGGGGTGATCGGTTCCTCGCTGGGGGCCTTCACCGACGCGAAGCTCCGCGTAGGCTCCACCAGAGGAGCCCTTTGGCCACAGATTGCGCGAGGGAGTCGACGATGCTGAGAATTGACGCGGCAGATGCCGTACCGGCCACGGCGGGTGCGGACCCGACACACTCCTCGCCGCGATTGCAATCTGCCGACGAACTGCGCGAGTACCTCGCGAAGGTCGACTGGACCGACATGGGCTATCGGCGCCGGCAAATTCTCGAGGCGTTCGTCGAGCTGGCGTGCGCGTACGGCTACGCATCGGTCTCGATGAGAAACATCGGGGAGAAGGTCGGCGTGAAAGCGCCGAGTATCTATCGGCATTTCGAGCACGGCCGCGACGAAATCGTCACGGAGGCCTTTCGTTGGCACTTTTATCGATTCGCTTCCGCCGTCCTCGATGAAGTCGATGCGACCGATAATGTGGACGACTTCTGGAACGCCATGATCCGGGTCCACTTGAGGCGCCAGTTGGAGAGCCCGGAAAACAACTTGTGGGACATCCTCATGGCAAGCGACCGGATAGCTGGATTCCTGCCGTCCGAGACGCGAGCCGAGTACTACCAGTGGTTGGGGCTGTACGAGCGCATGTATGAGGCGGCCGCGATCGAGCTGGGATACAAGTTTGACGATGTGGCAAAGTTCGTCAAGGTCGTGGTGAAGGTACTCGACACCGCATCCGAATGGTGCCGATGGGACGGCACCGCGCGGGGGTTGAATCAATGCGTCGACCAGGCCACCGCAATCAGCCGAGCCTTACTCGGCGTCGACCTCGACCCCGCGTGAGCAACAATTGATGCCGTCGCCGGTGTGACGCGAGGAGTCCAGGCGCTCACGTCCTGCCGCTGCCCGCGGGGCCGCCGGGTGGACAACACCCGACTACGTCCGGAAATTTGGCAAACTCCTGCTTTCCCGCACCCGTCCAGCGGCAAACACCAGCGAAAGCGCCAATTGAATTGGTGATAAATTAAACGACCGGTAGAGGCTCTGTTGGAGTGGCGTGAGCAAATTGCGCACCATCGCCGCCGCGATCGGCATGGGCGTGGTTCGGCCCGGTGGGGTTTCACCGGTTTCTGGCCCCGCTACCCGCAGTCGCGGGCGGAAGCATCGTGAAAACTGAGAAAAGTCGTGGTATTCGATCCTGCACCGTGCGAATAGTCGGACGCTCGGTGGCAGCGAAGTTTGTGCTTTGCCCCGTTCGGTGTGGACGTTCACGCGTGCGCCTCAGGTGTGTGTCTTCGTCGCCCCTTTACCCCGCAGCCCTGCGTCGATACATTCATTAAATGAACGGGTATTAATCAAATGCCCGGCCCGGAACCGCCTGGAACGAACAACGTGATGTAGCTCGGCATCTGCCCTCGGAATCAGATCGCTGACGTCGGCCACGAGGTCTCTTCACGTGCGAGGTGGGTGGCCGACCCCCGATCGATACGGATTGATCCCATGTACAGAAGGTCACCTCGATGACACGCCCTCTCGCTGTAGTCAGCGGTGCCGCCGGAGACCTCGGGCGGGCGATCACCTCGCGGTTCCTCGCCGACGGTTACGCGGTCGTTGCGCTCGAACGCACCGAGAAACTGTGTGCCGCTGCCCGGACCGGCGTGAGCGGACCATTTCTGGCGCTGGCCGCGGACCAGACAGATCGAGCGCAAGTCGAAGATGCTCTCACGACTGCGGTGGAATGGGGCGGAGGACCCTCAGCGGTGGCGGCCAACGCGGGCTACGCCAAGTACGGTCCGATTCTCACCATGCTGGCGAACACGTGGAACCGGCACATCGACGTGAACCTCACCGGAACTTTCTATCTCTGCCAAGTTTCCGCACAGCGCATCGCAGACAGGCGACAAGGCGGATCACTGACCATCCTCGGATCAAGCCTTGCGCTCGCGCACAGCGACCAGGTCGGCGGCTACTGCGTGAGCAAGGCCGCGTTGCTTCCCTTGATGCGGACCTTCGCCGCGGAACTCGGAGATGACAAAATCCGCGCCAACGCCGTCCTTCCCGGGGTAGTCGAGGCCGAGATGACCCGAAGCCTGCTCGATGAGAACGGTATTCGCGAAGACCTGATCGACCACACGCCCTGCGGCCGTCTCGGTACCCCCGACGACATCGCCGAGGCGGTCGCCTACCTCGCCTCACCTGCAGCATCGGGGTCACCGGAACCGCTCTGCGTGTCGATGGCGGGCAAGCCATCTACAACCAACCCCAATGGCTGCACCAGGACCGCTCGAACCCCTTCGAGCCGAACTGGGTACCGGGGCTTGGACATCGTCAAACTCGTTGATTCAGAACGAAAACGCGGTGCGCTGGATCCGCGTCGCTCATCGCCCAATAGGAAGGTTCAAGAGTTGTGCTCATCGGAGTACTGAAGGAGAGCACCGCCGAGACGCGCGTCACCGCGACGCCCGCGACGGTGACCCAACTGCTCAAACTCGGCTACGACGTCGTCGTCGAGTCCGGCGCGGGGGAGAGGTCCGACTTCTCGGACGCCGCCTACGTCGGCGCCGGCGCAACGATCGGTGACGCCGCGGCAGCCGACATCGTTTTCGGAGTCAACGCGCCCACGCCCGAGCGACTCGAACGCCTGCGGCCCGGGGCAACGATGGTCAGCATCTTGAGCTCCGTGCTCCACCCCGACCTCATCGAGGACCTCGCGAACCGCGACCTCACTGCGCTCGCCATGGACGCGGTGCCGTGTATCTCGCGTGCCCAGCCATTGGACGTGCTCTCCTCGATGGCGAACACCGCGGGTTACCGGGCAGTTGTCAAAGCCGCCCATGCTTTCGGTCGGTTCTTCACGGGCCAGGTCACCGCCGCCGGCAACGTGCCGCCGGCGAAAGTCCTGGTCGTGGGCGCCGGTGTCGCCGGGCTCGCCGCGATCGGCACCGCCGGAAGTCTCGGCGCGATCGTCACAGCGACCGACCCCCGCTCCGAGGTCGCCGACAAGATCAGATCCCTGAGCGGGAATATCTTGCCGTCGAGGCGACCGAGGTCGAACTCAGTGCAACTGGCTACGCGAAGGCGATGTCGGATGACTACAACACCCGCGCCGCGGCGCTCTACGCGACCACCGTGCCCGAGACGGACATCGTCATCACCAAGCCGCTGATTCCGGGTCGACCCGCACCGCGATTGATCACCGCCGAGATGGTCGCCGCAATGAAACCCGGCAGTGTCATCGTCGACATGGCCGCTGCCACCGGCGGCAATGTCGAGGGCACCGTGCCGGGCGAGGTTGTCGTCACCGCCAACGGTGTGACCATCGTCGGATACACCGATCTGGCCGGACGGTTCCCAGCTCAGGCCTCCCAGCTCTACGCCACCAACCTGGTCAACCTCATGAAGCTAATGACACCCGGGCAGGACGGCGAACTCGTCCTCGACTTCGACGATGTCGTTCAATGCTCGATCACGGTGGTGCGCGATGGACAGTCGACCTGGCCACCGCCACCGGTACAGGTCTCCGCTGCGCCCACCGCAGCCGCGCCGAAAACTGCGAGCACAACCGTGCACGCGCCTTCTCAGAAGCTGGCATCCACTCGCACGAAGCCTGCCGTCGTCGGCGTCGCCGCCCTCGGTCTGTTCCTCTTGATCGCGGCATCGCCGGCAGCGTTGCAGATCCATCTGATCGTGTTCGCACTGGCGATCGTGATCGGCTACTACGTCATCGGCAACGTCCACCATGCTCTGCACACCGCACTGATGTCGGTGACGAACGCGATCTCCGGGATCATCGTGGTCGGCGCACTGCTGCTGATAGGTCACGACAACAGCACCATCACGGCCCTGGCATTCGCCGCGACTCTGCTGGCCACCATCAACGTGTTCGGAGGGTTCGTCGTGACCCGACGCATGCTCGCAATGTTCTCGCGGTCCTGAAGGCTGAGGCTACCTTGATCTCCATCGAATCGACCACCTACGCGGCCTGCATCGTCTCCGCGCTCCTGTTCATCGTGGCCCTCGCGGGGCTGTCGCGACACGAGAGCGCCAAACTGGGCAACACCTTCGGAATCGCCGGTATGACGGTGGCTCTCGCCGCGACGGTCGCGTTGGCGATCGACCGTGGAATCTCCGGACTCGGCCTCGGACTCCTTGCTGTTGCGATGCTCGTCGGCGCCTCGACCGGTCTCCAACGGGCCAGACGCGTCGAGATGACCGGTATGCCCGAGTTGATCGCGCCGCTGCACAGCTTCGTCGGACTCGCCGCGGTCCTCTTCGGATGGAACGGCTACCTGCATGTCGGCGGAAGGGCGACTGTCGAACTCGACGCGGAGGGCATGCTCGGCATCCACTCCGCTGAAGTGATCATCGGCGCGGTCACCTTCACCGGTTCCGTCGTCGCCTATCTCAAGCTCTCGGGGAAGGTGAAGTGCTCCCCGCTGAGCCTGCCGGGCAAGAACCTGCTCAACCTCGCGGCGTTGACGGCGTTCGCGGCGCTGACAGTGTGGTTCGTCATCGAGCCGCAACTGTGGATGCTTGTTGTCGCCACGGTTCTCGCGCTGTTCCTCGGTTGGCATCTCGTCGCGTCCATCGGGAGCGGCGACATGCCCGTCGTGGTCTCGATGCTCAACAGCTACAGCGGCTGGGCCGCCGCCACATCCGGGTTTCTCCTCGCGAACGACCTGCTGATCGTGACCGGGGCGCTCGTCGGCGCATCAGGCGCATACCTGTCCTACACCATGTGCAAGGCAATGAACCGCCGTTCATCTCCGTCATCGCGGGTGGATTCGGTCTCGCTGCCGCATCGAGCGACGAAGCCGACTACGGTGACCACCGCGAGACGAACGCCGACGCCGTTGCCGAACTGTTGTCGAATGCCGAATCCGTCGTCATCACCCCCGGCTATGGAATGGCCGTCGCCCAGGCCCAGTACGGCGTCGCAGACCTCACCCGCAGACTCCGTGAAATGGTAGGGATGTGCGGTTCGGAATCCACCCGGTCGCCGGACGCCTCCCTGGCCACATGAACGTGCTGCTGGCCGAGGCGAAGGTCCCCTACGACATCGTCCTCGAGATGGACGAGGTCAACGAATACTTCGCCGACACCACGGTCGTGCTGGTGATAGGCGCGAACGACACGGTCACCCGGCGGCCGCCGAGGACCCCGGTAGCCCGATAGCGGGCATTCCGGTTCTGAAGGTCTGGGAAGCCGCCAATGTCATCGTCTTCAAACGGTCCATGGCATCGGGCTACGCCGGCGTACAGAACCCCCTCTTCTTCCGCGACAACACCCAAATGCTCTTCGGCGACGCCAAAGCTCGAATCGACGAAATCGTCGGCGCGCTCGCCGCCGCCCGAGTGTGACCTGGGCAAGGCGCCACGCGGAAACGATCGACACGCTCGACACACAACAGATAAGGAAGTATCACATGTCAGTTCCAACTCTCGCCCCGTATCTCTCCTCCGCACTCGATGCCGAGTTGGAGGATTGGGGACCGCTGCCGGAAGCAACGGGACCGGTCATGGCGACGGCCGGCAGCACGCTGTGGGAAGAGGGCGATGCCTCGGTGGGGATCTGGGAATGTGCACCAGGACCGTCCTATTGGAAGCTCGACACACATGAGCTCGTCCACATCATTGCCGGGCGCCTGACAATCACCCCAGACGACGGAACGCAATTCGCCCTGGAGACAGGCGATGTTGCGCTCTTCCCACGCGGATGGGCCGGAACCTGGGAGCTTCACGAGACCGTTCGCAAAGTATTCGCCGTGTTCTGAAACAACACGAGCCACTGAGCATAAGCGGTGCCGCGCGCAGCTTCCCGAAGGCTGTGCGCGGCACCGCACTCGCATTCATGGAGTAGACCTGAACCGACCGGGATCCTTGTCGCTCCTCTGCTGACAAGACCACCTGAGGTGGGAGTCGAGTGCGGGAGAGCGCATCCCCATGCACCGTATCAGGCGGCGGTGAAGGCGACCGCGGTGTGGACGGTCCGTCACGGCTCGGACGAGATTGGCCCTGGCATCGGTCTGGCAGAGCTCGACGTGGAATCACTCGAATGTGTTGTCGTGCAGGGATCGCCCGATGCCTGCCTGTCGGCGCGACGATCCTGATCGGTTGTTGCACCCAGCGTGATCAGCCGACGAGGGCAGCAGCAAGCGCGGTGGCACCTCGGAACCTTCCCTCTTGGTGCCGGCGTGTGCGAGCAGGATGTTGCCGGCGGCGGGGTGCGGTCGCCGGCAACGACTGCCACCGCGACCGCCCCTCGGCGCGGAGTGACGACGAGGCCAATGGGCTTTGATATTGTGTCCGGCGATCACGCTGAGCGGGCAAGGCCCGCGAGATGAGGACCACGGATCGACAGCCACGCCGCTCGGGTGAGGCACGCTGTCGTTGCGGAGACAAGGCACGTGATTCGGCCCGCCTGACGTTTTCCGCAGTTCAGGTGCCCACATCACACGGCTTACGGTGATTGAGTCCCGGTTGACCCAGGTCATGGTGACCTTGATCTCGACCGGACCCGGCAACACAACCCAGCTTCGTTGCGGCGCCCAATGCCTGGACGCAGACGAGCGATGCGCGGGACTCTCGGTGTGATACCCGCGATACCCGCGACATCGGCCGTCCTACCTGCGAGTTACTCGATGAGGCGTAGCTTCAGAGACGTGAAGTGCCGCGAGAAGTCGGTATTGTCCATGTTGGGTTCGTCGACGTGTTCGATACGACGGAAACGATGCGCCAACTGATCGAAAACCGTGCGAGCCTGAGCTCGCGAGATGTACTGGCCGGCGCACGTGTGGGGACCCATACCGAACGAGAGATTGCGGCTTTCACGTGGAGGGCGATTGACCTCGAAGGTATCGGGATTGTCGAACACTTCGGGATCGCGATTCGCGGCAGCAATCATGAACCTGACCTTCGAGCCGACAGGTATATCGACGGATCGAATGGTGACAGGTGATGTGGTAACCCGATAGAAGCACAGTTCGGGTGGATCGAACCGAACGATTTCGTTGATGATCGAGTCCCGCAGATCGACGGATTCTCGGTAACGATCGTAGACGTCAGGCCTGGTCGCGAAGATGTTCAACCCCGCAGCGATCAGATAACCAACGTCCATGTGTCCGAGCCCGTAGAGCATCAACGCCGTAGCCCCGGCCTCGTCGAAGGTAATTTCCCCACGGTCGACCGCAGTGAGCAACGAATCCAGAAGCCCGTCTCCTGGATTCGCCTGCTTGTCAGCGATGAGCGCGGAGACCCGAAGACCCAGTTGATCGAAACCTACAGCGGCGCGGTCGACTGCACCAACCGCCGGTCTCGCCGCCATCATGGGCATTGTTTCGGACATGTACTCCTGGACCTCGACGTGATCGTCGTCGGGCACTCCAAGCACACGGCACATGGTTCGGTGGGTGGGAATGACCGACAAGTCGTGCCAGCCGTCCAGAACCCCATCGGGGCAGGAGTCGAGAATGCCCGAGACCACCGCCCTGGTCGTCTCGGTCCACCGATCGACGATCTTGGGTCCGAACCACTTGTTGGTCTGGCGGCGCAGCCGGGTGTGATCGGGCAGATCGCGCCCGATGACGGTCTCTCTGGCGACCGACCATGGCCCTGCTTGCTCCCAACCCGGTTCGACCGACATCGCCGGGTGTTTCCCGTAAGCCATGACGTCGCTGTAGCGAGAGACCACGTAGAAGCCCAAGTCGTCATAGATCAAGGGAGCCTCGACGAGCGCACGCGCATACCAGGGATAGGGATCGAGCGTGAAGTCAGGATCGTCCCACGGAAAGTACTGCCGCCCCGACGAGTCGGTTGCGGAAATCGACTCCGGGGCAACGGTGTGTATCGCGTTCATCGTCTGAGACCTTTCGAGATGTCCAAAGTTGCAGGTAATGCCCGGTCGCCGTCTTGCCCGCATCGTTTCGGGCAGCTACTCCGCCGCGCCGAGAGGAATCATGGGCTCCGGTAGTGTCTCGACGGCGTAGAGATTGGCTGTGAGCCCGCCATCGACGACCAGATCGATGCCGGTGATGGCCGAGGCATCATTGGAGGCCAGAAACGCAACGGCTGCGGCAACTTCCTCCGGTTCTACCAAGCGTCGGAGCGGGACACGTTGGAAGTCGTTCATCATGTGATCGAGCACCGCGGGTGTAGAAGTCTTGACGAGCATGTCGGCGTTGATGAACCCGGGAGCCACCGTATTGACCCGAATCCCGAGTGGGGCAAGTTCCATCGTCATGGTGCGCGCCATGCTCGAGACCGCAGCCTTCGTCGCTGTGTACGCCGTCACCGGCCCGTCGGCACCGAAGATGTCAATCGACGAAATGTGCACGATCGACCCGCTGTGAGCGCCGATCATCTCCTTCGCGACGCGTTGTGACATCAGGAATGTGCCAAGAACGTTGATGTCGAATGTCGTCCTGAACGCCTCTAGCGAGACCTCCATGAAGGGCGGCTCATCGAAGACTGCAGCGTTGTTGACGAGAATATCGACTCGCCCCCAGGCCTGCACGGCGTCGCTGACGATGGAGTCGACGTCCTCTGGAACGGAGATGTCCCCGGTGACAACTCTCGCCTTCCCGCCGGCTTGGCTGATCTTCTTCTCTATGTCCTCGAGCGGTCCGTGTTGACGCCCCGTCAGGAGAACCTGAGCACCGTCGTTGGCGAGACGCTGAGCGATCGCCGCGCCGATACCACGTCCGGCACCCGTGACGATCGCGGTCTTGCCGGAAAGCCTGTTCGACGAGTTGTTGTCCGACATTGTTCCTTCTTCCTTCTCTTGGTCTACTGTTGTAATTCCCTCAAGCCGACGAGGAAATTGTCCGTTCGTTTGGGTGCACCTAGCTGGCGTATCGCGCGAGGTAATCGAGCAGCGGCGCGTGGGAATCTGATGCCTTGCCGACCTCACGTCTGGCGAACTCGATCACGGCGTCCTCGTGCTCGACTGCTTGTCGCCCAGCTGCTGCGCTTTCGGTTCTTTCAAGAGCTGCGGCTAGGCGCTGAAAGTGGCCGAGATAGTCGTCTGCGAGCTCAATTATACTGGCCCACATCGTTTCCCAAGATCGATTGAGGAGATCTGACGCGAGTTTGAGTCCTTCGGCGGTGGCGGCCTCACGGTCGACAGCGACCTCATATCGGGCCGCTACGGTCTCGAGTGCCTGGGCGGTGACCCGCTCGAGTTCGTAGAGCAGCTCAAGGGGCGCCCTGTTTGCCCCTTGAGTATGTTTAACCATCTTGCGATACATGGCGCACCCGGTGATCTCGCCTTCGAGTGCTTTGCGAATCATTGCGTCACGCTCTTGCGTTTCCACGGGCGTGGACTCCCCCGCCCCGTCCAGTTCGGTCTTCATGGTTCCCTTCGAAATTCGACGGTGTCTCCACCACTTCGCTCACGTTGCGGTGGTGCGGGTTGATGTGTGGCGCACGGGTGCAGAAACTTTCGCTGCAGTCGAGATGCCGAGTCACGGGACCTCCGCAGGCACATGCGTGTCGCTACTGGCCGCACCTGTGCGGTTCGGCCGCGGGTTCGAGGATGCGGGGGCAACCACACTGCAACCGAAATGCCGGCAATCAACCACCATCCCGCGGCGGGGGTCGAGCGCTCGGCGACCAGCGTATTCACATACGGGCAAACGACGGCACCTACGTTGGCCAGAGTCAGGATCAGCCCGAGAGCCGTAGCGTAGGCCTGTTTCGGCATTTAGTCGCCATATTCCGACGGTGACGTGGCGAAAGCGGCGAACAAGAACATCCCGAGGAAGCCTATCGCGCCGAGAACGAACCAGATAGAGATCCCACCAGCGAACGGCGAAGAAGAAGAGAGAAACTAAAAGTCTTGTCTGCCAGAGAAACAAGGAGGAATCGTCCTGGATGTGGCTGAATAGGGGGACGATGCAGTACATCTGCAGTCCATTGGACAGGACGCCGTGGGCGATGATCTCGATCATCGCCCACCGACCGCGGTAGACGGCGTCCTGCTGATCATGATGTGTAACTGACATCTGAAAGACCTCGTTCTGACCTGCGAGCTGACGACGTGACGGCCCGTATCGGTGACGGCTGTCGTCGAGGCGTCGCGAGGTAGGGGATCGGGGTGCGCAATTGATCCCCTCGCCAAATCTGATGGTGAACGTGCGGTGGCCGCGCGGCCGTTTGGCGCCGGCTCCTCCGCAGGGCGGCACCGGATGTGCTGGACGGGCGGCTGCCCGCGTGTGCGGCTAGCTAGCAGTACAGATCTGGTTGGCCTCCCGATGCCTTGTGGCCCCGCCTCTAATGTGCGTTAATTTAACCCAGCTCACATGCTAAGGCAACCGTCACCAGGAAATAGGGATTCATGTGGCGTTGGATGGCGACCGCGAGCAACGCCGAATCGACGGTGTCCAGTTTGGCACTCAACTATTTCACCCACGTTAAGTAGATGTGGACGGCTCGGCGGGCGAGACTCGCCCTCCAGCCTGCGTGCTAGCGGCTGCCCCACCTACCGGAGATCGCAGCGGGGGCGAGGTGCTGATCGGCGTATGGCCCCAGCCCAGACTCGCTCTGTGATGGGTAGGCGCTGACAACATAAAGACTAGGTAAAATTAACCTGTCGTAAATTGACCCAGTTTTCTATTGAATGTTGATTCATTGTGATCTACAGTTCAGATCTGAGTGACCCGAATCACTCATACTTCGTTTACTGCAGGTAAGAAGCTTCTCAGTGAGATGCGACCCCTTGCCCGCTTGCATGCAAAGCTATCCATCCGACAGCCTGGATTAAGCGTTGTTTAATCAGAGGCCTTCTTCGGCATCTGAAACGCCGGCGGGCTGTCGGTCAGAGTCGAAGTAACTTCCCTCTGCCCCATTCACGCGCAACAGCCGCGCTGAGATGAAGGACCTCGAATGACCGATCAGGCGAGCATTCCACCCTTGATTCCGCCCGCCGCCGCACCGGCACCGACCGACCCCCCGCGTACGCTGCAAGGCCGGATTGGCGTCGTAGAGTTGATGCTCACCGTGCTTGCATTCTCGGCGCCGCTCACGGTGGTCGCTGCGTTCGCCGTGTTCGTACTGAGCTACAACAGCAGCGCACCGATCGCATTCGCGGTCGCAGTCGCTTTGTTGATGCTTTTTGCGGTCGGCTACACAACGATGACAAAGTACCTGCCCAATCCCGGTGCCTTCTACGCCTACATCACCGCGGGCTTAGGTCGACACCTCGGACTCGGGTCCAGCTTCCTGGCAATGTTCGGATACGTCGCGATGGGTGTAGGTACCGTCGCGTTCTTCGGCACCGTCGCCTCCAGCCTTGTCAGCGACACCTTCCAAGGTCCAACGGTTCCGTGGTATGTCTACTCGCTGCTGTGTGTCGCGGTGGTCGGAGTTCTCGGATACTTTCGGATCGATCTGTCCGCCAAGGTTCTGTCGGTGGTTATGGGTCTGGAGATCCTGATTGTTCTCGTCTTCAATGTCGCAGTGCTGAAACGTGGCGGGCCGGAGGGCATCTCACTGGAGCCATTCTCGCTGAGCGGGTTCGCTGCAGGCGACATCGGTATCGCCGTCCTGTTCGCAGCCACGTGCTTCCTTGGGTTCGAAGCGACCGCGATCTTCCGCGAAGAAACTAAGAATCCCGACAAAACGGTACCCCGCGCGACCTACGGGGCCGTGTTGTTCATCGGTGTCTTCTACCTCGCCAGTATCTGGTTGCTGATCGTGGCATACGGACCCAGCAAGGCTCAAGACGTCGCCATCGCGGACTACGCGGGGATGTTCCCTAACGCAGTTACCTCGTACTTGGGTGATACAGCGACAGATGTTGTCCGCGTGCTGCTGTGCACCTCGATCTTCGCTTGCTTGCTGTCGGTGCAGAACATCCTTTCGCGCTACACGTATTCGTTGGGTGTAGATCACGTCTTGCCTTCTCGGCTCGGGAGTATTCATCCGAAGCACGGTTCCCCATACATCAGCTCGGTCACGGTAACGGTGGTTCTATTGCTGGTACTCGGCAGTTTCGCGCTCGCAGGATCCCCGCCTGGACACGTGTACGGAAGTCTTGCTGGCACGGGCGGCTTCGCCGTGCTCGTACTGATGTTTCTCACCGGCGTCAGTGCCCTCGTATTCTTCGGTCGATCCGACATTGCCGAACGCCACTTGTGCCGTATGTTCGTCGCACCTTGTCTGAGCGCGATCAGCATGGGAATAGTGTTGTATCTCGCGATCACGCATTTCACGTCGATGACAGGCGGTTCGATATCCGAAGCGATCGCGCTGCAGGTTGCGCTGTGGGCAACTCTTGCGACCGGAATGGTTCTGGCCGCTGTGTACCGAGTGCACCGCCCAGAGACGTATGCCCGAATAGGAAGACAAAAAGTAGGGTAGTTCCACGCCGTTGTCTTGAACAGGTCGAATCCCGCGCATCTTCGAATTGAGAGGCGCGTGTTTCGGCTGTTGATTCCCTCAGGTTTTGAATTGGTTCGAAGATTCGGACTGGGGCACACTACGGATCGTCTATGAGTGGGAGCTCGGCTTCGCGGCTGACGGGTTCGGGAGATGTGCAGGTGGTGAATATCCCTGCCGCAGATGGGGTAAAGGAGGGGCGAATCCGCACGCCCGTGCGATCGGGTGGTGGGCGTGGCGTGCGGATTCGCCTGTCTGGGGCCGCATCCGTCGGATGCGCGGTCAGCTGGTGTGTCAGAAGGCGGTGTGAGGGAGTTCGACGAGGTCGCTGCTGGTGTGTTGCATGCTGGCCAGTTCTGCCGGGATGGTTGCGATCACGTGGCGGGCGAACCACCGGCCGGTGGCGGCCTTGCCCAGGTAGAAGTCCCGGTCGGCCGGCGTGGCCGTGGTGGTGCGTTCCTCGGCGATCTGGGCGCTGCGCAGCAGCAGCCAGCCGCAGACGAGGTTGCCGATTTGCAGGAGCAGCCGGGTGGTGTCCTGGGCGGCGAGGGGGCGCCGGTTCTTGTGATCGGTTGTGCCCCAGCGGTCGGTCAGCAGGTCTTCCAGCGTGGAGATCATATTCCCCGACCCCCACGCCCACGACGGGTTCCAGTCGGTGGCGACCTGATTCCGGCTCGTGAGTTCCGTGTAGCCCTGCGCGTGGGGGTCGGGGAAGGTTGCATTGGTGGGGAAGCTGGTGTGCGTCATCGTCAGCGGGGACAGGATGAGCTCGCTGATGTAGTCGGGCAGGCTTTGACCGCTCTGCATCTCTACCACCCGGCCTAGCAAAACGGGGTTGGTGTTCGAGTACTGGTACTGGGTGCCGGGTGGGAACTGCAGTGGCTTGTCGAGCGCATACCCGAGCAGTTGTGTTGGAGTGAAGGATTGTTCCGGGTCCGCGGAATACAAGTCCGTGAATTCGTCCACATCGTCGAATGTGACAAGTCCACTTTGCATTCCGGCCAACGCACGCAGAGTGATCTGATTGCCTGATGGCACGTCCGGAATGTATTTCGAGATCGGATCGTCGAGCGCCACCTTACCTTGATCGACCAGCTGAAGCATCGAGGTGACGGTGAATGGTTTTGTCATGCTACCGATTCGACTGTATGAGTCGGTCTTCATCGGGGCGTCCGTGGCCTTGTCGGCGACGCCGAACGTCCGCACGTAGTTTCCCTCCGGTCCCCAGATGCCGACGATCGACCCGGGAATCGACGCCTCGGTCATGGCCCGACCGATCGCGTCATCGAGGCGCTGCGCGGTGCCCGCATCTATGCCGTCGATCGCTTCGGTGCGAAAACATCGTCAGCGACCACCTGCAAGACGTCGGCGGTCACGCTGCCGGCCAACAACTCGGTGGCGATCTCCCGGGTCGCCGCGAGCCAGGCCTGCCGCGTACGCGACTGCTCATACAGCCGGGCGTTCTCGATGGCGATGCCCGCGGTCGCCGCCAAGGCCCGCAGAATGACTTCGTCGTCCTTGGTGAACGTCTGACCGTTCGCCTTCTCGGTGAAATACAAATTCCCGAACACGGTCTCCCGACTCTGGATAGGCACTCCCAGAAAGGTTCTCATCGGCGGGTGGTGCGACGGAAACCCCACCGACACCGGATGCTGGGAGAGGGCGTCGAGACGGATCGGCTTCGGATCCATGGTGAGAATCCCCAGTACTCCTCGACCCCGGGGGGAGCTCGCCGATCTCCGTGCGCGTCGCCTCGTCGATACCCTCGTAGACGAACTAGCTCAGATCATACCCGACGCCGAGCACCCCCAACGCCCCGTACCGGGCGTCCTCCAGACTGATGGCAGCGTGGACGATCGTGCGCAGGGTGTCGTCGAGGTCGAGTCCGGAGGTCACTGCGAGCATCACGTCGAGCAGCCCACCGACATGGTCACGGGCTTCGACGATCTGGTCGACCCGGTCCTGGACCTCGCTCAGCAGCTCACTCAGACGGAGCCCGGAGAGAGGGCTGAACACAGAACCGGGATCCCGGTCACGCTGTCGACGGGGCACCGAACGCATCCTTCCGCGAGGCGGTGTTTCGAGCAGCTAAATCGGTCCGCTGCTATGCCCGCGGGACCTGTCGGTATTCGGGGCGGTTGTGGGGCATCGTCGTCGCGAGGACGGCAGCCTGGGTGCGGCGTGCGACGCCCAGTTTGGTCAACAGCCGGGACACGTAGTTCGTGACCGTCTTCTCCGCGAGGAACATCCGTTCGGCGATCTGTCGATCGGTCAGCCCCTCGCCCAGGAGCGCGAGCAAGGTCCGTTCCTGATTGGTGAGGCGCGCGAACGGCCCGTTCTTTTCGTTCGCGTCCGAACGGAGCTTCGCCATCAACGTGGCGGCGCCGCGACTGTCGAGTAGCCACTTGCCCGCACCGACATCGTGGACTGCCTCGGCCAGTTCCATCCCCCGGAAGTCCTTGACGACGTACCCGCTGGCCCCGGCGACGATGGCGTCGAGCATCGCCTGGTCGTCGGCGATGGACGTCAACATCAGGCAACGCAGTGCGGGCATCCGGGAGAGCAACTCCCGGCACAACTCGATGCCGTTCCCGTCGGGCAACCGGACATCGAGCACCGCGACATCGGGTTTGAGCACGGGGATCCTGGCGAGGGCCTGCGCGGAGGAGGTCGCCTCCCCGATCACCACCAGTTCGGGGTCCGCGGTGAGGAGGTCCGCGATTCCGCGGCGAACGACCCCGTGAGCGTCCACCAGAAAGACGGTGATCATTCGGCAACCTCCAGTCCGCGGGTGGGCGCCATCGCATCACGGGGGCTACGTCGAACGGGAGGCGTGCGAGGGCACAGCCGAATCGGGTGGCCGCCCGTCATCGCCGACCACCACGCCGGTTCCCGCCGTGTCCGTGGGACGCCTCGCCGTCTGCCGCAGCCGAAGCTCGTGCCCGGTGGTGCCCACCCGAATCAAGGCCTTGGGGTATCCGCCGTCCGGGAGCGGTTCTCGGATGATCTCTCGGCTCTGCCGGAGTTCCGGCATGTGGGTGCGGGGGCCCGTCGTGAGTCCCGCCGACCGTGGCCTCCAGGAGCACCGCGGACAACGCCTCGCCGGATCGGAGCCGCTCTTGCCTCCCGTCGCTCTCGGTGCCCAGCACGAGGACGGCCGACACTGTTGTGGATTGAGGCAGCGCGACAGGCCGGATCGACCGCAATGCGACGACGTTCTCGTCCGGAATGGTGGTGTCCACGATTGCCTCCGCTTCGGTCGACTATCCCCTAGTCTTCGCCGCCGGGGACAGCCGGATTAGGGCCGATAGTCCCCGCCGGGCGGATCACCCGGGACCTCCGGTGAGGCCGATGCGGTCTCAGCATCGCCGCGGCTGACCCCACCGTGCCGACCACAGCTGCCGCGGCACCCACCCCGTTTGTCGGAGCGGCGAACCAGCCACCCAGCAGGACGACGGACCCCGCGATAGCCGCACCCACGAGCATGGCGAGTGCGACGCCGGCCCGGGTGGGAGGTACCGCACATCGCCTGGATCGTCGTACGGTCGTGGATCGTCCGCGGAAATCGACGGCGGCGGGTGTGGGTTTGTCGACCGTGATCTCCTCGTTCCGGTGGCCGACGCGTTTCGGTGTGGGATCGGCTCGAGTTCCACGATCCGGCGCAGGTCTCGGTCGCGGGAGGGGCGAAGGCCACTTCCCGCGGCACACTGTCGGTCGCGGCGGGCACCGGCTGCCACCCCGCGTCGTTCGACCCCGCATTGGTCGAGCATGGCACTGTAGAGTCATTACGCAAGGCGGATCGTCGCGGGGCTCTCCTCCCGCGTCGCCGGGTTGTGTGCACGATTCCCCGATGTCTCGGTGCGGCAGACCCTCGTCCGGACTGGCCCGTGCGCCATCTCCTCGAACTGGCCGGCGACGCTCAGCTGATCGTGGTCGGCAACCGAGGACGGGGGGCTTCGCCGAGATGACCCTCGCCTCGACAGGTGCCGCCCTGCTGCACACAACTCCATGCCCGCTGCTGATCGTCGGATCGCTCACCGACGGGTAGTGGGCTACCCGATTCGATCCTCTATCAGGAGAGGATGAGGCCGAGTTCTCGAACACCTGAGGAGGGTCGATGACCTTGGGCCCTACACCCGCAACGACACCTGGCGTAACACTCGAAGGAGACACCGCAGGAGGTCGTCATGAGCGGGGAACAGGCAGCGCCGGTGCGTTGGTGGCGATTGGCGCCGTGGAGCGGCAACCGGCTGATGCGTGGCAGTGACCGCTTCGAATCCTCGGCCCTCCTCGTCGTCGTCATGCTGGTTCTGCTCTTGGTTCCTGTCGCGGCCGCCGTCGGAACAGCAACGAACACGCGTCTGGTTGACCAGGCCCGCGCCGACCGCGAATCTCGACACGAGACGACAGCGGTGCTGCTCGAGGATCCCCGAGCCGAGTCGGCGAATGTGACCTGGTCGCCGGAGAGTACGTTCCACGCGCCGGCCGGGTGGATCATCGACGGGAGCACCCGCACCGGTCAGGTGCAGACCGATGCGGGAGCGAAAACCGGACACACGGTCAGCGTGTGGATCGACCCGAGCGGAAACCTCGTTGACGCGCCGAAGACAGGCGCTGAAAACGCCGTCACTGCCGTCAGCGTCGCGCTCGCGGTATGGACGTCGAGTGCGGCGATCCTCATGGTGATGCTGTTCGGAATTCATTGGGCAGAAGCGAGATACAGGATATTGCAGTGGGACCGCGAGTGGAGAAACCTCGGGAAGGCGCCGGGGTGGCCGGTCAGCTGACCGCCCCCGCGGCCAACGATCCGCAGGCCGGCCCGGCGATGCCCGACCGATGCACCATCGAATCCGCCGTAGCGTCGGGGTGCCAATGTAGATCACCGTCGACCTCTTGCCTGCGCTCACCCAACGACGGTGGCGGGCCTGAGATCTCCAGCTGTTGTCAGGCCTGCCGAACGTGGGGATGGGATTGATCAACGCAGCCGAGTCTCTGCTGGTGTGTTCCGTGACCGGCCGTGCCTATTCCCGGCGTTGCGAGTGCGATCCGGCTGGTGGGTGTCGAGTTCTGCGGTGGGCACACCACCTTCAGCAGTGTGGGCGTGGAGACCGTGCGCTGCTCGAACATCGGCGGCACCCCGCTGGTGCGGCGAGCGCGCTAGCCGCGGGGTGACCATCGGGAGCGGCCGGCCTCCCATGGTCGCCGGTGGTGAGGAGGAGAACGGATGATCAAGAACAAGCCCGCCGACCGGGGAAGGCGTGCGGGACTTGCGGGAACCGGTGCGCGTGGACGGACCCGCGGCCGGGACCGGGCCGGTGTGCCATCTGGTGGTGGGGTTCGACCGGTATCCCGCCAGTCATGTGGCGCGCTGTCCTTCGTCATGGGTCTCGCGGTGCCGCTGCAGGCGTATCTGCATGTCGCCCACGTCGTCGACCTTGACGATTTTCCGGTCGAACCGGACCGGGACGATTGGGAACGGCGCATCGTCGACACGGTCGAGCGGGAACGGACGGAGGCGTGCACCATGCTCACCCAAGGAATTGGAGCTACTACAGAGCTACTACTCCCATGAGGGCAACCCGGCGCACTTGTTGGCGACGATCGCCGACGCGAATGACGCCCTGATGATCATCATCGGCAATTCGCGGGGAGGGTTGGTGTCCGGCATCGAGCGGGTGGTGGGGGAGTCGGTGTCTTCGCACCTGGTCCACCACGGCCTCGGTCCGGTTGTCCTGGTCCCCGAACACGCGTCGGCGCCGCGGGACCGGCGGCC
>Ga0247825_10000243_pt1 | contig 33096 bp, 35 predicted proteins | sample 13C_Vanillin_Day_FD_194413 | JGI IMG/M metagenome (GOLD analysis project Ga0247825, IMG submission 194413) | Soil microbial communities from agricultural site in Penn Yan, New York, United States - 13C_Vanillin_Day48 | ecosystem: Environmental > Terrestrial > Soil > Agricultural land | place... | reverse complement strand
GATGTTCTGGATTCCGGGTTCGCGCCCATAGCGCGTCGAAGACGCGCGTAAACGCGCTTATGGGCGCGCCCCGGAATGACGGCCCGGAGTTTTTCAGCAAACTGCTAGCTCTCGACCAGGGACCGCCGCGAGTCCGAAGCGAACTGGCGGCGCCAAAGCACGATCGCGACGATGACGGTGGTCGTCATCAAGAGCCACGGGCTGATGAACCAGCCGAGATAGCCGAGCGCAAAAAAGAACGCGCGCTGCCCGCGGTTGAAATGCCGTCCCGCGACCTCGCATAGTCCTCCGACCCGCGCCGCGTGCGCCTTGGCCTCCGGCAGTTCCTTGTCTTTTGCAGGCGGCGTGGCGCCGACCAGGATCGCGACGTAGTTGTAGAGGCGGTAGGACCAGGCGAACTTGAAGAAGGCATAGACGAAGATGATGGCAAGCCCCATCGTCTTCAGCTCCCACTGCACCGGCGTCATCTGCACGCCGAAGGGAAGCGCCGCGATCACCTGAAGCAACTCCTGGGTCGAGCGTAAGAGCGTCAGCGCACCGCCGATTGCGATCAGCGAGGTGGAGGCGAAGAACGCGGTGCCGTTCTGCAGAGCCGCCACGATCTGCGCATCGACCATGCGCATCTCGCGCCCGAGCATCTGCAGCATCCAGCTGTCGCGGTAGAGATGCATCTCGGAGTTGAGGCCGCGCCGGCGCTGCTCGGTGAACGACAGCGTGAGCGAGTAGATCACCCAGGCGCCGAAGAACCAGGCGAGCGCGACGAGATCGAGGGTCGAGAGCAGCGGCATGGCGAATCTCCCCTCAAAGAAGGCTCCCACCGCGGGAACGTCCGTGCAAGGTCGCGGCTTGTCATGAGCCGGATCTTATGTACCAAGCCGGATGCTGGCGTTTCGGGCCGCGGTCTGCCACCATCCGATGACACGGAGATGCGAATGCCGCAGACGATCACCACCGGCTACAAGGCGCTGGTCGAAGCCGCCGAACGCGAGATCGAAACCGTTTCAATCGAGGACGCGCTCAAGCTGCACGGCCGCGGCGATACCGTGCTGGTCGATCTTCGCGATCCCCGCGAGCTGGAGCGCGAAGGCAAGATCCCGGGGGCGTTCCATTGCCCGCGCGGGATGCTGGAGTTCTGGATCGACCCGGAGAGCCCGTACCACAAGCCTCAGTTCGCCGAGGACAAGCGCTTCGTGTTCTTCTGCGGCGGAGGCTGGCGTTCTGCGCTCGCCGCGCAGGCGGCGCATCGCATGGGACTGAAGCCGGTGGCGCATATCGGCGGCGGCTTCGGCGCCTGGAAGAAGGCCGGCGGGCCGGTGGAGGCATGGGTGCCCAAGCAAAAGAACGAGCAAAAGAACGAGCAAAAGGGCTGATACAAAAAGCTGTATGGTGTCGCCGCGTCAGGCCGTAACATGAGTGTCGAACAGCAACCACCCGCAACCGAGAACACGACCGCAACGCTGGCCGAGGCGCCGCGCCGCAGCTGGACGTCGCCCGAACTCTGGCTGCTGGGCGCGATGGGAGTGTTCGGGCTGGTCGGTTTTATCGTGGCCTTCAGCCTGCTCATGGCGCGCACCACGGTCGATCCGCAGGCCGCAGCCCAAGGCGTCCCGCGGGTCGTCACGCCCGGCGCCGTGTCGTCGTCCGCCACGCCGCAACAGCAAGGCGCGGGGCAGCCCGGACCTCCGGGTCCGCAGGGGCCGCCCGGACCGGCCGGCCCGCGCGGCGCAACCGGCGACGCCGGCATCCGCATCGTTCGCCTCGCATGCAGCACCGGCGACTGCACTCTGCAATGCGAACCGGACGAGGTGCTGCTCACCGCCCATTGCGGCGTCGGGCGCACCCAGGCGATCTATCCGACCGAGACCAGCGCGCTGTGCCGCTCGCGCAGCACCGCGCGGGTCGAGGTGGTCGCGGCCTGCGTCCGGGCGACGCGGCGCTAGGGCATAGCCGTCCGAAGGACGGCGTCGCTTCGCTCGCCTATGATCCCGAAAAGTGTGAAGCGGTTTTCGGATAAGATCATGCCCGAACATGAAAATGAGCGACGGGTCTGATTCAACGAAGTTGAATCAGACCCTAGCCATCATTCGGGCCGCTGAAGCTGTCGATCAGTAAAAATCGTTTGTCAGCAGCGGGGCACTCCACCGATTATGAGACCAGCAGGGGAGGCCGGATTGGCCCTTACACTCATCATCGGCAACAAGAATTATTCGTCATGGTCGTTCCGGCCGTGGATCGGCATGAAGGCCGCGGGCATCGCGTTCGACGAGGTGGTGATCTCGCTCAACGCCCCGGACTTCAAGGCGCGGGTGTCGAAACATTCGGGCACCGGCAAGGTGCCGGTGCTGATCGACGGCGGCGTGGAGGTCTGGGAGTCGCTTGCGATCCTGGAATATGCCGCCGAGAAGTTTCCGGCGGCGAAGCTCTGGCCGCAGGACACGGCCGCACGCGCCCACGCGCGCACCATTTCGTCGGAAATGCATGCGGGCTTTGTGCCGCTGCGCCGCGCGGCGCCCATGAACATGTGGCGGCCGGTCAAGCGGCTGGAACTGAACCCCGACGTCGCGGCCAACGTGAGCCGCATCGACGCCATGTGGACCGATTGTCGCACCCGGTTCGGCGCCGGCGGGCCGTTTCTGTTCGGCGGCTTCACGGCGGCCGACGCCATGTACGCGCCCGTGGTGTCGCGATTTCACACCTACGGGATTTCGGTGAGTGACACCGCGCGCACCTACATGGCGGCGATGATGGCGCTGCCGGCCTGGGGCGAGTGGCTGTCGGCGGCTCTCAAGGAGCCCTGGGTGCTGGCCGAGGACGAGATCGACTGGCCGACCGTGCTCCGCGTCTAGCTAGCTGAAGTTGCCCAGATAGAGCAGGTAGAAGATCGCCGCGACCAGGCACGTGCTTACGACCAGCACGACCAGCACCGGCCGGTCGAGAAATCCGGCACGGGCCTCGACCGCGCTTTCAACCACGTGATTGCCTTCCTTGTGCATGATCGTCTCCATCATTCGGCTTCGGCGCGCCGGTACATCCATCGGTCGAGGCGTTCCGGCATGATCCATGGCCACGCGAAGCTGGTGAACACCGCCCACCAAGCGCCGTTAAATGCGCCGAAGTAGATGCCGTTCTGCACGCCGCCGGCGTTGCCGCCGGTCAGGCCGCCGACCACCGAGCCAACCACGATCCAGAACGCAAACCAGATGGCCGCAACGAGCGCGACGCGTCCCATGTGAATTCTCCTCGTGCGAAACAACGACGCGGGGAAAAATTCGTTCCGGGTGCAAACGGTTAGCGCGGGGCGTCGTGCATCCAGTCTTCGAGTGCGCGCGGCATCAGCCACGGCCACAGGAACACGGTGAGCAGCGCGAGAATGAATCCGGTGATGCCGCCGGTCAGCGGCGAGTTGAACGCGAAGCTGGCAAGCTCCGTCGCGGCGAAGATCCAGCCGGCGAACCAAAGGCCCGCAACAATGGCCACGCGATCCATGGCAGCGCTCCCTGCTGCGCCCCCAATCGGACAATTCCTTGTGAAACCAACTCCCGCCGCGGGAGGGTGTTCCGCCCCTATTTTGGGCGAATCCCGCTGGCATGGGGTCAGGCAGCCCAAAATCGCAACATCTAGGCGGCCTTCTTTCGTTGTCGAGAGGCTTGCCAAACCGTGAGAAAGTCCATTTCTTTCTGCCCGGATTTGGTCACGACCGGGGGAATAATCCTCTCGTGCCGGCTGTTCGGGGGAAATCCAACGGCCGTGAGCATGGGGGCGGTTCCAGCGGTCCCAATATCGGCGCGGCCGGGAGATATCGCTATGCGACTTGCACTTCGAACTGCCCTTGTTTCCGCTTGCCTGCTGGCCTTGTTGCCCGCGGGTCCTGCGACGGCCCAGGAGACCCCGCCGCCGGTGAAGGGGATGTTCCTGCTGACCGACTACCCGGCGATGACGGTCCGCCCGGGCTCCACCACCACCGTCAACCTGCGGCTTCGCAACTACGCGCTGCCGCCCGAGCGTTTCGCCTTCAGCATAAACGGCGCGCCGCAGGGCTGGACCGTGACGCTGCTCGGCGGCGGCCAGCCGGCCGCGGCCGCGATGGTCTCCACCAACGACAGCACCACGCTGCAACTGCGTCTCGACGTGCCGGAGAACGCGGCGATGGGCACGCAGAACCTCACGGTGGTCGCCAAGGGCGCCTCGACCGAACTGACGCTGCCGATCGCGGTGACGCTCGCCAAGGACCTGCCGGCCAAGCTCTCGATCAAGGCGCAACTGCCGTCGATCCGCGGCAACGCCAAGTCGAGCTTCGAGTACCAGATGGACATCAAGAACGACTCCGGCCGCAACCTCGTGGTCGCGCTCGGGGCGCAGGCGCCGCAGAACTTCGAGGCGACCTTCACCGAGCAGTACGGCAGCACTGAGCTGAACTCGATCCCGATCGAGGCCGGCCAGTCCAAGACGGTGAAACTGAAGATCCGCCCGCCGAGCACCGTCGCCGCCAACCGCTATCCGGTTTCGGTGAAGGCGACCGCGGAAGACGCATCCGCCGACGCGACGGTGGCGCTGGAGGTCACCGGCTCGCCGCGGCTCAGCCTATCGGGCCGTGACGGCGTACTCAGCGGCCGCGCCGAGGCCGGCAAGGAAACCAGCATTCCGCTGCTCATCACCAACTCCGGCACCGCGCCGGCCGACGAGGTCGAGCTCAGTTCGTCCGCGCCGAGCGGCTGGAAGATCGAGTTCGATCCCAAGACCGTCGACCGCATCCCGCAGGGCGGCCAGCCCAAGGAGGTTCAGGTCCGCGTCACGCCGCCGGAGAAGGCGATCGCCGGCGACTACGCGCCGACCTTCAACGTCAACTCGCGCGGCGAATCCGCCTCGACCCAGTTCCGCGTCGCGGTCGGCACCTCGACCATGTGGGGCATCGCCGGCGCCGGTATCATCGCCATCGCGCTGCTGATCATGGTGGGCGCGGTCGCAAGGTTCGGTCGGCGATGACCGACACAGTCATCGAGGTTCACGACCTCACCAAGCGCTACGGCCGCGCCACGGCCGTCGACAGCGTCTCGTTCTCGATCCGGAAGGGCGAGATCTTCGGCCTTCTGGGCCCGAACGGCGCCGGCAAGACCACCACTATCCTGATGATGCTGGGGCTGACCGATGTCACCTCCGGCACCGTCAGCGTGATGGGGCGCGATCCGGTGCGCCAGCCGCTGCAGGTGAAGCGCGTGGTCGGCTATCTGCCGGACACCGTCGGCTTCTACGACTACATGACGGCGGTGGACAACCTCCGTTACACCGCGGCCCTGATCGGCATCCCCTCGGCCGACCGCGACAAGCGCATCGCCTCGGCGCTGGAGCGTGTCGGGCTTCAAGACGTTGGTCACAAGCGCGTCGGTGCATTCTCGCGCGGCATGCGCCAGCGGCTTGGTCTCGCCGAGATCCTGATGAAGGACGTTTCGATCGCGATCCTCGACGAGCCCACGTCGGGCCTCGATCCGCACGCGACATCGGAATTGCTGGAGATGATCCGCACGCTCAAGCGTGACGGGGTGGCGGTGCTGGTGTCCTCGCACCTGCTGGAGCGGGTGCAGAGCATCTGCGACCGTGTCGCGCTGTTCAACTCCGGCAAGATCGTGCTGCTTGGCACCGTGCCGGAATTGGCCCGCGAGGTGCTGGGCGGCGGCTACAACGTCGAGGTGGAGGCGGAGGGCGAAGAGCTTGCCATTCGGTTCTCCGAACTGTCCGGCGTGAAGGCGGTGGACCAGTCCGGTCCGAACCGCTACCGGCTCCTGGCCGAGACCGACGTTCGGCCGCAGGCCGCAGCCGCGGTGGTCAAGGCGGGCGGATCGCTTCGCCGCCTGTCGATCGCCGAGCCGTCGCTGAACGCGATCTACGACCACTATTTCGAAACCCATGGAGGCCATCATGCCGCAACGTGAGGGCTCTCCCTGGCAAGGCCTGAGCGTCGTTTTCTTTCGTGAGTTGTTCGATCATCTCACGAGCGCGCGCATGCTGGTGCTTCAGTTCCTCGTGCTGCTGTTCGGCGCGGCGGTGGTCTATTTTGCCGCCGAGCAGATCCGCAACACCACGGCGGAGGATCCATTCCTGTTCCTGCGGCTGTTCGCGCCGCCCGGACAGACGCTGCTGTCGTTCGTGCTGGTGATCAGCATCCTGGTGCCGATCATGGCGATCGGACTCGGCTTCGACTCGGTCAACGGCGAATACAACCGCCGCACCATGTCGCGGATCCTGTCCCAGCCGATCTATCGCGACGCGCTGCTGTTCGGGAAATTCCTGGCCGGCCTCGCCACGCTGTCGATCTGCCTCGTCACGTTGTGGCTGCTGGTGATCGGCTTCGGCCTCATCCGCCTCGGGATCCCGCCGGGCGCGGAAGAGATCGGCCGGCTGATCATGTTCCTCCTCATCACCATCGCCTATGCCGGTGTCTGGCTCGCGCTCTCGATCCTGTTTTCAGTGATCTTCCGCTCGACCGCGACGGCGGCGCTGGTGGGGCTCGGGCTGTGGCTGTTCCTGTCGCTGCTGTGGCCCGCGCTGGCGCAGATGATCGGCGAGGTGATCTCGCCGTCCGACATCCGGTTTGCCGCCCTCGGCCTGCCGACGCCGGACACGCTCGCCTGGCAGCAGGGCCTGTCGCGGCTCTCGCCCGGCACGCTCTACGGCGAAGCGGTGGTGTCCATGCTCAACCCGGACGCCCAGTCGATGACGACGCTGCTTGCCCAGTTCCAGGGCCGCATCGCGTCGCCTCTGCCGCTCGACCAGAGCATCATCCAGGCCTGGCCGCAGATGGTGAGCCTGATCGCCGGGATGATCATGCTCTACGTGGTGGGCTACGTCGTGTTCCAGCGGCAGGAAGTCCGGGCATAGGAAGTTTCGGGTTCAGGCCACCACGCTTCAGAAATGCCGAAGGGCGGCCCAACCGGGCCGCCCTTCGTGCATTCGGGGTGATGGCGTGCGTTAGACCGCAACCACCGCGATGATCTTCAGCGTGCGCGGCTCGACGATGATGATCTCGTCATCGACGATGAAGTAGCTGTAGCCGCGCCACGCCGGATAGATCTCGATCAGCGTCGCCGGCACCGCCACGAACTTCACCGTACGCGGCACCACCGTGCCGACGCTGATGTTGAAGTTGATCGAACTGCGCGAAACCTTTGGCGCGCTGCTCGACTGGATCACGGTCTTGCGGATCGTGGTCTTCTGCTCGGTCGTCAGGTTGGGAGCGGCCGCAGCCTGCGTGCTGCCCGCTGCGCCCTGGCCGGTGGTGGTGTTGGCCTTGCTGTCCTGCGTAGACTTGCTGTCCTGCGCAGACTTGGACTTGACCGCCGGGGCCGCCTTGTTGTCCTGAGCCTGGGTCTTGCTGGCCGGAGCCTGCTTGTCCTGCGCTTGCTTGTCCTGGGCCTGGGCCTTGTTGTCCTGGGCCTTGTCCTGGGCCTGGGTCTTGCTGGTCGGCGGTGCGTCCTTGCTCTGGGCCTTCTGGTCGGCCGCGCCCTGGCCGGTGGTCGAAGCCTTGGTATCGGACTTCATCTTCGCGCCATTGGACTTCACGTCCGCGCCGGCCTTGCTGTCGGCCTTGTCGGCACCCGCGCCGCCCTTCATTTCCGCGCCGCCCTTGACGTCGGCACCGCGATTCATCTCAGCGCCGGCCTTTGCCGCCGGCTCCTTGGCGCCTTGCGAAACGGCGAGGCCGGTGCCGGCGAACAACGCGGCAGCGGCAACAGTCGCCAGAAGCGATTTCTTCATTTCAAAGTCTCCTCTGAATTAATTTTCGGCCGAATTATTCGGCTCGCGGGGCAACGTCGGATGACATGAATCGTTCCGGACATTTCGGAACTTTCATATATGTTCCATCCTGAAGGCTGGTTCACGCTAGATTGAGCGCAAGAATCGGACGGCGAGCCTGGGGAGAGAATCGGTTGCCGATCGCATCCATCATCGACACGCGCTCCGCGGAGTTTTCCGCCAATGCCGCGCGCATGCGCGCTCTCGGCGACGAACTGAAAGCCAAACGCGCCGAAGCCGCGCTGGGAGGATCGCAGCGCACAAGAGAGCGGCACCTTTCGCGCGGCAAGCTTCTGCCGCGCGATCGCGTGATGCGGCTGCTCGATCCGGGCTCGCCGTTTCTCGAGCTGTCGCCGCTGGCCGCCAACGGCATGTATGACGACGCGATCCACGGCGCGGGTCTCATCACCGGGATCGGCCGCGTCGAAGGCCGCGAATGCGTGATCGTCTGTAACGACAGCACCATCAAGGGCGGCACCTACTATCCGATGACGGTGAAGAAGCACCTGCGGGCGCAGGAGGTCGCGCGCGAGAACCGGCTGCCCTGCATCTATCTCGTCGACAGCGGCGGCGCCAATCTGCCGCACCAGACCGAGGTGTTTCCCGACCGCGAGCATTTCGGCCGCATCTTCTACAACCAGGCCACCCTCTCTTCGCTGGGCATTCCGCAGATCGCCGTGGTGATGGGCTCGTGCACCGCGGGCGGCGCCTACGTTCCGGCGATGAGCGACGAGACGATCATCGTGAAGGGGCAGGGCACCATTTTCCTCGCCGGCCCGCCGCTGGTGAAGGCCGCCACCGGCGAGGTCGTGTCGGCCGAGGACCTCGGCGGCGCCGACGTCCACACCCGCAAGTCCGGTGTCGCCGACCACATGGCGGCCGATGACGCGCATGCGCTGGCGCTCGCCCGCCGCATCGTCGCCAATCTCAACACGAAGAAGACGGTCGACATTCCGCTCCTTCAGCCGCGCGAGCCGAAATACGACCTGGCGGAGCTCGACGGCGTCGTGCCGCAGGACCTGCGCAAGCAGGTCGACGCGCGTGAGATCATCGCGCGCCTGGTCGACGGCTCCGACTTCGACGAGTTCAAGGCGCTCTACGGCACCACGCTGGTCACCGGCTTCGCGCATCTGGCGGGCATTCCGGTCGGCATCCTCGCCAACAACGGCATCCTGTTTTCGGAAAGCGCGCTCAAGGCCGCGCACTTCATCGAGCTGTGCTGCCAGCGCCGCATTCCGCTGCTGTTCCTGCAGAACATCTCGGGCTTCATGGTCGGCCGCGACTACGAGGCCGGCGGCATTGCCAAGGACGGCGCCAAGATGGTGACGGCGGTGGCCTGCGCGCAGGTGCCCAAGGTGACGCTGATCGTGGGAGGCTCGTTCGGCGCGGGCAACTACGGCATGTGCGGGCGCGCCTACGGCCCGCGCTTCCTGTTCACCTGGCCGAACGCGCGCATCTCGGTGATGGGCGGCGAGCAGGCCGCCTCGGTGCTGGCGACCGTGCGGCGCGACAATATCGAAGCCGATGGAAAGAAGTGGTCCGCGGAGGAGGAAGACGCCTTCAAGGCGCCGATCCGCGCGCAGTACGAGACCGAGGGCAATCCGTATTACGCGACCGCGCGGCTGTGGGACGACGGGATCATTCTGCCGGGCGAGACGCGTCGGGTGCTGGCGCTGGCGTTCTCGGCGGCGCTGAACGCGCCGGTGCCGGCGACGAGGTTTGGGGTGTTCAGGATGTAGCTCGCTTGCGAACGGAAAGGGCGCGCTATGGCGCGCCCTTTTGTTGTTTGAGCGTTTAACCTGCGCCTCTATCGCGCCTCCGCCGCCCTTCGCTTCACCGTCACCTGGATGATCCGGTTGGTGCTGCTCTGGTGGATCAGCAGGTTGCCCTCCCGGGTGCTGCGCATGTGGCGGATGTGGCCGGCGTGGATGTCGCCGGAGGGGATCGCCCAGCTCTGGAAGGTCTCGGTCTTCGGATCGAAGCGCACCAGGGCGTCGGGCCGCTGGAACGACTCGTTGTACCAGACGATGCCGTCGACCACGACGATCGCATAGGGGTGCGACTTCGCCCCGCTCGGCGATGGCCATTCCTTGATCTCGCCGGTCTTCGGATCGAGCCGGCCGATCCGGCCGAGGCTCGAGTTGACGAACCAGATCATGCCGTCGTCGGCGATGTCGAGACGGCGCACCGTGGAGCCTTCCGGCAGCTTGATCTCGGTGATCGCCATGGTCGCCGGATCGACCTTGAGCAGGCAGTTGCGGCCGTTGCACGAAACCCACGGCGTGCCGTCGGCGTCGATCTTGACGCCGTAGGGGCCCGACTTCGGGGAGGGCGCGTTGACCAGCTTGATCTCGCCGGTCTCGGGGTCGAGCCGTCCGATCATGTTGGAGTTCTGCAGCGAGAACCACATGACGTTGTTCTTGTCGAACTTCATCGTGTGGGGATCCTTCGCGGCCGGATCCGGCATCTTGTAGACGGTGACCTTGCCGGTGTCGGGATCGACCCGGCCCACGGTGCCGTTCATGTTGCCCGTGTACCAGGGCCGGCCCTTGTTATCGAGTTCGACGGTGTGCGGCCGCGACATTTCCGGCAGCTGATATTCCCGCTTCTCGCCGGTCTTGGGATCGAAGTGTCCGATCAGGTTGCCGTACTGCCCGGCCCACCAGATCGTGCCGTCTTCCGCCTGCATCGGGTCGCGCGTGCGCTGGCCTCTGGTCGGCATCACCCACTCGGTGAAGGCGATCTCGTTCGGGCCCGGCACGAGCCTGGGCGTGCGCCGGGTGTTGGGCGGGAAGTGCTTGGCGAGATATTCGGTGAGCGTCGCGGTTTCCACCGGCGCGCCGGACAGATCGAGCATGGTGCCCATCAAGGCTTTCCACCCGTCCTGGGTGTAGCCCGAACTGCCGGTGATCAGGTTGGTCCGGTGGCACATCGTGCAAAGGTTTTCGGCCAGCAGTTTGCCCTGGGTGCCGTCGTCCGGCAGCGCGGGCGTCTGGGCTTGGGCTGGGGCTTGGCCTTGCGCCTGCGCGGCAAGCGGCAGGCAGGCGAACAGGGCAGCGGCGAACAGGGTGTTTGGCAGTCGAGGCATGTGTCACCTTCCAAACGAGGCTGTATGAGTCCAATTTACCAGATCGCCCCAGCAGGAAACATCCAGCATGAATGGTTTCTTCAAAACCGCGGGCTTCGCCGCGTTCGCCTTCGCAGCGGGGTTCCTGGCCAACAACCTCGCCACCGCGCGTGAACCGTCGGTGTCGGCCAAGACCATCCTGCAAACCGACGTGAAAGGCGGCGTGTTCGAGGAGGCCGTGGTCCAGGTCTACCAGTTCGAGCCGGGCGCGGCGCTGCCGTGGCACATCCATCCCGACGCGCACGAGATCGCCTATATCCTCGACGGCGCGCTGACGCTGGAGATCGACGGGCAGGGCTCGCGCGTGCTGCGGGCGGGTGACGCGAGCCACGTCGCGCCGAACGTGGTGCATCGCGGCTCGACCGATCCGGCGCTGGGCGTCAAGCTCGTCGCGGTCCGCTTCAAGCCGAAGGACAAGCCCCTGGTGACGCTGATCCAGCGTTGAGCGGAGCGCAGGGTGGGCTCAACAAGGTCGGTGTTCGCCGAAAAATCTCGGCCGTACCTGCGCGACACGCACAAACGAACGCGGCCCCGGCGAGATGCGCCGAAGGCCGCGTGTTCGATCAGTCGATGGGCGTTAGCGCCAGAACAGCGCCAGCAGCAGGATGATCGGCAGCGGAATGCCGATGAGCCAAAGCAACGCGCCTTTACCGAATGTCATGTTCGACCTCCGTGATTGGATCACCGGAGAAACGGCGGTCGCGGTAAAAAGTTCCAAGCTCAAACGGGCTATGGTTTCCACCACACCAGTGCGACCCCTGCGGTGGAGGCCGCAAGTCCCGCGATCGCCCAGGGCGTCAGATGCTCGCCGAGCAGCAGAAGCGCCATGATCGCGGATGCGCCCGGCACGATGAAGAAGCCGGACGACGCGCGGCCTGCGCCGTAGCGCTCCAGCATCAGGCTGTAGATCACCATGCCGAAGATCGACATCGCCAGCGTGTTCCAGGCGAGCGCCGCGGCAAAATTCCAGGTCCAGCGCCAGTGCGGCGTCTCGAAGACGAGCATCAGCAGCAGCACCGCGAGTGCGCCGCCGGCCAACTGCACGACGGTCGATTCGAAGGCCGGCACGTCTGCGGCAAACCGCTTGAGGATCAGCGTGCCGACGACCAGCCCGACCAGGCTGAGCCCCAGCAGCGCCAGATTGCCGGTGCCGAGCGACAGCGGCACGCCGAGCAGCACGCCCGCGAAGCCGAGCCCGACGCCGAGCCATTGCCACCATGCGAACCGCTCGCCGAGCAGCGCCACACCCAGCGCCGCGGTCAGGATCGGGTGAAAGGCGTGCACCAGCGCGGTCGGCGTCGCATCGACCGCGACCAGCGCCGCATGCGTCATCGACAGGCCGAAGCCGTGCAGCAGCGCGCCGCCCAGCAGCAGCCAGGGCCAAGCGGCGGCGCGCGGCCAGTTCCGGCCCATGATGCGCAGCAAAACCGCCGCCGCAACCGCCGCGATCGAAAGCCGCGCGGCGACCAGCGCGAACGGCGTCGCGTCGGTCAGCCCGATTTTCGCCGCGACATACGAGGAGGCCCACAGCAACGCAAAGGCGAAGGGCAGAAGCGCGGGCAGCACGGCAAGCGGCACGGCAGGCCCATCGGGTTGATTGCGGGACGCCCTCTATAGCGGCTCAAGCAGCCGCGCGCCCTTCGTATGATCGACGGGCGCCGTTCGCCAAAGGCAGAGGCAGATCGAATGTGACGACGGAACTACTTCAGCAACTTGTACAGCCGCTCGTCGTAGAGCGCGCCGGTCATTGTTGCGAGCTTGGTGCGGAACTCGCGGGTTTCCTTCTGCATCTCGTGCAGGTCGAAGGAGCCGCGATTGCCCCAGGATTCCACCACGGTGAAATGATTCGGCCGGTTGGTCTGCTGCCACACGTCGAACGACAGATTGTTGGCGTGCTTGCGGCTGTCCTCGGCGAGCTGCTTCACCGCGGCGACGCCGTTGTCCTTTTGCGGCGGGATCACGTCCACATGGGTGACGGCGTAGATCGGGTCCTTGCCGCCGGACTTCGCCGGCGCGACCGCGAGGCCGTTGTGCTGGCGCGTGTCGTTTGGCGCAGCGAGCGTCGTGGCGAGCTTTTCGTTCAGCTTCTTGACGTGATCGCCCGCGGCATGGGCGTCGAACGCCAACTGGTTGGTCCAGGAGCCGAGCACCACAAACTGATTGGGCCGGTCGATGCGCTGCAGCACTTCGAGGCTGACCGCGCCCGCGTCCTTGCGCGCACCCTCCCGGTAGGTCTTGAGCGCGGCGGCACCGACCTTGGCCAGCACCGGACCGACCTCGACATAGGTCACGGTGTAGAACGTCGCGGTTTGCGCCACAGCCGCCGGAGTTCCGGCCACGGTCATGGTGGCGATCATGGCAAAGCAGGCCAGCCCAGAGCCGGCCAGCGCGATAAGGCGAAACATAGCGAACCTCCCAGCATTTTCGGCATTGATCGGCTAAAGCGTGACGACGACATTGCCCATTGTCTTGCCCTGTTCGACCGCCTCGTGCGCGGCGACGATGTCCTTGAGCGGCAGGGTGAGTGCGACGTTGTTGATCAGCGTCTTGTTTTCCAGCATGCGGTTGATGCCGGTGACCGCGGACGTGCGTTCGGCAGGGGTCAGCTCGTAGACAAAGATGTATTGCAGCCTGATGCCGCTGGTCAGCAGGAACTGCGACGGGATCGTCGCTTCCGCGCTGCCGGTGCCGTAGATCACCGCCTGGCTGCGGGCATGCAGGATGCCGGGATAGAGTTTGGCGTTGGCGGCGACATCCATCTCGATCACCGCGTCGATGCCGGCCTTGCCGGTCAGCGCCATCACCCGCTCGCCGACGTTCTCGCGCTTGTAGTCGATGGTGTGGTCGGCGCCGGCCTGCTTCGCGAGCGCGGCCTTCGCGTCGGAACTGATGGTGGCGAGCACGGTCGCGCCGGCTGCCTTGGCGAACTGGATGGCGTAATGGCCGACGCCGCCCGCGCCGCCGGTGACCAGGACGGTCCTGCCTTTGGCGGCGCCCGCAACCTCCACGGCGTTCCAGGCGGTCATCGCCGGAATCCCGAGGCAGGCGCCGGCCTCGTCGCTGATATGAGAGGGCAGCGGCACGGCATATTGCGCCGGCAGCACCACGTATTCGGCACAGGTGCCGAAGGCGCGCTTCCATTGCGCGTTCCAGAGCCAGACCCGCTCGCCCTTGCGGGAGGCTGGCACACCCTCGCCAACCGCCTCGATCTCGCCCGCGCCGTCGCTGTGCGGGATCACGCGCGGAAACGCGATCTTGCGGGTGCGGCCTTCGCGCCCCTTCACGTCGGAGGGATTGACGCCCGACGTCTTGAGCCTGACGCGGACCTCGCCCGGACCCGGCTTGGGCGTTTCAACCTCGGCGACGCTCAGCACGTCGCGGGCCGCGCCATTCTTTTCGTAGAACGCCGCACGCATTCGTTCACCCCCGGCTTTGGGTTATTGTGTCGTTTGACAGGTGACCCCGCAATGGGGCGTTCGCACCGCCCGGGAGGCCGGCCATGACGTTGGGATTCAAGACGGCGCTGATCGTGGGCGCGGGTGCGGGGCTCAGCGCGTCGTTGGGACGGCAGCTTTCGGGCGAGGGCGTGAAAGTGGCGCTTGCCGCGCGTTCGACCGAGGATCTCGCAGGCTTTGCCCGTGAAATCGGCGCGGTCACCTTCGCCTGCGACGCCAGCAGGCGGAGCGACGTCGACAAGCTGTTCGCCGACCTCGACAAGGGGCCGGGTGCGCCGGAGATCGTGATCTACAACCCGAGCTACCGCACCCGCGGGCCGGTCGCCGATCTCGATCCCGCCGAAGTCGAGAAATCGCTGATGGTCTCGGCGTTCGGCGGATTTCTGGTCGCCCAGCAGGCGGTCCGGCGCATGCTGCCGAAGAAAAGCGGCTGCATCGTCTTCACCGGCGCGTCCGCCAGCGTGAAGGGCTACGCGCAGTCGGCGCCGTTCGCGATGGGGAAGTTCGCGTTGCGCGGCCTCGCCCAGAGCATGGCGCGCGAACTGCACCCCAAGGGCATCCACGTCGCCCACGTCATCATCGACGGCGGCATCAGGAGCGAGCGGCGCCAGGAACCGGCGGACAAGCCCGCGAGCATGCTCGACCCCGACGCCATCGCCGCCTCCTATCTCGGCGTCATCCGCCAGCCGCCAAGCGCCTGGTCGCACGAGGTGGAGGTGCGTCCGTGGGTGGAGAGCTTCTGAGCCGCGCGACGGTGGTAAGGCGGTAGCCGAAGCTGATCGATGAACGCCGGGCGAAGCTGCCATGCGCGCGCGATGCGAGGCTCGATTCAACATCAAGCTTCGCATTCAAATATCTGAAATATCATCAGTATTCATACGAGCCGATGTTGCATAAATCGGCCTCCGCACGCGCATTTTTCGTACCCCGGCACAATTTAAATGCTATGGTTTGGTGAACGGCCATTCAGCGACAAGAAGGCCGTTGATGGGGAGGACGATGTCAGTCAGCGTGATGGGGGTTCCTTTGTTGAAGGCCCACAAGTATTCGATCGGTCAGCATGTTCGTTATACGGCAGGTCCGTTCAGCCGTGTCGGCTCGAGCGGTTCGTTCACGGTGGTCAAGCTTCTGCCGGTGGAAGGCGACGAGCATCAGTACCGGATCAAAAGCAACGGCGAGGCGTTCGAGCGCGTCGCCAAGGAAAGCCAGCTCGATCGCGACCGTTGAGCGAGCAAGGCCTGTAAGGTGCATGAGAACGGGCCCTTGACGGGGCCCGTTTTCATTTGCCGCGGCGGCGGAATCCGGCGACACAGGATTTGTGCTGAACCGTTTCAGTTTGCGACGTTGCCGCGAGCGAGGAGGAGACCGAAGCGATGCCGACCTACATCACCCAGGGCCGTTACACCCGCGAAGCCATCAAGGGCATGATCGTGAAGCCGGAGGACCGCTTCGAGGCGCTGTCGCGGCACGTCGCGCGGGCCGGCGGGCGGGTGATCGGCTATTACCTGACCTTCGGCGAGTACGACTTCCTGACCATCATCGAGGCCCCCGGCGAGACGCAGATGGCGGCGATCCTGCTGTCGGCGGCGGGAGCGGGCGGCATCACCGATGTCCGCACCACGATTGCGCTCAGCGCCGTCGAGGCCAAGGGCGCGTTCGCGGCCGCGGGCGATCTGTCTCATTCGTTCCGCACGCCGGGCGGCGCGTGAACGCCGGCTCAGAGGCTTTCCGCCGCAGGGGGCAGACCGCTGCGGCATGCTAAATCGCCGCATGGTTCCGGCACGGTGGAATAGTCACGCTTGCCGGGCGTTGGTGTTCTGGGTGCGGTCAAAAATAACGACAGAGGGAGTGGATCATGCAAAATCTGGTTCGAACGGCCGCTTTGGGGTTCGTCGCAATGTCGGCGGCCTTTTCCGCACCGGCCGCCGCTCAGGATTATCCGTCCAAACCGGTGAAGATCATCGTGCCGTTCGGCGCCGGCGGCCCGGCCGACGTGTTCTCGCGGCAGCTCGCGCAGATTCTCCAGGACCAGCTCAAGCAGACTTTCGTGGTCGAGAACCGGCCCGGCGCGGGTTCGATCATCGGCACCAGCGAGGTCGCGAAGTCCGCGCCCGACGGCTACACGCTGCTGACCATGTCCAACACCCACACCACCAATGAATCGCTGACGCCGAACAAGCCGTTCGCGCTCATGCGCGACTTCGTGCCGGTGGCCGGGATCAACTATTCCGACCTCGTGATGGTCGTGCACCCGTCGGTGCAGGCGAAGGACGTCAAGGAGTTCATCGCGCTGGCCAAGAAGGATCCGGACAAGCTCAACTTCGCTTCGTCGGGACCGGCGACGCCGTATCACATGGCCGGCGAGCTGTTCAAACACATGACCGGCACCAAGATCGTGCACGTGCCGCACAAGGCGTCCGGCGAGATGCGCTCGAGCGTGATCGGCGGCCACGTGCAGATGGCGTTCGACGCCGTCACCACCATGACCGAGAACGCCAAGGCCGGGCATGTGCGCGCGCTCGGCACATCGGCCAGCAAGCGGTCGAAGGTGCTGCCGGACGTGCCGACCATCGCCGAAGCCGGAGTTCCGGGTTACGAGTCGACCATCTGGCTCGGCATCATGGCGCCGAAGGGAACCCCGCAGGCGGTGGTCGACAAGCTCAACGCCGAGATCAACAAGGCCATCAACCGGCCCGAGGTGCTCGCCGCGTGGGACAAGCAGGGCGCGGTTCCGCTGGCAATGAAACCCGCGGAATTCGACGCTTATCTGCGCAAAGACATCGAAAAATGGTCCGTCGTGGTTAATGCGGCCGGGCTCGCGCAGAAGCCATAGCTCAGATTTTGTCTGGCGTTTCGGGCCGCGTGCCTCCGGCGCGCGGCCTTTTTTATGGATTCGCCTCGATCCGGCCGCTGCGGCATATTAGAAGCGCAAGCGGATAAGCGGATAACGAGCGGGGCCGCGCGATTTCGACATGTTTGGTTCCCTGAACGCACTGCCGGGTGCCGATCTCACCAGTGGCGCCATCGTTCTGACGGTGTTCATCGCCGGCGCCATCCTGACGCTGCTCGCTTTGTTTGGCGTGGTCGCTTTCCGCCGCGCCGGCGAAGCCGGATTGCAGGGCAGGCTGTGGCGCGGCGGTCTCGTCGCGGTCGGTATGGTTCTTGCCTGGATCATGCTCGACCGCTCGACGGCCCGCGATCAGATGGCCGAACGGCGGGCAATCGAAAGCCGCGCCGCGGAACTGACCGTCCGCGCCATGGCGCCGGGCTCTGCGCTGGCCTGCCTCGATGCTGTCGCCGGTGCCGCGATCGAAACCGCCTGCGAGAAGGCGCTGTTTGCGACGCCGGAGGCGGTTGCCGCCGCCGTCGCCTATGTCGATGCGCGCATCTCGCTTCTGGCCGCGAGCATCGCGGTCGGGGCGCGCGATCCGGCCATGCGGCCCTCCATCGAGCGGCTGCGCCGCGCCGTCGAGGGCGACCGGTTCGGGCTCGTGGCCCATGTGCTGATGACCCGCGGCTGCTCCTCGACCGACTGCCCGGACCTGAAGCTGGTGCGCGACACCTCGCGGATCATGTCGAACATGCGGTCGCGGGCGTTCGACGCCCATGTCAACGTGCACGCGCTCGCCTGGAATCCCGGCGGCGTCACCGTCAACACGCTGGCGGGTTCGTCGGCGCCGGCAGGGACGCCGCAAGCGAACGTCGCCGTGCCGCAGGCGCCGCTCATCACCACCCAGCCGTCTGCCGCCGTGACGCAACCTCCGACGTTCATTCCGCAGGCGCCGGCGATGGCTGCGGCGCCGCCAATGCCGGAACCGCCGGCGACGTCGGGCGCGCCTGCGGCCGCGCTTCCTCCGGCGGGCGGCCGGTACGATTTCCCGTCGTCGGCTTCGATCCCGGCTGTCAACATCATGAGCCCGGAACCCACGGGGCCGCCGGCGGCCGAACAGCGGCCGGCAACACCTGCGCGACGCCCGGCACAGGCTCAGCAGCCGCAGCGCACGCCGCCCGCGCGTGAATCTACTCCACGCCAGACCGCCCCGCAGCAGGCTCCGCAAGGCGCGGCGCCGCAAACCTCCGGGACGCGCTAGAACATCGACGCCGGACGGTGCTAACCCTGAGGCATGTTTGCCTCGGTTCTCATCGCCAATCGCGGGGAGATTGCCTGCCGCATCGCCCGCACCGCGAAGCGGCTCGGCCTGCGCACCGTTGCGGTCTATTCCGAAGCCGACGCGCAGGCGCTGCATGTGCGCGAGTGCGACGAGGCATATCCGATCGGTCCCGCGCCCGCAGCCGAAAGCTATCTTGTCGCGCAGAAGATCATCGAAGCCGCGCGGGCGTCGGGCGCGCAATGCATCCATCCCGGCTACGGGTTCCTCTCCGAGAATCCGGAATTCGCGGAAGCCTGCGCGCAGGCCGGCATCGTGTTCGTCGGCCCGCCGGCTGCGGCGATCCGTGCGATGGGGCTCAAGGATCGCGCCAAGGCGCTGATGCAGCGGGCCGGCGTTCCGGTGGTGCCGGGCTATCACGGCGAGCGGCAGGAGGCGGCCTTCCTCAAGGAGAAGGCCCACGAGACCGGATACCCGGTGTTGATCAAGGCGGTCGCCGGCGGCGGCGGCAAGGGAATGCGCCGCGTCGACCGCCCCGCGGATTTCGAGGCCGCGCTGGAAAGTGCGCAGCGCGAAGCGACCGGTTCGTTCGGCGACGCGCGCATGCTGATCGAGAAATACGTCGCCGCGCCACGGCACATCGAGATGCAGGTGTTCGCCGACAGTCACGGCAACGCGGTTCATCTCAACGAGCGCGACTGCTCGCTGCAGCGGCGCCACCAGAAGGTGATCGAGGAGGCGCCGGCGCCCGGCATGAGCGCGGAGCTGCGCGCGGCGATGGGCGAGGCCGCGGTGAAAGCCGCGCAGGCGGTCGGCTATGCCGGCGCGGGCACCGTCGAGTTCATCGCCGACGGCTCGAAGGGGCTGCATCCCGGCGGCTACTGGTTCATGGAAATGAACACGCGGCTGCAGGTGGAGCATCCGGTCACCGAGGCGATCACCGGGCTCGATCTGGTCGAATGGCAGTTCCGGATTGCCGCGGGCGAGAAGCTGCCGCTCGGGCAGCGGGAGGTGCCGCTCCGGGGCCACGCGGTGGAAGCGCGCATCTATGCCGAGGATCCGGCGCGCGGCTTCCTGCCATCGACCGGAACGCTGGTCGCCTTGCGGTTTCCGCAGGGCGTGCGGGTCGACACCGGCGTGGAGCAGGGCAGCGCCATCTCGCCCTACTACGATCCGATGATCGCCAAGATGGTGGCGCATGCGCCGAGCCGCGACGCAGCGCTGCAGAGGCTTGCGAACGCCATCGAAAGCACGGTCGCGGCCGGCCCGCGCACCAATCTGGCTTTGCTTGCGGCGCTCTGCCGCGCCCCGGATTTCCGGGCCGGGCACTTCGACACCGGCTTCATCGACCGCAATCCCGCGCTCGCCGGCAGTGCCGAGCCCGATGGCGCGGCGGCGGCCTACGGCGCCGCGAGGCTTCTCGCGCAGGACACCGGCCGGATTGTTCAGGCCGCCGGCCGGGACGCCGACGCTCCAGTGTCGCCCTGGGATGCGACCGACGGTTTCCAGCTCTCCGGCCCGCGCCGGGTGACGCTGCCGCTGCTGGTCGACGGCGAGCCCGCCGAGGCGGGAGTCTCATACGGCCCGGAAGGCACAACGATCGCCGTGGCAGGCGAAGAGGCCGCTGTCGACGCGACCGCGATCGAAGCGGACGCGATCTATGTCTTGCGTCACGGCCGCCAGACGGTGGTTCGCCGGGTCGAGCCCGGCTCCGGCAATCTCGATCACGGCGATGGCGATGGCCAGATCAAGGCGCCGATGCACGGCAAGGTGCTGGCGCTGCTCGTCGCCGACGGGGACCTGGTGGAGAAGGGCCAGCGCGTCGCCATCGTCGAGGCGATGAAGATGGAGCATTCGCTGACGGCGCTGCGGGCCGGGCGGGTCAAGGATATCGCGGTGGCGGCAGGCTCGCAGGTCGCCGAAGGCGCGCGTTTGATGAATATCGATCCCGGCGAAGGCGGCTGATCGTCAGCGCGGCAGCTTCAGCGCCAGCATTTCCTTTCGCGAAAGCTGGCGTTTGGCGATCGCGTAGACGCCGTGCCGGCCATAGAGCTCGCGGCACGAAAGCGTCGTGAGCGTGGTTCCCTGCACGACGTCGACATAGGGCAGCGGGCGATGAATGGTTCTCACGGTGTTGCCGGTGCTCTCGGTCACGCGTTCGATCGGAATCGGTGCAAGGCGCACCTCCCACCATGCGCCGTCGTCGAACAGGTGGAGTTGCAGGTCGGATGCCACTTCGCGCATCCGCGCAGAACGCTGCCGCACCACGGCGGCAGCCGCTTCGCGCCGCTTGCGCTGCCAGGTTTTGAAATGCTTGTTCCGCCGCAACAAGCCGGTCCGCGGATCGACGTACATTTGAAAATGAGAATCTTCGAGCCGGTCCAATTGGCCGTTTCGCGCGGGCACCCGGATCGTACCGTCCTGGATGACCACCCGAATCGCAACAAAGTCGACGACATGATCGCGGACATGCTGCTGGACCGCGCTGGTGACCCGGAGGTTCTGCGAAATTTCCGACCAGACCTTGTCCCATGGACGATCGACCTGACTTTCGAGATAGCGCTCCAACGGCCGCAGGTTCTCGTTGAGCATCTTGGTCGCGCGGGCCTGAACGGCGGAGCGCTTCAAGCCGACCCGGAACGGCAAACCCTCCGGATCGCGGCGCGCTTCGACCTTGCCGTCGAAACGCCCGGCCCGGCGCTTGTGGCCCATGCGGCTGCCCCAGCGCGGCCGCTCGATGATGATTTCGTCCATGTCCTTGCGCATTGGGATGTGTCGCGCCGGACGCGGCGGCGGTTCAAATCCCGTTATCCACCGTCGGGCAGGGCGCAATTCCGGGCGGGCCGCGGAAATGCTAGGAAAGGGTCATGCCCTTGCATCTCATCAAGCTCAGCGTCGGAACCGACTCGATCGAGGACCTTCAGGACTGGATCGACCAGAAGCTGAAGGAACAGAAGAAGCGCGGCGTCAAGAAGCCCGAGCGCATCCACACCACGCGCATGGTTCCCAAGCGCACCGAGGAAATCCTCGACGGCGGCTCGATCTACTGGGTGATCCGCGGCGAGGTGCTGTGCCGCGAGAAGATCCTCGCCATCCGTCCGTTCGTCGACAAGGACGGCATCGGCCGCTGCCGGCTGGTGCTCGATCCGAAATGCGTTCCGGTGCGGCCGCGGCCCTATCGCGCGTTCCAGGGCTGGCGCTATTTCGATCCGAAGGACGCGCCGCCCGACCTCGATCGCGTGGGTCGCGGCACCGCCAATCTTCCGGAGCCGCTGCGGCGGGAACTGCGGGAGCTTGGGCTTCTGTAGAATTTGCGCTTCTGTAGAATTCGGGCCGCTTTAGACCGCGATGTTGTCGATCAGCCGGGCGCGGCCGAGCCGGGCCGCCACCAGGAGGCGCACCGGGCCATCCTTGACGGACGCGACCGGCGCGAGCGTCTCGGCGTGGCGCGCCTCCAGATAGTCCACGGCAAAGCCGGCCTTTTCGATCTCGGCCTCGGCTTCGCCCAGCGAGGCCGCCAGCGGCGCGCCGCCCCTGAGGTTGGCTGCGCATGCCTTGAGCACGCGATGCAGCACCGGCGCCACGGCCCGTTGATCCGGCGAGAGGTAGGCGTTGCGCGATGACATCGCGAGGCCATCCTTCTCGCGCACCGTTGGAACTCCGGCGATCTTCGTGCCGAGGTCGAGATCGCGCGCCATCGCGGTGACGACCTTGAGCTGCTGGTAGTCCTTCTCGCCGAATGTGGCGATGTCCGGCCGCACCTGGAGAAGCAGCTTGGCGACCACGGTGCAGACGCCGCCGAAGAAGTGCGGACGGAACTTGTCTTCCAGGCCGGCCAGCGCAGGGCCGCCGGGAACAATCTTTGTGGCAAAGCCTTCCGGATACATGGTTGCCACATTTGGCGCCCAGATCGCGTCGACCTTCAGGGCTTTCAATTGTGCAGTATCGGCGTCCCAGGTGCGGGGGTAGCTGCCGAAGTCTTCGTTGGGTGCAAACTGTGCGGGATTTACAAAAATCGACACGATCACCCGGTCGCATTTGCGGCGTGCGTAGCGAACCAGCGTCAAATGCCCTTCGTGCAATGCACCCATGGTGGGCACCAGCGCGACCGACTTGCCGCGCCATTGGTCGCGCCATTTTCGGAACGCGGGTAGCGTCCTCAGGGTGTGCGTTTTGACACTGGATCGCGGCACGGTTTGCGGCACAGTTGGGGGATGATTGGTGGTGGTGGTTGACCGGATTGTCGGCTTGGTTCGCAGGTTGGGGACATGGCCAAGTTAATCGTAAACAATGGAAAACACGTGCTAAGCTTGACCGCAAGCGGGGTTGGCTCGATGACTTGGCCTTGTGAGGGGAGCCATGTCGGTTGAGGGTGGTGTGCGGTCGCGCTCGGCCTTTTGCGTTGTTCTGGGCAACGAAAAAGGCGGCTCGGGGAAATCCACCGTGGCGATGCATATCGCTGTCGCGCTGCTGAAAGCAGGACAGCGCGTCGCGACGATCGACCTCGACTCGCGCCAGAAAAGTTTCACCCACTACATCGACAATAGGCGCGCCTGGGCGAAGCATGCCAAGCTCAATCTCGAGCTGCCGCAGCACTATTGCATTTCCCGCACCGAGGGCGCGCAGGTCGCCGACAACGAAGCCGCCGAGTTCAACGAGTTCGCCGCGGCGATCGACGCCGTCGAGCACTCCTACGACTTCATCGTCATCGATACGCCGGGCCATGACAGCTACCTGATGCGGCTCGCCCATTCGATGGCCGACACGCTGATCACGCCTCTGAATGACAGCTTTGTCGATTTCGACGTGCTCGGCACGGTCGACCCCGTGACGTTCGCCGTCACCGGCACCAGCCATTTCTCGGACATGGTGCGCGAGGCGCGCCGTCATCGCCGCGTGCACGATCACGCCACGATCGACTGGATCGTGGTGCGGAACCGGCTTTCGATGCTGGGCTCGCGCAACAAGCGGCTGGTGGGCGAGGGATTGCAGGAGCTGTCGTTGCGGCTCGGCTTCCGCGCGGTGGACGGCTTCGCCGAACGCGTGATCTTCCGCGAGTTCTATCCGCGCGGCCTCACCGCGCTCGACAACCTCGACGAGGACACCCTCGGCACGCGGCCGAGCATGTCGCACGTGACCGCGCGCCAGGAGGTCGAGACCCTGCTGAAGTCGCTGAAGCTGCCGCTCGACGAGCGCGGCCTGCGTCGCGCGGCCGCCAAGCAGGAGTGGTTTGCCGCCCAGGCCAGTCCGCTCGAACTGCACGACATCATCGCCTCGTAGGCGTTCTCCCGGGTTTTGTAAGCTCCCCGGCATCGGGCTTTTTGCCGCCCGCCGGGCCATTGCGCCCGACACATTTAGGCGCACTTATAGGGCGATATCGAACCGGACCCTGATGGCGAAAGATCGCACGCCCGCGTCGACCGAAAGCCGCAACCAGCCCGCGGCGGCCTCGCCGCGCGCCGAGATCGATGCGTTTCTCAAGCAGGTGAAGGGGCTCGGCCCGACCACGCAATCCGGCCAGCGCGGCCGGCTGATCTTTGCGCTGGACGCCACCATGAGCCGCCAGCCGATGTGGGACACCGCCTGCCGGTTGCAGGGCGACATGTTCAACGAGACCGCGGCCATCGGCGGGCTCGACGTGCAGCTTGTCTACTATCGCGGGCTTGCCGAATGCCGCGCCTCGGGCTGGGTGTCGGATGCGCGACGGCTCGGCGGGCTGATGGAAAAAATCGACGTCCGCGGCGGCCACACCCAGATCGGCAAGATCCTGGCTCACGCCCGCCGCGAGACCGAGGCACGCAAGGTGCAGGCGTTGGTGTTCGTCGGCGATGCGATGGAAGAGCCGATCGACGATCTCTGCGCCGCCGCGGGCCAGCTCGGCCTTTTGGGCGTTCCGGCGTTCGTATTCCAGGAGGGCCACGACGCGGTCGCCGAGCAGGCGTTCCGCGAAATCGCGCGGCTCTCGCGCGGCGCCTACTGCCGGTTCGACATCAGCGCGGCGCACGAGCTGGCCGACCTGTTGCGCGCGGTCGCGGCCTATGCGGCGGGCGGCATGAAGGCGCTGGCCGACCTCAAGGCGCGCAACGGCCGCGGCGCCCAGAAGCTTCTGGCGCAGCTTCGATAGCCATGCCGACGCTGGTCTTCGGAATTCTGGTGCTGGTCCTCGTGCTGTGGGGCCTCAATGCCTATTCCAAGGCCGATCCGAAAAAGCTCCTGCAGATCGGCCGGCCGGCCGGCGGCATCGCCGCGATGGCGGTGGCGGCGTTGCTGATTTTCCGCGGCCATCTTGAAGTCGCGATCCCGCTCGGCCTGTTCGGCCTGGGCCTGCTCGGATGGGGGCCGTTTGCCTCGACCGGATTGTTTCAGCGCACGCAAAAGTCGCCCGGCCAGACGTCGCGGGTGCGCGCGGCGTTCGTCGAAATGGAACTCGACCACGACAGCGGCGCGATGCGCGGCACGGTGCTGGCCGGCCGCCACGCGGGCCAGCCGCTGGATGCGCTTGAACTGTCGACGGTGCTCGGCCTGCTGGCCGAGTTCGACGCCGACAGCCGGGCGCTACTGGCCGCTTATCTTGACCGCCGGGAGCCCGGCTGGCGTGAGCACGCGCAGGATGACGCGACAGCGGGGGCCGGAGGGCCTGCGCGGGGCGGCAAAATGACGGAGGAGGAGGCCTATCAGGTCCTTGGCCTGGCGCCGGGCGCGAGCGCCGGCGACATCACCCGCGCGCATCGGACGCTGATGAAAAAGCTTCATCCCGACCAGGGGGGCTCGACCTATCTCGCGGCCCAGATCAACGCCGCCAAGGAGGTCCTGCTGCGCAGGCGTGAATAGCGGCGGCAGAGGCCGCTTCGAAGTACGCCGGGTCCCAAGGTGTGTCCCATGCTTTGGGATCATCTGTTACTCTCCCGCAAAACAATGCCGAGAGAGGCTCCTGGTTCGATGCATCCCCGCCGGTTCTTTGGCCGGCGCTCATGGTCCCCGCTTTCGAGAACTCACGTCTTTTTTAGTCAATCTTGTCGGTGCGATGTGCCGATGACGGTTTCACCGCCTATAGCTTCATGGCCATGCATTCGATGTCGCTGCGCTTGAGCTGCTTGCAGGCGCTCTGGGCCTGATCGCGGTCGAAGCCGGCGAAGCGGGCGCGGTAGTAGGTCTTGGCGCCCTTGATCGTGCGCTCGATATAGGCCTCGGCCTTGGCGACCAGACCGGTCACCTTGCTTTTGGCGGCGCTCAGCTTGCCCTTGGCTTCGCCTTCGTCCTCGAACGCGCCGACCTGGATGGCCCAGCCGCCGCGCGTGCTGCTCGGGCGTGAGGGCACCGCAACGTCGTCGTGCTTGACGGCGGCGAACTGCTGTTTGGCGACCACGCTGGCGCGCGGCGTGACGGGGGCCACGATGGTTTCCGGCGCCTTCGGCGCCGTCACGATCGGCATTTCCTGCGGCGCGGCCAGCGCCGCGGTCCGCACGGATTTGGTCGTGGCCGGATCGGGCGCGCCATTGCCGGCGGCCGTATCGGGAGGCGTCGTCTTGCCCGGCACAAGCTTGACCGACAGCGTCTTCACCTTGATCGGCTTGATCGGCGCGTCGTTGGCGCCGGCAATCGCCGCGGTGGATTCGGTGTTGCGCGGCGCAAGCGCCACCGGCGTGCTTCCCGCCGAAGCGAGGGCAGGGGCCGTCGGTGCAGGCTGAGCCGGCTCGGCCTTGGCGACCTCGGGCTTGGTGGGCTCAGGTTTGGCGAGCGGCGCGAACAGCGCCGGCAGGTTCGGCAGGCTCGGAAAGGTCGGCGCCTTGAGCTCGGGGGCTTGAAGCGCAGGGGCTTCGACGATCGGAGCCTCGGGCGCGGCGGCCAGCGCGAGCCCGGGTTTGGCCGATGCCAGCGCGATATGGCCGTTGACCAGTTCGCGCATCTTCGCATCGCGGCTGCCACCCGATCGGCCGCCCAGCACCACCGCCACGATGTGGCGATAGCCGCGCTTGGCCGAGGTTACGAGATTGAATCCGGAGGCGCGGGTGTAGCCGGTCTTGATGCCGTCGACGCCTTCGACGTTGCCCAGGAGCTTGTTGTGATTGCGCATCGACTTGCCGTGATAGACGAAGGCCGAGAGCGAGAAGTAGCGATAGTATTTCGGAAAACGCTGCTGGACCGCGATGCCGAGCAACGCCTGGTCGCGCGCCGTGGTGACCTGCTCGTCGTTCGGCAGGCCCGAGGCGTTGCGGTAGACGGTGCTGCGCATGCCGATCGCCTGCGCCTTGCGCGTCATCATCCGCGCGAATTCTTCTTCGCTGCCGCCCAGCGCCTCGGCGATGACGACGGAGGCGTCGTTCGCGGACTTGGTGACGAGGCCCTTGATGGCGTCCTCGACGAGCAGCGTGCCGCCCGGCCGGAGCCCGAGCTTGGTCGGCGCCTGGCTCGCGGCTTCTTCCGAGACCGGCATCGCAGTATCGAGCGTGATCTTGCCGGCTTCCAGACGCTCGAACAGCATGTAGAGCGTCATGATCTTGGTGAGCGAGGCCGGATGGCGCGCGCCGTCCGGGGCCGACTGGTGCAGGACCGCGCCGGTCTTGGCGTCGACCACGATCGCGGCGTAGGGCGGGTTATAGCTCGAGGCGGCTTTGGCCTGTTTGACGTAGTGGCGTTTGCGCTTGCGCGCGTCGGCTGGTTCGGTGGCGGCCGCGAGGAAGGCTACGGCGGCGGCGAGGCTTAAACACCCCCAACGGAGCTTGCGGGAAGCTCCGACCGGCATGAACACCATGATTTGATTGTCCCCGTTTCCCGCCCGCCTGGGCATCCCTGAAGACACCCAAGACCCCTGTTCTGGCCCAAAGTGTGCCCGTCGGTCATGTTACGCCCAGTTTTCGAGCGCCGCGTGGCCAGCAAGGCACAATGGGTAAAACTATGCCGGCAGAGTTGCCAAGAAGTTAAACCAAATCAACGGGAAATGTCCCGTTGTGGGCCGTTTGTGGCTTTTTCTAGTGCAATGCAAAATAATGCTTGCCTTATTTGTGCGCTGCAATATATTGCCTGCCATGCGGGCGGTAGAGCTGCGCAAAGTCCAGGCAGGTAAATCCCAAACTTAACCCCCAATCGTGACACCTTGGGTGCGGCGGAGAAAACGCAATGATGAAGAATTTCGAAGACATGCAGAAGATGAGCAAGGACAGCATGGATGCGACCATGAAGTCGTTCGGCTCGATCTCGAAGGCCACCCAGACGATCGCGGCGGAGTTCGCCGACTACTCGAAGAAGTCGTTCGAGGACAGCACCAAGGTCATGGAGAAGCTGCTCGGCGCCAAGTCGCTCGACAAGGCGATCGAGATCCAGACCGACTACGCCAAGACCGCCTACGAGGGCTTCGTCGCCCAGGCGACCAAGATCGGCGAGCTCTATGCCGATCTCGCCAAGGAGACCTACAAGCCGTTCGAGGCGTACGTGGTGAAGGCGACCCCGGCGAAATAATTCCTCGCCTTATCGCTTCAACGAACGTTGACGTGAAGCCCGGCCGCAAGCCGGGCTTTTTGTTTGTGTCGTTTCCCGGCGCCGGCAGGGGAGGCGTTGAAAAGCAAAAGCCCGGCCGTGAGGCCGGGCTTCGCTGTCTTGTCCGATCCCCCGCGGTTACTCGGCGAGGCGCAGGTTCGAAAGATTGGTGCCGATCTGCTTGAAGGTGCCGACCAGCTCGCTCGCCTTGGTCAGCATCCAGAACTTGTCCTTGGTGCTGGCGCATTCCTGCAGCAGCGTGGAGAGCGGATCGTTGTCGGTGTTGACGTGGATCGTGTAGAGCGTGATCCCGGCGGCCTTCACGTTGGCGCAGGTCAGCTTCTGCCGGTCGTCGATCTTGTCTGCGCCGTTGTTGTTCCAGCCGCCGGTATCGTACCAGCGGTTTTCGGTGTTCAGGCCGTCGCTCATCAGGATGATGATCTTCTGGTACTTGAAGTTTGCCTCTTCGGCTGGCGGGGTCGGGTAGGGGCCGCCGCCGACCAGCGACATCCAGGCGTGAACGAGGCCGATGCCCTGGTTGGTGGTGCCGCTCGGATAGAAGCTGTCGACCAGTGTCTTCATTCCGATCCAGTCGTAGCTGAGCGCCTTGATGGGCGGCGAGCAATTGTCGTACTGCTCCGGCGCAAACAGGGTGTTGGCGTTCGTGGCCGTCGGCGCCGTGGCCTTGGTGTCGTGATCGCCGGCGCCCGGGGCGTTTTTGCCGCCGCGATCGGTGACGCAGCCGTTCCACGTGTTGTGGTTGTCCGGAACCCAGTTGCTGGACGTCGAGCACTTCGTCTTCTTGCCCTTCTTGGTGCACTTGATGGTGCTGACGTCGTCGCCGTTGTCTTCATCCCACTCGTCCCAGTCGAGCCAGGAGGCCTGGTAGTTGGCCTTGCCGACATTGACGTCCTTACTGAACGGGATGATCGACACGTAAACGTCGCCGTCCTTCGCCGCCGCCGCCTTGAGCTGGTCGAGCAGGGCCTTGGTCGCGATCTTGAGCTGGTCGATCTTGCCGTCGGACTGCATCGAGCCCGTGGTGTCGAGCGCGAGCGCGACGCGGAGCCTGGTGTTGCCCCACTTCGCCATCGACTCGACGCCGACCTTCATCTGCGAGACGCCCATCAGGCCCATGAAGTTCGCCTTCACGTCGGCCGAGGCGGTGACGACAATCTTGTTGCCGCCGCTCGTGGTGTAGGTGGCATTGACCAGGATGCCGGTCGCTTCGGGGCGGGTGAACAGCGCCTTGAAGTAGGCATCGGCCTTGGTCGGGATGTCCGACGCGTTCATGGTGGACGCCTGCTTCGACAGCATCAGCGCGGTGCCGTCGACCGCGGCCTGCATGGCGGCCTTGACCGAGTTGGCGTGGCTGTAGTCGACCGCCGCGCCGACGAAGCCGACCATCGGAATGGTGGCGAGCGCGAAAGTAACGGTGACATTGGCGCCGTTCGCGGAGCGCAGTTCGCGCGCGAGCTTGCGGAAGCGATCGAACAACGATGTGGTGCCCGACTTGATGCTCATGCCAGCCTGCCCTGTTGGACGCAAAAACGAACTGGAGTCGACCTATTTCGGGTCATTGACGTAAACGGAACGTGTGAAAAGCCCGTAAAGTGAATCGTAGAAACTTCGGCAATTACCGTCGAACGCGGCAACGACTGAGCAAAGCCCTCCGTTGCGTAAACGGAGGTTCAAGCAACGTGAAGAATTTGTCGGCTTTCCGTTAGCGTCCCGGCAACCATGACGCTCCGGCGAACCCTGGGATCCGCCGTGCGGCGCCAGCGTCAGTGCGTAATGCGGAGGTTCGCCAGGTTCTGCGCGATCGAGCTGAACACGTTGTTGAGCTGGTCGGCGTTCTGCACGTCGTAATACATCGTGGCCTTGCTGGCGCAGCCCTTGAGCAGGGTGACATCGCCGTTGATCACCCGCACGGTGTAAAGCTTGATGTTGGCGGCCTTGACGTTGTCGCAGGCCTTCTGCGTGCGCGCATCGATCGAGGACGAGGTCGAGGTCCAGCGGTTCTGGGTGTTCTCGCCGTCGGTCATCATGACGATGACCTTGTCCAGATCGGGCGCGGGCGCGGGGGCATTGAACGGCGCGTTCGGCGACAGCAGCTGGAAGCCCCAGGACAGCCCGATGGTGACGTTGGTGTTGCCGGCCGGCGTCATCGCGTCGATCCGGGCGTTGAGCGCGGTCCAATCTTCGCTCAACTGCATCATCGCGGCGGTCGGGCAGTTCGACGTCTGGTGCGCGCGGAACAGCGTCGCAGGGGCGCCGGCGACGGTTGCGGTGTTGTTCACGTCGTTGTTCTGGTCGCGGTCGTTGACGCAGCCGTTCCACTGGCTGTGGGGCTTCGGCGTCCAGATCTTGCCGTTCGACACGCAACTCGATTTGGAGTGGTAGCTCGAATTGCTGCACGTGCCGTTGGCGGCCTCCCAGTCGGTCCAGTCGATCCAATAGGCGTCCACATTCGCCGTGTCGGCGTTGACGCGGTGGCGAACGGCACGATGGCGACCTTGATGTCGCCGGGCTGCTTGGCCGCGGCCTTGAGCGTGGTGAGCAGATTGTGTGCGGCGGTCTTGAGGTTGGTCATCTTCTCGCTCGACGCCATCGAGCCGGTGTTGTCGAGAACCAGCGCCAGGTTGAGCTTCTTGATGCCCCAGATCACCTCGGATGTCGCCGAAAGGTTGATGGTGGCCTGCCCCAGGATCTTGGAGAACATCGTGTCGACCGTCGCGCTGCCCTTCATGGTCAGCGAGAAGCTGCCTTGCTGGGGCTGGGTGAACGTCGTCGCGACCTGGAGGTTGTACGCCTCGGGCCGAGTGAACATGGTCTTGAAGATGTCATTGGCCTTCTGGTTGAGGTTGCCCGCGTTCGCGTCGGGCGCCTCCTTGGAAAGCATCAGGGCGGTGGCATCCAGTGCCGCCTGCATGGCCGTGCGCGCGGACGCGGCGCGGCTGTAGTCGACGGCCGCGCCGACGAAACCGAACAGCGGCAGCGCGGCGAGCGCAAGCATCGGTGCCGCACCGCCGTGGCTGTTCGCGGCGAATGCCCGCAGCAGTGTCTTGAAAGACATCGGTAGCCCCCGCAAAACCCCGCCGCATTTTTGTTTTGTTGCGGCGGTACAATCCCAATTCGACGCAGTTTTCACCTGTGGGGCGGATCATCGGGGGCAGGCATTGAGATTACATGTGCGGGATAGATCGAGTTTTCGGCAACATCGGCAAGAAAATGGGCAAGAAAATCGGCAAAAAATCGAGGGCGATTGCGAAATGCGGGTTCAGACCTATGTTTGGCCGGTCATCCTCGCGGTTTTTGGGGCCAGACACCCGGTTCCGGACAATGAGACTGTGCATGGCGCACCTGTCGTGGTCTGGCAGGGCGGCAGGCGGCCCCTTATGATGAGGTTAGCCACGGTTAATCATAGGAATTCCAGACATCCGTCCGTCCGCCATGAAGAGATCGAAAGCCAGCAGTGAAGCGACGCCGGATTGGCCCGACCAGGTGGGGCCGGGATCATCCCGGAAGGGCCCGGCTTTTGGCGCAGGCGACGGGGACAAGAAGCGCGACGACGGCGGCGACCGGGGAAACAACAATCCGGGCACCGCGGTCATCACCAAGACCAAGCCCCAGACCAAGCGGCCGAACCTCTACCGGGTGCTTCTGCTCAACGACGACTACACGCCGATGGAGTTCGTCGTTCATGTGCTCGAGCGGTTCTTCAACAAGGACCGCGAGGGGGCGACCCGAATCATGCTCCACGTGCATCATCACGGCATCGGCGAATGCGGCATTTACACCTACGAGGTGGCCGAGACCAAGGTGACGCAGGTGATGGACTTTGCCCGCAAACACCAGCATCCTTTGCAGTGCGTCATGGAAAAGAAGTGAGCTGTCACCACATACGGAACAGTCGCAAAACCGACAGAAAATGGAACTTCAGAAAATTGCACTTCAGCCCTGGGGAGGGCGTCCAATACAAATGACAAAGGGCCACTGATGCCGACTTTCTCCCGCAGCCTCGAGCAATCGCTCCACAGGGCTCTGGCGCTCGCCAATGAACGCCATCACGAATACGCAACGCTCGAACATCTTCTGCTCGCGCTGATCGACGACAACGACGCGGCGGCGGTGATGCGGGCCTGCAATGTCGACCTCGACAAGCTCAAGGGCAACCTGTCGTCCTACCTGGAGTCGGAGCTGGACAATCTCGTCACCGACGGCGGCGAGGATTCGAAGCCCACGGCCGGATTCCAGCGGGTGATCCAGCGCGCGGTGATCCACGTGCAGTCGTCGGGCCGGGAGGAGGTGACCGGGGCGAACGTGCTGGTTGCGATCTTCGCCGAGCGCGAGAGCCACGCCGCCTACTTCCTGCAAGAGCAGGACATGACCCGTTACGACGCGGTGAACTATATCAGCCACGGCATCGCCAAGCGGCCGGGCATGTCGGAAGCGCGCAATGTGCGCGGCGCCGACGAGGAGCCTGACCAGAAGGGCGGCGGCGGTGGCGACGGCGAGCCGAAGAAGAAGGGCGACGCGCTCGAGGCCTACTGCATCAACCTCAACAAGAAGGCCAAGGACGGCAAGATCGATCCGCTGATCGGCCGCGAGCAGGAGATCAACCGCACCATCCAGGTGCTGTGCCGCAGGCAGAAGAACAACCCGCTCTATGTCGGCGAAGCCGGCGTCGGCAAGACCGCGATCGCCGAGGGTCTCGCGCGCCGCATTATCCACGGCGAGGTGCCGGACGTGCTGAAGAACGCGACGGTGTTCGCGCTCGACATGGGCACGCTGTTGGCGGGCACCCGCTACCGCGGCGATTTCGAGGAACGGCTCAAGCAGGTGATCAAGGAGATCGAGGCCTATCCGGGCGCGATCATGTTCATCGACGAGATCCACACCGTGATCGGCGCCGGCGCCACCTCGGGCGGCGCGATGGATGCGTCGAACCTGCTCAAGCCCGCGCTCGCGGGCGGTACGATCCGCTGCATCGGCTCGACCACCTACAAGGAATACCGCCAGTACTTCGAGAAGGATCGCGCGCTGGTGCGGCGTTTCCAGAAGATCGACGTCAACGAGCCGTCGATCCCGGACGCCATCGAGATCATGAAGGGGCTCAAGCCCTACTTCGAGGCGTATCACA
>Ga0247825_10000242_pt1 | contig 33383 bp, 17 predicted proteins | sample 13C_Vanillin_Day_FD_194413 | JGI IMG/M metagenome (GOLD analysis project Ga0247825, IMG submission 194413) | Soil microbial communities from agricultural site in Penn Yan, New York, United States - 13C_Vanillin_Day48 | ecosystem: Environmental > Terrestrial > Soil > Agricultural land | place... | reverse complement strand
GGAAAACCACCGCGGCTGCGTCGCGGAAAGAACGCTTACCGGCTTGAACTTCTGCCGATAAGTCCTTGACTACACGCCGCAGCAGGTCGGTGATTCGCCTCCGGAAATAGGGTACAAACGCGCGCGACGGATGACGCGAAAAGGCATCCACGGCCGCGCGGCATCGCGCGAATTTGACGCCGCGCATCGCGCCGTCCCCTATGAAAAATCCAAAATACCCCTTGCAAGGTTCGCCGGACATAGGCATCCTCTACTCGCCGAATTCAAGGTTAGATGTCTTTACCAACCATCCGCGCTGATTGAGCGCATCAACGGGAGAAAATCAATGGCAACAAAGGCCAAGAAACGCAAACCCAACGCGGCATTCATGAAGCCGATGAGCACGAGCTCGACGCTCGCGGCGGTAATCGGCAGCGGCGCGATGCCGCGCACCGAAGTCACCAAGAAGCTGTGGGCCTACATCAAGAAGAACGGTCTGCAGGACTCGAAAAACCGCCGCATGATCAATGCCGACGACAAGCTGAAGGCGGTGTTCGGCGGCAAGTCGCAGGTGTCGATGTTCGACATGACCAAACTGGTCAGCAAGCACCTGAGCTAATCGCGGGAAACCGCAATCGAGAACGGGGCCGCGGATGCGGCCCTGTTTTTTTGCACCGGGTTTCGCGTCACCTGACCCGCGTGGAGTACCACGCGGCGACAAGTAGGGACACGCCCATTGCCCAGAACACCGGCAGCATGCCGAGCACCGCGCCGACAGCGCCAAACGCGAGCGGCACGCCGGTCTGGCTGACGTTGATCAGCCAGGTGCGCATGCTCAGCACCTCGGCGCCGCGTCCCGCCGGCGCTTTGTCGTAGAGCAGCGCCATGATGAAGGGCTGGGTGCCGCCCAGCCCGACGCCGAGCAGGAAGGATAGAAGCATCAGCAGCGGCACGCCTTGCGCCAGGGGAAACGCAACCAGGGTTGCGCCCGACAGCAGCATCGCCGCAATCAGCATGCGCCACTCGTCCAGGCGGTGCGCCAGCAGCGGCAGCACGAGCCTCACCACGAATACCGCTGCACCGAACGTGCCAAGGATTATTCCGATGGTGGTCGCGGAGAGCCCAAGTTGCGATCCGTGGATGGGCATCACGAACGCAAACAGGTCCCAGGTCATCGAGAGCACACCGCTCACGATGAAGACCATGCGGAATCCCGGTATGCGTAGCAGGTCGGCGACACGACGGCCGCCTTCGTGCGCCGCGGTGGCGGCATGTCGCGGGATGTCGTCGTTGCGCACGGCGAGCACTACCGTATTGACCAGTGCGCCGATCGAGAGCGCGAGCATCGCGTTGGCGTGGCCGATGCCGTCGATGGCAAAGCCGGCCAGCATCGGCCCGATGAAGCTGGATACGGAGAAGGCGAGGGCGAGCACGCTGAAATTCTTTACCCGGTCCTCGGGGCTCCCGATCATCGCGGCCGCCTGGCCGGCAGCGATGTGGTAAAGAAAAAAGCCCGATCCGGCGAGCGGACTCACCACGAACAGCGTCTCCAGGCGCGGAAACGCCCACCCGATCACCATCGCGACGAGAATCGCGGATACCCCGGCAAGCATGGGCCCCCGCACGCCGACCCGGTCCACCCAGCGTCCCCAATTGAGCGCGAACAGTATCGGGATGACGGTCAGCAGCGACAGCACCACGCCGACGGTAAATGGGGAGGCCTCGAAGTGGATCGCGGTGAGCGAGAGGATGACGCGGCACCCCGCGAACGACAGGTGGGTCAGGACGGTAAGAAAAACGAGTAGGCGGATGCTCAAAACGCGGGCGCAGATCCGAAGTAATCTGGAATTGTAGCTTTCCGCGATGCTAGCCCGCTCGCACGGTGCGTCGGCGCCCGGTGACGAGCGCAACACCCAGGCACGTTACCACGATACCGGCGAGCGACAGCACGCTGGGCACGACACCGAAGATCGCCAGCTCGAGACCGACGGCGAAAATCGGCGTCAGGTAGATCAGGCTCGTCACGCGCGTGGCCTGGCCGCGACGCATCAGCAGGTGCAGCGCGCTGACCGCGAGGATCGACGCGCCAATGACCAGGAACAGGATCGAGCCGACGAGCGCCCACGACCAGCGGATGCTGGTGTCTTCGAACGTCCACGCGAGCGGCGCCAGCAAGAGAATGGTGGCCGTGAACTGCACCATCGCTGCGCTGCGCAGATCCACCAGCGGACAGAATACCCGCTGATAGAGCGTGCCGGCCGTGACGCCCACGAGCGATACGGTAATGGCCACCAGGCTCGCGGCGGTGGCTTCGCGAACATCCATCTTGTGCCATACGATCAAGGCAACACCCGCAAGCCCAATTGCAATGCCCGCCCATTGACGCGGCTCGAGGCGTTCGCTCATCCAGCGTGACGCGATCAGCGCGGTGATGAGCGGTTGAGCCGAGAGGATCAGCGCCGTGATGCCGGCCGAGACGCCCAGATACTGCGTGTAGTGGCTGCCGCCGAGATGGATTGCGTGCATCAGCAGCCCGGCGACGATCACGTGTCCGAGCTCACGGCCGCTTCCCGGCCAGCGCGGCTGCATGACGAGGACGATCGGTACCAGGAACGCGAGTCCCACCGCAAAGCGCAGGGTGAGGAAAGTGAACGGTGCGGCGTGCTGCAACCCGATCTTGGTTGCAATGAACCCGGACCCCCACACCGTCACGAAGTACCAGGCGAGAAACGTCTCGAACCACCGCCGGTCCGTCAACGGGAGCGTCATCGGCTGAGTTGGTTCCGGCCTTTTTCCTTGGCGCGGTAGAGTGCGCGATCGGCCGCCTCGATTACGGCCTGCGGCGTGGCCAGGCGTTCGTTGCGCTCCGCCACGCCTATGCTGACCGTCACCGATACCGCGCGCTTGCCGCGCCAGCTGCCGCGCTGGCGCTTTTCGCCTTTTGTCTTCTTCGGCCGGTCCGAAGCCCGCAGCGCGAGCCGGTAGGACTCGATTTCCCTGCGCAACGCCTCGAGGTACGGAATGGCCTGCGATATTTCCTTACGCGGAAAGACGATGGTGAATTCCTCGCCGCCGTAGCGGTACGCCTTGCCGCCGCCGCTCACATCGTTGATATGGGCCGCCACCATTTTCAGGACTTGGTCACCCAGGTCGTGGCCGTAAGTGTCGTTGAATTTCTTGAAGTGATCCACATCGATCATCGCGATGGTGTAGCGTTTTCCGAGACCGGCAAGACGCTCGTTCAGGGCGCGGCGGCTGGGAATCCCGGTCAATTCGTCGCGGAACGCCATGCGAAACGTGTCCTGCAACACGGCGATCGCCACCATCAGCTCCGCGGCGGACGTGAATATGGAGAAAGTTACCGAGGCGCTGGGCACGTGGGCGGCCACGGTGAACGCCACAATCGCGCCTGCGAAGCCGGCGCCGGTTGCCGAGTGCATGATCACGCCCCATCCCATCGTCACCAGGAGCGCGAGCCCGATCGTGACGATGCCCAGCTGCGGAATCCGCCCGACCGTGAATGGCAGTGGATCGAGGAAACGCTGGTATGTCCAGTCTACGGTCTCCGCCGCGCCCGCCGTCATGGCCCAGCCGACGAGCAGTGCCTGCGCGCCGAGCACGGCCAGCCGCCCGAGGCCGTGCAGGTTGAGCAGGCCGCGTTCGGGCAGCACTGCGAGCAGCGCGAGGTTGAGCGGAACGAGTACCACCAGCGCGGCGTAAACGGCGCGCGCCTGAGGCTCGTCGAGCGACTGCTGCAGCCAGGTTTGCTGCGCGATGTAAGCGGCGATTAACACTACCAGCGCCAGCAGGGAGCGGCCGCGATTGAATGCGGCGGCGAGCACCGCGCCCACCGCGAATACGAGGTAGGGGCCGTAGGTCTTGAGTCCCTCGAGAGAGGGCGGCAGCGCATCGCCGTGGAAGACAAGGAAAAAGGCCGCCGCCAGCAGGGCGAGCGGTACGGCGAATAGGGCTGACGCCCGGATCAGGTCACGCATCAGGGAGCGAGGCGCTCGACAGACCAGCGCCCGCGCGGGCTGCGGCGATAGAGGATGCGGTCGTGCAGCCGGTCGTCGCGACCCTGCCAGAACTCGATCGAATCGGGTGCGAGGCGGTAGCCCCCCCAGTGTAGAGGCCGTGGCACCGCGTCGGGAAATCGGCGCGCGACCGCCGCGAAACGATGCTCGAGCACGGCGCGTCCGACCAGCTTGGTGCTTTGCGCAGACGCCCACGCGGACAACTGGCTGCCGCGCGGCCGCGTCGCGAAGTATTCGTCCGATTCGCGCGCGCTTACCTTCACGACGCGCCCGTCGATCCGCACCTGCTGCTGGAGGGGGGGCCAATGGAACAGCAGGCTCGCACGCGCATTGCGCGCGAGCTCGCGACCCTTGCGGCTGCGATAGTTGGTGTAGAACACGAAACCGTGGCTGTCGAACTCCTTCAGCAGCACCATGCGGACCGACGGGTGCCCGGCGCGGCTGGCAGTGGCAAGAGCGACCGCCTCCGGCAACGGCTTTATCGATTCGCGGGCCCGCTCGTACCAGTTTGCGAATTGCGCAATCGGGTCGGCGGCGGCGCTCTTCTCGCTCAGGGTGTCCGGCATCGTGGAATTGTACCGTGCATCTCCAGCGGCTGCTTCAGGGACACGGCTGGAGGTCTGCCGACGTTATTCCAGCGGCATTACCGTTTCGACTCCCGCAGGGGCGACGAGTTTTGTGGAGGCCTGTCGCTGTACGGCGACTGGCGCGGCTAGCCGCAGGCGCCGATGGCCCCGCAGGCGGTGCAGAACTCGCAGCCGTCCTTGTGAATCACGGTGGCGTTGCCGCATTCCCCGCAGCGCTTGCCAGGGAGGGGACGGTGCGTCACGCCCTCGCGCACCGGAGCGCGGTCGTCCTTCGGGATCTCCAGCACGCCCATCTCGCTCACGGGATGGCCGTGGTCATCGAGCACGCCCAGCATCGCGTAGCGATGGATGATGAGCTGCGCGCAATAGGCGAGGGTGCTGGGGAAATTCTGCTGCCGGCTTTCTCCCGGCACACGCGTCATGAAGTCTCCGAGCGGCTCCGCGTAATTAGTGAGCTTTCTCAGCTTCATGCCGATCCACGCGGGGTCGATCACCCGCATGTCCAGCGAGAGTAGCTTGCATAGCCCGTCGAGCGCCCGGGGGTACTCGCCTGCCATCCACACCGAATAGGGACGGCGCTGCCCGCTCGGGAGCTGCAGCTCTTTCAGTATCAGGACGAAGTCGTCTCCCGCCCGCGGATTGTGTACGTCGGCTGTCCACGACATCGTGCCGGAGGGGCCGGTCTTGGGCTCCTTCTTTGCGAAGAGGGCATCCAGCACCGGCGACCTTCCGCCCGCGTTCGCCAGTGTGCCCAGCTGGTCCACGCGGTAGCGCACGATGCGCGCAAAGGCCGCCACCACGCTCGGCACGCGCTCGATATCGCCGTTGGGCGGCATAGGGCAGTCGAACGCGTCATCGCCGGCGGTGCGAGCGAGCATCTCGAGCTTCATTCTCAGCCATGCCCGGTCCTGCGCGCGCATGTCCATCGACAGCGTCTTCGCCACGGCGCCCAGGCCGCGCGGCTGCTCGGCCCCGTTTACCCAGACCTCGAACGGGTGCGGGTCGTCGTTCTCCACGTGACCGACGAAGATCGCGAACTGTCCGTGCGGCGCCTCTACCATGTAGGTCCACGAAGGATTGCCGGCGGCCAGCTTCGGCCTTCCCGGCCAGCGCAGGCTCGACAGCGCGGGTCGCGGTGCGGCCTCGAGCCGGATGCGGCGGTCCGCGCTGGTGTCGAGGTCGTTCGGCTGCTCGGTCGCAGGGAGCGGTGCCACCGACAGGACGCTGCCCAGCACCTGGTTCGGCCGATAGGTCGTGATGCCCTTCAGGCCCGCCCGCCAAGCTTCCAGGTAGAGGTCCTTGAACCGCTCGTACGGGTAGTCCTGCGGCACGTTCACGGTCTTGCTGATGGCCGAATCCACGTGCGGCGCGATCGCGGCGACCATCCGCATGTGGTCGAGCGCGGATATATCCATGGCCGTGACGAACGCCGGCGGCAACTGGCGCGTGTCACCGCCGAGATGCCGGTAGCGTCGCCAGGCGTGATCCTCGACGTCATAGGTCTTCATCGAGCCGTCGGGCATGCGCTTCTTGCGCTGGTAGGTCCACGAGAACGGCGGCTCGATGCCGTTGGAGGCGTTGTCGGCGAAGGCGAGCGAGATCGTGCCGGTGGGCGCGATCGAGAGCAGATGGCTGTTGCGGATGCCGTGACGCCGAATCTCGCTCTTCAACTTCTCCGGCAGGCGCGAGGCGAAGCGCGGGGCGGCGAGATATTGGTCCGTGTCGAGCAGGGGAAAGGCGCCTTTCTCCTTCGCCAGCTCGACGGAAGCCGCATACGCCTCGTCGCGCATTGCCTCGGCGATGCGTGTACCCATGCGCCGCGCCTCGTCCGTGTCGTAGCGCAACCCGAGCATGATGAGCGCATCGCCCAGACCGGTGAAACCAAGCCCGATGCGGCGCTTGGCGCGCGCTTCCTCGTGCTGTTGCTTGAGCGGCCACACCGTGGCGTCGAGCACGTTGTCGAGCATGCGCACGGCCGGCCGCACGACCTTGCCGAAGGCTTCGAAGTCGAAATGCGCTTTTGCACCGAACGCCTCACGCACGAACGGCGTGAGATCAATCGAGCCGAGGCAGCAACAGCCGTAGGGCGGCAACGGCTGCTCGCCGCACGGGTTGGTCGCCTCGATCCGCTCGATGTAGGAAAGATTGTTGTCGGCATTGGCGCGGTCCACGAAGAACACGCCCGGCTCGGCGTGATCGTAGGTGGATTCCATGATCTCGCGCCACAATTCGCGCGCCTTGGCCGTGCGGTAGATCCAAAGGCCATCGCCGCGCTGGCGCCGCTCGCCCTCGAAATCGGGCGCCGGCGGCGACTTGTGGACGAGTGCCCAGTCCGAGTCGCTTTCGACCGCGCGCATGAACTCATCGGTCACCGCCACGCTCACGTTGAAGTTCTTGAGCTCGCCCTGGTCCTTGGCGTGGATGAAATCCTCGATATCGGGGTGATCGCAGCGCAGGATGCCCATCTGCGCGCCGCGGCGTGCGCCGGCGGACTCTACCGTCTCGCAACTCTTGTCGAACACCCGCATATAGGAAACCGGGCCGCTCGCGGTGCTGTCGGTGCCGCGCACGCGCGCGCCCTTCGGCCGGATCGCCGAGAAGTCGTAACCCACGCCGCCGCCGCGCCGCATCGTTTCGGCGGATTCCATCAGCGCGACGTAGATGCCAGGCCTGCCGTCCACGGTCTCGGACACCGAGTCGCCGACGGGCTGTACGAAGCAATTGATGAGGGTGGCCCGGAGTGCCGTGCCGGCTGCGGAATTGACGCGGCCGCCGGGAATGAAGCCGGTCTCGAGCGCCTCGTAGAACGCCGGCTCCCAGCGCGCCGGATCCTTCTCGACGGCGGCGAGCGCCCGCGCCACGCGCCGGCGCACGGCGCCAACCGTTTTCTCGTCGCCCTTGGCGTACTTCTCCAGCAGGACGTCGAGCGTAACCTGCTGTGGCGGGAGCGCGTGGCCGGCGTCGTTCAGCTTCATGATCGGGACAAGGGCGGGTTCAGGGTCGCGGCGCAGAGAACAATAATACCGTCTTGCGACGACCGTAACCCGCCCCTCCGTACCATGATTGATCTAGATCAACCGTGGCCGGTTCCCCACCTTGCGGGAAATTCCGGAATCAGTCCGGCTTGCGGCCGAACAGCTTGCGGCCCAAGTCGCCCAGCAACCCCGGGAACGACTGGTTTCCCGCGAGTTCCGGCACAGGCTGCCTTTCCTCGTCGCGCTCCTGCGGCCGCGCGTTCACCGGCTGATGGTTCCGTGCCGGCTGCTGGCGGTGCTGTCCGTGCTGGCGATGTGGCTGCCCCTGTCCGGCCCCCTGATTTCCGTGCCGGCGCTGCTGCTGACCTCGTGGCTGCTGGCGATCGCCGTTGTTGCTTCCGGTTCTGTTGCCGTGGCGATTGCCGCTGTTTCCATGTCCGTCGCGCTGGCGTTGCTGGCCACCGCCTTGCCGCCGATGCTCCTGGCGCTGATGGCGTTGCGGCTCGTGTCGCGGCGCCGGCGCGGAAGACCGCGAACCGGGCTCGAATCCCGCCACGATGCGCTGCTCGATGCGCCGGTTGATGAGGCGCTCGATTGCGGCGAACAACGACCGGTCCTCGCCGCTGACCAGGGCAACTGCCTCGCCCGAGGCACCCGCGCGGCCGGTGCGGCCGATGCGGTGCACGTAATCCTCGGCGACGTGGGGCAGGTCGTAGTTCACGACGTGCGGCAATTCCTCGATGTCGATCCCGCGCGCCGCGATGTCGGTCGCCACCAGCACCTGGAGTTCATTGCTCTTGAAGCGCTTGAGCGCCCGCGTGCGTGCGCCCTGGCTCTTGTTGCCATGGATGGCGTCGGCGTTGATGCCGTCGCGTTCGAGTTGCTGGGCGAGCCGGTTCGCGCCGTGCTTGGTGCGGGTGAACACCAGCACCTGCTGCCAGTTGTTGGTCTTCACCAGGTGCGAGAGCAGCTCGCGCTTGCGTCCCGAGTCCACGGGGTGCGCGATCTGCGAAATGAGCTCGACCGGCTTGTTGCGCGGCGCGACTTCGACCGTCACCGGGTTCTTCATGAAGGAGTTGGTGAGCTTGCGGATCTCGTCCGGAAAAGTCGCCGAGAACAGCAGATTCTGGCGTTGCACCGGTAGCAGCGCCAGTACGCGGCGGATGGCGGGGATAAAGCCCATGTCGAGCATGCGGTCGGCCTCGTCCAGCACCAGGATTTCCACCTTGCGCAGATCGATCGTGCGCTGCTCGACGTGATCGAGCAGGCGTCCCGGGGTCGCAACGACGATGTCCACGCCGCGGCGCAGCTCGTCGGCCTGGGGCTTGAACCCGACACCGCCGAAGATGACTGTGGAGCGAAGGCGTTGGTGCTTGCCGTAAGCGCGCACGCTGTCCTGCACCTGCGCCGCGAGTTCACGCGTCGGCACCAGGATCAGCGCGCGAATCGGGTGGCGTGCGGAGGAGGTGCTGGCCTGGGAGCCGGTTGCCAGCCGCTGCAGCAGCGGCAGGGTAAAGCCCGCGGTCTTGCCGGTGCCCGTCTGCGCGGCGCCGAGCAAGTCACGGCCGGAAAGCACGACGGGTATGGCTTGCGCTTGGATGGGGGTGGGTTGGGTATAGCCTTGCTCGGCGACAGCGCGGAGCAGCTCGGCCGAAAGGCCGAGGCTTTCAAATGACGTAGTAATAGATTTCTCCTGAGATCGGCCCGGGAAGGACTAAGTCTTCCAAACCGGTTCAGGCAGATTCAATTTCTAGGCTGGGTGATTCGACAGTCCAGGATGGACCGTGAAACGACTGTGACGCTAACCGGAAGATGCGAAACAGAAACCTTGCTGCGCAGTATACACGCGTTCGCTGCCGCTGAACAGCGGCGAGGGCAACGAGTGACGGGTGACGAGCTACCGCTTCTCGCGCCGCCAGGCGGCGGGCGTGGTGCCGAGCGCGCGCTTGAACGCGCGATTGAACGCCGCTTCGGAGTCGTAGCCGACGTCCGCCGCCACCGCGGCGACCGAACGCGCGCCGGAGCGCAACTGGTCGGCGGCGATCCGCAGCCGCCAGCGCGTCAGGTACTGCATTGGGGGAATGCCGAGCAGGGACGTGAATCGTTCGGCGAGCGCCGAGCGCGAGAGCCCAACCCGGCTCGCGAGCTCCTCGACGGTCCATCCCTCTCCTGGTTTCGAATGAAGAAGGGCCAGCGTCTTTCCCACGAACCGGTCGCGCAGGCCTGCGAGCCAGCCGCTCTGCTCGGGCGGCAGGTTTTCAATGTGACGGCGGATCGCTTCCACGAACATCAGCTCGGAGAGCTTGGCGAGCACGGTGCCCGCGCCGGCGCGCGGCTCGGCCGCCTCGGCCAGGCTGAACCGGATGGAAGAGGTCAGCCATTGCGCCCCGGGACCTTCGTTCATGTCGACGATCATGATGCGGGGAAGCGCCGCCAGGAGCGTATCGAACAGCCCGGAGTCGCACGCGAGATAGCCGCACACCATGCGCGTCACCTCTCCGCCGCCCCCGTGCCGCACCTGGGGCGCCTCGTCGGGGCCGCGCCGCACGACGAGGGGCCCGCCGGGCACCGCCGGGCGTGTGAGATCGCTTGCCAGCGTGTGGGCGCCGCCGCCCGGAATGATGATCAGCTCGCCCGCGTGCGCGGAACCCGCCGGCTCGCCGGGCAGTAGCACGTCGCACTTTCCGTCCACCACGAGGTGATAGATCACGACATGCTGGGCGTGAGGCATGTGCTCGATGCACACCTCGACGCCGGAGGGTTCGCCGATGCACCACGGCGCGGTGAACTCGGCGTCCATGAACACCGCGCCCGTCAGCCGCACCAGTCGGAGCACTTCGGATAGCGCGTCCACGGACTTCCCCCGTTTCCGGCGTCCCGCGCAAGAAATCCGGCGGATCGGGCATGGGCGGGCGCCGGCCCGCCGCCGATACTAGCACCCCATCGCCCGGCCATCCAAAACCAGGCGCGCGGACACCGACACTCAACGAAAAGGGGTCATGACATGCAGATCACGCAGCAGCAAGCCGATGCCGGGCGCTATGCCAAGTGCATCGAAGTCTCGAAGCGCATCCGCTGGGACATCGACCGCGACGTCATCCGCGGCCGCAAGTTCGATTTCTCGAGGAAGTTCCTGCCGGACGGCATCTCGAAGGTGCATGAACTCGATTTCCTGAGCGCAGACGATCGGCGCCTGCTCTCCCAGGTCCAGGGCCGCACCTACGCCAACATGTTCGGGCTGGTCGAGCGCTTCATCGGCGCCAAGATCCTGGACGTGAGCCGCGACCACTGGCTCGGCGACCAGACCAAGCTCGAGGCGCTGGTGCGCTTCACCGACGAGGAATTGAAGCACCAGGAGCTGTTCCGTCGCATCGAGCGCCTGGCCGCGGAAAGCATGCCGGAGGGCTATTGCTTCCTGCCGCAGCCCAACGACGTCGCATCGGTGGTGCTCGGCAAGTCCACCTGGGCGGTGCTCGGGCTCACCTGCAACATCGAGCTCTTTACCCAGGCGCACTACCGCTCGAGCATCGAGCCGGATGCGAACCTGTCCGAGCTCTACAAGGATGTGTTCCTCTTCCACTGGAAGGAAGAGTCGCAGCACGCGATCCTGGACGAGCTCGAGTGGCGGCGTGAGAACGCCAACCTCTCCGCGGTCGAGCGCGATCGGGCGGTGGACGACCTGATCGAGCTGGTGGCGGCGGTGGACGGCATACTGCAGCTGCAGGCGGGCGCGGACGTCGACTACTTCCTGAAGGTCTGCGAGCGGCCGTTCACGATAGTGGAAGTCGAGCGGTTGCGCGCCGGCGTGCTGAAGGCTTACCGCTGGCAGTACATCGTGTCGGGGGTGCAGGATCCCCGCTTCATGGGCATCCTCGGCGACATGATCACGCCGGAGCAGTCGCAGCGCATCGGCGCGGCGCTCGCGCCGATCGTAAACTGAGCGTGAACTGAGCGGTGATTGCAAGGACGCGGCGGGCCGGCACTAAGGCCGGCCGCGCCGCGCGCGGCGCAGCAGGAAGCGCGCGGGATCGATCGCATCGGCGAGATCGCCTTCGACAGGCAACGGCTCGCCTTCGGTCGCGCTGGCAATGAGTTCGCCGCCGAGTGCCGCCCAGGTCAGGCCACGCGAGCCGTAGGCGAACGTGCCGTACAGGCCGGGAAGCCGCGCCAGGTCACGCGCCTGATCGTTCCGGCGCAGCGAGCCGGCATCCGGCAGCGGGCCGATGAGAGGCAGACGGTCCGCGACCACGCAGCGAAAGCCGACCGCACCTTCAAGCGTGGCGGGATCGAAACGGGCAGCGGATCCCGGCAGCAGGTGCTCCAGCCGCTCGAGATTGCCCGCGTGGTCTTCCGCGCGGGGCTCGGTGCTCCCGTCCTCGTAGTCGAAGGTCGCGCCGAGAATGGCGCCGCCGTCCGCCCGCGGGATGAGGTGACCGGCGCCCGCGAGGACGGAGGCAACGGCCAGGCTGCCGGTCGGCAGGTGTGTGAGCTGGCCGCGCACCCGCTTCAGGGGTACGCCGAATGGAACGATCCGCCCGGCGTCATGCGAGTTTGCGAGCACGACGACGGGCGCCGCCGCAATTGTCGCGCCTTCCGCGGTTTCGACTCGCCAGTTTTCTCCTACCCGATGCAAGGCATGCGCGACAATGCCCGTGTGCAATTTCAATTTGCCGCAAGCGGCGCTCGCGGCAATCTGTGCGGCCACAAGGCTGGCGGGCTCCATCCAGCCGCTTTCCGGAAACCACCAGCCGCCGCAGCGCAGCGCTGAACCCGATTTGTCCTTTGCGCTCGCCGTTGGCAGGTAGTCCACGTAGTCCGGCGGAAAGCCAAGCGCGCGCATCGTGGCTGCCATGCGCGCTTCTTCGCGCGAGTCCTTTGCCAACTGCAGCACGCCGCAGGTTTTCCACTTGAGATTATGCCCGGCTGCCTCCAGCGCCCGCCACCGGCGCAATGAATAGAGATAGCCCGCACGCGTCAGGCGCGACAGCAGGCTGTCGTCGCGCGAGACTTGCGGATGAAAAACGCCGGCAGAGATGCCCGAAGCTTCTGCCGCCGGGGCTGCGCCGCGCTCGACCAGGTCGATCGTCCAGCCGCGCGCGGCGAGCCGTTCGCTGACGGCCGCGCCGGCAAGTCCTGCCCCGATAACCACGGCGCGGCGCTCGCTCCACTCCGGCGCGGCTGCCGGGCCGCGCCGCTGTGCGCTGCGCGGAGTGAAGCGCGCAGCCAGCATTACGCGCTTGCGCCCGAAGCCGGGTCGTTGCTCGGGCGTGAAGCCCGCGCTGGCCAATGCCTCGCGCACCGCGCGCGCCGTCGTATAGGTGGAGAGCGTGGCGCCGGGTCGGGCGAGGCGGGCAAGCGCTCTCATCGCTGTGGCCGACCACATCTCCGGATTGCGGTCGGGTGCGAAGCCATCGAGATAGAACGCATCAGCGGCAAGCCGCAGCCGTGGCAGCACATCCGCGATATCGGCGAAGGCGAGCGTCAGCGTGATGCCGCCGCCCTCGAGCTCGATTCGGTGCAGCCCCGGCAACATCGCCGGCCATGCCGCCTGAAGCTCGGCGGCCAGCGGTGCAAATTCCGGGTAGCGGGCCTGCAGCGTCGCAAGTCCCTCGCGCCCGAAGGGATGTTTCTCGACGGAGACGAAGTGCAACCGCTGCGGGTGCGCAGGGTCGGAACGCCATGCCGCCCAGGTCGCGAGGAAGTTGAGCCCCAGACCGAAGCCGGTCTCGAGGATGGTGAAAATGCGCGCGCCGGCCCAGCGCTGCGGCAGGTCGTTGCCGCCGAGAAACACGTGCCGAGCCTGTCCCGGCCCGGAATCCGCGCTGTGATAGATGTCGCCGTACTCAATCGAGTACGGCGTGCCCGCCGCGTCGAGCGCCGGCGTGGCGGGTGTGAGCGGAGCGCGCATGTGGCGGCAGCGCGCTACACGCCGCGCTCGGCAAGGAACTGCGCGAGTATGCGGGAGGTATGGGAGCGAACCACCCCGGCCGCTTCGCGGCCTCCCCTCCTTGCCAAGGAGGGGAGGTACGGTTTGATGATGTCTTCCGGCACACCCTGCGCGACGATCTTGCCGCCGGCATCGCCGCCTTCCGGGCCGAGGTCGAGGATCCAGTCGGCCTCGGCCATCACGTCGAGGTTATGCTCGATCACCACCACCGTGTTGCCGGCGTTCACCAGCCGATGCAGCACACGCGCAAGCATTTCCACGTCCGCCATGTGCAGCCCGACGGTCGGCTCGTCCAGTACGTACAGCGTGGCGGATGGCGGATGGCGGATGGCGGATGGGCCGCTTCGCACCTTTGCCAACTCCGTCACCAGCTTGATGCGTTGCGCCTCGCCGCCAGAGAGTGTCGGGCTTTGCTGGCCCAGCGTGAGGTAGCCGAGCCCGACGTCCTGCAGCAGGGTGAGCGCGTGGTGGATCGAGGGATGGGCCGAAAAGAATTCGACGGCTTCGTCCACACTCATCATCAGCACCTCGCCGATGCTGCGTTCCTTGAACTGCACGGCGAGCGTCTCGGGATTGAAACGCGCGCCGCGGCAGGCATCGCAGGTCAGCTTCACGTCCGGCAGAAAGCTCATCTCGACGCGCCGCACGCCTTGCCCTTCGCACGCTTCGCAGCGTCCGCCTGCGGTGTTGAACGAGAAGCGCGAGGCGGTATAGCCCCGCATGCGCGATTCGGGGACCTCCGCGTAGAGCCGGCGCACGTCGTCCCAGAAACCCACGTAGGTCGCCGGGCATGAGCGCGGCGTCTTGCCGATCGGCGTCTGGTCCACCTCCAGCACACGCCCGATCTGGTCGGCACCCTTGATGGAGCGGCAGCCGACCAGATCGATGACGGATGGCGGATGGCGGATGGCGGAAGTTGCTTTACGACCCGTCCCTTGTCCCTTGTGCGTTGTCCCTTGTGCCTTGCGGCGCGAGTCGCCGCTGGCGACCAGGCGCCGCAGGTTGTCGTGGAGCACGTCACGCGCGAGGGTGGACTTGCCGGAGCCGGAAACGCCGGTCACCACCGTGAGCCGGCCCAGCGGCACGCGAAAGTCGAGATTCTTGAGGTTATGCAGAGACGCGCCTTGCACGGTGAGTGCCGGCGTTGCCTGGCTTACCGCTCGCCGCGCATTCAGAGGGTGCCTGAGTGGCTGAGCGAGAAAGTGGCCGGTAACGGATGCGGGCACCCGCATCAGGTCGGCGGCAGTGCCCGCCGCGATTACCTCGCCGCCACGATTGCCGGCACCGGGGCCCAGGTCTATTACGTGCGCGGCGCGACGAATAGTGTCCTCGTCGTGCTCGACGACTATCAGGGTATTGCCCTTGGCCTCCAGCTTCTGCAGGGTATCGAGCAGGATGCGGTTGTCGCGGGGATGGAGTCCGATGGTGGGCTCGTCGAGGATGTAGGCGACGCCGCGTAGGTTGGATCCGAGCTGCGCGGCAAGCCGGATGCGCTGCGCTTCTCCGCCCGAGAGCGTCGGCGCCGCGCGGTCGAGCGCGAGATACGAGAGGCCGACCTCGCCGAGGAAGGCGAGGCGACTTTTCATCTCGCTCACGACGTCGCGGGCAATCTCTGCCTCGCGCCCCTCGAGACGCAGCGTGGCGAAGAACTTCTCAACGCGCGCTACCGACATCCGCGAAAGATCGGCTATGGAGCGGTTGCGGAATCGCACGGCGAGGGCCGTCGGATTGAGCCGCTGCCCATCGCAGTCGGGGCAGCGCGCAGCCTCGCCTTCATACCATTCGTTCCACCCGATTTCCTCGCCCGTCTGGGTTTCGTCGAATCCGGAGAGCTTCAGGCCGGTGCCGTAGCAGGCCCCGCACCAGCCGTGACGCGAGTTGTACGAAAACAGTCGCGGGTCGAGCTCGGGAAAACTGGTCCCGCAGGACGGGCAGGCACGCTTCACCGAGAACACTGTCTCCGTCATGCGGGCGAGCGCAGGATCGCGCTTTGCCATCGCGCGCTCAAGCGCTTCCAGCGGCGCGAGCACGTGGACCACGCCCTTGCCGTTATCGAGGGCGCGGCGCAGCGCTTCCCGCAGCCCCGCCTCGTTGTCCGCCGCGACGCGCACGTCCGCGACCGGCAGCTCGATGGTGTGCTCGTGGAAGCGCGACAGTCGCGGCCAGGGGTGGGTCGGGATGAACGCGCCGTCCACCCTCAGGTGAGTATGGCCCTTGCCGCGCGCCCATTTCGCGAGATCGGTGTAGTAGCCCTTGCGATTCACCACCAGCGGCGCGAGCAAACCCACGCGCGTTCGCCGGTGGGCGCGCAGGATTCGCGCCGCGATGGCATCCACGCTTTGCGGCTCGATCGCCACGTCGCAACGCGGGCAGTACTGGGTGCCGAGCTTCATGAACAGCAGGCGCAGGAAATGGTGGATTTCGGTCAGCGTGGCCACCGTGCTCTTGCGCCCGCCGCGGCTGGTGCGCTGCTCGATCGCCACCGTTGGCGGAATGCCGTAGATCGCGTCAACGTCGGGACGCGTGGCCGGCTCGACGAACTGGCGCGCGTAGGCGTTGAGCGACTCCAGGTAGCGGCGTTGTCCTTCGGCGAACACGAGGTCGAAGGCAAGAGTGGATTTGCCGCTGCCCGAGACGCCCGTCACGACGGTAAAGCGGTCGCGCGGGATGGTGACGTCGATGTTCTTGAGGTTGTGCTCGCGCGCATGGTGCACGTGGATCGAGTGACGAGCAACGAGCGACGAGTGACGGCTGACGGGTTCTTCCGCCGCTGGAGGCGGGGCGGGAACGAGCGCGGTTTCGTAGTCACGCAGGGCCTTGCCGGTATGCGAGCTGGCGTGCGCCATTACCTCCGCGGGCGTGCCGGCAACGACGATTTCGCCGCCGGCATCGCCACCTTCAGGACCGAGATCGATGATCCAGTCGGCGGAGCGGATGACGTCGAGGTTGTGCTCGATCACTACCAGCGAGTGATTCGCGGCGAGCAGCTTGCGGAACGCGCGCAGGAGCTTTGCCACGTCGTCGAAGTGCAGGCCGGTGGTGGGCTCGTCGAACAAGAACAGTGATGAGTGATGAGTGACGGGTGATGAGTTTCCTCGCCGGCCTGCGGCCTGTGCGAGGTGTCCGGCGAGCTTGAGGCGTTGGGCTTCGCCGCCGGAGAGCGTGGGAACCGGTTGTCCCAGCCGCAGGTAGTCGAGACCGACGTCGGCGAGCGGTCGCAACACCGACTCCACCTCGCGGTTGCCCTTGAAGAACGCGAGCGCCTCGGTCACCGTCATGTCGAGCACATCGGCCACTGATTTCATGGCGCCGCCGTTGTTCTCACTGGCGCCCTCGATTTTGATTTCCAGTACTTCCGGGCGGTAGCGTTTGCCGTCGCAGTCGGGGCAGCGCAGGTAGACATCGGAGAGAAATTGCATCTCGATGTGCTCGAAGCCATTGCCGCTGCAGGCCGGGCAGCGGCCGTTGCCGGAGTTGAAGCTGAACGTGCCCGCGGTATAGCGCCGCTCGACGGCCGCGGGCGCGGCGGCGAACAGCGCCCGGATCGCGCCGAACGCGCCGACATAGCTTGCCGGGTTGGAGCGGGTGGTGCGCCCGATCGGCGACTGGTCCACCAGCACGACGTCGCCGATGCGATCGAAACCCTTCAACGCCCGATGGCGGCCCGGCGCCTCGGTCGGCTTGCCCTTCGCTTTCAGCAGCGCGGCGTAGAGCACGTCCTGCACCAGCGTGGACTTGCCCGAGCCCGACACGCCGGTGACGCACACCAGGCGCTCGAGCGGAATCGTCACGTCGATATTCTTGAGGTTGTGCTCCTGCGCGCCGAGGAGCTGCAGCCGGGGGCCGATCTTTCCAGACGCGCGCTGCGTCCCGCCGTCGGCTCTCTTGCGGCCGGCGAGATAGTCGGCGGTGAGCGTTCCGGAGCGCTTGAGCACGTCGGGCGTGCCGAAGCAGACGATGCGGCCGCCGCGCTCGCCCGGGCCGGGGCCCAGATCGAGGATGCGATCCGCGGCCAGCATGATCTGGGGATCGTGCTCGACCACCACCAGCGAGTTGCCGGCCTCGCGCAGCTTTTTTATGATGGCAATCACGCGGCCCATGTCGCGCGGGTGGAGCCCGATGGAGGGCTCGTCCAGCACGAACAGCGTATTGGTGAGGGAGGTGCCGAGCGCGGTGGTGAGGTTGATGCGCTGGACCTCGCCGCCGGAGAGCGTGCGCGACTGGCGGTCGAGCGTCAGGTAGCCCAGACCAACCTCGCCAAGATAGGCGAAGCGCGCGCGGATGTCGGTCAGCAGCAGGTCGGTCGCTTCGTCCAGGGGCGCCGGCAGATTGAGGTGCCGGAAGAACGTTCGCGCCTTCTCGATCGGTAGCAGCATGAGATCGTGTACGGTGAGTCCTGGCAGTGCCGCGAGCGCGTCCGCGGTCAATTTGACGCCATTTGGGACAAACCGGCGGGCCGGGTCGAGCGCGGCGTCGGCGTCCGCTTTCGTTCCCAGGCGCCAGCACAGCGCATCGGTTTTCAGCCGCGCGCCGGCGCAAGCTTCGCACGGCGTGTAGGCGCGGTAGCGCGAGAGCATGACGCGCACGTGCATCTTGTAGGCCTTGGTCTCGAGCCACTTGAAGAACCGGCCGACGCCGTACCATTTGCCGGGCCAGGACTTGCGCCAGCTGATCCAGCCCGGATCGCCGTCGATTACCCATTGGCGCTGCTCCGCCGTCAACTCTCGCCACGGGGTGTCCGCTGGCACGCCGCGCTTCTTCGCGTACTCGACGAGGTCGTCGTTCCAGCCGCGATAAGACTCGGTGCGCCAGGGCCGGATTGCATCCTCGCGCAGCGTCTTCGATTCATCGGGCACTACCAGGCCGTAGTCCACGCCGATCACCCGCCCGAAGCCGCGGCAGGTCTCGCACGCTCCGACCGGCGAGTTGAAGGAGAACAGGCTCGGCGTCGGGTCGGCGTAGTGAATATCGCAATCGGCGCAATGGAGATCGGTCGAGTATCTCCATTGCGCGTGGCGCGTGGCTCGTGGCTCGTGGCCGGTCTTCTCGCCTTCGGCGAGAACATGGATGTTGACGCGGCCCTGGCCGACTCTGAGCGCGGCCTCCAGCGCTTCCATGACGCGGGCGCGCTCGGCGTTGCCGATGCGCAGACGGTCCTGAATGACCTCCAGCCGCGGGTCCTGCCGCGAATGTAGTCTCGTATATCCTTGTTTTTCAAGTAGTTTTATAACTTCTTCCGACGTGAAGTTTGCCGGCACCACGACCGGAAACGTGATCACGAGGCGCGGGTCGCCTGCTGCCTTCGCACGGCTGACCAAGTCGGCGTGTATGGTCTGCGGAGTGTCGCGCGCGACTGCGCGGCCGCAGCCGCGGCAGTGGAGGCGGGCGGCGCGCGCGTAGAGGAGCTTCAGGTGGTCGTTCAACTCGGTCATCGTGCCGACCGTGGAGCGCGAAGTGCGCACCGGGTTGGTCTGGTCGATGGCGATGGCGGGCGGGATGCCCTCGATGGCGGTTACCTGCGGCTTGTCCATGCGGTCGAGGAATTGCCGCGCATAAGGCGAGAACGTCTCCACGTAGCGGCGCTGCCCTTCCGCGTAGAGCGTGTCGAAGACAAGGGAGGATTTTCCCGAGCCCGATACCCCGGTCACGACGATCAGCTCGTTCTGCGGCAGATCGAGGTCGAGGTTCTTGAGGTTGTTCTGGCGCGCGCCGCGGATGCGGATGGCATCGCCCGCGGAGCGGGCGCCATGGGCGTCGGCAGGGGAGGCGGCCTCGCGGCCGGTATCGGGCATCGGAATAGGAAAACGGGCGGCAGTTGCTCGAAGAGAGAGTTATTTTACTCGCGCCGAGCGCGCCTTTCCGCTCCCCCGGTTCCCCGATATGATGCCCGCTCCGTGACGAAAACACGGATTGAACTAAACGACGCGGTTTTTCTCTTAGTCGCTAATCTTCTGCGGCGGTGAACATGCTGGGAAAAAAAACCATCCTTGGAATCGTCATCGCCGTGATCGCACTCGCGGTGGCTGGCTACTTCGTGACGCAGCGGCAGGAGACCGGGCGCTCGACGGCATCGGATGAGCCGGTCAAGGTCGTCGATCTCGGCGATCGCAGCTTCGACGGCGCCCCGGCGCTGGCGTTGACCTTCAGCCAGCCGTTGGACACCGGCCGGCGCTACGACGAGCACATCCGGGTGTTCGAGATGCCGGCGAAGCCGGCGGAGAAGTCGGCGCGGAGGAGCCGAAATGACGATTCCGATGATGACGACGCGCGCGACGGCGGGCCCCGCACCGGAATAGGCAAGGCCGGGGAGGCCAGCTCGGAAGGCGGCAAGCTCGTGACCGGTTCCTGGGTCGTGGGAGACAACCCGCGGCTGCTCTACTTTCCGCACATCAAGCCGGCGACGAACTACGTGGTGCAGGTCGCACCGGGGCTGCGCGCGGCGAATGGCACCCAGCTCGTCGCCGAGGCGCGCTACTCGATCCGCTCGGCCCGGGTTTCCCCGGCCTATTACTTTGCCAGCCGCGGCATGGTGCTGCCGGCCAGGCAGAACGGCGGACTGCCGGTGGTGACCGTCAACGTCCCGGAGATCGACGTCCAGTTCCTGAGGGTCAAGCCGGAGCAGCTTTCGGCTTTCCTCGACAAGGTCGTTGCGGGGCGGCGCGGCGCGGAGCGCGAAGGCGAGGAGGGAGGCGACTCCGACGATCACGAGAGCGGATCGCCGCGCGCGTTGCGCGGCGCTGTCGGCCAGTACGAGCTCGATCGGCTGAATCGCATGACCGAGAGCGTCTATCTCGGGCGTTTCACGACGGAGAAGCGGCCCAACCGGCGCAGCGTCACCTTCATCCCGGTGGAGGAAATCCGCGAGCTGCAGGAGCCCGGCATCTACGTCGCGGTGATGAGCCAGCCCGGGCGCTTCCGCTACGAGTACCAGACCACCTATTTCTACGTCAGCGACCTGGGATTGCACCTGCGCGCGTTTCCCAATGGCGCCGACGCGTACGTCAGCTCGCTCACGGATGGCAAGGCGATTTCCCGCGTCGAGGTGGCGTGGCTGAACCACCAGGGCCGGATCCTCGCGCGCAAGGAAACCGACGCCGACGGCCGGGCCGCGTTTCCCGAGCGGCCGAAAGGCGCCCAGGTGGTCATCGCAAAGAAGGGCGGCCAGATGTCGGTGATCGCATTGCGCGAGCCGGCGCTCGACCTGTCGGAGTACGACGTGACCGGTCCGCCCTTCAAGCCTACGCGCCTCTACGCCTACTCCGGTCGCAATCTCTACCGGCCGGGCGAGAGCTTCGACCTGTCGGTCATTGCCCGCGATCCCGACGGTAAGCCGGTGCCGGCCCAGCCGGTGCAGGCAGTGCTGAAGCGCCCGGACGGCAAATCGCAGTTCTCCGCGACCTGGCAGCCCGACCAGCGCGCCGGCGGCTATTACATGAAGCGCGTGGACGTGCCGGCGGACGCGCCGACCGGTTTCTGGACGCTCGAGCTGCGCGCCGACCCTGCGGACAAGGTGCCGGGCACGGTGTTCCGTTTCGGAGTGGAGGAATTCCTGCCCGAGCGCATGAAGCTCGACCTCGCAACGAAGCAGGCGACGCTGACGGCAGCTTCCGGGTTCGTCGTCGACATCAGCGGCGCGTACCTCTATGGAGCACCCGCGGCCGGCAACCGGCTGCTCGGCGTGGCGCAGTTCGAGCGCAACCGCAACCCGGTCGCGAAGCAATATCCGGGATTCGAGTTCGGGGACGTGGCCGACGACACGCTGCGCACGCGCCAGGAGCTCGCGGAGACCAAGCTCGACGAGGCCGGCGTTGCCCAGGTCGCGGTGGACCTCACGCCCGGCGCCAAGCGACGTTCGCCGGTGACGGTCCGTGCCACGCTGAGCCTGCTCGAGAGCGGTGGCAGGCCGGTGGTGCGCGCCATCGAGCGCGTGCTGTGGCCCGCGCCGGCGCTGGTGGGCGTGCGCCCGTTGTTTTCCGGGGACTACGCACGCGAGAACTCGACCGTGGAATTCGAGGTAGTGCGCGTGGACGTGGGCGGCAGCGTCAAGCCGGCCGCCAACCTGCCGGTGCGCCTGTTTCGCGAGGACCGGCACTATTACTGGCGCTTCGAGGACCAGCGCGGCTGGACCTCGGGCTTCACCGAGACCGACGAGCTGACGGAAACCGCCAGCGTAACCGTGCCCGCAGGCGGGCGCGGCAAGCTTGCGTTGCCGGTGCGCTACGGGCGCTACCGCCTGGAGATTCTCGATCCGGAGACCGGGCAATCGCTGCGCTTCCGCTTCTACGCCGGCTGGAGCGCGCGCGCGGACGAAGCCCAGGGCGCCCGTCCCGACCGCGTTGCGCTGAAGCTCGACAAGCCGGCCTACCGCGACGGCGATACCGCGCGCCTCACCATCGCGCCGCCGCACGCCGGGCAGGCAATCGTCGCGATCGAGGGCGACCGCACTCTCTGGATGAAGCGCATGTGGGTGCCTGAGAAAGGTCTCACCATCGACGTGCCGGTCGAGAAAGAGTGGAAGCGCCACGACCTCTACGTGTCGGTGCTGGTGCTGCGGCCGGGCAGCGCGGGCGATCGCGTCACACCGGCGCGCGCCCTCGGTGTCGCCTACCTGCCGCTCGAGCGTGGCGACCGCAAGCTCGCAGTGGCGTTGGAAGCGCCCCAGAAGATGCGGCCGGAAAACGACCTCAAGGTGCGCGTCAAAGTGCCGGAAGCGAAGGGCGAGAAGGCGCTGGTCACGCTGTCGGCGGTGGATGTGGGCATCCTCAACATCACGCGTTACGCCTCGCCCGACCCGCACGGCTATTTCTTCGGCAAGCTGCGCTATGGCGCCGACCAGCACGACGTCTACGGCCGCCTGATCGAGAAGATGCAGGGGCAGAAGGGCCGGCTGCGTTTCGGCGGCGACAACACGCCCAAGGCGACCCGCAGCCTGCCGAAAAAGGTGAAGCTGGTGGATTTGTTCAGCGGCCCGGTGCTGCTCGATGTGCACGGAGAGGCCGAGGTGACTCTGCCGGTGCCCGACTTCAATGGCACGCTGCGGCTGATGGCGGTAGTGGCCACGTCCGGCCGCTTCGGTGCAAAGGACGCCGAGGTCACGGTGGCCGCCCCCGTGGTCGCCGAGATAGCCACTCCGCGTTTCATCGCCTTCGGCGACAGCGCCACGGTGGCTCTTGATCTGCACAACCTGTCGGGCACGGCGCAGAAGCTGACGGTGTCGCTCGCTTCCGATGCTGGCCTGCGTATCGCGGAAGGGCGCCGCAGCGCCACGCTGAAGGACCAGCAAAAAACGACGCTGCGCTTCGCGGTAGAGGCAGGCAGCGCGTTCGGGCTGGCCACGATGAAGCTGCGGGTGTATGGCCAGGATGTGAAGATCGAGCGTGTCTTCCCCTTGATGGTGCAGGCGGCGACGCCGCAGCAGCAGGTGGTGAAGCGCTACAGCGTGGCGCCGGGCAAGGGCCTGGACATCCGCGAGGCCGATCTCGCCGGCCTGCACCGCGAATCGGTGCTGGCTCACGTCGTTGTTTCGAACCGGCCGCCGATCGACGTGCGGGCGGCGATTCGCGACCTCCTGGTCTACCCATACGGCTGCGCCGAGCAGACGACGAGCAGCGCCTATCCGCACGTGTTCGTGGACGAAGAGGCGGCACGCCGATTGGGCTTGAAGCCATTCACGCGCGAGCAGCGCGCCGAGATGCTCGCCGGCGCCATCAGCCGGCTTGCGACCATGCAGGCGCCCGCGGGCGGATTCAGCCTTTGGGGCAACGTGTCCGAGTACGAGTACTGGCTGTCGGCCTACGTCGCCAATTTCCTGCTCGATGCGCGCGAGCAGGGGTTCGGCGTGCCCGAGCAGGTGCAGCGCAAGTCAGGAGATTTCCTGCTGCGCGGGCTGCAGGAAGGCGCGTCGCGGCTTCCGGCGCTTTCGCCCCAGGCGGCGGCGGAGGAGGCTGCCAAGGACGCAAAGCGGTTCTGGAGCGACGGCCGGCGCAATCATGGCAGCCGCTTCGGCGCGCTGGCCTACGGCGCCTACGTGCTGGCGCGCGAATCGAAGGCACCGCTCGCGACGCTGCGACAGTTGCACGAGTCGCGCGGCCACGCTCACTCCGGCCTCGCACTGGTCCAGCTTGGCATCGCGCTCCGCCTCGCGGGGGACGAGCCGCGCGGCAATACGACGATTGCCGAAGGCCTCGCCAAACCCCGCATCCTCGACTACTGGTGGGGCGACTACGGCACGACGCTGCGCGACGCCGCGTTGTCCTATGCGCTGCTCGACCGTCACCATGTCAAGGCCGAGGGCAAGGAGAACCTCACCGCGACGATCGCCGGCGAGCTGGAGAAAAAGATCTACCTCAGCACGCAGGAGAAGCTCGCGCTGTTTCTCGTCGGACGGGCGTACGCGACCGGGGCAGGGCCATGGACGGCAGGCGTCACGGTGCGCGGCAAGAGCGAGGACGTGCACACGGCCGGAAGCTACTACCGCGAGCTCGCGCCCGCCGACCTCGCGGGCGGCATCACGCTGACGAACACGCACAAGGAGCAGCTCTTCGTCGAGCTTTCGTACGGCGGCTTCCCGGTGCGTGCCCCGGCGGTACGCTCGGACCCGATCGCGCTCACACGCACGCTCTACACGCCCGATGGCGTGCCGGTCGGCGAGCGCGCGCTGAAAACGGGTGAAACCGTCATGGTGCACCTCGCGGTGCGCTCCAAGGCCCGCATCGCCAACGGCCTGGTGGTGGACCGCATACCCGCCGGCCTCGAGATCGAGAATCTCAACATCGTCCAGGGCGAGGGCATGCCGGCGCTGAAGATCGGCACAATCGACGTCGGCGCGGTCGCGAGCGACCGGCGCGTCAAGCACCGCGAGTTTCGCGACGACCGTTTCGTCGCCGCGGTGAATCTCGACGGCAACCCGGTCAACCTGTTCTACCGGGCGCGGGTGGTGACGCCGGGGCGCTACAGCGTGCCGCCGCTCTACGCCGAGGACATGTACCGGCCGGAAATCTACGGACTCGCGGGCGGCAACGAAACGCTGACGGTGGTGGATGTGAAAGCACCGGGCCAGACAGGCGCCGCGCCCTGAGACCACGCATGTCGCTTCAAGGCGCATTGACGAAGGTGAGGGCGGCGGTGGGTGCCGGGCAGAACCGGCGCGCGTTCGTTGCGACGGCGGCCGTGCTCGTGTTTTTTCTGGCGCTCGACCGGCTGTTCCCGCCGCCGCAACCCGGGCGCGCTGCGCCGTTCGCGACGATCGTTGCGGCGCGCGACGGCACGCCGCTGCGCGCCTTTCCCGACCGCACCCACGTCTGGCGCCATCCCGTCGCGCTGGAAGAGGTCTCGCCGCTCTATCTCGAGGCGCTCGTCGCCTACGAGGATCGCGCGTACTGGTGGCACCCGGGCGTTAATCCCTGGGCGCTCGCCCGCGCCGGCTGGCAGTGGCTCACGGGCGGCCGGGTGGTGTCCGGCGGCTCGACGCTCACGATGCAGGTGGCGCGCATCCTCGATCCCACCCCGCGCACGGTTGCCGGCAAGTTGAAGCAGATCGCGCGCGCGCTGCAGCTCGAATGGCGCTATTCCAAGCGCGAGATCCTCACGCTCTATCTCAACTATGCGCCGATGGGCGGCGTGCTCGAAGGCATTGAGGCGGCGAGCCGGGGTTACCTCGGCAAGCCGGCGCGGCGCCTGACCCATGCCGAAGCCGCGTTGCTTGCCGTGCTGCCGCAGGCGCCCTCGCTGTTGCGTCCCGATCGTCACCCGGCGCGCGCGCGCATCGCGCGCGACAAGGTGCTGCAGCGCATGGCGGGGCGCTGGGGCACGGTCATCGTGGCCGATGCTCTTATCGAGCCGGTCTACGCGTTCGTGCCCCGCCAACCGCTGCTCGCGCCGCTGCTCGCGCAGCGCCTGCGTAGCGCCGCGACCGGTGCGACGCGCATCGACACGACGATAGACGCCGCGGCCCAGACGCAGATCGAGCAAGTCCTGCTCGACCGCGCGCACAACCTGCCGCCGCGCGTGTCGGCGGCGGTGCTGGTGATGGACAACGCGACGCTCGAGGTCCTCGCCTACGCGGGATCGGCGGATTTCACCGACGCGGAGCGCGCGAGCCACGTGGACATGGTGCGCGCGCCGCGCTCGCCCGGCTCGGCGTTGAAGCCTTTCCTTTATGCCTTCGCGCTGGAGGAGGGCCTCATCCACTCGGAATCGTTGCTCGCCGACGCACCGCAGTCCTTCGGCGGCTACCAGCCGGGCAATTTCCAGCAGTCGTTCCACGGCCCGGTCAGCGTGTCCGAGGCGCTCGGCCGCTCGCTCAACGTGCCGGCGGTGGAAGTGCTGGACCGGCTTGGTTCGACACGCTTCGTCGCGCGGTTGAGAAGCGCTGGCCTGCGGCTGGAATTTCCGCGCGACGCTACGCCCAACCTGAGCGTCATTCTCGGCGGCGCGGCCGTTACGCTGGAGGAGCTGGTCGGCGCGTACTCGGCACTGGCGCGCAAGGGGCTCGCCGCCGCGCCGCGCTATACCGCGGCGGACCCGATGCGCGAGCGGCGCATGATGAGCGAAGGCGCAGCCTTCATCGTGCGCGAGATACTCGAGAGCGGTGGCCCGGTCGGTCGCGAGGTCGAGCCGGGCGTCGGCGTTCGGCGCGGCATCGCGTGGAAGACCGGCACCAGCTTCGGCTTTCGCGACGCGTGGGCGGTGGGCGTCAGCGACCGCTACACCGTCGGCGTGTGGGTCGGGCGGCCGGACGGCACGCCGAACCCGGGCTTCTTCGGCGCCAACGCCGCAGCGCCGCTGTTGCTCGACGTGTTCTCCACTCTGCCGGATGGCGGAGCGGCTGCCCGCGCCGCGCCGCGCGGCGTTACGCAGGAGCGCATCTGCTGGCCGCTTGGCACGCGCGCGAGCGGACCCGCGGATCCGCGCTGCCACGTGCGGCGCACCGCGTGGGCACTCGAAGGGGCGGTGCCGGCGACTTTCCCTGACCGCTTGCGCGGCGGCGAGCCGCGCTACACGTACCATGTGGATGCGATAACCGGTGAGCGCGTGATGCCGGAATGCGCTCGTCATGCGGTGCGGCGCGTGGAAGGCGCGCGCTGGCCGGCGGTGCTCGAGCCATGGCTCGACCCCGGCTTGCGCGGCCGTGTGCTGCCTCCGGCATGGTCGACCGATTGCCGCGACGCGGTGCGGGCGGGGGAGAGCGTCAAGATCGTCGGCGCCAGCGACGGTGAGGTGGTGCAGCGCGCGGCGGGAAACGAGCAAGCGGTAATGCGCCTGGAGGCGCGCGGCGTGCAGGGCGAGATCAACTGGATGGTGAACGGGCGGTTCGTTGCCCGCGCTCCTGCGGCCGCGGGACATTTGCTGCGTCTTGCCGAGGCGGGACGCTACGACATCACCGCCTTCGACGACCGCGGGCACTACGACCGTATCAGTTTGAGCGTGCGGTCAGTGAACTGAGGGTGAACTGAGCGTGAACTGAGTGCGGCGCCGCCCGGCGCGGCGGCAGTTTCACCCCAGCCCGGAACGTGCGAGAATTTCCGGGGAAACGACGCCTCGAGAGGAGCAACCATGTTGAAGCGCATGTTGCCGGTTACCGTCGTGCTTGCGGTCGCGCTCTGGCCGACAATGGCCGCGGGCCAGCTGTACAAGTCCACCATGCCCGACGGCAGGGTAATCTACAGCGACAAGCCGCAACCGGATGCGGTCAAAAGCGAGAAAAAGCAGCTCGACACCTCCAGGCGGGGCGTAGAGTCGCCTTCCGCCGGCGAAAAGGCGACGTTGCAGCGACTGGAAGGGGATCGGCGGGCGCGCGAGAGCGCCGAGGATCGCGTGCGCAGAGCCGAACAGGCTTTGCACGACGCGGAGGTCGCGCAGCAAATGGGCAAGGAAGCTCAGCCTAACGAGCGTCTGGGCACTGCCGGGGGCGGGTCTCGCTTGACGGATGGTTATTGGGAGCGCCAGAAGAAGCTTGAAGAGGCGGTTACGAGCGCGCGCCGCACTCTGGATCAAGTGCGGACGGGCAAGTAGCGCGGACGGCTGGCGCGCAAGGCGCCGGAAAAGCCTGTGCGTCATTCATTCATCATGAACGAGAAGCGCATCGGCATCATCATGCACGGCACGATGACGGAACTGCGCGGTCGGTGCGCCGCCGCACGTCGCTCGCCCGGTCACGCCGTGCGTTTGTCGGGCCGGGGAAACTTCCAGTGAGCGAAAAGCGCATCGGCATCATCATGCACGGCCGGATAACGAAACTGCGCGGTCATCGCACCGCTGCGCGGCACGCGCCCGGTTCCGCCGTGCGTTCAAGTGGGTTCCGAGGCTGGCGATGAGCGAAAGACGTATCGGCATCATCATGCACGGCGTAACCGGGCGCATGGGCACCAACCAGCACCTGGTGCGCTCGATCCTCGAGATCCGAAAGCAGGGCGGCGTCGTGCTGAAAGACGGTACGCGGCTGATGCCCGACCCGGTCCTCGCCGGCCGCAATGCGGCGAAGCTGCGCGAGCTGGCGCGACAGCACGGCGTGGAGCGCTGGACTACCGATCTCGCCGGCGCGCTGGCTTCGAAGCCGGATGCCGTATTTTTCGATGCCGCCTCCACGCAGCTGCGTCCGAAGCTGCTCAAGCAGGCCATCGCCGCCGGCAAGCACGTCTACTGCGAGAAGCCGGTCGCGACCAATCTCGCGGAAGCGCTCTCGCTCTACCGCGCGGCGAAGAAGGCGCGCGTGAAGCACGGCGTGGTGCAGGACAAGTTGTGGCTGCCGGGATTGCTCAAGTTGCAGCGCCTGCGCGACTCTGGCTTCTTCGGCAGGATACTTTCGGTGCGCGGAGAATTCGGCTACTGGGTGTTCGAAGGCGACCCGCAGCTGGGCGGACCGCCAGCACAGCGCCCGTCGTGGAACTACCGCAGCCAGGACGGCGGCGGGATCATCCTCGACATGCTGTGCCATTGGCGCTACGTGATCGACAATCTGTTCGGCGCGGTGAAGGCGGTATCGTGCCGCGGCGCGACGCATATTCCCCACCGCTGGGACGAGGGCGGCGGGAAATACAAGGCGACCGCGGACGACGCTGCCTACGCAAGCTTTGAGCTCGCCGGAGGCGCGATCGCACACTTCAACAGTTCGTGGACGGTTCGCGTGCGGCGTGACGACCTGCTCACGCTGCAGGTGGACGGAACGAAGGGATCCGCGGTGGCGGGACTGCGGCGTTGCTGGTCCCAGTCGCTGGCCGATACGCCGAAGCCGGTGTGGAATCCCGATATCCCGCAACCCATCGACTTCTTCCAGGGCTGGAAGGAAGAGCCGGACGATCCCGCCTGGGGCAACGCGTTCAAGGCCCAGTGGGAGCTGTTCCTGCGTCACGTTGCCGGCGAGGCGCCGTTCCGTTGGGGCTTGATGGAGGGCGCGAAGGGCGTGCAGCTCGCGGAGCTGGGCCTGAAGAGCTGGCGCCAGCGGAAGTGGCTCAACGTACCCGCACTGCGCGCATGACGAGCCACGAGCCACCAGCCACGAACCACGAGTAGCATCGGTCAATGAAGCGCGACGCGATCGAAACGATCAAGCTGCCGGCGGCCGGGCGCAAGCTCGAGACGTATCACGTGCGCGCGCCACGCATGTTCGCGCGACCGTCGAAGCCGTTCACGCGGATTGCCTATGCGGCGGCGCACGTCGTTGCCGATCCCTGGTCGGGCAGAGATCCATGGCTCGAAGCGGCGGTGGACTGGGACGCGACCATGGCCTACCGCCGTCATCTCTGGTCGTGGGGACTCGGCGTCGCCGAGGCGATGGACACGGCGCAGCGCGGCATGGGCATGGACTGGCCGGCCTCGCTCGAGCTGATCCGCCGCACGCTCGAAGCGGCGAAAAGCGAGCGCGGCGCCGTCGTGGGATGCGGTACCGGCACCGACCACCTGGAGCCGTCGCCCGACCTCAAGATCGAAAAAGTGATCGCGGCATACGAAGAGCAGTGCGCCGCGGTGGAGAAGCTTGGCGGACGCATCGTGTTGATGGCGAGCCGCGCGCTGGCGGCCTGTGCGAGATCGCCCGACGATTACGGGCGGGTGTACGAGCGCGTGCTGACGCAGGTGAAGGAGCCGGTGGTCATCCACTGGCTGGGCGAGATGTTCGATCCCGCGCTGGAGGGCTATTGGGGCAGCCGCGACCACGCTCGCGCGATGGACGTCTGCCTCGACGTCATCGCGAAGAACGCGCGCAAGGTCGACGGCATCAAGGTCTCGCTGCTCGACAAGGACAAGGAAATCGCCATGCGCCGCCGGCTGCCCGCGGGTGTGCGCATGTATACCGGCGACGATTTCAATTTCGCCGAGCTGATCGAAGGGGACGGGCAGGGCCACTCGGACGCGCTGCTCGGCATTTTCGACGCCATCGCGCCGGCGGCGTCGGCTGCTTTGTCGGCCCTCGCGGCGAACGATCGCGCGGTCTATCACGACATCCTTGCGCCCACCGTTCCCCTGTCGCGTCACATCTTTCGCGCGCCGACCCGCTTCTACAAGACCGGCGTGGTGTTCCTCGCCTGGCTGAATGGCCACCAGGACCACTTCGTCCTCGTCGGCGGGCAGGAGAGCGCGCGCAGCCTGCTGCACCTCGCGGAGCTGTTCCGCCTCGCGGATGCGGCCGGGCTGCTGTCCGACCCGGCGCTGGCATGCTCGCGTATGCGCCAGTTCCTCGCCACGCGGGGAATTGCTTAGGTGATAAGTGACGAGTGATAAATGATAAGTGATAAGGTATCCGCGCTTTTGCGCGGAGCCGGGCCCTATCACCTATCACGCTTTTGTCCAATGGCATCAAGCAAGCTATCTCCGCCCGATCCCGGGTTACTTTCCCTGAACACGGCAACGGTGCGGGAGAAGTGGAACCTGCGCGAGATGATCGAAGGCTGCGCGCGGCGCGGCATCCGCGGCATCTCGCCGTGGCGCGACAAGCTTGCCCAGCTCGGCGTGAAGGAGGCCGCGCGCCTGGTGCGCGACAACGGCCTGGCGGTCACGGGGCTGTGCCGCGGCGGCATGTTTCCGGCGGCTGAGCGCAAGGGGCGGCAGGCGGCGCTCGACGACAATCTGCGCGCGATCGACGATGCGGCGGCGCTGGGCGCGCGCTGCCTGGTGCTGGTCGTCGGCGGACTGCCGGCGGGATCGAAAGACCTCGACGGCGCGCGCGAGATGGTGCGCGACGGCATCGGCGAGACGCTGGAGCGCGCGCGCGGCGCGGGCGTGCCGCTCGCGATCGAGCCGCTCCATCCGATGTATTGCGCCGATCGCGCATGCGTCAACACGATGGCGCAGGCGCTCGACCTGTGCGACGAGCTCGACGCGGGCAAGAGCGGCGCACTCGGCGTCGCGCTAGACGTCTATCACGTCTGGTGGGACCCGGAGTTGAAGCGCCAGATCGAGCGCGCAGGCGACAAGCGCCTGCTGGCTTTTCACCTGTGCGACTGGCTGGTGCCGACGGCGGACCTGCTGAACGACCGCGGCATGATGGGCGACGGCGTGATCGATCTCCCGCTGATCCGCTCGTGGATGGAGGCGGCGGGCTACCGTGGATTCCACGAGGTGGAGATTTTTTCCTCCAACTGGTGGCGACGCGAGCCGGACGACGTGCTCGGCACCATCAAGCGCCGCCACCAGGAGTGCTGCTGAAAAAACGGGGCGGCTTGCGCCGCCCCGTTTGTTTTCTGCTGGTTTCGACTACGCCGTCTTGAGCGCCGCCAATACCTTGTCCGGCGTAAACGGCACCGAGCGCATCCGCGCGCCCACCGCGTCGTAGATCGCGTTGGCGATCGCGGAGGGCACCACCGCCGCCGTCGGTTCGCCCGCGCCCCACGGCCGCTCGGTGGGGCGGTCGATGAGGTCGATGGCGACATGCGGCACGTCGGGGAAGCGCAGGATCGGGTAGCTGTTCCAGTCGAGGCCGGTCACCATCGAGCGGTCCCATTTCAGGTCCTCGATCAGCGTGCGGCTCACCGTCTGGATTACGTTGCCGTCGATCTGGTTCTTGAGTCCGTCCGGGTTGATGATCTGGCCGCAGTCGTGCGCGACGTGAAAGCGGTCGACCTTCACCTGGCCGGTGCGGCGGTTAACCGAGACGTCGGCTACTACCGCGACGTAAGTGCGCACCAGCTCGTACTTGATGTAGGAGAACCCGCGCCCGCGTGCGACGTCACTTTTGTCGCGTGGCTGTTTCCCGCGCGGCGTCCAGTTCGCCATCCGCGCGCAGCGTTCGATGCACTCGGCACCGCGTGCGTCCTTGAGGTTGCGCAGCCGGTACTCGACCGGGTCCGCGCCCGCCGCGGCGGCGCACTCGTCGACGAAGCACTCGTTCGCGTAGGTGTTCTGCATGCGGCCCGGCGTGCGGATCCACGACGGCTTGAACGGCGTCTCGGCGAGCCAGCGCGCGGTCGCCTTGACGTTGGGGAAGGTGTAGGGCACCGCGAGCGACTGGTGGATGTTGCCCGGGAACGCGGTGTCCTTGGGCAGGCCCGAAGCCTCGGCCGCGGTCAGCGTCACTTCGAAGCCTTTCGGCCGGTTGGGAATATAGACCGCCGATTCCCACGCCACGACATTGCCGTTGCCGTCGAGCGCCGCGCGGTGCTCGAGCAGCGTCGGCGGGCCTTTCGGCGACCACGCCTGCTCTTCGGCGCGGCTCCACTGCACGCGCACCGGCTTGCCGATCTCCCGCGCGATCAGCGCGGCGTCGGAGGCGGCGTCCTCGTGGCCGTTCCTGCCGTAGCAGCCGGAGCCTTCGATGTAGAGGCAGCGGATGTCGTCCGCTTTCATGCTGAACATCTTCGCAAGCTGCCGACGCAGCATGTGCGTTGCCTGCGAGGCGGTCCATACCGTGAGCTTGCCGTCGCGGTAATCCGCGACCGCGCAAGACGGGCCCATCGAGGCGTGCGTGTGCACCGCGAAGTCGTAGGTGGCGGAGAGTTGTTTCGCTCCGGTGGGCATCGCCTTCGCGGTGTCACCGACGTTCTGGAACACCTCGTCGCGCACGACCTTGGTCTTGCGCACGTGGTCCCAGATCCGCGCCTTCTCGGGCAGGCCCGCCCAGTTCGACCAACCCGCCTTGACCGCGTCGGCGCAACGGATCGAGGCCCATTCGTTCTTCGCCACGACCGCCAGGAAGTTGCCCTTGCGCACGGTGGCGACATAGCCCGGGATTTTCTTCGCCGCGCTGTCGTCCACCGACTGCAGCGTGGCCTGCATACCGGCCGGGCGCACCACGCGGGCGTGCAGCATGCCGGGGCGCTTGTAGTCGTGCATGTAGGTGAACTTGCCAGTGACCTTGCCGGGAATGTCGAGGCGATTGATCGATTTGCCCACGATGGTGTACTGCGCGGGCGGCTTCAGCGGCGCCTTGGGGTTCACCTTCATCTCGAAGTTCTTCGCGCCGATCAGTCCCGCGTAGGAGACGGTCTTGCTGCCTGCGGAGCAGACGCCGTCCTTTACCGTCACCTCGCCGCGCGCCACGCCGAGCTTCTGCGCGGCCTGGTCGAGCAATGCCTCGCGCGCGGTGGCGCAGGCCTGGCGGATCTGCATGCCGCCCGCCTGGATGGTGAGGCTGCCCCACGTATTGCCCTGGTCGGGCGTCAACGCGGTGTCGCCCTGCACCAGCGTCACGCGCTCGAACGGCACCGAGAGCTCCTCGGCCGCGATCTGGGTGAGGGCGGTGGAGACACCGGTGCCGAGATCGACCTTGCCGGAATAGACCGTGACGTTGCCCTTGGCGTCGATGGCGACGAAGCCGTCGACCTGGTCGAGCGCAACGGTCTTGCCGGGCATGGCCGCGCCCTTCGTGGCGGCCCCGGCCAGCGGATGGGAGATCGAGAAGGTGACCACCAGCGCGCCGGTGGTCTTGAGG
>Ga0247825_10000241_pt1 | contig 33492 bp, 28 predicted proteins | sample 13C_Vanillin_Day_FD_194413 | JGI IMG/M metagenome (GOLD analysis project Ga0247825, IMG submission 194413) | Soil microbial communities from agricultural site in Penn Yan, New York, United States - 13C_Vanillin_Day48 | ecosystem: Environmental > Terrestrial > Soil > Agricultural land | place... | reverse complement strand
TATTTATTCTGGCACGAATGTAGCACCGTTTCCGCTGGGCCAATCGGGCTCGAAATGCACTGGAAAAGGAGACTGAAGATGACTCGATTCTTATCGTATGTGCTGTCCGCAATGCTGCTCGCGTTCTCCGGTGCCACGCTGGCGGGAACGGGCTCGGTCGAGAGCGTGATCACGCAGGGGCAGACCGCACAAGCGCAGCCGAGTGACCAGGATCCGAAGTCGCCGCCCGACTGCAAGAAGTACCCGAAGGACACGCGCTGCGGCAAGAAGTAACGCCAGCCGTGCTTCTCCGGCTGTGAGATTCTTGCAATCGCGCAGCCTCTTAGTTGTCAGCTGCAGAGTAATAAGCGCACCCCTGTGGGGGTGCGCTTTCATTTTTTTGACGGAACACGCGATCCTGTCGCTGCTGTGCGACAGCAGAAAACTTTGCCGGACAGCAGGATAGAACGGCCGCAGCGCCCGCTGTCTGCGGTGCCCGACAGTCGCCGCACGCGGCGCGTTGGCTCGCGGTTGCCGGTTTTGACGCTAACCCGTCGCATTGAAAGGGATTTGCTGTTGGGAGTGATCACAGGCATGGGCCTTGCTGAATGCGGGGAGATGTCGTCCCTGCAGAGCACCGTTCCGCTGGTTGGCGTCGAGCGATCGACGCAATCCGCGTTTGCGCGATGGAAGGCCAACGCGCAATGCCCGGCGTGCGGTTCCGACGCCTGCGCCGGGCGCGCCGGACTGCCCGATCGCAACTATACGTTCGGGTCCGAGCACGTGACCTATCCGGAGCAGGGCATCGCGCTCGTCGAGTGCGGGGGCTGTGGGCTCTATTACAAGTCCGCGCTGCCCACGCCGCAATTCCTGGCCAGTGTCTTCCGGCGCGAGGCACAGACGAAATGGGCGTCCTCGCACGACTTTCTCCCCGAAGCCGCGCTGCTGCGGAAATTGTGCGGCGGGGCGCCGTTCGATCTCCTCGACGTCGGCGCCGGCGACGGCAGGTTGCTCTGGGCGTGCGGCCAGGTCGGGCTGACAGGACGGCGCTCCGCGTTCGACGTGATGCACTATCAGGGCATCGAGCGGCATCTCACCGGCGAATTCATCGAGGGCTTTCTGGACGATCCGCTGCCGGCGTGGAGCCAGGAACGCTACGACATCGTGACGCTGTTCGACGTGCTCGAGCACCTCTACGACCCGGGGCAGGCGTTCGAGAACTTGCGCTGTTTGCTGCGCGAGGGCGGCCTGGTCTTCATCGAGACGGGCGACAGCGCGAGCTTCTGGCCGCGCCGCATCGGGATCAATCACTGGTGGTACGCCCGGCTGCTCGAGCACCATGTGTTCTGGCGGCGGCGCTCCATCGCGCAGATCGCGGCTGCTCACGGTTTCCGCATCGTCTACTGGCGCGAGGTGCGGCACAAGAGCCGGCGCCAGTTGATTCCGCAGCGCACCGTGATCGATTCGCTCAAGACCGGCATTTATCTCGCATCCAAAAACCACTATGCGTCGATCGCCCAGTCTATCGGGCGGCAGGGCATGCAGCCCTGGTACCCGTTCGCGGTGGATCATTTTCAAGCCTGCCTGGTCAAGGAGTAGGCCGTGAGAACCCATTCCCCGCATGACGCGGAGCGGGCCCGGGTACGGTCGCGCTATCCGTTGATTTCCATGGTGACCTGCTCGTTCGAGCAGGTGCGTTACCTCGAGAGCGCCATGCGCTCGGTGCTCGAGCAGGATTATCCGCACCTCGAGTACATCGTCGTCGACGGCGGCTCCACCGACGGCAGCGCCGCGGTAATCGAGCGCTACGGCCATGCGCTGGCTCACTGGGTGTCCGAGCCGGACGAGGGCCAGACCGACGCCCTGGTCAAGGGGTTCTCGCGTGCCACCGGCGAGATTCACGGCTGGTTGTGCTCGGACGATCTGCTGTTGCCCGGCGCGCTCGACGCGGTGGCGGAGTTTTTTCATTCGCATCCCCGCGTGATGGCTGCGTACGGCGACGCGCTGTGGATCGATGGCCAGGGCCAATTCCTGCGCGCCAAGAAGGAGATGGGGTTCAGCCGCTTCGTTTTCCTGCACGATCACAACTACATCCCGCAACCCTCGATGTTCTGGCGCAGTTCCCTCTACGCGGCGGCCGGCGGGCTGGACCGGGACTACCACCTGGCGATGGACGCCGACCTGTGGGAGCGGTTCTCCGCGCTCGCGCCCATCGCACGCATACCGCGCTACCTCTCGTGCATGCGCTTTTATCCGGAGCAGAAAACCCGCAGCCGCCGGTCCGAGGGCCGGGTCGAGGACCGCACCATCCGCGCGCGCACGCTCCATCCGCTTGCTCAGCGACGATTGCCGGGGGCGCTCCTGCGGATGACCGCGCGCTGCATCCGGATCGCCACGAAAGCCGCCACTGGCGGCTACACCGCCCGGGTACCCAAGGAGCATCTGGCTTGGCTGGGCCGCGGTGTGTCGGGAGGCGCGAGTAAATGATCCTCGACGGCGCCTTGCGCGCCATATTCGAGACACTTGCCGGCTCCACTAGCGGGCTGGCCTCCGCCACTGGCGCCGGCCGCTGGCACGTGCTTTTCGGCGGACGCCAGCGGCCCCTGCTCATGTCGGACGGAGAATACAGGCTCCAGAAGCAGTGGCTCTCTTATTTCATCGGCGACCGTCTGAGGACGGCGTACGCGCGAACGTTGCTCAAGCTCCACTCCATGCTGCCCCGCGTCCATCTCTTGCCCGACGTCCGGTTCCCGGGCGTTCGTGCGGCCCGCGCGCCCGAAACTCCTCCACCATATGGCGCGTTGGCCGCGATCCAGATCGGCACGCCGGGACCGTACCAGAAAGCCTCGGCGCTGCTCATCACGGGCGCCGGGGAAGGGCTGGCCTTGGCCAAGATTGCGCTGGTTCCCGGCGCCGACCGGATGGTCGTGTCGGAGGCGAACTGGCTCCGCCTGCTCGAGACGGAGCGCGGGCTCGCGGGTGAAGTACCGCAGTTGCTGGCGGAAGGCGACCTCGGCAACGGGCGCCGCTTCCTGGTGATGACGCTGGCCCCGATGACGATGACGACCACCGAATTTACGCCCGCCCACGAGCGCTTCCTGCGGCGGCTCGGGCGCTCGCGCATGGAGGTCCGTTCCTTCGGGTCGTCTTCCTGCTGCGATTCCCTCGAGCGCGAGTTCACAGCCATCGCTTCATCCCTGACGCGCCGCGAGGCCGTCCGACTGGGCAGCGCGCTGCACGATTGCCGGGTTGCAATGTCCGATTTCGTCTGCCCATTCATCGTCTCGCAGGGTGACTTCGCCTGGTGGAACATCCGGGTCCACCGCGATGGCATCTTCGTTTTCGACTGGGAGTACGCTCGCCTCGGCGCCAATCCGCTGGCCGACCTGTTCCATTACCACCTGATCCAGCGCGCAGCTTCGGGCCGCGCCATCGGCCAGCGGTTCCTGGCGAGGCTCCTGCGGCAGGCGGAGAGCTTCGCGCGCCGGCACTATCCCGAGTCGCGGTGGCAACCGGCGCGCGTCTCCGGGCTGGCGCTAGCCTATGTCCTCGACGTGCTGTTCCAGTATTGCCGCGCCAATGGCGACAGGATCGATCCCGACGACCTCGTGGTGCGGGGCTACTGGTCACTCATGGAAAGGCGGTCCATGTGGATGGCGTCATGACCCTGCCGGCGGCAGCCGGCGCAACCGACGGAAAGAAGCGGCTACGCATCCTGCTGTCCGCCTACGCCTGCGAGCCGCACCTGGGCTCCGAGCCGGGCATCGGGTGGCACTGGGCAACGCGGCTCGCCCGCGCCGGGCACGAGGTGTGCGTGCTGACACGCGAGAACAATCGCGCAAGCATAGAACGCGCGCTCGCGGAAAACCCCGTGCCTAACCTGGGCTTTGCGTACTACGATCTGCCAGCGTGGGCGTGCAAGTGGAAGAATCACGCGGGCCTGTACGCCCGGCTCTACTACATCGCGTGGCAGTGGGGCGTGTACAGGACCGCGCGCAAGCTGTACCGCGAGACCCGCTTCGACGTCGTTCACCACATCACGTTCGGCGTGTTCCGGCATCCCTCGTTCCTGGCTTTCCTCGGGCCGCCGTTCGTCTTCGGCCCGGTCGGGGGTGGTGAAACGGCGCCCGAAGGGCTGCGGCGCACCTTTCCGCTGCGCGGATACCTGATCGACCTGGTGCGCGATTTTGCGAACTGGGTCGTCCACCTCGACCCGCTGATGACCGCCATGCTGAGCCGGTCGGCGGCGACACTGTGCAAGACGCACGAGACGCTGCGCAGCATTCCGTTGCGGTTTCGCGAAAAATGCCGGGTCCAGGTCGAGCTGGGAACCGACACGACGGTTGCCGCGCCGGTGCACCACGCGCGACCCAACGGTGGCTTCCGGGTCCTCTATGTCGGCCGGCTGGTGTACTGGAAAGGTCTGCACCTGGCGCTGCGCGCCTTTGCCGAGTTCCACAAGCTGCACCCGGACGCGCGCATGACCGTGATCGGCAAAGGCCCCGACGAAAAGTGGCTGGCGGATCTCGCCGCCAGCCTTGGGCTGGACGACACCGTGAACTGGATTTCCCACCTCGAGCACGCAGGGGTACTGCGGGCGTACGCGCGGCACGACGCGTTCCTGTTCCCCAGCCTGCACGATTCGAGCGGCAACGTGGTGCTGGAGGCGCTCTCGAGCGGGCTGCCCGTAGTCTGCCTCGACACCGGCGGCCCGGCGGTACTGGTGGACCCCTCCTGCGGTTTCAAGGTGCGCCCGGGCGCGCCGGAACAGGTGGTCGAGGACCTGGCGCGCGCACTCGACGAGCTGGCGCGCGATCCCGCGCTGCGGCGCGCCATGAGCCAGGCGGCATCCGATCGCGCGCGGGAGGATTTCTCCTGGACGCACCAGATTCATCGCATGGAGGAGCTCTATCGCACCGTGTGCGCGCCGGCGGACCCCGGCGGTGCGGCGCTGCGCACCTCGGAGGAGCCACGGTGAAGCCGCTTGTCTCGCTGCTCATCCTGCTGGCGGCTATCGCTGCCGCCGGCCATTCCCCGGCCGCGACCCGGTACGTGGACCCGGGGAGCGCCGCTGCCCAGGACGCGGGCGAGGGCGACGCGAGGCATCCCTACCGCTCGCTCGCGTACGCGATGAAGCGACTGCGGCCGGGAGATTCGCTCAATATTGCGCCCGGCACCTACCGCCAATCGCTGATCTTCCCGGAGACCGACTGGTCCGGCGCGCCGACCAGCATCCAGGCCACGGGCAAGGGCAATGTGCTGATCAAGGGTTCGGACGTGGTCGACGGCTGGGAGCGCGTGCAGCCCGGCCTGTTCGTGAAGCGGGGCTGGCGCGTCAACAGCCAGCAGGTCTTCGTCGACGGCGAGCCGTTGAAGCAGGTCGGCGGCACCGTTTACAACGGTTTTCCCGACAAAGCGGGGCACCCGATGAGCAAGCTGCACGCGGGGCAAGGCGGCATCTGGCCGGGACGCGCGCGAGGCGGCGTGAAGGACCTTACGGACGGGAGCTTTCACTACGACGCCGGCGCACAGAGCCTTTACGTGAAGCTTGCGCCGGCCGCTTCGCTCGAGGGCCGCACCGTCGAGGCCAGCGTGCGGCCGTACCTGGCGCTCGGCAAGAATCTGCGCGCCGTGAGCATCACCGGCCTGCGTTTCCAGCATGCCAACACCACGGCGGTCAGCCAGTCCGGCGCGATATCGCTGCACGGCAAGCGCATCGTGCTGGAAGGCATAGAGGTGACCCAGGTCGATGGCACCGGCATCGACGTCACGGGGGATGAGAACGTCATCCGCGGCAGTCATGCGAACTATTGCGGGCAGCTCGGCATGAAGGTCCGCGGCCGCGGCAACAAGCTGATCGACAACGAGACCAATTTCAACAACACCCGCGGATTCAACACCTGGTGGGAAGCCGGTGGCGCGAAATTCGTCGGCGACGGCGGACTGCGCGATTCCGAGGTGCGCGGCCACCGCGCGATCGGCAACCGGGGCGATGGCATCTGGTTCGACTGGATGAACAGCAACAACAAGGTCCACCAGAACGTGTCGGCCTACAACGCCGGTTTCGGCATCCACTACGAGGCAAGCCAGAAAGGCTACATTCACAACAATATTGTCTTCGGCAACAAGCTGCGGGGCATTTACCTGCCGCACAGCTCCGATTCGATCGTCGCGCACAACCTGATCGCGCGCAACGGCATGGAAGGCGTGGCGGTCATCGACGAGGGCCGCAGCCCGACCCGGGCGGAGTTGCGCCCCCGCTCCAACCAGGTGATCGGCAACATCGTGGCCTGGAACGGCAGGAACGCGGTCGTGCTGCCCGCGGGCGGGCTCGACAACCTGTCCGACTACAATCTCTACCTGACCTCGGGTGAGCCGCCGTCCTTCTCGCTCGGGTGGGCTTCGCGCGAGAGCCCGGTGAGGAAGGGACTCGACGCGTGGCGCGCGGCCTCGGGACAGGACGCGAACTCGTGGAGCCAGGCCGTCGAGATCCCGCGCGACGTGCTGGCCGCCCTCGAGAAGCGACAGGCCGACGTCAACTGGTCGGAGATCCTGAGCGTGGCGGCGCGCTTCAGCGTGCTCTCCGCGGAGAAGCCGGGCGGCAGGTCCGCGCCGCTGCCCGAAGTGCAGCTCGCCCCGGGACCCAAGCCATGAGCGTCGATCGAATACTCGTGGTGCACAACCGCTACCAGCAGCCGGGCGGCGAGGACGCGGTGGTGGAGGCGGAGGTAAACCTGCTGCGCCGCCGCGGCCACTCGGTCGAGACCTATATTCGCGACAACGACGAATTGAACGAGATGAGCCGGCTCGGGGCGCTGGCCGAGAACCTGTGGTCGCGCCGGACCTGGAACGACGTCGCGAAGCTGACGCGGACGTTCCGGCCGGACGTGATCCACGTGCACAACACCTTCGCCATGGTTTCATCCTCCGTGTACTGGGCGGCGGCGCGTGCCGTGGTGCCGGTGGTGCAGACGCTGCATAACTTCCGGCTGATGTGCGTGCAGGCGATGTTCTTGAAGGACGGCAAGGTGTGCGAGGACTGCATCGACCGCGTGCCCTGGCGCGGTGTCGTGCACAAGTGCTACAGGAGCTCGGGCCTGTACTCCGCGGCACAGGCGACGGTGATCGGCATGAACCGTGCGATCGGCACCTACCGCGACCGGGTGACGCGCTATATCGCGCTCACCGATTTCTGCCGCGACAAGTTCATCCAGGGCGGGCTGCCGGCCGAGCGCATCTCGGTGAAACCGAACTTCGTGGACATCGAGCGCGTGCCCACCAACGGGCGCCGCGGCGGACTTTTCGTCGGGCGGCTGGCCGCCGAGAAGGGCGTGGACGTGCTGCTAGCCGCGCTAAAGGAGCTGCCGAACGTCTCGATCGACGTGATCGGGGACGGACCCGAGAGCGCCAGGCTGGCGGAGCATCCGCAGATCAACCTGCTGGGCTGGCTCGGCGCCGCGGAGATCAACGAAAGGATGCAGCGGGCCGCATATTTGGTCATGCCGAGTATCTGGTACGAGAATTTTCCCCGCACGCTGGTCGAGGCGTACGCGAACGGCCTGCCGGTGATCGCGAGCCGTCTCGGCTCGCTGGCGGAGCTGGTCGACCATGGCCGCACCGGGCTCGTTTTCGAGCCGCGCTCCGCGCACGACCTGGCGCGCCACCTGGCGTGGGCGGAGGCGTTTCCGCAGAAGATGCGCGTGATGGGCGAGAACGCGCGGGAGACCTACGAGGCCCGCTTTACCCCGGAGCGCAATTACGCCCGGCTGCTGGAGATCTACGAGCACGCCGTCGCCGGCATCGACGTGAAAGTTGCGGTGTAAGAAGGCGCCATGACGAATTCTCCCGACCGGGCCGGCGCACACGTCGTCGGCGCGTACATCGACGCGGTGGACCGTGCCGGCTGCCTCGAGCGCATCTTCGGCTGGGCGCAGCGCCACGAGTCGCGCTACGCCTGCCTGTGCAACGTGCATTCCGTCGTCACCGCCCGTCGCGATCCCGCGTTCCGCCGTGCCATCGGCGACGCCGACCTCGCCGTGCCGGACGGCGCACCAGTGGCCTGGCGTCTGCGCGCGCTCGGTTTCGCGGGACAGTCGAGAGTCAGCGGGCCGGACCTGATGTGGTCGTGCTGCGCCCGCGCGGAAGCCGAGTGCGTGCCGGTGTTCCTGGTCGGCGGCGGACCGGAAACCCTGCGCCGGCTGAGCGCGCACCTCGCCAATGAATTTCCGCGGCTGGAGGTCGCCGGGTGTTACGCGCCGCCGTTCCGCCCGCTGACGGCGGAGGAGGACAGGCAGCTCACCACGGCCATCGTCGACTCGGGCGCGGGGATCGTGTTCGTCGCGCTCGGTTGCCCCAAGCAGGAGCAGTGGATGGCTGAGCACCGCGGGAGAATCCCGGCGGTCATGATCGGGCTGGGGGCGGCGTTCGATTTTCACGCCGGGACGATCCGGCGCGCCCCGACCTGGATGCAGGACGCGGGACTCGAGTGGCTGCACCGGCTCCTGTCCGAGCCCCGGCGGCTGTGGCGGCGCTACCTTGTGACCAACACGCTGTTCTGCGCCTACCTGCTGGCCGAGATGCTGGGCGGGCGGCGAGCGGCTGGGCAGGGCTAGGCCGGGGACGGATTTGCCAGGATTCAACCGCAAGGAGCAACGATGAAGATCCAGCCGGTAGTGTTGTGCGGCGGCTCGGGCACGCGCCTGTGGCCGCTTTCGCGCGAGCAGCATCCCAAGCAGCTGCTGGCGCTGAACGGCGCCAAGCTCTCCCTGCTGCAGGAGACCGTGCGCCGCATGGACGGCCTCGAGGAGAAGCTCGCGCGTCCGGCCGACCCGGTCGTCATCTGCAACGAGGACTACCGTTTTCTCGTCGCCGACCAGATGCGCGCGATCGGCGCGAAGACGCGCTCGATCATTCTCGAGTCCTCCGGCCGGGGCACGGCCCCCGCGCTCACCGCGGCGGCGCTGCACACGCTGGCGGACGGCGACCCGGTGCTCGTGATCATGCCCTCGGACCACGTGATTGCCGAGCGCGAGGCGTTCCACGACGCGGTGCGTCACGGCACCGCGCTCGCGCTCGCCGGGCACATCGTCACCTTCGGCGTCCCACCCGTGTGGCCGGAGACCGGTTACGGCTATATCCGCGCCGGAACCGATGTCGACGGGGGCCACAAGCCGGCGGCGTACAACATCGTTTCATTCGTCGAGAAGCCCGATGCCGAGACCGCGCGCAGCTACGTCGCGGCAGGCTCGTACTACTGGAACAGCGGGATCTTCATGGTGCGGGCTTCCGTGTGGCTCGATGCTATCGGTCGTTGCCGGCCGGACATACTCGCGGCGTGCGAGCGCGCCGACGCGCAGGGTGCCCGCGACGGCGAGTTCTTCCGGCTCGAGGCCGCGGCGTTCGAGAGTTGCCCGCAGGATTCGATCGACTACGCCGTAATGGAGCGGATCGGCGCGCGGCGCCAGGACGGCGAGGGCGCGCCGCGTGCCGCCGTGGTCCAGCTCGAGGCCGGCTGGTCGGACGTCGGCGCTTGGGACACGCTGTGGAAGATCGGCGGCAAGGACGCGGACGGCAACGTAATCCACGGCGACGTGTGCTCGATCGACACCCATGGCGCGCTGCTCGTCTCGCAGCACCGCCTGATCGCGTGCGTGGGGCTGGACGACGTCGTGGTGGTGGAAACGCCCGATGCGGTGATGGTCGCGCACCGCGACCGCGCGCAGGACGTGAAGAGCATCGTCTCGCGGCTGAAGAGCGAGGCGCGCAGCGAATGCGTCACCCATCGCAAGGTGCACCGGCCGTGGGGCAGCTACGACTGCATCGATGGCGGGGAGCGCTTTCAGGTGAAACGCATCGTCGTCAACCCGGGCGCAGCGCTTTCGCTGCAGGTCCATTTCCACCGCGCCGAGCACTGGGTGGTGGTGAAGGGCACGGCGCGGGTGACGCGCGGCGAGGAAACCTGCCTGCTGACGGAAAACCAGTCCACCTACATTCCGCTCGGCGTGAAGCACCGCCTGGAGAACCCGGGGAAGGTGCCGCTCGAGATCATCGAAGTGCAGTCGGGTTCGTACCTGGGCGAGGACGACATCGTCCGGCTCGAGGATACCTATGGCCGGACGCCGCTGGAAAAAGGCGCGGCGGCGATTCGCGCCGTGGCCTCTACCGCCCAGGTTGCCGGCGGTGCGGGCACGGCGGGAAAGGGCGGGGCATGAGGATACTGGTCGTCGGCGGAGCCGGTTACATTGGCTCGCACATGACGCGGCTGCTGCTCGACGAGGGGCACGAGGCGATCGTTATCGACAACCTCTCGAGCGGCCATCGCGACGCCGTCCCGGTAAAGACGTTCATCAAGGCTGACCTCGGCCAGCGCGTGCTGCTCGACACGATACTGTCCGCCCGGCGCTTCGACGGCGTCATGCACTTTGCCTCCAGCATCGAGGTGGGGGAGTCCGTGAGCAATCCCTCGAAGTACTACGCGAACAACGTGGCCAACACGCTCGGCCTGCTCGACGCCATGTTGAAGCGCGGGCTGACGCGGATGATCTTCTCGTCCTCCGCCGCCATCTTCGGCGAGCCGCGCTACCTGCCGATCGACGAGATTCACCCGCGCGCAGCCGTGAATCCCTACGGCCGCACCAAGTGGATGGTCGAGCAGATCCTCGCGGACTACGAAAGGGCGTACGGCCTGCGACACATCTCGCTGCGCTACTTCAATGCCGCCGGCGCGCACCCGTCCGGGACGCTCGGCGAGCGTCACCACCCGGAGAGTCACCTGATACCGCTGGTGCTGCAGGCCGCGACGGGCCGGCTTGAGCAGGTCCGTGTATTCGGCTCGGATTACGACACGCCCGACGGGACCTGCGTGCGCGACTACGTACACGTCATGGATCTGTGCCGGGCCCACCTGCTCGCGATGGAGTATTTGATGGACGGCGGCCGGAGCCGCGCCTACAACCTCGGAAACGGCAACGGGTTCTCCGTGCGGCAGGTGATCGAAACCGCCCGCCAGGTGACCGGCAGCCCGATTCCGGTGGAGGAGTGCGCGCGCCGCGAAGGCGACCCGGCGCGCCTGGTCGCAGACTCGACGCTGGCCCGGCGCGAGCTGGGATGGCGCCCGCAGTTTCCGGAGCTCGAGACGATCATCGATCACGCGTGGGCATTCGAAGGCGCCCGGAACGCGCGAACAGCGCACTCGGCGATACGCCGCTAGAACTGGACCTTGGCGTTGGCCGAGATCGCGTGGTAGTCGTACTCGCGATTGGCCAGGTTGGACTCCCGGTCGCCCACCTTCAGCCCGATCGAGAGGCGGATATTGCGCTGCGGAGCGTAGCCGCCGAACACCTGCAGGCCGCGAAACGTGTCTTCACGCGGCGGCGCGCCCGCGAGAACAAAGCCGGGATCGCCCTTGTACTCGAGATCCTCGCGGATATACCTGGCCTGCAGCAGTAGCTTCGAGGTCGGCGCCCAGCCGGGACCCGCCGCCCAGCCCGTGGAGAGGACGTAGCTTGCCGAGATTTCCTCCGTCGAGCGGATTTCCCGCCATGCCGACAAGCCGAGCAACGTCTTTGGCCCGACGTACCAGTCGTAGTCCACCCGGCCGGTGAAGCCGTCGAAATTGCGCTCCGTGACCTGCTCATGCCACCGGTTGGTGTAGCCGGCACGGCCGTAAAGGGTGGACTTGCCGGTTACGCCGTAGCGCAAGACCACGCTGGCCTCGTATTCCTCGAACTGGTTGTCGACGGTGCCGCCAGGTACTACCTGCCGGTTCGGATATTCGCCTTCGCTGTACTTGATCTGTCCCCCGACGGAGTTGCCCTGGGGTGTGACGTAGTCGAGCCCGCCGGTGCCGGACCAGATGCGCGCGTCGAGCGACTGACGGCCCAGGCCGTCGTGATCCCACTTTACCCAATCGGCCGCGCCACGCACGCGCCAGCGCGGGGTGAACATGTAGTCGGCGCTCCCGAAGGCGCGGTCTTCGGTGATCATGTCCTTGATCGGCGCCTGGATGTCGGAGAGGCTCGCCAGGAATTTGCGTCTGCCGTAGCCGATGTCGCCGCTCAAGTCCGGCCCGGCGCGCCATCTCCAGGTACCTATAGCGCGATACGCCGTGTGATCGAGTACGCTGAACCGGCTGTAGTCGTTGATCTCGGCGTTCAGGTCGATCAGGAAGCGCTGGCGGCTCTGGGGAAGATCGGCCTTCAGCCCGATGCCGCCGCGGCGCAGGGTGTCCGATTTCTCCGAGTTACCGAGCACTGTGCGGGGATCAACCGAGTCCGACAACCGGAAAGGATTGCTGTCCTCCTCGAGCCCGCCGAATACCGAGAAACGAAAGCGGCGCTCATCCGGCTCAGCGGGGTAGCCGGGAAACTTGCCGTCGTCGGGCCAGTTGAGCTGGTCGATGGATTGAACAGCTTGCTGGGTGGATTGGGCGGGGGCCAGGGTGCAGCAACCCATCATTGCAAAAGCCGCAGTGGTTCTTCCCTTCATTTTTCTCTCCTCGCGCTTGAAAACCGGTTGGGGCGATGCGAATTCCGTGCCACGCGAAGTTGGACCGCCGATTTCCACGAAGTACTCCCCTTAATGACGAAATTGTTGCCAATTCGGCAACAAATTTGCGCCGCGACGGTTCTAAACGGCAGGCTTTCAATAATGATTTGTAAGGGTTTTCTCATGACAATCGAACATCGTCGTTCTATGGCGACACCGAAAAAAACCCAAGAATCATGTCCATCACACAGCAGGCATGAATTCCGTTGCCCGCGGGCGACACAACACGCGGATCGATGTTACACGAGGACGCCCGGCCTCGGTGCGTGGCGCGGACGTCAGCGGGCGCAAGTGCCGGCGCGAAACTATGCATCGCCGTTTTCTGCCGTGCACCGAATCGAGCCGGAGAGCGTGCCCGTTTGCCGGTCTGTTCCAGTCCCGCACTTGTCGTTCCGCGCAGACAGCGCCCGTTCGTATTCGCGGGGATTCTCCGCGAATAGTTGTGTGTTTTCAGGCAACTGTTTGATCCATAACGAAGGGTGGACGGTGGCACGAGAGTTGCTCAGTGCACGCCGATGAGTCGAGCGCAAGTTACGCGCGCTGTGCGTGGCACGGTGGATAAAGAATCCGGTGCCGCAGCGCGGATGGAATTGTCGAACAAGAAATGAGGCTGCTAACTCGAACATGAGTACATTGGCCACCGATCAGTTGGGCGGCACGGAATTACCGATCGTAGCCTTGGTGAGGACCCTGCTTGCCCCCGCCGTCTGCACGCTGTGCCTGGCGCTGGTGCTGCTGGCGTGCGACGAGCCGTTCGCCGCGCACTACGCCGCGCTTTCCGTGGTCGCGTTCCTGGTGACGACCTGGGCTTTCGGCGAACTGCCCCTCACCAACGGCCGCTCCGGGCTGTCGTTCGCGTTGCCGGGACGCGCGATACTCATGGGCTGGCTGCAAGTGATGAGCGTCCTGCTGTTCATCGCATTCGTGACCAAGGTTTCCGGGTTGTATTCGCGCAAGGCCTTGATGATCTGGTTTGCGCTCACGCCGTTTGCGATTCAGATCGCGCAGGAGTTCACCCGCATGGCCTTGCTCCGCCTGGTCGCCATGAGCACGGTGGGACGCAAGAAAGTCGTCGTCGGGGTCAACGAATCGGCGCGGGAGCTTGCCCGCCAGATCGGCCAGGACCCGCTGATGGGCACGATCGCGGGCTATTTCGACGACCGTTCCGCCGAGCGGCTCGCGAGCGTGCCTCCGGGCGAGATCATCGGTAGCCTGGCCGACGTGGCCGGTGCCGTCAAGCGCAACCGCTTCAAGGCCGTCTACATCACGCTGCCGATCACGCGCGATCCGCGGATGGTTCGGCTGCTCGACGAGCTGCGCGACACGACGGCTTCCATCTACTTCGTGCCCAGCACGCTGCCGTTCGAGCCCATCCAGGCGCGTCTCGACTTCGTCGGCGGCGTCCCCGTGATCGCGGTGTGCGAGACGCCGTTCCATGGCATCAATGGCGTGCTGAAGCGCGGTCTCGACCTTGCCGTGGCGACCGTGGCGCTGCTGCTGATCTGGCCCGCAATGCTGGCGATCGCCGCAGCCATCAAGCTGGGCTCCCCGGGCCCGGTACTGTTCAAGCAGCGACGCTACGGCCTCGACGGCGAGCAGATCGCGGTTTACAAGTTCAGGACGATGACGGTTTGCGAGGACGGTGAGCACATCGCGCAGGCGCAGGAGAACGACCCGCGCATCACTCCGCTGGGGGCGCTTCTCCGGCAGCTTTCCCTCGACGAGCTGCCGCAGCTGTTCAACGTGATCGCGGGCACGATGAGCGTGGTCGGGCCGCGCCCGCACGCCGTGGCGCACAACGAGATGTATCGCCGGCTGATCGACGGTTACATGGTCCGCCACAAGGTCAAGCCTGGCATCACGGGCTGGGCGCAGGTCAACGGGTTGCGCGGCGAGACCGAGACGCTGGAGAAGATGAAGCAGCGCGTAGAACACGACCTCGACTACCTCAAGCATTGGTCGATCTCCCTCGATCTCTGGATCCTGGTGAGGACCGTTGGAGTCGTGCTGTACGGCCGCAATGCCCGTTGAGGAGTGAGCTGAGGAGGCCCGCGATGAAGACCCGCCTGTTCCTGATAGTTGCCATTTTCCTGCAGACCGTGCTGCTCGCGGCCTGCGCGCAACGCGGCGCGACCGTGGAGGAGGCGACGAAAGCCGGCGCCCAGCCCGGCGCAGGGGCGCCGCAGGACGCCGCCGCCATGGTGCCGCAGGCGCCGCCGGCCGCGCCGGTGACTCCCGAGTACCGCCTCGGACCAGGCGACGTGGTGAAGATCAACGTCTACGGCAACCCGGATCTCGCGACGGAAACCGAGGTCTCGCTGGCGGGCAACATCAGCTTTCCGCTGGTCGGCGACGTCAAGATCGGCGGCATGACGCGGGCGCAGGCGGAGAAGGCGATCGCCCAGGCCCTCGCGAAGGGCAAGTTCGTGCCCAAGGCCTACGTCAACATGCTGATCACGCAGTACCGCAGCCAGCAGGTCTCGGTGGTGGGCGAGGTGAACAAGCCCGGCAACTACTCGATCAACCGCGCTTCCAGCGTGACCGAGCTCCTGGCGATGGCTGGCGGCATCACCGCGAAGGGTTCCAACATCATCACGGTCATCCAGAAGGACGGTTCAGGCGGCGTGGTGCGCAACCAGGTCGACGTCAAGAAGCTGTTCGGGGACGGCGCCGGCGCGGACGTCAAGATTGGTCAGGACGATGTGATCTACGTGCCGCCGATGCCGGTGTTCTACATCTACGGCGAGGTCCGGCAGCCTGGCGCCTATCCCCTGACGCACGAGATGACCGTGCGCCAGGCGCTTTCGGTCGGCGGCGGGCTGACGGTGCGCGGAACAGAGCGGGGCATCCGGCTCGAGCGCAAGACCGACAACGGGACGACGACCCGCCGCCCCAACCTCGACGACAAGCTGCGTCCGGACGACGTGGTGCAGGTGCCTGAGAGCTGGTTCTGAGACTTACTGAAGGGAAAAGCACATGGGATTCTCGCAATTTCTCACGATCCTGCGCGCGCGGCGCGCGATGATCCTCGTGATCGTGCTGGTGGTCGTGGCCTCGGTCGCGGGCATCACCACGCTGTTGCCCAAGCGCTACCAGGCTTCGGCCAGCGTCATGGTCGACCAGAAGATCGCCTACGCCAACGCCGGGCCGAGCGCATCCGGCCGGCCGGGCGACGTCATCACGACCCAGATCGACCTCCTCACCAGCCCCGCCGTCGCACTGCGCGTGGTGGAAGAGTTGAAGCTGGTGGAGCGGCCGGATATCGGCAGCCTGCTGGCGGAATCGAACGTGCTGAAGCGGACGTGGTGGAAGATACGCAGTCTGTTCTCGACCGACGACGGGGGCCCCGAGCCCGATCTCAAGAACCAGATTGCCGACGCGATGCTGCTCAACCTGAGCGTCAAGTCGAACCGGGACAGCTACATGATCCGGGTCACCTACGCGGCGCCGGTGCCCGAGTTTGCCGCCGCGGTGGCCGATTCGTTCGCGCGGTCCTATCTGGCGACCGTCGAGTCGCTGCGAGCGGGCCCGGCCAAGCGCGATACCAAGGAGTTCGACGAGCGCATCCGTACGCTGCGCGCCGAGCTCGAGCAGGCGGAAACGAAGCTGGCGAATTTTCAGCAGAGCAAGGGTATCGTGGCGTCGGACGAGCGGCTGGATCTCGAGACCGGCCGCTTGAACGAGCTCTCGGCCCAGTTGGCGATGGCCCAGTCGCACTCGGCCGAAAGCCAGGCGAGACAGCGCCAGCTGCGCGAGTATCTCGCCGGCGGCCGCAGTGACGCGCCGGGTGAAGTATGGGCGAGCCCCGTGGTGCAGCAGTTGAGGGGGGGCATCGCAGAGCGGGAGGCCAAGCTGAGCGATCTCTCCCAACGCCTGGGCCCCAATCATCCGACCTATCAGACCGCGGCGATCGAGTTGCAGAAGCTGCGGGGCCAGCTGAGCTCGGAGATGCGCGCGGCGGCCGAGAGCGCAGTCAACGCCTCGACCGTTCAACCCCAGCGCGAGGGCTCCCTGCGTTCCTCCATGGAACAGCAGCGCAGCCGGGTGCTCAGCATAAAGAACGACCGCAACACGCTCGCGATACTGCAGCGCGAGGTGGACAGCGCGCGCCAGTCGTACGAGGCTGTGGCCCAGCGCCTGACGCAGAGCCGCCTGGCGGGCGATGTCGGGCAGGCGATCGGCTGGATCGTCGATGGGGCGGTCGTGCCGACGCGACCCACGAGCCCCAACGCGCCGCTCAACGTTGCTCTCGCTCTCGTCGCCGGGCTCGTGCTGGGCGTGGGCGTCGCGCTGGCGTGCGAATCCATCGATGGCTACGTGCGCTCGGAGCGCGACATCGTCGAGCTGCTCGAAGTGCCGGTACTGGCCGTACTATCCCCCCGGGGCGGGCGGGGCCGCTACCTGCCGGCGCCCAATATTCACGCGCTTCCGCGCGCTTGAGGAGACCATGACCGCAACCACTTCCAGCCGCGTAGAACCGACACTCGCACGGGGCGCCGCCGGTCCCACCCAGGTCCTCGACGATCGGCCGATCGGCCGCATTCTCGTCGACATGGGCAAGCTCAAGCCGAAGGACGTCGACCGCGTATTCGCGTTGCACCGCGAGCGGGGCATGCGCTTTGGCGAGGCGGCGCGCAGCCTGAGACTCGTCAAGGAAGCGGACGTCGAGCAGGCGCTCGCAGTCCAGTTCAATTATCCCTACCTCCGGGGGGGGCAGAGCGCGCTGAGCCCGGAGCTGGTGGCAGCGCACGATCCGTTCGCGCCGCAGGCCGAGCAGCTGCGCGATCTGCGCACCCAGCTCCTGCTGCACTGGGTGAGCGTGGATTGCAAGGTGCTCGCCGTCGTCAGCCCCGAGCCCGGCGACGGCCGCAGTTTCCTCGCGGCCAACCTGGCGGTGGTGTTCGCGCAGCTGGGCGAGAACACCCTGCTGATCGATGCCGACTTGCGCCGCCCGCGCCTGCATCGCCTGTTCGGCCACGGCAACGGTCCGGGCCTGGCACAGGTGCTGTCCGGCCGCATCGGAATCGACGCCGCTGAGCGCGTTTCGTATTTCGACGGCCTGTCGCTGCTCTCGGCGGGTGCGGCCCCTCCCAATCCGCTCGAGCTGCTCTCCCGGCAAACGCTGGGCACGCTGCTCGACGAGGCGCGGCGGCGCTTCAAGATCGTGCTGATCGACACCCCGGCGAGCTCGCGCTGCTCGGACGCCAGGATTACGGCTACGCGCGCCGACGGCGTGCTGGTGGTTGCGCGGCAGGACCGCACCCGCCTGGCCGAGCTGGATCGCCTGTGCCGCGTGATGCGGACCAGCGGCGCGCGGGTGACGGGGACCGTGCTGAATCGCGCCTGAGCGCAACCTTGGCACGGCGGAGAAACCGGCTGGAGAAATGATGGCAAAACGGGCATTGGTTACCGGAATCACGGGGCAGGACGGCGCGTACCTCGCGGAGCTCCTGCTCGGCAAGGGCTACGAGGTCCACGGGCTGAAGCGCCGCACCTCGCTCATCAACACAGAGCGCATCGACCACCTCTACCAGTCACCGCAGGAGCGGGACCGCCGCTTCGTTCTGCACTACGGGGACATGACGGACGCAGGCAGCCTGGTGCGGGTGATGCAGGTGGTGCAGCCGGACGAGATCTACAACCTCGCGGCACAGAGCCACGTCTCGGTCTCGTTCGAGGAGCCCGAGTACACGGCGAACGCGGACGCGCTCGGCACGCTGCGCCTGCTCGAGGCGATGCGCACGCTGGGGCTGGAGAGCAAGGCGCGGTTCTACCAGGCCTCGTCCTCGGAGCTCTATGGGCTGGTGCGCGAGACGCCGCAGCGCGAGACGACGCCGTTCTACCCGCGCAGCCCCTACGGGGTGGCCAAGCTGTTCGCTTACTGGATCACGGTGAACTACCGCGAGGCCTACGGACTCTACGCGTGCAATGGCATCCTGTTCAACCACGAATCGCCGCGCCGCGGCGAGACCTTCGTCACCCGCAAGATCACGCGCGCTCTGGCGCGCATCAGTCTTGGCCTGCAGGAATGCCTCTACGTCGGCAACCTCGAGGCGAAGCGCGACTGGGGTCATGCGCGGGACTACGTGGAGATGCAGTGGCTCATGCTCCAACAGGCGGTGCCCGACGATTACGTCATTGCGAGCGGCGAGCAGTACTCGGTTCGGCGCTTCATCGAGGTCGCGGCCGCACAGCTCGGCATCACGCTCTCCTGGGAGAGCGAGGGTACCGATGAGGTCGGCGTGGTGGCCGCGGTGCGGGGCGATTTCGCGCGCAGCGTGGACGCCGGCCAGACCATCGTGCGAGTCGATCCCCGGTACTTCCGGCCGGCCGAGGTGGAAACGCTGCTGGGCGACGCGTCCAAGGCCAGGGCCCGGCTGGGTTGGCGGCCGCGGACGAGCTTCGAGGAGCTGGTGACGGAGATGGTGCGGGAAGACTACCGCACGGCCGAGCGCGACAACATGGCGAAGAGACATGGGTTCCGCGTCCTCGAGTGCCAGGAGTGAGCCGGTGCGGCAGTGCCGCCGCATCTTTGTCGCAGGGCACCAAGGCATGGTCGGCTCGGCGCTGGTACGGGCGCTGCGAGCCAGGGGCTATTCCAACCTCATCGTGCGCACGCGACGCGAGCTCGACCTTACCAACCAGGCTGCGGTGAACGCATTCATGGCGCAGGCCGAGCCCGATTACATATTCCTGGCGGCCGCCAAGGTCGGGGGCATTCTCGCCAACGACACCTACCGCGGCGATTTTCTCTATCAGAACCTCGCCATCCAGGGCAACGTGATCCACGCGGCGCAGCAGGCGGGCGTGAAGGACCTGATGTTCTTCGGCTCGAGCTGCATCTATCCCCGCGACTGTCCGCAGCCGATTCGGGAGGAGTACCTGCTCACCGGCCCGTTCGAGCGCACCAACGAGCCGTACGGAATCGCCAAGGTGGCGGGCCTGAAGCTGTGCGAGGCGTACAACTCGCAGCACGGCACGCGCTACGTTTCAGTGATGCCGACCAATCTCTACGGGCCGAACGATAACTACGATCTCGCCAACAGCCACGTGCTGCCCGCGCTGTTGCGCAAGGCGCACGCTGCGCGCCAGGAGGGGGAGGCCGCGCTCACGGTTTGGGGGTCTGGGACGCCGCGCAGGGAATTCCTGCACGTGGACGATCTCGCCGATGCCTGCCTGACGCTGATGGAGAAAGGCGTGGGCGAGGGCGTCTATAACGTGGGTTATGGCAGCGACGTGACGATCAGGGAACTGGCCGAGATGATTGCGCGCGTGGTGGGATTCAGCGGCCGGCTGGTGTTCGACGCCAGCAAGCCCGACGGGACGCCCCGCAAGCTGCTCGATTCGAGCCGGCTGCAGGCGCACGGCTGGCGTCCGCGCCTGGGTCTGGAAGAGGGCATCCGGCGCACGCTCGAGTGGTGCGTCGAGAACGGGGAATTCGAATTCGTTGGGGCGGAGCACGGGTGACCTTCAAGCCTTCCGTCGCCCTCGTCGCGGCGGGCACCCGCGCATCCGGTGCCGTGCGTGCGGCGGGGCGCTACGCCTCGCGCGGCGCGCGAGCCGCCCGTGGGGCGGTCGGCCGCGCCGGTTGGGCGGTGACCGATCAGTGCGTAGTCAGCGCCGCCAATTTCCTCACCATTTTCCTGCTCGCGCGCAGCCTGGACGCCGTGACGTTCGGCGTGTTCATGCTGGCCTACACCGGCCTGTTGCTGCTCACCAACATGCAGAGCGCGCTCGTGGTGCAACCGCACAATGTGCTGGCTGCCGGGCTCGGGCAGCCGCAGTACGCGAAATTCACAGGGGCGCTCGCCATCCTGCAGGCGTTCTATTGCCTGATGGTGATGGCAGTGCTCGTCCTGCTGGGGTCGCTGGTTGCGGTGCTGGGGGCTACGCCGGCGGGCCATACCTTGATCGCACTCGGGATGATCGCGGTTCCATGGATGGGGCAGGAGTTCGTGCGACGGGTGCTCTATACGCGCGGGCGTGCCCGGGCGGCGGCGGTCAACGACAGCATCACCTACGGGCTGCAGTTGTTCGGGGCACTCGTGCTGACCCAGGCCGCGGCAGCTTGGGCGACACCAGCCTCGGCGCTCATCGTCCTGGGCCTGTCATCGGTAGTAGGCGTGCTGGTCGGCCTGTGGCAATTGCGCGACGACGTTCGGATCGATCGGGAGGTCTGGGACGACCGTATGACTGCCTGGTCGGAAGCCTGGAATTTCGGGCGTTGGCTTACGGCGCAGAATGCAATGGCCTGGTTTGGCGCGCAGGGTCATGCGTGGGTAGTCGGTTTGATGCTTGGCGTGGAACAGGTCGGCATCCTCCGCGCCGCGACGCACCTTGTGAACGTCATGAACCCGCTTATGCAGGCGTGCTTCAGCTATCTGCCATCGCGCGGCAGTCTCGCGCGCCTAACGGGCGGGGCGGCGGGGCTCGAGCGCTGGGTGAATCGCACGTTCTGGGTGCTGCTTGTCGCGACGGTGCCGTTTCTCGTGGTGCTGGCGGGGTTTTCGGAGGAGATCCTGGCGCTCGCCTACGGCGAGAAGTTTGCGAACCAGGAGCACCTGGCGCTGATCCTCTCGCTTGCGGCACTGGGACAGTGCGTCGCCTTCTCGAAGTTTCCCTTCGACCTTGGCCTGCTCGCGCTGCACTCGCCCCGGTCGCTCTTCTACGTCTACCTGATCCCGGTCCTGCTGCTGCTGACCGTGGGGACCACGCTCATCTATTTCCTCGGCATCTTGGGCGTTCCCCTGTCGGGCCTGCTGATCAACTCGGCGCTGCTGATCGCGACCTGGCGTGCGTACCGCGGACGGATGAAAGCCGAGACTGCCGGCGGACCCGCGGCGGAGGCCCCGCGATGAATGCACCGTACATCGCGGCCGTTACCGCGGCCGGCCCGGCGGACGACGCGAGTATGCAGCCGAAGGTCGCGGCGTTCGGCGAATGGGATACCACCAACCTCGGCGATCGGGGGATCCATCAGGGCGTCCAGGCGTTCCTTTCGGACTGCGGCTGCGACCCGCGTTCCTACGGGGTTTCGACGCTGCTGCCGGTGCAGCCGGAGCCGGCAAGCGGGAAGGTCAACGGGCACTCATCGACCCGGCGACGCGTGGTCTCCATGCTTGGCCGGTTGCCAGTGCTCAAGCGCACGCTGCGCGCGGTCCGGCAGCACGTGCGCATGAGGGCCCTCGCCGAGTCGCTCGAGCCGGCGCGGGCGGTCGTGGTCGGCGGCGGCGCGCTGTTGACGGACATCGAGCTGCACTTTCCGCAATCGCTCGTCGAGCTGGCGCGCTACGCCCGCCGCTCGCGCAAGCCGCTCCTGTGCCTGGGATGCAGCACGGAGGGCGAATGGTCGCGCCAGGGCGAGCGCATGATGCGCGAATTTCTTTCCTCGTGCAACGTCGTGGCCGTGCGCGATCATGCCACCGCCGCCGAACTCGCGCCCAAGCTCGGCGCACCGCCGCCGGTGTTCGGCGACTTCTGCCTGTCGAAAGAGCTCGCGCTGGAGGACGGCGGCCGCAACCGCAGCTGGCGCGAGATCGCGATCAACGTCAGTCACCTGAGCGGCCGCTGGGCAAGCGCACAGGAACACTACGAGGACACGCTGGTGGCCCTGGCCAACCGTCTCACCCGGCGCACGGGCAATTCCTCTGCCGGTATCAGAATCTTCACCACGGGACTGCCCGAGGACGCGCCTGCCGCCCGGCGCGTGCTGGCGCGAATCGATGCGCCTGGCGCGCGGCTCTACCTTCCCGAGAATCTTGCGCAGCTCTCCACAATGCTCGCTACGAGCGCGCTGGTCGTTTCGACGCGGTTGCATGCCGCGATCCTCGCGCTTGCCGCGCACGTGCCGGTGGTCGGATTCTCGGCCGCCCCGAAGGACCGCGACTTCCTCGCGACGCTCGGCATCCGGCGCTACTTCCACGGGCTTGACGACTGGCCTCAGCTCGCCGACGCACTGACTGCGACGAACCACGATGCCATCTACGCGGAGCAGCGCCGGGCGCTGGCTCACGCGCCGCTGTGGACGGAACAGGCGCGGATCCGCAACGAGATCCGCTCACTTTGCGGAGTCAATCCGTGCACGTAACGCTCTACCTCAAACATTTTCCGGCGACGGGTATGCCGTTGAACGACGGCACCTCGCGCGCGGTGGACGGGCTCGCGGCGGGGCTGGTCGAGAACGGCGTGCGTGTCACCGTGCTGTGCGAGAGCCACGAGCGCGCCTCGATCCTGTCGGACCGCGGCTACGGCATCGAATGCTTCGTCAACACCAAGCCTTACCGCACGTTTGCCCTCGCGCCCGAGCTCGAGCGCTACATCATCGATAACATTGCGCGATCGCGCGGCGTTTGCCTGATCAACGGCATGTTTCATCCATCGGTGTACGCGATGGGCCGCTTCCTGCGGCGGCACGGCGTGCCTTACGTGATGGTTCCGCACGATCCGTACGACCCGGTCGTGTTTCGCCGCAATCCGCACCTGAAATGGCCGTACTGGTACCTGTTCGAGCGCCGGCTGCTGCGGTCGGCGCGCGCGGTGCAGGTGTTCGACGAGCAGCACGGTGCGTGGCTGCCGCGCCTTGGCGTGCACACGCGCGTCATTCACACGGAAAACGGGATCGCGCCGAGCTCCGTGCCCGCGGAATCCGAGCTCACCTGGCGCGCGGTCCACGAGCCCGCCCATCTCATGTTCCTGGGCCGGATCGACGCCTACAACAAGGGGCTCGACATCCTGCTCGACGCCTTTGCGCAGGTGGCGCCGCAGGCCGACCTGCGGCTGACGTTCCAGGGCCCCGACTGGGGCGACCGGGCGCGTCTCGAGAAGCGCGCCGCGGCCGGAGCGACGCCGGAGAAGGTGCGCTTCCTGGCGCCCGACTATGCGCGCGCCTCGCCGCGATTGATCGCCGACCACGACATCTTCTGCCTGCCGTCGCGGTTCGAGGGCTTCGGCCTGTCGGCGCTCGAGGCGATGCTGGCGGGCCGCGTGTTGCTGGTGTCGGAGCGCGCCGGCATCGCGCGCCACATCCGGGCGAGCGAATGCGGACTCACGGTGGAACCGACGCCTTCCGGCGTCGCCAACGGCATTCTTGCCTTGCTGCGGCGTCGCGCGGAATGGCGCGAGATGGGGCTCGCGGGACGTCGCTACGCGCTGGCGAACCTGCAATGGAAAAGCATCGCTTCGGCGGCGCTCGCGCAGTACGAGGGGCTGGTCGCATGAGCATGGACGAGCGCAGCTACGTCGCGCAGGCCCTGTTCCGCTACCTCGAGGAGGCCGGCGTGAGCTATTGCGTGGTCGGCGACACGCGGCGCTATCCCGAGTACATCGCCAGCGACATCGACATCGTGGTGTCGGTGGCGCAGCTCGAAGGCATTCATCGACTGGTGGCCCGCTTCTGTCGCGAGGCCGACCTGCGTCTGGTGCAGATGATCCGCCACGAGCGTACCGCGACCTATTTCGTGCTGGCATGGATCGGCGCGGCGGGGCGCCCGGGGTTCCTCGCGCTGGATTTCTGCAGCGATTTCCTGCGCGGCGGCAGACGCCTCCTCAGCGCCGATGAGATCATTGCGCACCGCGGGCCCTCGATCGAGGGGCGTGGAACGAGCCACGACTTCTGGGTGCCGCCGCCCCACGTCCAGTTCATCTACTACCTGGTGAAGAAGATCGACAAGCTCGACCTTCAGATCGACCACGGCGACTACCTGGCGAGCCGCTGGCGCATGGACGACAAGGGGGCCTGGGGCCAGCTGCGCCGCTTCTGGACCGGGTTCGGCGACGCGGACCTGCTGGCGGCCGCGGCCGCGGCCAACGAGTGGAGCGAGGTGCGCGACGACCTGCCGCGGCTGCGGCGTGCGCTGCGCCGTTCGGCGCCGATCGTGCCGGCGTCGCTGCTGGGTGAGCTGCGCCTGAAGCTAACCCGCATCCTGCGGCCGACCGGGATGGTGGTCGCGTTCCTGGGCGCGGACGGCAGCGGCAAGAGCAGCGTGATCGAGAGGGTGCTGGTCGATCTTGCGCCGGCTTTCCGCCGCACGTCCTACCTGCACCTGCGCCCGCGCGTGGTCGCAGGGCAGCGCGGGGATGGCCGCGCCGTCACTGCGCCGCATGCGCTTCCCGTGCGCGGGAAGGTGGCCTCGCTTGCCAAGCTCGCCATGTTCTCCCTCGACTACCTGGTCGGCTACGCGGTGCGGGTGTGGCCGATGGTGTGGCGCTCCACGCTGGTGGTGTTCGACCGCCATTGCCGCGATCTCGCGGTTGATGCGAAACGCTATCGCTACGGAGGCCCGGTCGGGTTGCTGCGCTGGGTGGCGCGCTGGATGCCCGAACCTGACCTCTGGGTGCTGCTCGACGCGCCGGCCGAGGTCCTGCAGTCGCGCAAGCGCGAAGTGGAGCCCGAGGAATCCGAGCGTCAACGCAGGAGCTACCTCGAGTTGTTCAGGCACCTGCACAGCGCCGCGGTCGTCGACGCGGACCAGGAGTTTCCGCGGGTCGTGCTGGAAGCCGAGCTGGCAATCCTGCGCTGGATGGAAGGGCGGCTCGAGTTCCGCCATCCCGAGCTGCAGTTCGAGCCGAACCCCCTGACCACGCGCCTGCTGCAGTTTTTCTGCCGCACCAGGGTGCCGGTGGTCTCCAAGCTGTTCCGCGTCGTCTTCAACAGCGACATTTTCTGCCGCATCCTGTCGCCCATCCTGATGCCGCATCCCTACGGCATCATCATTCATGAGGCAAGTGTCATCGGCCGCCGGGTCACCATCATGCAGCAGGTCACCCTGGGCGGTAAAAACCTCGGCGTGAACGAGGCGCCGATTATCGAGGACGACGTCTATGTCGGGGCGGGTGCGAAGGTGCTGGGCGCGGCCCATATCGGCCGCGGCGCCATCATCGGTGCGAATGCCGTTGTCACGCGCGACGTGCCGGCCCACAGCACCGCGGTCGGCTTCAATCGCGTCATCGAAGACGTTCGCTACTCGCGCTTGCCCGTGGCGGACGAGCGCGAAATGGACGAGGAGCCGGTGCGCGACCGGCGGCGCGCATGACCATGATGGCTTCCGCCGGTCCTGCTGCAGGTCTGCGCACTGTCCGTGGCGCCGGGCTGTTGTGGACCGAGATGTGGTACCTGGTTGCCATGCTCGCCTGCCTTTACGTGGCCGTAGATCCACTGGAACTGCAACAGGCGGCGGAGGATCCCATCCTCAAGCATCTTGCGCTCGCGATCACGCTGCCCGCCGTCGCCATGACGATACTTGTCAGCCGCGTGCACGCGCTCTGGCGCAAGACGGAGCATGTGGAGCTGACGCCCGCGGCCGCGCTGTGGCCTCTTTTTCTGCTCGCCGCGCTGATCATCGCGGGGGGCGCGTACACGCGGTTCGTGATGGGCATCCAGCAAACGTTTGTCAACTTCGGCCTGTACATGATTGCCGCGTACTGCGCCGCGGCGATGGTGTGGAGATCGTGGGACCCGGCGGCGCTGGTGCGTGCCTACGTGCGCATGCTGCTCGCCGCCGCGTTCGTGATGTCGGCGTACCTCATCGCCAACTACGGCGGGCGACAGGTCTATCACGAGCAGATATTCATTGTCATCCCGATGGCGGCGCTGTTCTTCGCACTGCGGGGGCCCGCGCTGTTGCGCTGGACCGGCTGCCTCTACTTCCTCGCGATGGCGTGGCTCTCGGCCAAGTACACCTCGTATCTGATCGGCGCGCTGACCGTCGCCTATCTCACCTTCGTTATCGCGGTCCCGCGCCTTACCCCGGAACCCGGCCTGCACCGGACGGCGCTGGTGTACTGGTTCTGGCTGCTCGGCGGGCTCACCACCATCGTACTGATTTTTCTCGGGGTGAACGGCATGCTCGAGCTGCCGACCGGCAACGTCGACTATCGCTCGCATACCTATGCGCTCGCCTGGGAGCGCTTCCTCGAGTCGCCGCTGTGGGGCAACCATTTCGCGGTGGAGTCGGTGGAGAAGTTTTCCGGCTACGAGATTGCCGTCGGCAACCTGCTGGCCACGCACAGCGACGTGCTGGACCTGCTCGCCAACGGCGGGGTGCTCGTGGTGCTGCTCTGGCTCTACGCGTTGGCGCGCATTGCGCGGATCGCCGCCTCCCGTCTGCTCGCGCGCGAGTGGTTCGATCAGCCGTGGGCGCCGCAGGCCCACGCGCTGGCGGTCATGTCGCTCGCCGGAATCGTGACCTACACCTTCAACCCGATACTGCTGCAGCCGGCGCTGGCGTACCTGGTGTGGACCAATCTCGGCATGCTCCTGGGCCTGGCTCTGCGCAATACGGCGGCACCGTCCGCGCCGGAAGCGCGCGCGACGGAGCGCCGCGACCGGCGCGACCCGGCCCGGTATCGCGGCGAGCCGGGCGGACACCGGGCATGACCGGTGGAGACGCCCAACGTGATCGTCGGCGGCAGCCCGGCGCGGGTCGTCAGGGAAACATCCGTTGGAAACGATAATGTCCGACGAGCTGCCGCATCGATGATCGTGCCCTGCCAGATGGCCTTGAAAAGATTGCTACGCCGGGCGTGCGAGACCTTCGCCGCCGCCTTCGCGAGATTCGACATTTAGGGAGATTCATCATGTCACTGCCTTTGGAAGAGCGCATAGGCTACCACCCCGACCCGAACCAGCCGACGGGGGGCCGGTCGAAACGAAAAGTCGAAGCACGGCATCGCCTCATCCGGGGGAACGTCGATTTTTCCGGCAAGCGGGTGCTGGATCTCGGCTGCAGCGGCGGCTATTTCGGATTTGCGCTGAGCGACACCGTCTCGAGTTATCTCGGCGTCGATGGGGATGAACCGGTGATCGAGCGAAACCGCAACGTGGCCCGTCAGCGGTCGCTGGTCAACGTGGAATTCCAAAGTGCTGCAATTACCCCTTCGTACATTCGCGGCCTGGCTCCGGTCGACGTCGCGCTGTTTCTTTCCGTCTTTCACCATATGCTTGGCGGATCGGACGCCTACGACTGGAACCGCCCTGGCGAATTCGACCCCTTCGACCTGCTTCGCGCGTTGCGGGAACGGGCCGATGTTCTGGTGTTCGAGACCGGCTACCCTGACGAAGGGTATGACTGGTGCGACCGATTACCCCCGATGACGCCGACGCCGCGCGCCTGGGTCGTGCGCACGCTTCGAGAGGCGGGGTTCCGCCATGTCGAAGTCGTTCCGGCGGGCACCGGCCGGAGCTTCACGGAGGGGCTGCGCAGGAGCGTTGCGCGGGCGATGGGCTACGCGAGGCATCCCCGCCCCCTGGCAGGCCGGATCGCCGCTCACGTTTTCCAGGTCGATTCCAGGGATAACCGCGACCTGTTCATCGCGCGCAACAATTGAGCCCGTTCACAGTCCCAGGTAATTCATGTACAGGGCGGCGATGGCGGTTCCCGCCGTCGCGTAGTAGCCACGCCGCGCCAGCCTTCCTGACCTGGTCAGCCGGCAAAAGTCGGTGCGCGCCAGGGCGCGGATCCGTGGCCTGGATACTTTCCCTTCGAAAGTCGAAAGTGTCGCGCGCACGACATCCATATACGCCAGCTTCGGGGGAAAGAACTGCGAGGGACGCGCCATCTCGTAGCACGCCCACCCGACGAGATTGCCCAGACTCTTCTCGAGCGCAGAGCCCTCGCTGTTTCTGTCGATCCGGTTGTCGAAATCGAGGAACGTCAAAACTCCGGTTGCCTCGTCGTAAAGGATGTTCTGAAAGCAAAAATCATAGTAGGGTTCCTCGAAGAGACGGCCATAGATCTCGAGCCCGTCGTGGATCTTGGCAGCGATTTCAGCGCTCCGTGCGTCCCGCCTGTCGACCCGGCGGAGAAATTTGGAAAGCGGCTCTCCGGCGCATATTTCCATCGTGATACGGGGCGGGGCAGACAGGTCCCATGCCAGTACCCTGGGGCAGTACAGGCAGTCGTGGCGCGTGAACGCTTGGCGCAAGCGCGTCGCGTGCGCGATTTCCCTTTGCACCATCCGGACGGCGACCTCGTGGTCGACACGTTCGTAGGTCTTTGTGACCGTCTGCTTGGCCTCGTCGAATTCCAAGGGCCCGTCATGACCCTGAATGACGCGGCGCAGGTCCATGCTGGGCTCCGGGGGGGCAACCGTAGCGCTGAAAGGGGTAGAAGAAGGTGGCATGACAGAACTTATTACAGAGTTATGACATGGTTTGAACCTGCCGCACGGAACGGGTTCCCGACCGGCAGATTGAGATGACGTGCTTGAATCATCACGCGACGACCCGCCAGCCGGTTGGCTTGCCGGGCTGCGACGGAAATTCGCCGCTCGATGCGGCAAGGGTGCTCCGAATTACTGCGGCGCGCGTTGCCAGGAAAACATCCGCTGGAAGCGGTAGCCTGCTGATGGTGGCTAGTGGCTCGTGGCTTGTAGCTTGTAGCTTGAAACTTGCTACTTGAGTATCTGGAACAGGTTGTTGAAGTCGTCGGTCCACACCCGCAAGCCCGGGATGTCCTCGATCTTGACGACGTAAGGGGTGATCGCGGGATTGTCGAGCAGCGCCTTGTTGCGGGTAACCATCACCCAGTCCGTGCTGGAGAGCTCGCTGTCCTTGGCGTCGTCCTCGATCAGCGCGACGTGCACGCCGAACAGCTCGCCGGCGACGCTCTTCACCACCGGCCCCAGCCGCAGGAAGCGGTTGGTGATATGGAAGGCGATCACGCCGTCGGGCTTGAGATGGCGAAAGTACACCGCCATCGCTTCGCGCGTGATGAGGTGCACGGGGATGGCGTCGCTCGAGAACGCGTCGATCGCGAGCAGGTCGTAGCGCTGCGGCGGCTCGCGCTCCATGGTGAGCCGCGCGTCCCCCAGTTCGATCTCGACCTTGGCGCCACTGTCTCCGAGGAAGGAGAATTCGCGGCGCGCAATCTCGATGACCTGCGGGTTGATCTCGTAATACCGATAGACGTCGCCCTTGCGGCCGTGGGCGGCGAGCGTGCCGGTGCCCAGGCCCACGACGCCCACGCGCAACTCCGGGGAGGCGGCGCCCATCAGCTTCAGCACGCGCGCGACGCCGGAGGTCTCGCCGTAGTAGCTGGTCGGGATCCTGCGCTTTTCCGCCGCGAGGTACTGCTCGCCGTGCATGATGACGCCGTGCACCAGCGTGCGCGTCGCGTTGGCCTGGCCCGCGTCGGAGTCCTTGACGCGCAGCGTGCCGTAGAAATTGCGCTCGAGCACGATGGCGTCGCGGGTGATCTTGGCGACGTAGCTGTAGGCGTGGAATGCGGTGAAGCCGGTGGCGACCAGCACCAGCATCGGCACCACCGCGTGCATCACGCGCGTGAGGTACGCCGCGATCAGCAGCGTCGCCACCAGGCCGATGCCAAACTCGTAGTAGGTATTGAACAGCTTGGGCGCGACGATTCCCACCGCCAGGCCGCCGAGCGCGCCGCCGAGCGACACCATGAGGTAGAAGCGGGTGAGGTAGCGCGGCGCCGGCTTGGCGTCGGCCAGCTCGCCGTGGAAGAACATGCACATCACGAACAGCCCGATCATGTTGAGCGGGATGGCCTCCTTGATGTCCATCAGGCCGGTTTCCTGGTGCAGCGCCCAGGCCATGGCGGCGACGATCACCAGCAGCGGACCGAGGAAGATGTGGCGCCGGTACCAGCCGCGGCCCTCGAAGCACAGGATGAAGGTCAGCAGGTAGAGCGTGAGCGGCAGGATCCACAGGAACGGCACCGAGGCGACGTCGTGCGTGATGTGGTTGGTCACGGCGAGCAGAATGAACGAGCCCATCGCCGAAAGCAGCAGCCACAAGCCGTAATCGCGCGCCCCGGGTGGCGGCCCCGCCTGCGGCTCCGCGGCGGCGGCCTGCGCCGCCGCTGCCGGCTGCGCGCGCAGGCTATAGAAAGCCGATGCCGCGCACAGCGCAGCGAACAAGGCGTAGGCTGCGCTCCATCCCCAGGACTGATGTTGCCCCGTCACCCACGGCTCGACCACGAACGGATAAGAGATCAGCGCGAGCAGCGATCCGAAATTGGACAGCGCGAACAGGCGATAGACGGTACCCGCCGGGAAGCTGCGCGCGAACCACGCCTGCACCAGCGGCCCGGTCGTGGAGAGCAGGAAGTAGGGCAGGCCGATGGTGACGGTGAGCAGGCCCAGGATGCGCCAGGTCGGGTCCTCGTCGCCCGCGGGCTTCCAGCCCGCGCCGGGAATGATGGGCAGCGAGGCAAGGCTCAGCACGAGCAGCGCGATGTGCACCGCGACCTGGCGGCGCGGTGCGAGCCGGCGCGTGGTCCAGTCGGAATACGCGTAGCCCGCGAGCAGCAGGAACTGGAAGAACACCAGGCAGGTAGTCCACACCGCGGCCGATCCGCCGAACCACGGCAGGATCTGCTTCGCCATGAGGGGCTGGATGAGGAACAGCAGGAACGCGCTCGTGAAGATCGTGAGTGCGTAGATTGGCATTCGGCTCGGGCGGGGGAGGTCGGAGTGATTTCGGAAAGCGCGTATTATACCGGCGCCGTTGAATTACAGTGATAAGTGATAAGAGATGGGCGATGAAAACGTCATACCGTAAAACGTTCGTATGCTTGCTGGCGTTGACAGCCGCCACGTTGTGGACCGTTTCCGCGCATGCGGTTTGCCCGAGCCGTGAACGCGTAAACACCATCCTGCGCTTCCAGGAAATGAAGATTCCGCTGCGCGGGTTGCGCGCGGACCTCACCATGGAGCACGCGGAATGCGGGCGCCGCCGGCTGGTGGAAAGAATCGAGGCGTCGGACAATCGCATCGTCGGCTACAAGGCGGGCCTCACCAGCCGCGCCGCGCAGGAGCGCTTCGGCGTCGCGAGCCCGGTGCGCGGCGTGCTGCTCGAGAAGATGCTGCTGAAGGACGGCGCGGACGTGCCGGCGGATTTCGGCGCGCGCCCGATGTATGAGGCCGACCTGCTCGTGGTGGTCAGGGACGCGGCGATCCACCAGGCGAAGACCCATCTCGACGTGTTGCGCGCGCTCTCGATCGTTGCCCCGTTCATCGAGCTGCCGGACCTGCTGGTCGCGGAGGGCGAGAAGCTGTCCGCGCCGCTCATCGCCTCGCTCAACGTCGGCGCGCGGCTGGGCGTGGTGGGCAAGGGCGTGCCGGCGCAGGCGACGCCGGAGTTCGCCGCGGCGCTGGCGAGCATGCGCGTCGTCGTCGTCGACGGCAAGGGCCAGGAGATCGCCAGCGCGAAAGGCGCGGCGATCCTCGACCATCCGTTGAACGCCGTGCTGTGGCTCGTGCAGGATCTCGCGCGCGCCGGGATCAAGCTCAAGTCCGGGGACGTGCTGAGCCTGGGCTCGTTCACCGCGCCGCGGCAGCCGCAGCCGGGACTTGCCGTGACGGTGCGCTACGTCGGCCTCCCCGGCGATCCCGCGGTCTCGGTACGCTTTCGCTAGCTGCAAGTCACAAGCTACAAGTGCTACAAGTTGCAAGCCACGAGCCACCAGCCACGGGGTACCTATTGGTGGCACAAACCGCGCAAGTCGGCGTTTTTAGGGACTTTTTATCGTAACCTTTTGATATAGTTGAAGAATTTTAGTATATCGCCCAGAATAGCGGTTAACCGGCTGGTGTCATGGATCGCGCGCTGAAAAATTTCCGCTCGCCCTTCCGGCAATGGGTCGTGGCGTTGACGCTGATGCTCGCCGCGGTGCAATGCCCGGCGCAGGTCGAGCCGGCGCACCGCGATGCGTTGCTGCGCTACCTCCAGGCGTCGCGCACTACCGTGCTGCTGCGCCACTTCGGCCTCTCGCTTGCCATCCGCGAAGTGGCGGTGAAGCGCTGGGGCTTCGTCTCCGCTCGGCTGAGCGGTGCCGAGATCGACGCGATCCAGGCGCACATCTCCGAGGGGGAGTTGGAGAACCGGCTGGTCGAGGCGCACCGCGCCCGATTGTCAGCCCAGGACGCGGTGAAGATCGCGGAATTCTACGGGAGCGAGCCCGGGCGCCGCATCGTCGCCGCGAACCTGGAAGGGATGCTGCCGACCAGCGATCCGTTGGTAAGCAACAAGCCACCCGCTCCCGGCCCGGCCGAAAGAGAAGCCTTCGAGGCTTTCCTGGTGACGCCCGCGGGCGCGCGCCTGAACGCGGTCGGTGCCGTGCTCACGAAGGAGGTGCTCAAGGTGCAGGACACGCTCGCCGACCTGGCGGTGGAGCGCTACGTGGCCGAGCGCAAGCTTCCCAACCGGCGCCAGTAGAACGCTTCTTGCAACACTACCGGCACGCATGAAATTCGATATGACGAACACCTGTCTCAAAAATCAGAAGCCAGAATTATCCGCAGATTAACGCCGATTAACGCCGATATAAAACGGAAAACAATTCAGAGGGTTGTTCTTGATGTTATCCGCGTTCGATCCCCTCACCCCCGCCCCTCTCCCAAGCGGAGAGGGAAGGCTCGAGCTTCCCCTTCTCCTCTCGGGAGAAGGGGAAGGGATGAGGGATGGCGTTCATCGGCGGCTGGATGGCCTTTGCATTGTTTTTGAGATGACTTCGAGTGTGGCGGGCGGATATTGAATATGACGCGCGATCCAGCACCGGTTGCGGCGAATGACCGAGAGGTGATCGAGTCGAACGTCCGCCGGGTCGTCGGTTTCGCAGCGCTACGGCGCATCCACAAGATCATCGACGACCGCCAGGAGGAAGAGCGTGTCCTGCGGACCCTGGTCGCCCCGGTCGCGACCATCCTGATGATCGTCGTCGCCGCGCTGATCTGGAGCTACGGCAGCCCGCGTACGGACAACAGGCCGGCGGCGGGGCCGCTCCCGGAGTGCGCGCCGCCGCGGGGGGAGAACATCACAATCTGAAGGGACAAGAGGCAAGGGACAGGGCACAAGGGTCGTTTACTTGTCCCTTGTCCCCTGTCCCTTGCGAGCGGCAAGCTGCGTCTCCTCGCGGTGACAGTTGCGTGTCGCTCCCCGGTGCTGCCGGAAATCCCGACGATTGCGGAGGCTGGCGGTCCCGGTTACGAGTTCATCGGAGGGAT
>Ga0247825_10000240_pt1 | contig 33498 bp, 30 predicted proteins | sample 13C_Vanillin_Day_FD_194413 | JGI IMG/M metagenome (GOLD analysis project Ga0247825, IMG submission 194413) | Soil microbial communities from agricultural site in Penn Yan, New York, United States - 13C_Vanillin_Day48 | ecosystem: Environmental > Terrestrial > Soil > Agricultural land | place... | reverse complement strand
AGCGCGCGTCGCTCGGGTCGTCGCCGTAGCGCGGCCACGAAGTCACGAAATCACGTCATTTCACCTGAATCGATTCGAGGTATTGGACCGTGTTCTCGACGCGGATGAGCGCGAGCCTCTCGTCCGATGGATCGAGCGCGAAGAAAATCGGCCCCCAGACAGGCATCTCGCCCGAGCCGTGCGAGCCACTGAGCGTCGTGCCGCCACCCGCGATGAACTGCACCACGCGCCCCCGAGGAAACGCGCCTCCGTTGCGAATCGAGAGTCGCGAGAGATCGGGTGGAGCGACCTTCAGCGCCGCGGCAACCGGACCATTGCCCTTCGCGTCGCGTCCATGACAGCTCGCACAATAAAAGCTGAAGAGGTCCTGCCCGGCCATCGAGGGAATGACGAACCGCGCGGTGCCAGGATCGGGCTTCTGACCTGCTGCCATCAGAAGGCCCGATGCCATCAACAGCGACACGCCCAGCGCGCACGTGCGTTCAGTCATCCGCGTTCTCCGCATCCCTGCTTCCCTGACGCTCAATGTGTCATGCCGTAAATGATGTAGTTCACTCCGAGCTTGTACGCCTCGTTGGTCTCGTCGAACGGTCGGAGGCCACGCCCGGACCATTCCCAGTATTGAGAGATGTCGGTGTTGTAGTTGACGATCATCATGAGACGCTTGCTGGGGTCGTTGTCCTCGTACAGGCCCCGGAACACCGGCTGCCCTGCGTTGTACGCCTGGGGGAATTGATTGAGCGTGCCGATCTCGAAAAAGGAGTGAAAGATCGGGTGTGACGTGTCCATGTCGACGAACCGCCCTTCCGGGATGACGCGCTTCATGTTCTCCGCGAACGGCTGCCAGCCCGCGCTGCCGAAGTCGCCTTCCGCCTTGAAGTCGTCGACGATGACGAATCCCCCCTTGTCGAGATAGGCGCGCAGCATCGTCCGTTCCCGGTCCGTCATCTTCCACCAGCTGACCTCGATCAGATACACGAGCGGGTACTTGAACAGCTCGGGATCGTCCAGGGCCAACGAGTTGAACTGCTCGTCGTTGGCGCCCAGATAGCTGACCTCGTTCATGATTTTCATGAGGTTTTCTTCGGCCACTGGATAACCGTGCATCCAGGCGGGCTGTCCGCGATACCAATAGCCGCCCGGGGCGGTGTCGTAGTTGATGCGCACGAACGTGAAGCGGCCGTCGTACTTCGCGTTGGGAAGGTGACGACGGCCATCTTTGCCGATCAGGCGCTGGGCAAAGGCGGCCGCCCCGAGGCCTGCGACTGTCAGCAGGACCACCGCCAGGATCGCCGATCGACGTTGTGCGCTACGCTGTAGGGGCATGGGTGCGGTCGCCTCAATTCTGCCACGGCGCCTGCGTGTCGCGCATGCCTCGACTCGGGTGGTCGGGGTCTGGAGGGCCCGGTGATTTCGATCGGCAAGGCGATCCACCTCGACGAGCGCGATCTCGAGGAGCGTTTTGTCCGCGCCTCCGGTCCGGGCGGCCAGAACGTGAACAAGGTCGCAACCGCCGTCGAATTGCGCTTCAACGTCGGCGAGTCGTCCCTTCCGGAGGAGGTGAAGGAGCGTCTGATCGCACTCGCGGGACACCGCATCACGAGCGACGGGGTCCTGCTCATCGATAGTCGCGCGCATCGGACACAGGGGCAGAACCGGGCCGCTGCGCGCCGCCGCCTGCTGTCGTTGCTCGAACGCGCGGCCACGACGCCGAGGCGGCGAAAGCCGTCCAAACCTGGCGCCGCCGCCCGGGAGGCACGTCTCCGGTCCAAGAAGAAACGCAGCGACATCAAAACCTCCCGCACAGAATCGCGCCGCGGCGACGAGTAGCAGATGGGTTAAAGTGGAGGCCATCATGATCACGTGGATACGTCCGTCGCTTGTGACCGTCACCGTTGTCACGGCCATCGCGGCCGCCGCCGCTGGAGCTTCCGTGTCTTCCCTCTACGACATCAAGACCACAACCCTGCTCGGCAAGCCGGCTGATCTCGCCGACTACCGCGGTCGGGTCACGCTCGTCGTCAACGTCGCGAGCTACTGCGGCTACACGCCACAATACGAAGGGCTCGAAAAACTCCACCGCGAGCTCGAAGGCAAGGGCTTTGCGGTGCTGGGCTTTCCAAGCAACGACTTCGGCGAGCAGGAACCGGGGACCGCGCAGCAGATCGCCGACTTCTGCCGGCTCACTTACGACGTCACCTTTCCGATGTTCGCCAAGGTCGTCACGCGGCCAGGCAGCAGCCAGTCGCCCGTCTACGCGTTCCTCGGCGCATCCGGCCATCTCCCGGCCTGGAATTTCAGCAAGTACCTGATCGGCAAAGACGGCAAGGTCATCGCTTTCTATCCGAGCGATGTCACGCCCGAATCGCCGGCGCTGCGACAGGCTATCGCGAAGGCTCTTGCAGCACGATAGTGACGAGCATTCTGCGAAGCATTCCTGCCGGCCAGAGAGTCGGCATCGCCTTCTCGGGCGGTCTCGATACGAGCGCGGCGCTGCACTGGATGCGCAGCAAGGGCGCCGTTCCCTACGCGTATACCGCCAACCTCGGCCAGCCTGACGAACCCGACTACGACGACATTCCGCGTCGCGCGCTGCTGTACGGCGCCGAGAAAGCACGGTTGATCGACTGCCGGCCGGAGCTCGTCTCCGAGGGATTGGCGGCGCTCCAATGCGGGGCGTTCCACATCTCGACGGCCGGCGTCCCCTACTTCAACACCACTCCCATCGGCCGCGCCGTCACCGGCACCATGCTCGTGATCGCGATGAAGGAGGATGACGTTCACATCTGGGGGGACGGGAGCACCTTCAAGGGAAACGACATCGAGCGCTTCTACCGCTACGGCCTGCTTGCCAACCCCAATCTCCGGATCTACAAGCCGTGGCTCGATCAAACGTTCATCGACGAGCTCGGCGGCCGCCAGGAGATGTCGGAATACATGCGCAGAGCGGGGCTCGCCTATCGAATGAGCGCCGAGAAGGCCTATTCGACCGATTCGAACATCCTGGGCGCGACGCACGAAGCCAAAGATCTCGAGCGCCTCGATCGGGCCATCAATATCGTCGAGCCGATCATGGGCGTGCCTTTCTGGAAGCAGGACGTGGTCATCAGACCGGAAACCGTCCGCGTTCGATTCGAGGAGGGCTGGCCGGTCGAGTTGAACGGAAAGACCTACGAAGATCGCGTCCAACTGCTCGCGGAAGCCAACGCGATCGGCGGCCGCCACGGCCTCGGCATGAGCGATCAGATCGAGAACAGGATTATCGAAGCCAAGAGTCGAGGCATTTACGAAGCGCCCGGCATGGCGCTGCTCTTCGTCGGCTACGAACGCCTCGTTACCGGAATTCACAACGAGGACACGATCGAGCAGTACCGCGACCAGGGTCGCCGGCTCGGCCGGTTGCTGTACCAGGGTCGCTGGTTCGATCCGCAGGCGATCATGCTGAGAGAAACGGCCCAGCGGTGGGTGGCACGAGCCGTCACGGGCGAGGTCACGCTGGAGCTCCGCCGGGGCAACGACTACTCCATCCTCGAAACCTCGAGCCCGAACCTGACGTACCACCCCGAACGTCTCACCATGGAAAAGGGCGAGTCGTCCTTTTCCCCGCAGGACCGTATCGGCCAGTTGTCCATGCGGAATCTGGATATCGAGGATACGCGGGAGAAGCTCAAGGCGTACGCCAAGATGGGGATGCTCACGGCGTCGCCTTCCGCCCCTCTGCCGCTGCTGCCCAAACTCGATAAAGAATAGCTGGGCTGGCTCGACCGCCAGAACTCTTCGCAGCCACGCGGATTTCATCGCCCCGCCACAGTCTCGCCACATCTCTCACGTCCAATTGAGAGAACGGAATGGAGCGTGACATGAAACGCGTAGCGAAGCCTCTCTTGACTGGAGTTCTGCTGTTTGTGGCCGCCGGGATCGGCGTTCGCGCGTTCTATGCCACGCGCTCTTCGGAGGAACCGGCCGTCGCGACCGCCGAGGTCACACGCGGACCCATCGTTGACGTCGTGTCGGCCACCGGCACGCTGCAGGCCGTCACGACCGTCCAGGTCGGGACGCAGGTCTCAGGCACCGTTTCGTGGCTCGGCGCCGACTTCAACTCGATCGTCCGCAAGGGCCAGGTCATCGCCAGACTCGACCCGTCGTTGTTCGAAACGCAGGTTGAGCAATCGCGCGCCAACCTGACGAAGGCGTCGGCCGACCTGGACAACGCCGAGGTCAAGGTGACCGACGCGCAGCAGAAGTTCGTCCGCGCCAAAGAGCTGGCGGATCGGCAACTCCTCGCCCTGAGCGATCTCGACGCCGCCAAGGTCAACGTCGATGTGGCACAGGCGCAGCTGCGATCAACGCGCGCTCAGGTCGTTCAGGCCGAGGCGGCCGTCAACCAGACCCGCCTGAATCTGTCCTACACCGTGATATCGGCGCCTATCGATGGCATCGTGATCGGCCGCAGCGTCGACGTCGGCCAGACGGTGGCGGCGAGCCTCTCGTCACCAACGATCTTTTCCATTGCCGCGGACCTCGCGGACATGCAGCTCAGCGCGAGCATCGACGAGTCGGACATCGGCCGCATACGACCCGCGCAGCGCGTGACGTTTCAGGTGGACGCGTATCCCGACGAACCGTTCGTCGGCACCGTGACGCAAATCCGCTTGCAGCCGAGCGTGGTGCAGAACGTGACGACCTACAACGTGATGATCGACGTGCTCAACCCCGAGCTGAAGCTCAAGCCGGGCATGACGGCCAACGTCGCGATCGAAATTGCCGCCCGCGACGACGTTGTCCGCGTGCCGAATGCAGCACTGCGGTTCCGCCCGACGGCAGAAGTGCTCGCGGCGCTCGGTCAGACCGCTGCCGACCAGCCCGATCGAACGCCTGTCGCCAGATCGGCCGTCTCGGTGCCGGCGGACGTGAAGGGCGCGGGGCAGGTAACCGGGGTCCGGCCGACGCCGGCCACTGCAACCGAACGGAAACCGGAAAGGGCGACGACCATTGATGCGCTCTTCGCCCCGCTCGTGGTCGCCGAAACCGAGGGGCGCGTCTGGATGTACGAGAACAGCGAGCTGACGCCCGTCCGCGTGACGCTTGGGGTAAGCGACGGTCAGCACACCGAGCTCGTCGCCGGCGATCTGCGACCGGGGGCTCCGCTTGCCACGAACGTCACGCTGGCGGGGAGCGCCACCACGGCACGGTCCGCTCCGGCCCCGGCCGGCGGCCTGTTCATGCCTGGCTCGGGCGCGTTTCCGGGCGCCAACCGCGGCACCGCCAATCGCGGAGGTGGCCGATGATGACCTTCCGCATCGCATTCAAGGCGCTCGGTCGCAACAAGCTGCGGACTGGTTTGACGATGCTGGGGATGATCATCGGCGTCGCCGCCGTCATCAGCCTGGTGGCGTTGGGCAACGGCGCTCAATCTGCCATCGAGGCGCAGATCAAGGGGGCGGGCACCAACATGATCACGGTGAACGCCGGCAACTTCACGAGCGGTGGTGTCCGCCAGGGAGCGGGGGCGTCGAACTCGTTGTCTGTCGAGGATGCGGCCGGGATCCGGAGAGAGGTTCCCGGCGTGCAGTACCTCGCACCCGGCGTGAGCACCCGTGGACAGGTCATCGCCGGCAACCAGAACTGGAGCACTCGGATTCAGGGGACGGACGTCGATCTTCCGGCCATCCGAGCGTGGTCCGTCCGCGCCGGTTCGTTCTTCACGGAACAGGATGTTCGCAGTGCGGCCAAAGTCGCGGTCCTCGGGTCGACGGTCAACGAACAGCTCTTCGGCGCCAGCGCCGATCCGAGCGGTCAGCTGATCCGGATCGGCAAGCAGCCGTTCCGGGTTCTGGGGGTCATGGCGTCGAAGGGACAGGGAATGGGCGAGGACATGGACGATCAGATCCTCGTTCCGTACACCACGGTGCAGAAGAAGCTGCTCGGGATCGTCCATATCAACACGATCACCATTTCGGCCGCGTCCGCCGACGACACACGAGCCGTCGCGGACGCGACGGCAGCGCTGCTGCGAGGCCGGCACGGCCTCGGCCCCGGGCAGGATGACGATTTCATGATCAGGACACTCGATGAGATTGCCGACGTCCGGACGCAGGCGACCGGCACCATGACCACGCTGCTCGCCGGCATCGCGGGAGTCTCGCTCATCGTCGGGGGCATCGGCATCATGAACATCATGCTCGTCTCGGTCACCGAGCGGACGCGCGAGATCGGGCTGCGGATGGCGATCGGCGCGAAAGGCCGTGACGTGCGCCTCCAGTTTCTGGTCGAAGCGATCACGTTGAGCCTGATCGGCGGGGGGGCGGGCATGGCGCTCGGGTTCGCGCTCGCTGAAGGGATGTCGCGGTGGCTCTCGTGGCCGGCCGAGGTGTCGGTCAACGCCGTGATGATGGCATTCGGTTTTGCGGCGGGAACGGGCGTCTTCTTTGGTTTCTATCCGGCGCAGAAAGCGGCCCGCCTCAACCCGATCGAGGCGCTGCGCTTTGAATGAATGAGGGGACGCGCTCATGACACACGCCATCTCGATTAGAAATCTGGTCAAGACCTATCAGCTCGGCGACAACGTCGTCCGGGCGCTCGCCGGAGTATCGCTCGACGTGGAGGCCGGAGAGTTCCTGGCGGTCACGGGCCCGTCGGGCTCGGGCAAGTCGACGTTGATGCACATTCTCGGCTGCCTCGATCGGCCGACGGCGGGGACTTACCTGCTCGACGGCCGCGATGTCTCGACGATGTCGAACGACGAGCTGGCGACGGTGCGCCAGGAAAAACTCGGATTCGTGTTCCAGGGGTTCAACCTGCTGTCGCGCACTTCGGCGCTCGACAACGTCGAATTGCCGCTGCTGTACGGAAGCAACGCCATCGGTTCCGCGGAGCGCAGGCGGCGCGCGCTCGAAGCGCTGAAGGCCGTCGGTCTCGAAGAACGCGCCGGACACCATCCGAATCAGCTGTCGGGCGGACAGCAGCAGCGGGTGGCGATCGCGCGCGCCTTGATCAACAACCCGTCGATTGTGCTGGCCGACGAGCCGACCGGGAACCTCGATACGCGCACCAGCCTGGAGGTGATGGACTTGCTCCAGGAGCTCAATCGGACCCGTCGCATCACCGTGCTGCTGATCACGCACGAGCTCGACATTGCCGAGCACGCGACTCGAATCATCTCGTTCCGTGACGGTCTGATCCGGAGCGACAGGCCCGTGATCGACCGTCGTTTTGCGCGTCAGGAAATGGCCGAGCCAGATCTGGCGGTCGCGTGAGGGAATTTTTCGACCGGCTCGAGGGTTTTCATTGGTGCAGATGCACCACATTTGCTAGAGGAGGTGCCTTGTGCTCATCACCATGTTTCTGATTCTGGCTGTTGCCGTCGGCACGGCTTACGCGTACTTCCAGCGGGAGAGCTCTCCCTACGCGCCGAGCATGCACGATTATCTCGACGCCGAGGCGCACGACGCGTCCCATGACGAGACGGCCCGGGCTGCCTGAGCCCCGGGCCGTTCGTCTCGATGGCTCGGCTTTATTCCACAAAGCTCTTCGTATGATATCGTCTGGGTGTGGCACGCCGTGCCGTTTCCCTCCAGGACCACGCCGCTGGCGATCTGCGGTACATCCGCCACACGATGGCCCGCGCCGGCACCTTCACCGCCGTGCCCGGCTGGGGCGGCGTCCTCATGGGCCTCACCGCTCTGGTGACCGCGGCCCTCGCCGGCCCACCCCGCGATTCATCGACGTGGCTGACCCTGTGGCTCGGTGACGCTGCGCTCGCCGCCACGATCGGCGTGGCCGCCATCGCCTGGAAAGCGCGGCGGGCCGGCACGCCGCTCACCAGCGAGGTGGCCCGCCGCTTCGGATTCGCGTGCGCGCCGCCACTCGTGGCGGGGATGGTGCTGACGGCCGTGTTCGTCCGCGAGCACCTGACGACGAGGCTGCCCGGTTGCTGGCTGCTGCTCTACGGCGCGGCCCTGGCCAGCGGGGGCGCATTGTCGGTCGCTCCGGTCCCGGTCATGGGTCTCTGCCTCGTGGCTCTCGGCACGCTGTCGTTCGTGGTCCCCGCCGAATTGGGATCGTTGTTCATGGCCGCCGGATTTGGCGGGCTCCACATCGCTTTCGGGCTCGTCATCGCGAGGAAGCACGGTGGGTAGATCGACGGCCAACCGACAAGCCCCCGGCGGCAAGCCGCAAGGCGCGGCCGCCCGGCCGTCCGCGGCCGGCGACAAGACGCCGCTTGCGCTCGACCGCCTGATTCACGAACGCCTTCGACTGGGCATCGTCAGCTCGCTCGCGGTCAACGACCGCCTGACCTTCAACGAGCTCAAGCGCCTGCTCGACACGACCGACGGCAACCTGAGCGTCCACGCCCGCAAGCTCGAGGAAGCGGGCTACGTCGCGTGCGACAAGTCGTTCGACGGCCGGCTGCCCAGAACCGAATACCGCCTGACAGCCGCCGGCCGCCGCGCGCTCGACAAGTATCTGGCGCACATGGAGGCCATCATCCGGGCAGCGAAAGCCTGACAGGACGCCGTCCAGACGAACACCATTGACTTCGTCGGCGCAAGGGTGTCCCATAGGCCATCGGCGCTGACGGCCGCTGGTTCAGGAAGTTTGCCCATGCGAAACCGGGTCAGAGCTTCGACGGCGAGAGGGGTGGCCATGACGGCCACGCTGACGGCGGCCGCGTTGGCGGTCGTCATAGGTCAATCGGCCACCTATCGGGCCCCGCGGACCGCGGACGGCAAGCCGGACCTCAATGGTGTCTGGCAGGCGCTCAACACAGCCCACTGGGACATCGAAGCCCATGCCGCAGCCCCTGGAGCCGTCCCGCAGCTCGGCGCGAGCGGGGCCATTCCGGGCGGTTTGGGAGTCGTCGATGGCGAGCTCCCCTACAAGCCCGAGGCGCTCGCGAAGAAGAAAGAGAACTTCGCGAACAGGCTCGCTCTCGACCCGGAGATGAGGTGCTACCTTCCCGGCGTGCCGCGCGCGACCTACATGCCGTATCCGTTTCAAATCATTCAGAGCCAGAAGCACATCATGCTCGTCCACGAGTTCGCGGGCGCGGTTCGCACCATCTACATGGACAACCATGTCGATCCGCCCGCCGACAGCTGGATGGGATGGTCGAACGGACGCTGGGAAGGCGAAAGCCTCGTCGTCGACACCAGGGGCTTCAACGACAAGACCTGGTTCGACAGGGCTGGCAACTTTCACAGCGAGGCGCTGCACGTGATCGAGCGTTTCACGCCCCGCAGTCCGGAGACCCTGACGTACGAAGTCACCATCGAAGATCCGAACGTCTTCACGCGGCCCTGGAAGATGAGCATGCCGCTGTACCGGCGCGTCGAGAAGAACGCGCAGCTCGCCGAGTTCCGCTGCGTCGAATACGGAGAAGAGTTGGTCTACGGTCACCTGCGCAAGCAGTCCGGCAAGTAGGAGGCTGACATGAAACTGAGCGTGGTGGTTGGTATCGTGATGCTCGCGGCGATCCCGATCGCCGGGCAGCAGCCCTCCACATACAAGGCACCGCGAACCCCGGACGGCCAGCCTGATTTGCAGGGGTTCTGGACAAACTCCACGTACACGCCGCTCGAGCGGCCCGACGGTGTCACGAAGGAGTTCTACACACCAGAAGAGCTCGCCGAGGTCGAAAAACGGGCGGCAGCTCGCGAGAGCGAGCAGACCGAACCCGGCACCGTTGCCGACGTGCACTACGACTTCTCGCAGTTCGGACTCGATAACAGTCAGGCGACGCTCGCCCGCAGTCTGAGAACGTCCCTTATCGTCGACCCGCCGACCGGGAAGATGCCGCCGGTGACCCCCGAAGGACGGAAACGTGCGGCCGACCTTGCAGCGGCGAGAAAGGCGTTGGGCAATGTGAACGACGCGGTGCAGAACATGTCGAACGGCGGGCGCTGCATCATTATGGGCGGATCGGGACCACCCTTGATGGACGCTGGCTACAACGCCAACTATCACATCGTGCAGGCGCCCGGCTACGTCATGATTCTCACCGAGATGATCCATGACGCCCGGATCATCCCGCTCGATGGCCGGCCGCAGCCGCCGTCGGGCCTCCGGCAATGGATGGGCGTATCGCGCGGGCGCTGGGAGGGCGAGACACTGGTCGTCGAGACGACGAACTTCAACGGCCGGAATCCCTTCAGGGGCTCGAGCGAGAACCTGAAGGTGATCGAACGCTTCACGCGCTTGGCCGACGACGCCATCCAGTATCGATTCACCGTCGAGGATCCGTCGACGTGGGAGATCCCGTGGACTGCTGAAGAACGGCTGCAGCACACCGAAGGGCCCATCTTCGAACACGCCTGTCACGAAGGGAACTACGGCATCGCGAACACCCTTGCTGGAGCCCGACTCGAAGAAAAGAAGGCGGCCGAAGAAGCCGCCGCAGGGGGGGCGAAATGAAGCGAGCCCTGGCGGCACTCGTCGCGGGCCTGATCCTGATCGCGGCGCCGGTTCGGGCTCATCATTCGTTCTCCGCAGAGTTCGACGTCAACAAGCCGCTGAAGCTCGAGGGGACCTTGAAGAAGTGGGAGATGGTCAATCCCCACTCGTGGTTTCACCTCGACGTCAAAGGGCCCGACGGCAAAATCGTCACCTGGATGGTCGAGGGAGGAAGCCCCAATCAGCTGATTCGGATGGGCGTCACCAAAAACACGGTCCCGATCGGAACGACTCTGCTCGTCGACGCGTACCAGGCCAAGGATGGGACGGCCAAGGCCGTCGGCAGAAATTTTGTTCTGCCCGATGGGTCGAGGCTGTTCCTCGGCGGCTCGGCGCCAGGAGGTGACGGCGGCACGAAGTGACCCCGGCGCGCCCTGCGCTCACTTCTTCTGACCGACGCCGGCTATCCACTCGTTCACCTGCCGGTCCAGGACGCCCATAGGCACCGCGCCCTGACCCAGGACGACGTCGTGGAATTGCCGGATATCGAACTTCGCTCCGAGCTCGCGCTCCGCCCTGGCGCGGAGTTGCTGAATCTTCAGTTGGCCCATCTTGTAGCCGAGCGCCTGACCAGGCCAGACGATATATCGATCGACCTCGACGGCGATGTCCTGATCCGTCTTGGCAGTATTGGCTCGGAAGAAGTCGATGGCCTGCTCGCGGGTCCACCCCATCGCGTGTAGGCCGGTGTCGATCACCAGCCGGACCGCCCGCCACGCATCGTAAGTGAGCTGCCCGAACCTGGCGTAGGGATCCTTGTAGAGGCCCATTTCATCGCCCAGCGATTCGGCATAAAGGGCCCACCCTTCGACGTACGCCGTATAACTCGAGTACTTACGGAATTCAGGAAGCCCCCCGACTTCCTGGGCGAGGGCGATCTGCAGATGGTGCCCCGGCACGGCTTCGTGCAGCGTGAGCGCCGTCATCTCCCAGCTTGGTCTGGAGTCGAGCTTGTAGGTGTTGGCGAACATGTTCGCCGGACGACCGGCGGCGAACGATCCGGGTTCGTAGTACGCGGTCGTCTGTGACGGGGCAATCGCGTCGGGGATCGGCTCGACCCCATATGGCGTCTGCGGTAACCGGCCGAAGAGCGGCGCGAGCCGAGGTTCCGCGCGCTTGGCGACGTCGCGGTAGGCCGTCAGCAGCGACGCGGCATCGGTGAAGAAGAACTTCGGATCGGTCCGAAGGAAGCGCTTGAAGTCGTCGACGGTTCCCTTGAATCCCGTTGAGGCGATGACGGCGTCCATTTGCTGCCGGATACGTTTCAACTCGGCGAGACCTGTTTCGTGAATCTGCTGTGGGGTCTCGGCGGTGGTGACATGCCACTCCACGTTGTAGCCGTACATCGACGCGCCATTCGGTAAGGCGCCGACCGAGACGGCTTCACGGCAAGCGGGGAGATAGCGGGAGACGAGAAACGCGTGCAACCGCTCGAACGCCGGCCGGACGTGTTGACCGTACGCATCGGCCGCACGCGCGGTGAGACCCGCTCGATCGGTCTCCGGGAAGGACGCGGGCCATTCGCGAAAAGCCTCGAGAAGCGGGCTGCGGGCCGGGTCGTCCACCACCTGCGCCTGAACCTGAGCGGGGACGTCGCGCATCGTCACCCTGGGCGGCGTCAGTCCATCGGCGAGACCCTGCTCCAACAACGCGATCGTCTGGTCGACGAGGGGGCCAACCGTCTGTAGCCTCGCCACGATGTTCTCGTAGTCGTCCCTGGTCGCGGTCGGCATCAAGGAGATGGTGCGCGGGATGTCGAGCGCGACCCCCTCGAGCTGATTGAGCGGCATCCGCAGGTTGTGCGGGATCACACCTCGAATCGGCAGCGCGTCGTTGTGGAATTCGAGGCCGGCGATGGCTGTCTGGAGGAGCCCGCGATACAGGTCGTAACTGAGCTGGTCCGCGGGCGACAGGCTCGCGCGATCGAAGTTGGCCAGGCGCTGGGCGCTGCGCCTCAGATAATCGGCCCGCGCGGCGATCGCCTTCGGCGAGTAATCCGTCCAGCGCGCGTTGTGATCGGGATATCCGACCGCTGTGGCGAGCTCGGGGTACTCGGCCATCCAGTATTTCCAATCCTCGTCGAGCTGGCTTCTCCAGCGATCGGAGGCCCCGCCGGAGTCTGGCGCCTGAACGGCGCATCCGACGAGCGACACGAGCGGGAGCAGCGTCAGGAGGGTGACGAGTCGCATGAAGTGGATGATAGCCTGATAGAATTCCCTCCCCATGGCGAACCACGCCATTTCGGTGACCGTGGAAGATCGGCCCGGAATGCTGTTCAAGACCACTCAGGTTCTCACCGAGAGCGCCGCCGACATCCGGGACGTCGACATCCTGCATCGGGCCACGCAGACGGAGATCTTCTTCGAATGCGAGCTCTCGGGCAGCGTCGACCCGGTGCTCGACCGTCTTCGGGGCATCGAAGGGGTGCGAAACGTGGTGTCGGCCCCTTCCATGTCGCAGATCTACGGCAAGCGCATCATCATCATGGGAGGGGGCGCCCAGGTCGGTCAGGTCGCCCTGGGCGCGGTGGCTGAGGCGGACCGCCACAATATCCGCGGCGAACGGATTTCGGTGGATACTATTCCGCTGGTCGGCGAACACGAGCTTGCGGCAGCGGTTCGTGCCGTGGTGCGGCTGCCGCGCGTGCGGCTGCTGGTGCTGGCCGGTTCGCTCATGGGAGGAGACATTTCCACAGCGATCGAGGAGGTTCGCGCTCAAGGCCTTATCGTGATCTCTCTCAACATGGCGGGCAGCGTGCCCGATGCCGCCGATCTCGTCGTCTCGGACCCGGTCCAGGCGGGTGTGATGGCGGTGATGGCGGTCGCTGACACGGCAAAGTTCGACATTCTGAGACAACAAAAGCGCCGATATTGATTCCGGAACGAAATGGTAATAAATAGAGGGGTTGTCCGGGCCTTCACTGAACAGGAGCCGATATGAACAAGACGCGTTTGATACTGATGGCGTTGACGATCGCGGCGGCGCCGGGATCCTACCTGCTGATCGCGCAGCAACCGCCTGCGGGGGGGCAAGGTGCGAAGCCCGCAGCGCCACCGATGCCGATGACGTTCTTCGTGACCAGCGTCGGCAAGGGTGATGGCGCCAACCTCGGCGGTTTGGCCGGCGCGGATGCGCACTGCCAGGCCCTCGCCAAGGCCGCGGGCCGCGGTGATGCGACCTGGCGCGCGTACCTCAGCACGCAGGGGCCTGGCGCGGTCAACGCGCGCGACCGAATTGGGAAGGGCCCCTGGCGCAACGCGCGAGGCCAGGTGGTGTCGAACGACGTCGGCGTACTCCACGGCGACACCGTCGAGCAGGCGCGAATGGGCAACGCCCTCGGCAAGCAGCTCTCACTGAACGAGAAGGGCGAGCTCGTCAACGGCGTCGGCGACAAGCCGAACCAGCACGACATTCTGACCGGCTCGAACCCCGACGGCCGTGCCTATACCGACGGCATGGACCACACCTGCAACAACTGGACGAGCAACAGCGCAGGGACCGCGCAGCTCGGACATCACGACAAGCAGGGCGGCGGCAACGGCTCGTGGAATTCGGCGCATCCGAGCAAGGGGTGCAGCCAGGACAACCTCGTCGCGACCGGCGGCGCGGGTCTCCTCTACTGCTTCGCGTCGAACTGACGCCGCCGAAGCTATCAGCGCAGGGAGCGGCCATAGCCGTTCCCTGCTAACCGCACGACATCTCCGGCGCGTCGCATCTACGCCGAGCGGGACGTGGTGCGTGTGCCCGGATCACCTGGGACGATCACGCAACGGGCGTCGTGCAGAACGCGCACCGCTTTGCCGCGATCGCGATTTCGCTGAGACACTCCGGGCACTTCTTTGTCGTGGGATCTGGCGGAGCCTCGCCGCGATTGCGCCGGGCGGCAATCGCGTTGATGGGGACGACAACGAAGAAATAGAGCGCCGCCGCCACCATGAGGAACGAGAAGATCGCGTTCAGGAACAGGCCGATCATGAGCTGGCTGTTGTTCACCGTCAACGTGAGCGCCGAGAAATCCGGGGCGCCGACGATGGCCGCAATGAGAGGCGTCAACAGGTCTTTGACGAGCGATGTCACGACTGCACCGAAGGCGCCGCCTATCACCACGGCCACCGCCAGATCGACGACGTTCCCGCGCAGGATGAATTGCCTGAAACCACTCAGCATAAGCCGTCCTCCGTGCCCATGATACCGTTGGGTTGGCGTGGCTACGGCCGAGTCTTCATCCACGTCACGCAGCGCTGGAGGTGCAGCTGCATCTCATCCGCAGCGGCGTGGCCGATTCGCCCGTGGCCCGGCATGACCCATTCGAAGCGGTAGTCGAGCAGTCGCTCCATCGAGCGAGTCTGAACGGCCCACGAGTACCAGCACGCATCACGAAAGGCGATGAGCGTCTCCCGGGCGGGCGACCACGCGAGGTGATCGCCCGTAAACAGCACGCGATCCCGATACAGAAACACCTGGTGCCCCCGAGTGTGGCCGGGAGTCGGAATCGCCACCAGATCAGCGCCGAGCTCGACCGCGGCCTCGCCGTCGAGCACCTGCTCAACCCCCAGGCGCGCCGCCCCGTCGCCGGCGTGCATGACTCGCGGACAGCCGAAGTGGGCCGCGAACTTCGCATGATCGGCAATGTCATCGCGATGCGAGAGAAGCATGAGCGCCACACCTCCCAGTTCCTCGATACGTCGAACGAGAGGCGCCGCAAACCGCGGGGAATCGACAAGAACGTTGCCGCCTGCCTCGCGGGGGCGGACGATCAGGTAGGCCCACGCGCCAAAGCTCGACTCGGCCGTGAAACCGCAGAAGAATACGTTGTCGACGATGTTGCTCGGAAAGGCGTGGGCGGCTTCGCGGGCGTTCCGGTGCGACACGGTGCCGATGGACGCCGTGGGGCAGGCCACGAGCGCCATCAAGGCCCGCTGAATCTCTGCGGGCGTGTCAGGCTGTCGGCCAACGCTCGACTGGTCGCCGTGATCGCGGAACGTCTCCGGCGCAATCTGACGGCAGGCATCGCAGTCGATGCAGCTGTCGTCCACGAAGAAATCGCCCTCGACATTCTGTGCGAGTCTGCGGTCGAGCTTGGCCATGCAATCCGCGCCCCACACGGAGTAGACTTCCACCTCTCAGAGCTGGAGGTCGCCCCATATGGCCGTCGCGTTTCCTGATTCGATTCTGTCACAAGCACTCCTCGAAAAGCTGCGCGCGCGCGCCGCCGGCTACGATCGCGACAACAAGTTTTTTCAGGAGGACTTCGACGACTTGCGCGAGGCGGGATACCTCCGCATGGCGATTCCCCGCGAGCACGGCGGGCTGGGGTTGACCCTCGCGCAGGCCGGCCGCGAGACGCGGCGGCTCGCTCAGTACGCCGCACCGACGGCGCTCGGGCTGAACATGCACACCTACTGGGTGGGCGTGGCCGCCGATGTCTGCCGGAGCGGCGACACCTCGGTCGAATGGATCCTCAAGGACGCGGCCGCGGGCGAAGTGTTCGCGGCCGGCCACGCCGAAAGCGGCAACGAGACGTCGGTCCTCATGTCGATCACCAAAGCCGAACGCGTTCCCGGTGGCTACAAGTTCACCGGCCGGAAGTCGTTCGGCAGCCTGACGCCCGTCTGGACGCGGCTCGGCATGCACGGCATGGACACCAGCGATCCGTCAGCGCCGAAGGTCGTCCACGCGTTCATGCCCCGCGACACCTCCGGCTATTCGATCAAGGAGACCTGGGACGTCATGGGGATGCGCGCGACGCGGAGCGATGACACCGTGCTCGACGGGGCGGTCGTTCCCGACAAGTACATCGCCCGGGTGCTGCCCGCGGGATTCGCGGGCGCCGACTACTTCGTGCTTTCGATCTTTGCCTGGGCGCTCCTGGGGTTCGGCAACGTCTATTACGGACTCGCCAGGCGGGTCTGCGAGCTCACCGTGGAACACGTCAAGAGCAAGGGATCGCTGGCGCTCACCCGCTCGATGGCGCATCATCCGGAAGTTCAGCACGACGTCGCCGAGATGGTCATGGAGCTCGAAGCGATCGGTCCGCAGCTCGAAGCCGTCGCCGGAGACTGGTCGGACGGAGTACAGCATCCCGACTGGCCGGTGAAAATCGTGGCGGCGAAATACCGCGCCGTCGAGGGCGCCTGGAAGATCGTCGATCGCGCGATGGACGCGTCTGGCGGCTTCGGGATGTTCAAGAAAAGCGAGCTCGAGCGGCTCTTCCGCGACGCGCGCGCCGGACGTTTCCACCCGGCCAACTCGGCGCTCACCCACGAAGTCGTCGGCAAGCTCGCGCTCGGCGTCAACCCGGACGAGCTGCCGCGCTGGGGATAGGGCCTACACCAGCGACAATTCGAGGGGCCGCTTCAGTTGCGGCCCTCGCACGGGTCAGGCAGGTCTGCCGAGGAACGCGTCGTGCACCGCCCGGACGGCCTGCTCTCCTTTAGACAGCTCGATGAGCACTGAGATCTTGATTTCGCTCGTCGAGATCATCTCGATGTTGATCCCTTCCCGCGCCAGGGTCTCGAACATCTTCGCGGCAACGCCGGAATGGGTTCGCATCCCGACGCCCACCAGCGACAGCTTGGCAATGCGCTCGTCGATCGCCACTTCCCCAAAACCGATGTCGTCCTTGAGCGATTCGATGGCAGTCCGGACCTTGTGAATGTCCGGTTTGTCGACGGTGAACGACAGGTCGGTCAGCGGCGCATCCGCCCCGTGGCTGATGTTCTGGACAATCATGTCGACGCTGATGGCCGCCTCAGCCAGCGCCCTGAAGACCTTGGCCGCCACACCGGGGCGGTCGGGCACGCCCACCAGCGTGAACTTGGCCTGGTTCTTATCGAGCGCGACGCCGCGCACCACAATCTCTTCCATGCTGCGTGTCTCTTCTTTCACGATGGTTCCCGGGTTGTCGTTGAGGCTGGATCGCACTTCGAACACGACGCCGAACTTCTTCGCGATTTCCACTGACCGCAGCTGCATGACCTTCGCGCCGGAGCCGGCGAGCTCGAGCATCTCGTCGTAAGAGATCTCCGGAAGCTTCCGCGCATCGGGAACGATGCGCGGATCCGAGGTGTACACGCCGTCCACGTCCGTATAGATCTGACAGAGGTCGGCATTGAGCGCCGCGGCCAGCGCAATCGCGGTCAGATCGGACCCTCCCCGACCGAGCGTCGTGATCTGCCCGCCCGGCGTCTGCCCCTGGAAGCCGGCCACGATGACGACGTTGCCGGCGTCGAGCAGACGATGGGTTTCTCTGGGCGTGATGTTCTTGATCTTGGCCTTGGTGTGCACGCCGTCGGTCACGATCCCCGCCTGCGCACCGGTCAACGAGACCGCCGGCACGCCGATCGCGTGCAGCGCCATGGCCGTGAGCGCCGTGGTGGTCTGTTCCCCCGTCGCGAGCAGCACGTCCATTTCACGCTCGGGAGGGTCATCCATGATTTGCTTGGCGAGCCTGATCAAGCCGTCGGTCACGCCGCCCATCGCCGACACGACGACGACAATCTGATCGCCTCGGGCGCGGCTCGCGCTGACACGCCTGGCGACGTTCTTGATGCGTTCCGCGTCGGCCACGGACGTGCCGCCGTACTTCTGAACGATCAGGGCCATGCCGGGATCGGCAATCCTATTACAGACGGTGCACGTCGGTCCCTGGTTCCTCGTTTCTGGTGCTCAGTCCAAGCGGACAGAAAGAACACAGGACGGACCAAGCACCACAGGGCGGACCAGGGGCCAGAGGACGGACCAAGAACCGTGAACGGACTGAGAACCAAGAGCCGAGAACCAAGGACCAGAGTCACCGATCAGACCACCGCGAGACCGACCACGCCGACCGCGACCAGCAAGAGAATCCCGCCCCAGGCGAAGCGCATCCACTGCTGATACGGCACGCCGGCCGCGAGCAGGATGGCCATCAGCGCTCCGTTGGTGGGGGTCGCCATCTCCATGAGGCCTGCGCCGGTCTGGTACGCCAGAACGGGCACTTGACGCGACAGGCCGAGCACGTCGGCCATGGGCACGAACAGCGGCATGGTCAGAACCGCCTGGCCGCTGACGCTTGGAACGGCAATGTGAATCAGCGCCTGAAACGGCACCATGAGAAGGCCGGCGGCGAGCGACGTCACGTCCGCGAGCGGACTCACGAGCGCCGACAGAATCGTGTCGATGACGCGCCCGTCCTCGAGCACGATCGAAATGCTCCGCGCCACACCGACCATCAGCGCCGCCGGCAGAAGCGCTTCCATACCCTCCAGAAAGACGGTCACGCTCCGCGTGATGCCCAGACCGCCAACGAGCCCCGCGGCGAGTCCGCCGATGACAAACGCCGCCGACAGTTCGTTGAATCCCCAACCGAGACTGAACGCCCCGTAGACATAGGCCGCCATGGGCAGGAGCACGCACAAGAGAACGACCACGTGATGCCGCGTCTCGCCGGAAGAAAGCGCCGCAAAAGAGGCGACCGATTCGCGGTCGCCAGACGCGGCGGGCGTGCCAGCCGACCGTTTTCCACGTGAAACGTACCGCAGTGTCCACGCAATCCAGATGGTCACGCCCGCAACGAACATGGCGAGCCTCAACCCGCCGCCCGACAGAGGCGGGAGCTCGGCCAGTCTGAGCGCGATTCCCGCCTGAAACGGGTTGGTGGGGCCGAAGGCACTTCCGACCATGGCCGCACCCGCGCTCATGGCGACCACGGCGACCGCGTCGATGCGAAGCGCTGACCCGAGCAGCAGCAGCGCGGGCACGAGCGGAATGATTTCTTCCTGCATGTTCTCGAGCGCGCCCATCGTGGCGAAGAAGAGCGACACGGCCGGAATCAACAGGAAGTCTCGGCCGGCAAACATCCGAACCAGCGCGCCGATGACCACTGGCAGCGTCCCCAGCCGATCCACCAGCACCCACGCCCCTCCCACGAACAGCACGACGGCGACGACGTCGGCCGCCGCGACGAAACCTCGCGGGATGGCGACGGCCGCGCCAAACAGTCCCACGGGCGCGGCGTCGACCCGATGATAGGTGCCCGCGATCACCACGCGCCGTCCGGTTGCAGCGTCCTCACGCCGCTCGTACTCACCGGCGGGCAGAATCCAGGTGAGCACAGCAGCCAGGACTACGGCCGCCCCCAGCAGCACGACAGGATGTGGAAGACGGAAGGACGTGGATGGCATTATAGGCGCGGCACGTCTCTGATATGCTCCTCGCGGAAGGAGACCATCCATGAAACGTGCGTCGATCGTGCTGTTGCTCCTGCTTGGCGCCGCTCCGCGCGCTCAGCAGTCAACGCCGCCAGAAATCCCCTTCGACTCGGTCGCCAATTTTCTGAAGCTGCCCCCGGACATGAACTTCGGCGAGAACGCCGGCGTCGCGGTGAACTCCAAGGGAAACGTCTTCGTGTTCACACGCGGCAACGTGACGGGGCCTGCCTTCGGTGCGACCGCCGCCCAACTCCTGGAGTTCGGACCAGATGGGCGCTACATCAGGGAGATTGGCAAAGGTCTGTACGCCATGGCGTACGCGCACGCTGTGCGCGTCGATCGCGACGACAACATCTGGATCATCGACAAAGGGTCCGACATGATCGTCAAATTCAACCCGGAAGGCCACGCCGTGATGGTGTTCGGGCGGAAGAAGGAGTCATCCGACGAAGCCGAGCCGTGGAGCCGGACCCTGAAGCCGCCGCTGCCGCCGATCAACGGCATGTTCCGGCAGCCGACCGACGTCGCCTGGAACGCGCAAGGCGACATCTTCATCAGCGACGGGTATGTCAACTCGCGCGTCGCGAAGTACGACAAGAACGGCGACTGGGTGAAATCGTTTGGCGAACCCGGCAGTGGTCCCGGCCAGCTCAACGTCCCCCACAGCATCGCCAGCGATGCGAACGGCAGCATCTACGTGGCGGATCGCGGCAACAATCGGATCCAGGTCTTCGACGGGGACGGCAAGGTGCTGCGCCAGATCAAGATCAACGTGCCGCCTCCCCCCGGCCTGCAGCCCATCATCGGCAATCCCGCCGATCCCGATGCGGCCCCGAGCAACCAGACGCCCGGCACGCCGTGGGCGATCTGCATTACGCCCCCTCCCAGCCAGTTCCTGTACGCGGCCGACGCGTTCCCTGGGCGAATCTACAAGCTCGATCTACAGGGCAACGTGCTCGGCATGCTCGGCCGGGCCGGGAGGCAGCTCAAGCAGTTCGGCTGGATTCACGAGATCGCCTGTCCGTCCGAAAACGAGCTGTACGTGGCGGAAATCATCAACTGGCGAGTGCAGAAGCTGCGGCTGCGCCCTCAGGCGGGAGTCGCCAGCGCGGCGCGATGATTTCTTGTTAGAGTGGTGTTCATGCACCTGCCCTCGCGCTCTTTCGCCGCGATCGCCACTCTCGTTGCCTTGACGGCCGGCGCCGGCCACGTCGCCGGAGGCGCCGTCGGGGCACAAGCGCCGGCGGCGTTTTCTCCCCAAGAGGTCATCCCGTTTGACTCCGCGGTTCGCACGACGACGCTGGCGAACGGGTTGCGGGTGTTCATTCGTCAGAATGCCCAGCCCGCGAAGCGGGTGGCGCTCCGGCTCGCGGTGAAGACCGGCTCGATCCACGAGGCCGACGATCAGCGAGGGCTCGCCCACTTCGTCGAGCACATGGCCTTCAACGGCAGCGCCCACTTCAAGCCCGGCGAACTCATCTCCGCCTTCGAGTCGGTCGGCGCCAGACTCGGACCGCACGTCAACGCCTACACGAGCTTCGACGAGACGGTCTACATGCTCGAGCTGCCGAGCGATCAGCCCGACATCGTCACGAGAGGTCTGGAGGCAATGGCCGATTTCGCGGGCGGGTTGACGTTGGACACGGGCGAGATCGACAAGGAGCGCGGCGTCGTCATCGAAGAGTGGCGCGGCGGGCTGGGCGCCGCATCACGCATCCGTGACAAACAGCTCCCCGTGCTGTTCTACCGCTCGCGCTATGCCGAGCGGCTGCCAATTGGCGACCCCGACGTCATCCGCAACTCACCACCCCAGCGGCTCCGCGACTTCTACAACACCTGGTATCGCCCCGATCGCATGGCCATCATCGTCGTCGGCGACATCGACGCCGGCCAGATCGAGCAGGGTGTCAGGTCGGTCTTCGGCCCGCTGTCGGCGCGCGCCCCGGAGGCCGCCGAGCCGGACCGGACCGTGCCGTTGCACGAGGAGTTGCTGGTCAGCGTCGCCACCGATCCGGAACTGACGCGTTCCAGCGTTCAACTGCTTCGTAAGCATCCCACCGAGAGCAACCAGCGGGTCGCGGATTACCGTCGCGGCCTGCTCGAGCGCCTGGGTGATTACATGATCGGCCAGCGGTTCAGCGAACTCGCCAGGCGGCCGGATGCGAAGTTTCTCGGCGCGGGCGCGGGCGGCAGCTCGTTGAGCCAGAGCGTCGACGCCTACATCTTCAGCGCGTCCGTTCAGGACGGGCAGATCCCCGACGGCCTCTCGGCCGTCGTGGTCGAAGCCAACCGCGTCAGGCAGTTCGGGTTCGGAGACCTGGAGCTCGACCGCGCCAAACAATGGATGTCGGGCTTCATGCTTCGGGCTTACAACGAGCGGGAGAAGACGGAGAGCGGATCGTACGCGCAGGAGTACGTGAACTACTTCCTCGAAGGCGAGCCTTCGCCGGGCGTGGCCTACGAATATCAGCTGGTTCAACAGCTGCTGCCGACCATCACCACGGCCGAGATCTCGGCGTTTGTCGCGATGCGGCTCGGTAACGACAGCCGCGTGCTCCTGGCCACAGCGCCACAGAAGCCCGGAGTGCCCCCCCTCACAGAGGGTGATCTCAGAACCACCCTCGCCGCCGCAGACAAGACCGCTGTGACGCCGTGGAGCGATACGACCGTGACGCGCGAGCTCGTTCAGAACAAGCCTTCTCCAGCGGCTATCACGTCGCGGCGGGAAGTGCCGGACGTGGGCATCACGATCGTGCGATTTGCCAACGGTGCTGAAGCGTGGATCAAACCAACGGACTTCAAGAACGATCAGATCGTCTTCGATCTGATGGCACCCGGCGGCCTGTCGTTGGCCAGCTGCGGCGAGTTCCCCGAGGCGACGCTCGCGACCTCCTACGTTGGTCTCGCCGGCGTCGGCGGGCTGAAGGCGCTCGATCTCCAGCGGATGCTGAGCGGGAAGCTGGCTTCAGCCTCTCCTTACATCGCCTTGTCGTCGCACGGCATTTCGGGCGGAGCCCCGCCGGCGCAACTGGAAACCGCGCTGCAGCTCCTGTACCTCAACTTCACGGCGCCCAACGAGGATGCCGACGCGTTCGCCGTCCTCACGAGGCAGATGGCGGCGGCGGTCGCGAACCGCGGTCAGTCGCCTCAGCAGCTGTTTGGCGACCGACTCGCCGAGGTGAATACCTCCGGGCACTGCACGTCGATACCGCTGACCGCAGAGCGAGTCGGCTCGCTCGACCGGTCGAAGATGTCCGCGTTCTACCGCGCGCGCTTCGCAAATGCCGCCGACTTCACCTTCGTCATCACCGGGGCGCTGCAGGTGGACGACGTGCTGCCGCTTCTCGCGCGCTATGTGGGATCGCTTCCCTCCACAGGCGAGCAGACATCACGGTTTGCCGATATCGGTGTCCGCTTTCCCGACGCCAACCAGCGCGCGGTCGTTGAAAAGGGGCGCGAGCCCCGCTCGCAGACGGTCATGAGCTTTTTTGCCGACCCGGGTCCGACACCGCTCGAGCAGGAGTACGCGCTCGCTGCCGTGACCGTTCTCGAAATCGCCCTCCGCGACGCCTTGCGCGAGGAGCTCGGGCAAACCTACGGCGTCAGCGTCGGATTGTCGCAATCGTTGCCCCAACGTGGTGGTGGCCACGTTCGCGTCCAGTTTGGTGCCGCTCCAGAAAATGTGACGGCGATGACGGATCGGGTGCTCGCCGAGATCAAGCGTCTGCAGGCCGACGGGCCGTCCGCCGATCTCACGAGCCGGGCAAAGGAGACGGCTCGGCGCACGTATGAAACATCCCTCCGCGAAAACAACTATTGGCTGCGCCGGATGAGCTCGATCAGGCTGCTCAATGGCAACCTGGCCGATATCGTGAACCGCAACGAGCGAATTGAATCGATCACCCCGACGATTCTCCAGGAGGTCTTCAAGAAAGACTTTCCTCTCGACCGCTATACCACCGTGACGCTCGTCCCGGAGCCCGGAAAGTAGGCCTGGGCCGGCACTTCGGCACGTCCTTTGTAGGCAGGGGTCATGCAGGCCATGGAATAGGAAACGGCTGAGCTTCAGGCAGTCGCAAATCCATCGTGGCGCATCAGATCCATGCAGTCCGAACAGCCGCTGAGTACCGAGCCTTCCTATCCTGAATCGCGGTCGGAGCTGCATCAGTGGGTCCACGAGCGCCTTCGGCTGGGGATGGCGGCCGAGCACGATCTCCTGGCGGCAATCGACGCGGTGTTTGCTCGCCAGGAACGGCTCTGGCAGCAGTCTAAGCAGGAGGCCATTCAAGCCTTGTCCGCGGGCTTCGCCGAGAAGATGGCTCGCGTGAAGAACGAGCTCTCGGCAAGGGACGCCACCGTCAGCAGCATCTCGAGGTACTTTGAAGCGCTCGTCGCGGATCTCACCGATAAGTCGAATCGCGATCCCAAGACGAAGCTGATGAACTTCAGTCGCTTCACCGAGCAGCTTGAATCGTTTCTCGCCCTCGAGCAGCGCGGCCGGTGGTCCGCCGTCGGGCTCGTGGACATCACCGGGTTCAAGTGGTACAACGACGCGCTTGGCCACGCCGTCGGCGACCGGATTATCGAGCGCGTCGCGCAGATCCTGCGCGAGCAGGCGAGGTCTGACGACCTCATCGCGCTGGAGCGGCCTGCCTCCCATTCGCCCGAATCACAGACCGGACCGCGGCCCCGAGACCTTCATGCCCGATTCGGTGGCGACGAATTCTGCTTCTTGATTCCTGATATCGCCGAATGTGCTCAGGCCCATGCCATCGGCGAGCGTTTTCGCGAGGCGGTGGATCGCTACGACTGGACCCTCGAAGACAAGCGCCTCGAGGCCCAACCCGTTCGAGTGGACGTGGGCGTGGTCTGTCTCTGGCTGGGGCGCGTGAGCGATCGACGTTTCATCGCCCGGCGCCTGGCCGCCGAGCTCATCCAACGCGCCGACCGCTTGATGTACGAGGCGAAGAGCGAGCGCGCGAGCCACATTTATCTGCTGTGCGCAGAAATCAAAGACGGCAGACTCATCGACGCTACCGGCGAGAATCCTGAAACCGCCGGGTCCCCCGAACCGATTCGCTGACACATGCTAAACTGTCTGGTTCGAACGCCTGAACCAGGCCGGTTCAGCCTTCCTCGTGGTGGGCGTAGTTCAGTGGCAGAACGCCTGACTGTGGCTCAGGAGGTCGCGGGTTCGATACCCGTCGCCCACCCCAATAAAATCAACGCGTTACGAGACGGTGGCTACTGATCCCACCCCCCGACCCTACTTTGCGAGGCGTGCCAATTTCCAGCACCACACGCGAACGTAGCCGATCTTTGCGACCATAGACGCGTCGGGCGATCACCTTGCCCATTAAGGATCCGTGGCCTTCGTGAGCGCGTTGCGCCTGTCACTAATCCTCCGCCACTTGTCATTTCGATATCCGCCTTCTTTCTGACTGGGTACTTCCGGCTGCTAAGTGAGGAGGCTTGTGCTCCAAGAGCGCGCGACTGTTCAAAATCGACACAACCTGCCGTTAACTAACTGGATCTACTAGAGAAAGTAACTTCCGCTCCGCCCCATTCGCGACGGGATTGGCGCATAAACGCACACGTCACGCGGTTCCAGCCGGGTGCGCTGAATTCGTCAAGTGGCAGCCCTCGAAACACTTAGAGTCAACGGACCAGCTTGGCGTCCAAGTTGCTCTCTTGACGGCGTGGCCGGGGTGTAACTGCATCGGCCTAAAGAGCTTGGCTGCTGAAATGCCGCGACCCGACGTGCCAAACTGGCAAACCGAGCTGCCGACACTGGCGGCCCGCCAGGTCATTCTGCGCGAACCGGTGCCGCAGGATCTTGGCCACCTCGTCGAGCTGTTGTCCGCACCCGACGCCACCCGCTTCGGGCTTGGGGAGGCGCCCACCGAGCTGGCGGTTCAACGTCTCATCGAGCAGGCGGTGGCCGATCGAGCTGCTGGCACCGCCTTCACGTACGCCGTCACGTTGGGCTCGCTGCGCCCGCCGGTCGGCCTGATTCAAGTCCGACAGCTCGATCCGGCCTTCGAAGTGGCGGAGTGGGAGTGCACGCTGGCGCCAAAGGCCCGCGGGGGCGGCGTTTTCGTCGAAGCCATGCGCCTTGTCGGCTCCTTTGCGTTTGACGCGGTGGGCGTGCGGCGTCTCGAAACCCGCGTGCTCCTGCGGAACGGTCGGGGAAACACAGCGCTCCGGAAGCTCGGGGCCGTCGAAGAAGGCATCCTGAGACGCGCGGCTCGACGCGACGGCGAATACCTCGACCAGGTGTTGTGGTCGCTGCTGAGGGAGGACTGGGGCGATCGATGGATTTCCACCGCGCCCCGGTTCCACTGATGGACCGCCTGTCCCTCTCCGCTCGTGCCTTCACGGCCGCAGTCATCCTCACCGGCACGGTCACGCTCGCGGTGTGCCTGCCGCTGGCTCGGTTCGAGGCTCCGAGACTGTTCGTACTGCTCCTGTTGCTCTCATCGGCCACGGCGGTCCTCAAGATTCCGTTGCCGCTCGAGACGAGCAGCTCCACCATGTCGGTTTCGTACGCCGTGGATTTTGCGGCCCTCATGGCGCTCGGTCCACACGAAACGATGCTGGTGGCGGCTGTGAGCGCGTTCACGCAGTGTCAGATTCTGACGAAAACGCGGACGCCGCTGTATCGCACGCTCTTCAGCATGGCGGCGCTGATTCTTGCCGTTCAGGGCGCCGGTCTGGTCTTCAACGTCCTGAGCGACGGTGGACCCGCCAGGTTCATGGAATTCGCGCGCCCGCTCGCCGGCGCCGCCCTGACGTACTTCATCATCAATACAGGCCTGGTTGCGGGGGCCATTGCGTTCTCCACCGGCGCACGCATCACCGACACGTGGCGTGAGAATTTTCTGTGGAGCGCGCCGAGTTACTTCATCGGCGCCGGCACGGCGGAGCTGACGATGTGGGCCGTGTCGGTTGGCGGCTACTGGGTGGCGCCACTCACCTTTGCGCCTATTTATCTGATGTACCGCACCTACAGGATCTACAGACTGCGGATCGATTACGAGGAACGCCACGCCCAGCAGACGTCGGACCTTCATCTGGCGACGATCGAAGCGCTCGCCCGCGCGATCGACGCGAAGGATCAGCCGACACAGGCGCATATCAGCCGTGTGCAACAGTACGCCGCCGAACTGGCGAAATCCGCTGGGCTGACGGCCGACGAGATTCAAGGTGTGAAGATAGCAGCCCTGCTTCACGACATCGGCAAACTGGCCGTGCCCGAGCACGTTCTGTCCAAACCCGGGCCGTTGACGCAGGAAGAGTTCCAGAAGATCCGGATTCACCCCCAGGTTGGTGCAGACATCATCGCCGGGGTGCCGTTCCCCTACCCGGTGGCGCCGCTCATTCTGAGCCATCACGAACGGTGGGACGGACGCGGCTATCCGCAGGGCCTCGCAGGTGAAGAGATTCCCATCGGCGCGCGCATCCTGGCCATCGCGGACTATTACGACGCGGTGACGACTGAGCGGCCGTACCATCGCGCCCTCCATCGGGAGGACGCGATCCCCATGCTTCGCCACGAGGCTGGCCGCGCACTCGATCCGAGGCTCGTCAACCTCTTCGTGCTGCTGCCGGCGCTCGTCGGTGAATTGAGCGACGAGTCCGTACCGCATGCCGACGTCGGACCAGCTGCTCTGGAGACCACGGACGCCACCGGCCCTCCGCCAGCCGGAACGGCGTTCGAGAACATCGCCCTCGCGCATCGCGAGATCTATGCGCTGTACGAAATCGCGAAGGCGATGGGGACCAGCCTCGGCGTCAAGGACACGATGGCGCTCATTTCGTCGAAGCTGTCCAAGCTGGTTCCGTGGTCGGGCTGCGCGCTCTTCCTCCTCGAACCCGAGACGGAGCAACTCCGCTGCTGTTACGCCGCCGGAGTGGACGCCCCGCGGCTGCTCGACAAGACACTGACCGTCGGCCAGGGACTCTCGGGTCGGGTGGCCAGGAGCCGCCGGTCCATCATCAACGGCGATCCCCGCGTGAGCTTCGCGGCGGCAGGAATTCCTGAGCCGACCGTGTTGAATGCGGCGCTTGTCTGCCCACTCTACTTCGAAGACAAGTTCCTCGGATGTCTTGCGCTGTATCACACCACTCCCGGGTATTACGCCGAAGATCACCGGCGCCTGCTGGAGCGGGTCGGCGAGCAGGCAGGCGCGGTGATCCACAACTCCATCGTCTTCGAGCAGACGCAGGAGGATTCGCTGACCGATCCGCTGACGGGGCTGCCCAACAGGCGATCGATGTTCGTCCATCTCTCCCGTGAGCTTTCGCGCGCCGGTCGCCTGCGCAGCGACGTCGCCCTCATCGTCATGGACGTTGACGGGTTCAAGGCCATCAACGATACCTACGGCCACAACGTGGGCGACGCCGCGCTGCGCGCGATCGCCGAGGCGCTCCAGCGGGGGCTGCGGCCCTACGATCTGTGCGTTCGCTACGCCGGCGACGAGTTCATCATCGTCCTGACAGGCTGCTCGAGGGAGATGGCCGAAGCCAAGAAACGTGAGCTTCAGGAGCAGCTCGCCGTTATCGAGCTGGTCGTCCGGCCCGGGCGCTTCATCCGCTCGACGGTCAGCGCGGGGGTCGCGGTGTATCCGCATGACGGCGAAACCTACGAAACGCTGCTCGCCGCAGCGGATCAGCGCATGTACCGCGACAAGGCCGGGCGGCGCGGAGACATGCCGATCCGCCGGATTCAATCGCCCGAGACGTCAGTCGCCGATGCGGTCGAAGTGAAGGACGCTCCCCACGACCCGGTCGTGCTGTCAGAAGCCTCTTGAACGGGGGCCTCGGTCCACGCGGTAAAATCGCCGCGTGACCGACAAATCCGATCTCGTCGAGCGCCGCCTCAAGTACATCAAACGACAGATCGCGCTCGACCAGGGCACCGTCAACGTCAGGTTCCGCGGCATGCGACCGGAGGGCTCCGGTCCCGTCAACCGTCATGGAATGCCCGCGCTGCCGGTCGGCCAGCACGAAGTGAAGAACTGGCCGGTTCTCGATCTTGGCGAGCAGCCCGTCGTGACACTGGCGGAGTGGAAGCTCGAGGTGGGCGGCCTCACCGAAAACCCCCTCTCATTGCGCTGGGATCAATTTCTTGCGCTCCCACAGGTCGAGGACGTCAGCGATTTCCACTGCGTGACAACCTGGAGCCGGTTCAACAACCAGTGGCGAGGCGTGCGCTTCAAGACGATCGCCGAGCTCGCGGTGCCGCACGAACGGGCGCATTACGTGGAGTGCACCGGCTACGATTTCGCGCCGGGGACCTACATTCCCTACACGACCAACCTTCCGCTCGCACGCGCGGTCGACGACGATGTACTGCTCGTGCACACCTGGGAAGGGCAGCCGCTCCCGAGAGAACACGGAGGACCGTGCCGGATGATTACACCGAAGCTCTATGCGTGGAAGGGCGCCAAATGGATCCGGAAGATTGAGTTCCTCGCGGAGGATCGGAAGGGGTTCTGGGAAGTCCGCGGGTACTCCAATTCCGCCGAACCCTGGTTCAACGATCGCTATGCGACGGGCTAGAGGCTGGAGGTTAGAGGTTGGAGGCTCGGGGGGAGGTTGGAGGCCCCTAACCCCTAACCCCCAGCCTCTAACCTCTACTCTTGTGGCATACCCCTTGTAGATTTGGAGAGCAATGCGCGTCTGGCCTGGCGAACCGTATCCCCTCGGCGCGACGTGGACTGGCGTCGGCGTCAACTTCGCGCTGTTTTCCGCCAACGCGACGTCGGTCGAACTGTGCCTGTTCGATTCCATGGAGGCGACGAAGGAAAGCGTACGGATTCCGTTACCCGAGCAAACCGCGCAGGTCTGGCACGGGTTCCTGCCGGACGTCCGCCCGAACCAGCTCTACGGTTACCGCGTCCACGGGCCGTACGAGCCTCAAAACGGCCACCGATTCAACGCCAACAAGCTTGTCATGGATCCATACGCGAAATCGGTCGCGCGTACGATTCGATGGGCGGACGAGATGTTCGGATACCGGGTCGGCGATCCGGACGAGGACCTGTCGTTCGACGACCGCGATAACGCCGCCTACGCCCCGCTGGCGGCGGTCATCGATCCTGCCTTCACGTGGGGCGACGATCGGCCCCCACGCACCCCGTGGCATAACACGGTGATCTACGAGATGCACGTCCGAGGGTTCTCGCGGCGCCATCCTGACATTCCCGAGGACAAGCGTGGCACCTATGAGGCGCTCACCCGCGAGGCGACGATCGCTCACTTCAAGAAGCTCGGGGTGACCGCCATCGAGCTCATGCCGGTGCATCACAAGGTGTCCGATCGCCATCTGGTGGACAAGGGGCTGACGAACTACTGGGGGTACAACACCTTTGGCTTCTTCGCGCCCGACCGTCTCCTGGCGGGGTCTACGACGCCTGCTGGAGCGGTGCGCGAGTTCAAGCGAATGGTCCGCGCACTGCACGCGGCGGGTCTCGAAGTGATTCTCGATGTCGTCTACAACCACACGGCCGAAGGCAACCACCTCGGCCCGACGCTGTCGCTGAGGGGGATCGACAACGCGTCGTACTACCGGCTCGTGGCAGACGATCCCCGTCACTACGTCGACTTCACCGGCTGCGGCAACACGCTCAAGATGCAGAGTGCCCAGGTGCTGCAGCTGATCATGGACAGCCTGCGGCACTGGGTCCTCGAGATGCACGTCGACGGGTTCCGCTTCGACCTCGCGAGCGCCCTGGCTCGTGAGCTGTACGACGTCGACCGCCTGGCTGCGTTCTTCGACATCATCCATCAGGATCCGGTGCTATCCCAGGTCAAGTTGATTGCCGAGCCGTGGGACCTGGGCGAAGGCGGGTATCAGGTCGGAAACTTCCCCGTGTTGTGGACGGAGTGGAACGGGAGGTACCGCGACTCGGTCAGACGCTTCTGGCGGGGAGACGGCGGCGCGGTGTCAGAGATGGCCACGCGCCTGGCGGGCAGCAACGACTTGTACGCCCAAAGCGGCCGCCGCCCGTACGCGAGCATCAACTTCGTCACCGCCCACGACGGGTTCACGCTGCACGATCTGGTCAGCTTCAACGAGAAGCACAACACGGCCAACGGCGAGGACAACCGTGACGGGGAGAACCACAACCTCAGTTGGAACTGCGGGGTCGAAGGCCCGACCGACGATCCCCACGTGACCGAGCTGCGCGGACGACAGACGCGGAACCTCCTCGCCACGCTGCTGCTCTCGCAAGGCGTCCCGATGATCAGTCACGGCGACGAGCTCGGACGCAGCCAGCAGGGCAACAACAACGCATACTGCCACGACAACGAGCTGACCTGGATCGACTGGAACCTGACTCCGGCCCAGGAGCAACTGCTGGAGTTCACCTCCAGGCTGGTTTCGTTCCGGCTCTCACAGCCCGCTCTGAGACGCCGGAAGCACTTTCAGGGGCGCAGCATTCGTGGCGGAGACGTCAAGGACGTCGCCTGGCTCACGCCGGACGGGCGGGAAATGGCCGACGAGGCGTGGAACGCCGAGTTCCTCCGCAGCCTGGGCGTGCTCTTGTCGGGTGACGCCATCGAAGAGGTCGACGAGCGGGGGGAGCCGATCGTCGGCGATTCACTGCTCGTGCTCCTCAATGCTCATGACGAGAAGGTCCCGTTCACGCTCCCGCCCTTCGACAATCAGCCGCGGTGGAGCCGGGTGATCGACACGGCAGACCCGGAAGCTGCCGGGCAGCTGTTCGAAGTGGGGGCACGGTACCCGCTGCAAGGCCGGTCTCTTGCCGTCTTCAAGATACCCAGGCATCTTGCGCGACGATCGGCAGACATAAAGGCCTTCCTCGGTTCCGAACCGGCATCGCTCGATCTCGAGAAGCCGGTGACCATTGGAGGTTGATGCCAAGGAGCAGCCGTCAGGCAAGCGATCGGGACGGGCGCGCGACCAGCCTGCCACTGACCGGGGATTCCGATCTGCCAACCTGCAATCGACCCCGCGCCTCGGTCCGGCGCGTCGTCGTCGAGGGGGTGCGTCCCGCGGTGGATGGTGGGCGATTCCCGATCAAGCGCACCGTGGGCGAGTCCGTCGAGGTTGACGCAACCGTATTCGCCGATGGCCACGATCGGCTGACCGTCGTGCTGGAGGACCGTCGCGTCGACTCTGGCGCATGGCGCGAGATCGGGATGGTCGCGGTGGATGCCGGCGTCGACCGATGGGCCGCGCGGTTCAGCGTGGATGCCATCGGCTGGCACGAGTACCGGGTCGCAGCATGGATCGATCGGTTCGGATCGTGGCGTCACGACCTCGAGGTGAAGTCTGCTTCGGGCCATGACGTGTCGCTCGAGCTCCTCGAAGGTGCACAGCTGGTTCGTGACGCCGCCGCCCGCGCTGGCGAAGCCGGTCGCCTCGAGAAGCCCGGTCACGATTCAACTGGCGCCGACACCTCCGCGCGAGGTCTCGACGCCGCCGACTGGCTGATTGCCCAGGCCGACCGACTGAGCGGATTCGGCTCAATCAGCGACCGCGTCGCAGCGGCTCTGGCGGACGATCTCCGGGCCATGATGACCGCTCACTCCGATCGGTCGCGCGCAAGCCGGTCTCGAGTCTTTCGCGTCTGGGTGGACCGCGAGCGTGCCCGGTTTGGCGCCTGGTACGAGATGTTTCCGCGCTCGGCCGGACCGGACGCGAATCGGAGCGCCACGTTTCGCGAGGCGATGACGAGGCTGCCGGCGATTGCCGACCTGGGGTTCGACGTGTTGTACCTGCCGCCAATTCACCCGATCGGGGTCAGCTTCCGGAAGGGACGCAACAACCGGCTGGTCGCCGAGCCTGGTGACCCGGGCAGCCCCTGGGCCATCGGGGCGGAGGCCGGAGGACACACGGCCATCGATCCGGGCCTCGGGAGCTTCGACGACTTCCACGCCTTTCGGGACCTCGCCCAGCGCCTCCGTCTCGAGATCGCGTTGGACCTTGCCTGGCAGTGCTCTCCGGATCATCCATGGGTCCGCGAGCACCCTGATTGGTTCCGCCAGCGCCCCGACGGCACGATCAAGTACGCCGAGAACCCGCCGAAACGGTATCAGGATATCTACCCGCTCGATTTCGAGTGCGACGACTGGGCGGCGCTCTGGCGCGCGCTGAGGGACGTCGCGCTCTTCTGGATCGACCAGGGAATTCGGATCTTCCGCGTCGACAATCCGCACACCAAGGCCTTTCCCTTCTGGGAATGGTTCATCGACGAGATTCGGGCCCGCCAGCCGGAGACCATCTTCCTGTCGGAGGCGTTCACGCGCCCGGCGCCGATGCACTACCTGGCCAAAGCAGGGTTCACGCAGTCGTACACCTATTTCACGTGGCGCAATTCGAAGGCGGAGATCACCGAGTACTTCACGGATCTGTCGGCGGCGCACGTCCGCGAATACCTGCGGCCGAACCTCTTCGCGAACACGCCGGACATCCTGCACGCGTACCTGCAGGTAGGAGGGCGGCCGGCGTTCGAGGCGCGGCTGCTGCTTGCCGCCGCGCTGGGCGCCAGCTACGGCATTTACAGCGGCTTCGAGTTGGCCGAGAACCGCGCCGTTCCGGGCACGGAAGAATACGCCGACTCGGAAAAGTATCAGCTGCGGCAATGGGACTGGGATCGGGTCGGCCACATCAAAGAGCTCGTCGCACGCGTCAACAGCATTCGGCGGCGTCATCGAGCCCTGCAGTCCGACTGGACGCTGCGCTTCCACGCCACCGACAATCCGGAAATCATCGCCTTCAGCAAATCCGCCGGCAACGATACGATATTGACCGTGGTGAACCTCGATCCGCGTTACATGCAGCACGGCTGGGTCGAGTGCCCGCTGCAGGCGGCCGGTCAGG